>MKWU01006232.1_pt1 | contig 12291 bp, 9 predicted proteins | sample 809101 | NCBI WGS metagenome assembly MKWU01 (sample SAMN05860141, study PRJNA318959) | sponge metagenome | host: Aplysina aerophoba | place: Slovenia: Piran, Adriatic Sea, Gulf of Piran | collected 2013-05-07
TTCTCTCTGCAAGCTAATCGGGGTCGATAATCCTCGTCCGCAAAATCGAAAAGAGAAAGAAAAAGGCAACACTCGGGAGGAGACTCGTTCAGTGCTAATTCCCTACCCAAATCTTGAGCCAAGCTAATCAGGCTGCCAGCTCGAAGGATTGAATTTCTGTCCCACCACTCCGATAGACTCATCGCTCATCAGGTAGACATAGAGCGGCATGTGATCCTCTGGTGTAGGTAAAGACATCGGATCTTCTGCCGGAAATGCCGATGCCCTCATTGAAGTCCTAGTACCGCCTGGATTGAGAGAGTTAACCCTTATCCCTGTTGTGTCAGCCAACTCGTCGGCGAGGACTTCGGTCATGCCTTCGGTTGCAAACTTCGAGACCGCATATGCACCCCAATAGGCTCGACCCTTCAGACCAACACCGGAGGAAGTAAACACAATTGAGGCGTAAGTAGGTTTCTTGAGTAGAGGTAAGAGGGCTTTGGTGAGTAGAAATGGTGCTGTTACGTTCACTTGCATGACATCTAACCAAGCATCAGTAGGATACGTTTCGATCGGAACTTTTGGTCCTAAGACCGAGGCGTTGTGGAGCAATCCGTCAATTCTCTCGAATTGGTCCTCGAATCTTGCCCGAAACTCGTTGGCAGTTGTATCGTCAAGGTTTTTCAGATCGAAGGGAACGATCGTCGGATCAGTCTGGGTGGTTCGCCTAATCTCATCGTTTACGCGCTCAAGTTTTGATCGAGTGCGGCCAACCAACACGACATCTGCGCCTTCCTTTGCGTAAGTGAGTGATGCTGCCTTACCGATGCCGTCACCCGCACCGGTAACAACAATGATCTTGTGGTGGAGTTTTCCCATACAGGTCAGTTTATTTGGCAGGTTTTTCTAGGTACATAAGGTAGTTCACATCGACCGAATCACAAAACGATGCGTGTCGAGAGAAAGGGTTGTAACGATAGCCCTGCACATTCTTCACAAGCAAACCTGCATCTCTTGAAGCTTGTGCCAACTCAGATGGCTTGATAAATCGTTCGTACTCATGCGTCCCTTTTGGAAGTACATCCAAGAGGTATTCACCTGCAACCACCATGGTTATATATGCAATAGGGTGTCGATTGATCGTTGAGAAGAATAACCTTGTGCCAGGTTTGGCTAAGTCTGCCAGTGCTTGAACTGTAATCCGAAAATCTGGTACATGCTCAAGCATCTCGAATGAAAATACTCCATCAAAATACTCACGGTGGGTTTCTACATACTCTTCTGCCGTACTGACTTCATAGGCCAGCTGATCGTTGATTTCCTGTTCCAAAGCGTGGATTTTTGCTACGGTCAGAGGACCGACTGCGGGATCTATTCCTATCGTCTGCGCGCCTTTTTCACAAAGTGTTTCTGTAAATATTCCTCCACCGCAACCAACTTCAATCGCCTGAATACCATCTAGATCAAGTCGGTCCTGCACGTACTGTAACCGTAGCGGATTGATGTCGTGTAGAGGTTTGAATTCTCCCTCCGCATCCCACCAACGATGGGCTAACTTCTCAAATTTCTCGACTTCGCTGGGATCAATATTCACGGTGAGGCAGGTTCGACAACAATTACCTGAGGTTGAGCAATTCTAAGTATGTAGCGGAGGAGTGCGAGGTTGATCTCCACGTACGGATGAGCTGAGAGAATATCAAACGAAATTCGATGCACAAGTAAATGAGTGGTGTCATGCCGATTAGGAATTAAGTTATTGAAAATACATAATTTATTTACATGAACTGGTGAATCATGAACTTACCCAAAATGGTTTTCTTATTTTGTTAGCAGTCAACAATTTAGACTGCGAAATTGACGGAAATTTATCTAAAATACAATCCTTCAGATACGAAGTTCAAGGCTTAGATAAAACAACTTGATTCCAGGCGAAAATACACCTGATAGCCCTGAGACACGTACCCCAGCGATAGACGAGGAAGAGCAGCAACAGAACTCCTCTGAAGAGGAAGTAGATCTGATTGAGGATTCTGACTTGCCAGAGTCGGATGATGCCGATCAGGACCCACCGATAGGGGGTCTTCCTCCCGGCGATGAACCACCAGGCCCACCTTCATCAGGTGGTGATCGGGAGTTCATCAATATCGAAGACGAAGTTCATAACTCTTATCTGGGTTATGCAATGAGCGTCATCATCGGTCGAGCCCTTCCTGAAGTTAGGGATGGCTTGAAGCCGGCGCACCGGCGATCGCTTTGGGGTATGCACAACATGGGCAATACTCCAGACCGTCCTCATGTGAAAGCAGCTAGGGTTTCGGGCGAGGTTATGGGTAAGTTCCATCCTCACGGCGACCAGAGCATTTACGAAACCATCGTAAGAATGGCGCAGGACTTTAATATGCGCTACCCTCTGGTCGATGGTCACGGTAACTTTGGTTCAATCGACGGCGATACACCTGCGGCACCGCGGTACACCGAGTCAAGAATGTCTCGATTCGCACAGGAGTTGCTCCGAGACATCAACGAAGAAACCGTTGATTTTGTACCGAACTACGACGAAACCGAGCAAATGCCCGTGGTACTGCCCACGCGGGTTCCCAATCTGTTGCTCAACGGCTCGTACGGAATTGCCGTGGCGATGGCCACGAATATGCCACCACATAATCTTGGAGAAGTCCTAGACGCATGCATCCTGCTAGTTGACAATCCTGCGGCAACCGTTCTAGACCTGATGGAGCACATCAAGGGTCCAGATTTTCCGACCGGCGCAATCATTAACGGCCGAGCGGGAATCAGAAGTGCTTATCTGACCGGTCGCGGTAGGATCGTGATGAGGTCCCAAGCTCGGATAGAGACTGACAAAAGTGGTCGGGAAACAATCATTGTTTCGGAGATTCCATACCAAGTCAACAAGGCCAGGTTGATTAAAGGCATCGCAGAACTATCCAAGGCTCGTGAAGTAGAAGGTATTTCTGAACTTCGTGATGAATCCGACAAAGACGGAATTCGTATAGTCATGGAAATCAAACGCGGTGACAGTGGTGAATATGTTCTAAACCAGCTGTTCGCGCGTTCGAAACTCCAGACAGCTCTGAGCTATAACTCAGTTGCACTGGTACGTGGTGAACCGAAGACTCTTGATCTCAAAGAGATTCTTGAAGAGTTTCTAATGCACCGCCGCGAGGTGATCTCTCGACGGACAACCTATCGACTGCGACGAGCACGAGAACGCGGACACATCGTTGAAGGAAATGCAGTAGCACTCGCCAACATCGACGAGATCGTAATGCTGATTCGTAACAGTTCGGACAGACAGGCCGCTGAAGCTGCACTCCTTGGTAGAGATGTTGAAAATTTCAACGGTTGGTCTGCACCCTCGATTGAAGCACTCTTGGTAGCCGCGGATCGAGATTTGCTGCGACCGGATGATCTAGAGCCAGATTATGGATTCAGGGACGTAACAATTTCCGTTGACGGAACTGAGGTGCAGGCACAGAGGTACTTTCTGTCACCTACACAGGCAGAAGCGATACTCGATATGCGATTACACCGCCTGACCGGTTTACGGCAACAGGAACTGATCAGCGAGTACGAGGAAATACTCAAAAACATTAGAGATTTAATCGATATTTTGGCATCGGACCAACGAGTCAGCGACATCATAAAAGAAGAGCTTGAAGAGATTCGCGGGAAGTACTCAGACGATCGGCGCACAGAAATAATCGCGGCTCAAGATGATTTAAGCGAGCGGGACATTATTCAGCCACGAGAGGTGGTAGTTACCATATCCCATGTGGGTTATGCCAAACGTCAGGATGTTGAAGAGTATCGAACTCAGAACCGGGGAGGACATGGTCGTCGCGGTTCTGGTGTGAAAGAGAGCGACTATATCGATCAGGTATTTATCACCAATACGCACGATACGCTGATGTGTTTCACCGATTTAGGCCGGATTTACTGGTTGGACGCATTCAGGATTCCGGAAAGTGCCCACGGTACGCTTGGCAAACCCATCGTGAACTTGATCAATCTCCAGCCCGATGAACGCATCTCGTACTATTTACCGCTATCCCAAGTCAAGGACTTTGAGGGTCAGTACCTATTCTTCGCTACAGAACGAGGCGTGATTAAGCGCACTCAACTCAGTGCATTCAAGCATCAGCGAAAGATTGGGCTGAACGCAATTAATCTCGATGAAGGTGATCGATTGATCGGCGTGGAAGTCACGGATGGCACCAAGGACATCATGCTGATTCAAAGTAGCGGATTGGCGATACGGTTCAAGGAATCGGATCTTCGTGTGACTGGTCGAACCGCACGTGGAGTCCGTGGTATGAGACTTCGCGGTGAGTCGAAAGTGCTCGCACTGATCATAGCTGATGACAGTGCGCAGTTACTGCTCGCGACTGAAAAAGGTATCGGCAAACGCACGAATGTGTCAAACTTCCCGGTCAGGAATCGAGGTAACCTCGGGGTTCGATGCATTATTCTGACTGAGAAATCAGGTAGCCTCGTTAGTGCGCTACAGGTCCATGAAAGTGACGATGTAATGGTCATCACAGACGACGGCATGTTAATCAGAGCTCGTGTCAATGATGTCTCCGTCACTGGCCGAAGTTCACAAGGTGTCAAGCTCATGAATGTTCAGGATGATCGTTCAGTAGTTGCTGTCACTCGTATCGCTGATGCAAACGGCGAGGAAGGTGACGACGAGGAAGAAAGCACCAACACTGACGAAGAACCTTCGTAACCCAGATTTCGATTAAGTACCTTTCTCTGCGTAAATCTTTCTGTGTGAGTTTGTCTCTTGCTTAGGAATCTCCGTACCTGGAACACCTCCCGGTAATAGTCATGAACAAAAATGCTCTTTCAGAACTGCGAAAGAAGATTGATGAGGTCGATTCCAAACTACTTGCACTCCTAAACGAACGTGCTCAGCACGCAGTTCAAGCGGCTGTGATAAAACAAACTGAGCAGAGTGGAGACACCCAGCTTAATTACCGACCTGAACGAGAAACTCGATTACTCAGAAATCTGCTAGCCAAAAACCAGGGACCTTTAGCGGATGAGCACGTTGAGCACCTATTTCGGCAAGTAATTTCTTGTTGCAGGTCTCTCGAAGATCCATTGACAATTGCTTATCTAGGCCCTAAAGGAACCTACACCGAAGCTGCGACTCAAAAGCAGTTTGGTCACTTTGCTGCCACCCATCCACTGCCGTCGATCGCTGACGTTTTCAGAGAGGTTGCGGTTCAAAACTGTCAGTATGGAGTGGTGCCTGTAGAGAACAGCACCGAAGGTATGGTCAACCTTACGCTGGATTGTTTTATGGAATCGGATTTGCGGATATGTGGCGAGGTTTCTCTGCCCATTCATCATTCATTGATGGTTCCCAGGTCCCTCGCTGAGGAAGACATCGGAGTGATTTACTCTCACGAACAATCACTTGCTCAATGTAGACAGTGGCTAGACTCTCATCTACCGGAGGTAGATCTTGTCGCAGTACACAGTAACGCGGAAGCGGCGAGACTGGCAAGTAGTCAAGAACGCGCAGCAGCAATCGCGAGCGAGCACGCCGCCGATTTATATGGACTGAGAGTACTTCATTCATCCATCGAGGATCAGTCAGACAACACCACTAGATTCCTAGTGATTGGCAAGCAACGGACTGAGGCAAGTGGGAAGGACAAGACGACTCTCCTTGTCGCCACACAGAATATTCCCGGTGCGCTGTTCAAGGTGCTGTCTCCGTTTCAGGAAAATGAGATTAGTCTCTCTCGAATCGAATCAAGACCATCAAAATTAAGTGCTTGGACTTACGTATTCTTCATCGACTTTGACGGGCACGAGTCAGACCCGGGGATCGTTGACGTACTTGAGGAAGTGAGGAAAGTAGCAGTTTTGGTGCGCGTTCTCGGATCCTATCCAAAGTCAACCTCATAATGTCTCTCACCAATGTGAATCCGAGACTACGTGACCTAGCTCCTTACGTACCCGGTAAGCCGCTACCACAACTTGAGCGTGAACTTGGTATTACAGATTCAGTCAAGTTAGCAAGTAACGAAAATCCTCGAGGACCGAGCGACAAGGTTCGTGCTTGCCTGCAACAAGCCGCTGAGGATATGAATCGTTATCCAGACCCAAGCGGCTTTGAATTAAAAAAAGCACTGTCTGGATTTCTCAATGTAGACGAGAACCAAATCACACTTGGAAATGGTTCAAATGATGTCTTGGAGCTGATTGCTCGCGTTGCAATGGAACCAGGTCAGGAAGCAATCGTTGACGAGCGCTGTTTTGTTGTTTACCCGTTAGCTATCTCCGCTGCCTACGGCGTGCAGGTTACGGTTTCATCAAAGGAATGGGGACACGATCTGACCGCGATGTTGGATGCAGTGACAGAAAAGACACGTCTTATCTATATTGCCAACCCTAACAATCCCACCGGGACCTGGATTACTGAAAGTGAAATGGTTGCTTTTCTGGATGCTCTCCCTCCAAGTGTTTGGGTCGTGCTCGACGAAGCCTATTTCGAGTATGCAGCAGGACGGTTTGAGTATCCTGACGGGCTTGAACTCACACGAAAGTATCCGAACTTAATCGTTACCAGAACGTTTTCCAAGGCCTATGGGTTAGCTGCACTCCGAATTGGATACTCTATTTCTAATCCTGAATTTGCAGACTTTCTGAACCGTATTCGACAGCCATTCAATGCCAATTCAGTCGCTCTGCTGGCAGCAGAAACAGCACTGGCAGACCAGGACTATATCCGGGAAAGCATCCAGCTGAATGAAACTGGCATGGAATTTCTAAGTGACCGATTCAACACCTTGGGTCTACCTTTCATTCCATCATTGGGGAATTTCATATCCGTAGAGACCGGACCCAATACCGCACAGTTGTATGAGAAATTACTACGCAAAGGTGTCATAGTAAGACCAATCGCGAATTATCTGATGCCGAATCACTTACGCGTGACCGTTGGGACGGAAGAAGAAAACTCAAGGTTTATCCAAGCTCTGACGGAATCCTTGTGAGGACACTTGGAATCGTAGGCACCGGTCTCATCGGGGGATCGGTAGCATTAGCCTGCCGAGAACGCGGGATATTCGACGAATTTGCTGGTCTCGACAAGGATTGCAGCAAATTGGAAATCGCCATTCAACTGGGCGTCTGCGATAGACCATTGACTTCAGGTGAAAATCTGGATGCGATTTGTGTTTCCGTACCTACCGGTAGCATAGCAAGTACCATAGAGTCTCTATCCACACAGTTTTCAGCCGACGTACCGATTTTTGACGTCGGTAGCGTCAAAGGGTCAATCCTCAAGGAATTGCATGAAGTACCTGAGAATTTTGTTCCAAGCCACCCAATCGCTGGGTCGGAGAAAAGTGGTGCACACGAGGCTCGTGCGGATCTTTTTAACGATTCAGTATGTGTGATCACTCCGAGTTCCGGCACGAATTCACGTTGTGTAGACAGGGTTAAGAAAATCTGGGAGGGTATCGGTGCGCGGGTCATTGAACTGTCGCCGGAAACTCACGATGTTTCTTTGGGTCTTACCTCCCACCTTCCACATCTACTAAGTTATGCGATAGTAGAGATGCTATCTGAAGAGAACGAAATAGCACACGGCTTAGTCGGTACTGGATTTAAAGATTTCTCACGAATTGCTGAAGGAGACGCAAGAGTTTGGTCTGACATCCTAAGTGCGAATGCCGGCGTCCTTGCTGAACAGACCGATCAGCTCATCGAAAAGTTGCTAGAGATTGTGAGACTTGCGCAGACCGATAAACGAGCATTGAGCAAACGAATTGATCTAGTACGATCATTCAGGCAGTCTTTATATGACTAATGATGTACCGGTCATTGCCATTGATGGTCCAGCCGCATCTGGAAAGGGAACGATTGCGATTGCATTAGCTGAAGATTTAGGTTGGCATAGACTGGATAGCGGGCTCCTGTATCGAACGGTTGCATACGTAATCGATCAATGGAACTTGGATTATTCAGACCCAGAGACGATCCAAGACCACATCCGAAATTTTCTGTCTTTTTCGGTAGGGGAGAATCCGCCTAACGCAGACTCTCATAAACAGATTGAATTTCCAAAGGTTTCTGTACATGTTCAGATACAAAGACTCACAGGAAGCAAGGTTTGGTATAACGCACAGGAGATCACGCCAGTACTGAGATCAGAGCACATTTCTCGACTTTCAAGTTATGCAGCACGAATACCGACTCTAAGAAATGAACTTATTCCTATTCAGAGAGAACTGAGGCAACCACCTGGCCTCGTGGCAGAAGGAAGGGATATGGGTACCGTGTTATTTCCGACCGCGGACCTCAAGATCTTTCTGACGGCTGACGTCGCAGTCAGAGCACAGCGTCGATTCGACCAATACGCAAAAGATCGAAAGCAGACTTATGAAGAAATACTCGAAGACTTAAGAGAGAGAGATAGGCAAGACATGCACCGAGGTATAGCTCCTCTCAAGAAGGCGGAAGATGCTATTGAAATCGACTGTACGTATCTTTCGGTGAAGTGTGTAGTTGAGAAGGTCCTTCAAGCGGTACCGGCAGCTCTCAAAGTAGCTTGATTCATCTAACAATCCAAAAAAAGTGGCAATAGGGCACAAGAACACGACTTCTATGCAACCTGCAAAGTTCGATTGTTACAACATTTCCAGCTCGAAAATCAATGGATTAAGTAAAATTCGCACCGCAATTTACCTCAAATTTTGAACTTAAACCAACCTACGACTTGGCGTAGCTTCTCAAACCAAGTATCCCTAGACTGTTCTGATTCCAAATTCAATCAGCTAGGACTCTTTTATTCAACAAACTCTTACCACGGAAATTAACACACAGCCTATGACCGAATCGTTCGCGCAAATGTTCGAAGAGAACTATCAAACTTTGGAGATGGTGCCAGGATCAATCATCACCGGTACAGTCGTTGACATCGATAACGATGATGTCACCATCAATGTAGGACTCAAGTCAGAAGGGGTAGTTCCTAAGACTCAATTCCTCAATCCTGACGGCACATTCACGCTATCTATTGGTGATGATGTCAAAGTTGCAATGGAAATTGTGGACGACGGTAACGGCGAAACTCGCGTCTCACGAGAGAAAGCGAAGCGGAAAGAAACGTGGGATAAGCTGGAAGCCGCACATACCGATCAAGAAATCGTAACAGGCATGATCAGTGGTAAGGTCAAGGGTGGATTTACTGTAGATGTAGATGACATCCGAGCGTTCCTTCCTGGATCTTTGGTAGATATCAGACCTACTCGAGACATTTCAAATCTTGAGGGACAAGAGCTTGAGTTTCAGGTCATTAAGTTGGACCAGTCTCGCAACAATGTGGTGCTTTCCCGTCGAGCAGTACTGGAAAGTGAATTTAGCGAAGAAAAAGAGCAACTGATTCGTGAATTGGCTGAAGGTCAGGTCAAGCAAGGTTATGTCAAGAACCTGACGGACTACGGTGCGTTTGTCGATTTAGGTGGTGTTGACGGTCTGCTACACGTTACCGACATGGCTTGGAAACGGATTAGACATCCCAGTGAGAAAGTTGAAGTTGGAGACGAAGTCACCGTTAAGGTGCTGGCCTTTGATCCAGAAACACTACGTGTTTCCTTGGGTCTCAAACAACTAGAAGCGGACCCATGGATTGACATCACCGATCGCTATCCACCTCAGACGCGAGTCGAGGCTTCCGTCACAAATATCACAGACTATGGTTGTTTTGCAGAAATTGAGCCTGGTATTGAAGGTCTCGTTCATGTATCTGAAATGGATTGGGTACAACGAAATGTGATCCCGTCAAAAGTGGTGACTTTAGGTGAAAAAATCGAAGTCATGATCCTCGACATCGATGAAGCAAAAAGACGCATTTCACTTGGCATTAAACAGTGCAAAGAGAATCCTTGGTTCGCATTTAGTCGCAACCATCTTGAAGGTGATCGAGTTCGAGGCACGGTCAAGGCAGTTATGGACTTTGGTGTGTTTATCTCCTTAGAAGGCAATGTTGACGGTTTAGTACATTTGCCTGATCTACATTGGAGTGAAGATCCTAACGTTTCAGTGAAAAGATATTCCAAGGGACAGGAAGTAGAAGCAGTTATCCTGCAAATTGATGCAGAGAAAGAACGGATTGGTCTGGGCATCAAGCAACTTGATGGGGATCCTCTCGCAGATTACTTAGCAGAGCACCGACGTGACAGTGTAGTCACTGGAGAGGTGATTGCAGCCGAGCAGAACTTCGCGATCGTGAAACTTGCTGAGGATGTAGATGGTACTCTTAGAATCGGTGAAGTGAGTAACGAGCGAATTGAAGATGTCCGCCACATTCTAAAGATTGGCGATAAGGTTGAGGCCAAAATCGTTAATGTTGATGGACGTACAAGAGCTATTTCGTTGTCAATTCGAGCGAAGGAACAACAGGCAGAGAAAGAAGCTCATCTCGAATATCAACGTCGTACCGAAGAAGCTTCTGCAGGAGCGGTTACGTTAGGTGATTTGGTTAAGAGTCAACTTGAGAAATCCTCTCGTGAAGAAGAGGAAGCAGGGACCTAGTTCGCCTAAAACCTTGTCTAACAAAGAACTGATTGCATGTGCCCCCCATCTAAGTGAATGACTAAGTCCGAGTTAAAGAAAAAGCTACTGGAGCAGTTTTCTGGCTTTTCGGAAAAAGACATCGACGATGTCGTTGAACTCATTATTGAAGAGATTCGACAAGGTATCTTTGACAAAGATGGCATGGAAGTTAGGGGGTTTGGATCGTTATTCGTGCAAAAATATGGAGGACGGACCGTTCGAAACCCGCGTACAGGAGAGCAGATTTTTAAGAGCTCTTCTCATCGTCTTCACTTCAGAGCAGGGAAAATACTCAACCGTAGAATCAACGCTACGGAAGATACCTCTGATTGAACTTGATTTCAGATTTTGATGATTGATCATCTTCGCATAGACTAACATAGTGTGTTTACACACTTCACAGGTCGCCGCTGATCACTTGCAAAAGCCTGACCTGTCTCGAGTAATCCAGTTTATGATTAGTGGAGCGGCATGAGATTGAACTTGCTTTGCTTGGCGAAGGCTACAGCGCAAGGATTAGACTGATGGCTAAAATTGAACAGTACATGAGCTAGACGCAATTAAATGGTACGTTCTCACGTCATCTATGTCAGGTACTGAAAGAGCATACCCGATGATTTTTTACTAAACTCAATAATGCGTTACATGAGAAGGTATCAACGATTCTCACCACCAATTGAGCGATTGAGTTATGGGATTTGTTTTTGGAGACGATGTGATAGTGGTCACCATGCTTGATCGGGTCCAGCATTGAGGTCATGTCCTCAAGTTTCGCAATGCCTGTGCCGAATGCTTCAATGCGGAGAGTTGCGAGGGATCAATCAAGGTGTCACGGACGTTCTCTGATCAACCCACACTACGGCGAAAAAGTCTTCAGACGCTATGCTCCTTTCGGTATCTCCGCCGATACATGAATGATGCAGTCATCCGCGGAACTAACTTTAGAAACTGGGAAACTGGGTTACCTTAAAAAGTAGGAGTTTTAAATTGAAAGAAAATGATATTTTATATGAGGATCATAAACTTTGCAAAGTATTCTTCCGGTTAGGTATAACCCCCCCCCTTCGAAATTTAATCCATAGAGTACCGCGCGCATGTGCCACGGCGAGGGTGCCTCAGCGCCCACTTCTCTCTCTTTTTCCCGCCTTCGCGTTGCTGCTCGGCGCGCTGTCGCTGTTCCACACCGCGCCGGCCGCGGCGCAGGACCTGACCGTGCCGACGAACATCCAGCTCGCGGCCGGGGATGCCTCGCTGACGCTGACCTGGGACGCGACGAGCTATACGATCAATGGCGGAACGGTCCGCTGGCGGGTCAAGGACACCGACCCCAACACGGCCGGCAACCAGGCCGGTTCCTGGGCCCCCGTAGCCCAAGGCGGCACGATGTTGGCGGCGGACCGGAACAACCGGAATGTCCGGATGCCGTACCGGAATTGCACCACCACTACAGGAATCTTTTGCGTGCCGCTCACCAACGGCGTGACGTACGAGGTTGAGTTTAGCCTGCAAGTCAGCAGCCAGACCACCGGCTGGGTGTCGGCCGGCGAAGGCACCCCCATGGCGCCCCCGGCCCCCGCGGTCCCCGACGCCCCGACGGGCCTGAGCGTGAGGGAGAACGACACGCAGCTAGACCTGAGTTGGACGGTACCGACGGGGACGGTGACAGGCTACGACGTGCACTACACTTCGGCGCTCGCCACCGGCAGCAGCCCG
>MKWU01006234.1_pt1 | contig 12281 bp, 13 predicted proteins | sample 809101 | NCBI WGS metagenome assembly MKWU01 (sample SAMN05860141, study PRJNA318959) | sponge metagenome | host: Aplysina aerophoba | place: Slovenia: Piran, Adriatic Sea, Gulf of Piran | collected 2013-05-07
AGCGCGCGGTCGAGCGCCGCCGATGCGATGCGCTCCGGATCGCCGCTCGCGGCGAACACGCTCCGCACGTCGGCGAGGAGCTGCACGGCGGGGCGCACTTCCGAGCTCGGGGAGTGCTTCGCCTCGACGAACCGGACTCGCGCCGCCGGCGACCCGGGCGCGCGGGCAGGCGACGGACTGGACGCGACCGACACGGCCGAAGGCATCGCCCGCCCGGGCGAACCTCGCTCCACCACCCGCGCGAGCAGCGACGGGCCGCCCGGCGAGCTCGCCAGCGACGCCAGCACATCGAGCAACGCCGACGCGGCAAGCGCGCCCGGGGCCACCGGACCGACATCGCAGCGGCGCGCCAGGGCGCGGTACCGCAGCGCCGTCCGGGCCAGCACCGCCCGCCAAGGGGCCGCCCACGTCTTGCCGTCGAACGGATCGGCAAACGCGCCCGCCTCAATGCCGGTGTGCACGATCGCGGCGAGCTCACCGTGCAGCCGCGCATCCGCCGCCGCCCGATCGGCCACCGCTTCCGCCGAGGCGTTGCGCCCCTCGATGCCGCTCGCGTTCATGCCCGCACCCTCCCGCGATGCCCGTAAGCCGCGAGGATACTGCCGCGCCCACAGGGGGGGGTCGGTTTACGATCGGCAAGATCGACCCTTCCGCGCGCACCGGCCCGGCGCTAACTTCGCCCCGCGGGAGTGCGTGCCGTGGTGGAGTCCGCACGGGTGCGCACCCTCCCGCGAGGCTCCGCTGAAGCGATGGCCGACCCGACCGTCACGAAAGCGGCACGAAGGCCACGCCCGGCACTTCCGGCGCAGCCACTGGCCCGAAGGCCGATTTCGCCGCCTGTCACTACCCCTTGCGCACCGAGCGCCCCGGACCGTCGACCGGGTAGTGACAGGCGTCATGCGCACCCGCCACGGTCGCGACGTTGAGCACCGCGGCGAAGGTTGAAGGGGCGGTGCATAGCTCCAACGGAGGGGGATTTTCGGGGCGCGGGGGCGCGGAGTCCTTGCGGAGCGCGCCCCGCGCCCTCCCCTCCCTCCGTAGGAGTAGGGGTAGGTGGCACGACGTATCGTGCGGAATCATGGACTTGCGGACCGGAACGTACAGGCTACCGTCATTCTCCGTACAGGCTACCGTCATTCTCCGTACAGGCTACCGTCACTCATTCCGGCTTTGGTGGTAGCAGCTTCGGGCCGATGATTCGCAGCTCGCCACGGCTCTCCAAGTCGGCGATCACCTTGTGCGCATCGGCCACCCGTGCACGGATCGCGCGGCTTGCCGTCGCGGGGAACACGATGTTGACCAGCTCGGTATCGGTCGGCGTGCGGTATCGCTTCGGATCTTGCACTTGCAGCCAGTGACCGCCGCGGCGGGCCGGAACGAGGGTTCGGCCGGGCTCATGCCACCAATACGCGAGATTCAGCAACGCGCGGTAGTGCCGACCTTGCTTCGGGCCGTACAGGTGCAGCCGCGGGGAGACTTGCGGGCCGTGCTTGGCGCCGGGCGGCAAATCCACCACAAGTTTCAGAACGTCGTCCAGGTGCTCCGGCAGGTTCGTGATCGTCACCGCCCACCGCGTACCGCCCGGCCACGGGATGCCGGCCTCATCGGCCGCCAGCGCCCGCCGTGCGGCAGCAATCGCCGGTCGCCATTCGTTCGGCCGCGGGGGCCGTTTGGGGAACAGCCGCGCGAGCGCATTCCGCATCGGCAACGCGAATGTCACCGCCCGATCGATGTCGCGATCGTCAAGCTCGACTGCGAGGATCGCCTCGACGAAGAGCCGTAGCGCCAGCGGCGCACCGGTGCCGGGTGACGTGCGATTCACGCCGAGTTCGTACAGCGCCAACGGCAGCGCCGGGGTCGTGATGTCATGCTCGCGTCCGACGAATAACGGTATCTGTCCGCCCTTGTCGCCGCTGCGCAAAGGGCTGAACAGCCGGCCGCGCGCATCGCCTTCGCGTGCGGCGAACATCGCGATCTGACTCGGGATGATGCGGTCGGGGCGTATGTTTGGCTCGACCTCGCGGGGCCGTCCCTGCCAGGCCGCGACCAGCGGCGCAAGGGGATGCCGGGGCCGATCCGCGACGGGCTGGAACTCGCGCCAGGCCGCAAGTACGGCCGACAGCGGGCTCCCCGCGTCATTCGGACCGGGCGGCGGCGAGCTCCCCACGTCATTCGGGCCAGTCAGCGAGCGTTGTGCCACTTCCAGCAGCTCCGCCGCGTGTTCCGGCCCGATGGTGATGCGTGGCGAGCGGCCCGACGGGTGCGACCTCCGGCCTATCGGTTCCAGTTCGGACAAGTCCCGGAAGCTGGCGAGGGGAGGGGCGATAGGCATTCGGGAGCCGTCGGCACCAATCACATTGAACCACCACCACACCGCCGGCCGGCGCATCGTTTCCGACAGCCGCACGCACGCTTCCTGCACCGCATCAGCCGGACACTCCGACAGCCAGCCGGTCAAGCTTTCCAGGGTCGGAATCTCATCGTCCGGGCACTTCGCGCCGTTGTGCGCGTTCGCCCAGGTGGCGCGGGCCAGGGCCTCGATGATTACCGGGACCGTGTCCGCCGCGGCCAGCGCCGCGGCCAGCGCCGCCGCATCAGACATCGGGGACCCCCTCCCAAGCGCCCGCGGCTGCGTTGCCGTCGCCCCAGGTCCCGCGCGCCTTGAATCCGACGATCGCGCCCTTGCCGGAGCCGCCGGACGGCTTGGCGCGGATCGGGGCGAGTCCGATCTGGATGCGGGCCGGACCGTAGTTCGCTTTCGGGATGGCGAGCACCCGATCGCCGGCATTCTCGCCCCACGTGAACGCAAGCACGCCGCGCGCGCGGTCCGTCCATGCGCCCGTCCCGGAGACTTGTCCGGGGTCGAACGGGTCACGCTCGCCTTTCTTCCGGACCGCCTTCGTGGAGTGCGCGACCATCAACACACCGGTCGCCCGGGCCTTCGCCTCGCGCGCCAGGGCCACCAGGAATTCCGTGACCGGAGCCGCCGCGTTCGGCTCTCCGACGAATGCCGACAGCGCCGGGTCCACCACCACGATTCGCGGCTCGATGCGGTCCGCCTCGCGCCACAGGTCCGACCATCCCGCGAGCGGTCCGGGTCGCGCGTTGTACAGCGCCGCCCGTCCGTCCTCATCGGTCGGTCCGAACAGCGGCCGGCCGGCCAGGTCGAGCACGTGGACGCGGCTCAGGGCCGCGCTTGCCGGCGGCGTCGGCGGCGCCGACTTCCCCGCGTCGAGAATCCCCGCAAGCTGGCGCATCCGCCATGCGAGCTCGCCGGGGTCGTCCTCGAGACTCGCTACCAGCACGGAACCGCCCTCGCCCGCGAACAGGGCGCCGCTCACGTCTCCGGATTGCCCGTCCGGGAGCATCGCGATCCCGAGCGCAATCGAGCACGTCAGGGCCGATTTCCCGATCCCACCCTCGCCCGCGAGCACCGCCACGGTGCCCGCACTTAGCACCGCTCCGTTGCGTCCGGCCGCCCACAGTCGCCGGTCCGGCCGTGACACTTGGACGGACGGCACCGGCACCGCGAGCCGGGGCGCGATCGGCGGTTCCGGAATCGTCACGTTCTGGAAGTGCGCCAGCGCTGCGGCTTCGTCCCTCTCGGCACTGGCCGCCGCGATCGCCGCGTCGAAGTTCGCCAGGTCGTCCCGGTCCGGTTGCGTCAGGGCCTCGCGCACCTTCGCCCGGACCGCCTCACGGCCGGCCTCGTCAGTCGCCGCGGTCCAGTCGCCGCAGGCTTCGATCAGACTCATTGCTCGCCCTCCCTTCGGTGCGCTACTCGACGCCATGCCGGCGCGCGATGCGCTGAACGGCCTTGTGAGTCCACCCGCCAGGCGACCATCCGCCGCGCCGTCCTGGTGGCTCGATGGTCAGCTCCAGGTACTCGGCAATCGACCGCCACGAATGCCCGCGTGCCCGCAGGTCCCGGATGTGGCCGATGCAGCGTGCATCGTGCTGCGCTTGGTAGCTGGCGTTCCGCTTCGCGGCTTTCGCCCGGTCCGCCTCACTGAATCCGCCCTTCGCACTACGTCCGATCCTCATGGGTCAACCCTCCGCGCCGAGACTTGTCCCATTCCCCCGGTCCCGAGCTACCGGGTCAACTCTCGCGGCCTCGCCGGCGCAGGTCCATCCAGGCGCCGCGCTCCGCATCGGCGCGGGCCTCGCCGCCTTCGACTTCCCGCACCGCCGCCCGCTCTCGGAGCCAGTCCGCCAGGGCATCGGCCGCATCCGTGCCGACCGGATACCACTCGACGCGGCAGGGCCGGCCCGTGGCCTCGATGGCGTGTCGGGAACGTTCCACCGCTCCCCGGCCGGCCGGGTCGCCGTCGCAGTGCAGCACCACGGGGCCACTCCCGAGCGTTGCGGCCCGGCGCATCCCGGACGTGCCGCCTACCGCGAGCACGGCCCCAGGCCCGCACCACGGGGCGAGGCAGAGCGCCAGCGCGTCGATTTCGCCCTCGGCGACGTCGATCAGCCCGCTCACGAGTCCGCGACGGGCCACGAACACCGCCCCGGTCCGCGAGCCGCACGTGCGCACCCTCACCGCCCGCTCGCCGAACCACGTCACCCGCTCACCGGCCTCGCTCACGGCGAGCAACGACACCGCGGTCGGGGCCGTCGCCGGGTCCGTCTCGCCGGGAAGCCGCCAGGCGAACGCCAGCGCGCCGGCCGCCTCGCGGGGCAAGCCGTACCACTTCGCGGCCCGATCCTCGAAACCGGCGCGCTCGAGCGCGAGCCATCGCACGGTCGCGGGGAGCTCGGGGCCGATGCCGAGCGGGGGCCAGGCGAAGCGCCGCGCGAGGTAGACGCGCCCCGCGCCCGTGTCCGGGGCCCCCGCCAGCTTCCACAGTCGCCGCGCAAGCGCCGTCCGCGCGTCCGGCGGGCCGGAATCGGCCGATCCCGGAGCCGAATCTCGCCGTGACGCGCCACGGCTGCCCGCAGGGGCCGTAGACGGGGCCTCACCCGCACCACGGATACCCGCGGACCCCGAAAACGGCTCAGAACGGCTCTCACGGCCGTTCCCCGGTCCGGCCGGCCTCCCGGGGCCTTTCGCCTCGATGAAGCCGCACGATTCCAGCCACGCGAGCGCCGCAGCCGTGTCGCAGCGCCGCTCGCGCCTCACCAGGTCGAGCACGCCGCCGCCTTCATCGGCCTCGAAGTCGTGCCAAGTCCCGGCGCGATCGCCGCCGACGTGCACCGCGAGGCTTCCGCGCGCGCCGTAGCGCAACTCGCGTGCCGTCGCCGAGCTCGGCTCACCGAGCAACACCCGGGCCACGTCGCCGGCGATCGCGGGCCAGTCTGCGCGCGGGTCAGGCATCGCGCCCCGCCTTCGCGAGTCCAGGTCCGATCTGATACACACGTGATAGAGCCGGTGCAGGCATACCACCCGTTGCCGGATGCCTCGCCCCGACCATGCCCGCGTTCCGCCCGCAGAACATCGGCCCGCCCGTGCGCCGCACTTGGCCGTTGCCTCGCGCGCCACCAGTCCGATCTCGTACCCGCGGGTCAGTTGACCGCGTGCGGGTCACGGGGTTGTCTCCCGCCTCCCGGCCAGGCGCGCGACTTCGGCCGCGGTCAGTCGCACGCCGCGGCCGGCCCGTCTCGCCGCCTCGATGCGGGGCGCCAGGTTCCGTCCGATGCGGGCCAGCTCCGCCGCCTTCGTCCGCCGGTCCGCCAAGGCGCGAGCGCATCCTGGACACCGGGCCTTGCCGTCCGAAGGCTCGCCGCACGTCGTGCACAGCCCCATCGCCCGGCGCCAAGCGTAGAGGGTCATCCCGCGGGCCGGGTCCGTCTCGAGAGTGCGCTCGCCATCGCCCGCGGAATCAGCCGGTTGCGCTCCCTGCAGGGAGCTTCGGTGCGAGGTAGGCGCGTCAGCTTGCACGCTTCGGGACTCACCCGCCGCGAGTCCGGTTTCGTGCGCGACAGGGCGCGCGCCGTGCGGGATAGGTGCGCCTTGGGGTCCCGATATCGCCGATTTCGAGGGTTCGGCCGGAGTGTCGATAGCGGAAATCGTTTCCGTTTTCTCGCCGGCATCCGCGCCTCGAACCGCGTCGAGCGCGCCACGCACGCCACCGGCCGCGGTCACGTCATCGGCCGTCAGGCCGGCCCGTGCGAGGGTCATCATGTTCCGCGCGGTCCGGGCCTCGATGCCGCACGCTTCCAGGAACGGCGCCCACTCCCCGCGTCGAGTGCTCCCGCGGGCTTCTACCAGCTTCCAGCCGGCCGCGAGATAGGCGACATGCGCCGCCGTGCTCGACCGCTTGAACGCCGCGACCTCGCCGGCCACTTCCACCGCGAGCACGCTCAGGTAGTTGCTCAACTTCGGGCCGGTCATGACTCGCCGCCCTCGATGCCGAGCGCAGCGCACCGGACCGCAACCGCCCGGCGCCGGAAGTCCGGATCGGCCGCCAGCCGCTCGCAGTCGGCGAGAGTCAGCCGCACGCCGCACCCGGCGATGGCCGATTCCAGGATGCGGTTCCAGGGGTCATCCGCTCGGCGCGGCTGGATATCGGGACCGGATCTCGCCCCGACCGTGCCGGCACTGCCGCGAGTCAGCCGTTGCCAGCGCCGCCGGACGGCCGTCTCGGATCTCCCGAGCTCGCGGGCCAGGTCGCGGATGCGCTCCGGCCTCGACGGGCCGCACGCATCGCGAATCAGGTCATCCTCGACGGGCCGATAGCCAGGACCTCGCCGCGCGGTCATCGGGCCGCCCCGAGCGTCACGAGCACGGCGCGCAGCCGCTCCCGGTGTTCCCGGTGCGGCGAGGGTCCGGCGCAATTGACGATGCTCGCCGCCAGGGCGGGACGGCGCGCGGCCCCGCGGTTCGGGGCCTTGACGGGCGCGCGGGGCCGCGGGGGGGCGCCGCGCGGCCCGGCGTTTCGGGCCTTGGGCGGCCGCGGCGAGCCGCTGGCCGTACCCGGGTTCGGGTCCTGGGTCGATACAGGCTGCGGCCGCGTCTTCGTACAAGGCGCTCATCGGTCCGGCTTCGCGTCGCGGCACACAGCCGCGCCCGTCGGACCTCGATACGCGCGTCGAGATACTCGCCGAGCGCCCGGCGCGCAGCCGGTGAGCACCACGGCGGCGAAGGCGCGTGCGTTCACGAGTCCGTCTCCCGCACCACCCGCATGCCCGCCAGCGCCGCGAGCGAGCGTTCGACCTCGTGGTCGCGCCCGTTCGACGGCCCGGCCGGTGCGTCAGCCTGCACACTTCGGGACTCACCCTTGCCGAGTCCGGTTCCGTGCGCGCGAGCGCGCCGGGCGGAGCCGGCCGGGACCTCGATACCGGCCGCGCGCATGAGGTAGTCGACGCGCTCGCGAGTGCGCCGCGCTTCGAAGCGGACCACCGCGGCGAGCGCACACCCGGTTCCGAGCACGGCGGCGAGCACCGCCAGCGCGTCGGGGCTCACGAGTCGCCTCCATCGGCGGCCGGGGACATCGCCGCCTCGAACGCCGCGGCGTCCCCGCGCGAGACGTTGGAGCTCGCCCACCGGCCGCCCACCCGCGCCCGCCGCCCCCGCGCCCCCCCGCGAGACGTTGCAGCTCCCACACCGGCCGCACCCGAGCGCCGCCGGCCACGTGTCCCGCGGCGCGTGGAACTCGGTGCGAGCCAGCACCGCCGCCGGCGCGCAGTCCCGGCAGTACCACCGCGCGCACCCGTCGGCATCGGCGAGCCGTAGCAGCACGTCGCCGGCGTGCACGGTCATGGCGCACCCTCTCGCCCGGCGGCCTTCGCGGCGCGCGAACGCTGTCCGGCCAGGCGCTCGACGCGCTCGCAGTGCGCCACGATGGCGGCGCGCACGAACTCAGGCGTGGTCAGCCCTTCGAGTGTCGCGCATGTGTCCGCGCGCGCGCGTAGTTCCGGCCGCACCTTGATGTTGATGCCGGCCCGGTTGTCCTTCAATACAGCGGTTCCCATCGCATGTACTCCCGTTTAGCCAGTCTCAGAGCGTATCGAATACGGGAATACCTCGCAATATCAGGTGCGCATGGTGGGTTGATACCCTCATTATTGGTAGCTAGAATCACCCTTACGGTTACTCATCGCTGCGGAGACAACGCCATGTCCGCCCCGACGTTCGACACCCTCACCGCCGCGCGCGAGCTCGAAGCGGCCGGCTTCACCCGCGAGCAGGCCGAAACCGCGGTCAAGGCCATGCGCGACGCGGCTTCCGCGAGCCGAACCGATCTCGCCACCCGCGCCGACCTCTACCAGGTCGCGCTCGGCATCGTGATCGCGAACGCGGCGATCACGTTCAGCCTCATCAAGCTGCTTTGAGCTCACCGCCCGGAGACAACGCCACGTTCGACACTCTCGCCGCCGCCGATCGGCTTCGCGATGCCGGCTTCGACGATGCGCAGTCGCGCGCCATCGTGGGAATCCACAGGGACGCGGGCGAAACCCTCGCCACGAAAGCGGACCTTGCCGAGCTTCGCGCCGACATCTACCGCGCCTTGTGGATTCAGGGGGTCGGAATCGTCGCCATCGTCGGCGGGTTCATCGCCATCGCCGCCAGCCTCAAGCTGCTTTGAGACTCCCCCGGCCGGGGCCTTCGTGGGTCCCGGCCACCATCGGAGACAAGCTCATGACCGATTCCGCCCTCACCCCCGCCGCCACGCTCCCGGCACTCGCCCAGGGCGCGCCGCTCCCGCTCGACCGTCACCCGGCCGCGGTCTACCTCGCCTCGCTCGCCGACGGACCGGGCCGGGCCTCGATGCGCTCGACGCTCGCCCAGGTCGCCCGGATGCTCGGCACCACCATCGAGGCTTGCCCGTGGCATTCGCTCCGCTTCGCCCATGTCGCCGCGCTCCGAACGCAGCTCGCCGAGCAGTACGCGCCCGCCACCGCGAACAAATACCTGTCCGCCATCCGCCAGGTCTGCCGGCAGGCCTGGTTGCTCGGATTGATGGATGGCGAGGATTACCACCGGGCCGCCGCGGTCGGGAACGTGAAAGGCTCCCGGCTCCCGGCCGGGCGCGCCCTCGATGCCGGCGAGCTACAGGCACTGTTCGGCGCGTGCTCCGATGGCACGGCCGCCGGGGCACGCGATGCCGCGGCCTTCGCGATGATGTTCGGATGCGGGCTGCGCCGGGCCGAAGCCATCGCCGCCACGCTTGTCGACTACGATCCCGAGTCCGGCGCGATCCGCATCGTCGGCAAGGGCAATCGCGAGCGCCAGGTCTACGCCACGAACGGCGGCAAGCGTGCGCTGGATGCGTGGATCGCGGTTCGCGGGGATGCGCCCGGCCCGATCCTTTGTCCGGTCAGGAAGGGCGCGACCGGCCAGCCGCGGCCGGGGTCCGGCATGACGGCGGCCGCGATCGTCAAGCGCCTCGCACGTCGCGCCAAGCAGGCCGGCATCGGCGAGTGCTCACCGCATGACCTCCGCCGATCCTTCGTGTCCGCCGCCCTCGAGGGCGGGGCCGATATCGCGATGGTCCAGCGGCTCGCGGGCCACGCATCGCCGGTCACCACGGCGCGCTATGACCGGCGCCCGGAACACGCCGCCGCGATGGCCGCCCGTGTCGTTCACGTGCCGTTCGCCGACGGCCGGTGAACCGGGGCGAGCTCGCGCAACGGCTCGCGCGCCCCGCGCCCCCGCCCCGTGCTCGACGTGCAGGATCTCCCTCCGCAAGCGCACACGTGAGGCTCGCCGGCCGTCACACGCCGTCCTACGGGCCGGCGCGCTGAAATAGCGCCAGCACCAAAGCGGCACCACAGAAATCTTCTTGTCACCCTTGCCGCTGCTACGCTCAAGGCCGATTTAGCACCCCGTCACTACCGGATCCCCGCCAGACCGCTTCTCCGCGCGGCCCGGTAGTGACGGGGCGTCGGCTTCATTCTGCGCACCATCGCGCAGCTCACACCGCCCGCCGACGAGCACCACCACGGCGCGGACCGTCGTCTCGTTGGCGCGGAGCACCGCGGCGAGGGTTCGAGGGGCGACGCATTAGGGGTCGAGTCCGGTAGGGGGCGTGCGGTCCGTGTGACGGCGCGTTACGCCACCACTCGCCCGGAGCCGCCCTCCGGGAGCCACGCTCACCCCTGCCCGGACATCGCCGGCGAACTCGACGGCCGCCCGACCTCGAAATATGGGACCCGTTCCGGGCCGCCCCCCAGGGGGGAATCGGATCGGCCCCGCACCGCACAGAAGGGACTCTTATGAGCCGGCTTCTCTGCGGATCGCCCCCTCTCGCACGCGAGGGCACCGCGCTTCTCCTGCAGGTGTAGTTGAGCGCCCCGACCGTTGCCGCAGGCGGGGCGTGCGTCATACTACTTCGTTCCGAAGAACGCACCGGTGAGGACTCCCTGACTTCCGTCCGACTCGTTCCACTCTGCACCGTTCGTTCCCGCCACAAGGCGCGGATCGCCGGCACTGTCCTCGATGTTCGAGAACTTGCCGCCCCACGACCCGCTTGAGCTGGTGACGGTGCGGCCCAGCAGCTCGACGCTCACGTCGCGATTCCTGAACGTTCCATCCGAGCCGATAGCAGCCGGAGCCATGCGCACACGAGCATAGGTCTCGACCCCCTCGAATCCGGCGGCTCGACCATCCGGTGCACTGGCAACGCCGCTGACGGTCACCGCGCCGACGCATCCGATGCACCCCGCGATGGTTCCAGCGCCGAAGTCTGCGTTCAGCGTGGCGACCGCATCGTAGCTACCCACTTCAACGGTGCCGTCTGGAACCTCGCTATGACCACTCCCGTACTCGTAGGCGTAGAGGCCGCTGGCCGCGCCCGTGTAGGTGGCGGTGCCCAGGGTGGGGACGCGAGCCGGTCCGTCGAGCTCGGGGCCGTCCACGAACGCACCGACCTCGATGCCGGTGACGCGCGGCGCGCTGAAATCTCCGGTGACGTACATCCAGTAGCCTCCGGCGAGGTAGTCGGTGGGGTCTGAGTTGTTCCACGAAACCGCCGTGAGTCCTACCGTGACGGTCGAGTTCGTGTAGTCGAGCAGGCCCCAGGTACGGCCGGTGTGATTGCCGATGGGCGATGTCCAGTCGGTGGTGAAGTCAGGGACCGCATGGGTTGCTGAATCAAGGCGAAGGCGGCTTCCATCCTGGCGGGCAACCGCCAGCGAGACATTGCGCCCGTCGAATGTCGTCGAAGCCGCGTCGGTCGTGACGCCGGAAACACCACGGTTCGTGGATTGAGTGACGCTCCCAAACCGCGGGAGCGAGGACGCAACCCGTGCCGCCGCGGTGCGCGTGCGTCCGGGGTCGGCCGAGTAGGCGTCGCTTACGGTGCGTGGGGCGAAGCCGTCACCCGAAGGTCTGACGTTTCCGCCACCCCCGCCGCCACAACCGGCGAGTGTGACGGTCCCGGCGATCAGCAGGGTCAGAATACTGTTACGCATTGAATGTTCCTCCACGTGGGAGCACGTTCCGGTGCAGCGAATTCCCGGCACGGAAGAGGGCGCCGGGCCGTGCTTACCAGCACGGAGACCGTGATGATTCCCGCCTATTCGCCGAGCTTGGGGAGCGACCCCGCGCCGTGAGTACAGGCTGTTGTATTCAGCGGGCGACCCGACAGGGCGGGCCTCCTGCTGGTAAGCGGGAACCAGCGTAGCAGCTTGCACGCTTTGGGCCTCATCGCCCGCGAGTGCCGTTTCGTGCGCGACAGAGCGCGTCCCGGATTCGGCAAATCGGCCACCGTGGCCGATTTCGGGCCGCGCGGACCCCAACCGCACCGGCAAAAGTCAGGACCGGCGCGGGGCGCGCCGCTCAGGACGCTGCCGGTGCGGTTCGCACCAAGTCCTCGACGCCGGCGAGCTCGCCCGCCGACGGTTCGTGGCGCGGTACACAACAGTTGCAAGGGATACCCACAAGGGCCAGCACATAAGCCGATACGGGCTCCGCGGGCCAGCTCTCGCGCCCGCGCGGGCGCGCTCGCGCGTCTGGACCGCCATCGGCCGATGCGGACCGCCCCGAAGGGGTGTGCGTGAAGGGGTACGCGCGGCGACGGTTCACAGCAGGGCGCGCCAAGCCGGCTCGAACGCCGTGCGCTCGTAACCCTTCGCGTCCTTCGACCCGTTGAACTGAAGCGTTTTCGCGCGGATGCCGACGGCCGCCAACATCCGCCCACGCCCTTGCGCGGAAAGCGCCTTGCCGGTGCTCGGCATCGACCGCCAGGGCCGATCCGGAAGGGCGCGCAGCGCGCGGTCGAGCGCCGCCGATGCGATGCGCTCCGGATCGCCGCTCGCGGCGAACACGCTCCGCACGTCGGCGAGGAGCTGCACGGCGGGGCGCACTTCCGAGCTCGGGGAGTGCTTCGCCTCGA
>MKWU01006237.1_pt1 | contig 12275 bp, 7 predicted proteins | sample 809101 | NCBI WGS metagenome assembly MKWU01 (sample SAMN05860141, study PRJNA318959) | sponge metagenome | host: Aplysina aerophoba | place: Slovenia: Piran, Adriatic Sea, Gulf of Piran | collected 2013-05-07
CGTATCACTCCGTCTCGCACCCGTCGGTCCAGAAAGCTCCTCAGGTGCCCCCAATCCATGCTTCCGAAGAAGTCTTCAATGTCCAGGTCTATCACCCAGCCACCTCCGAACTCCATCAGCCCATCCCGCAGAGCTTGCAGCGCTTGGTGAGCGCCGCGCCCCGGCCGGAATCCGTACGAGCAATCCAGGAAGTCCTGCTCGTACACCGGCTCCATCACCATCAGCACCGCACGCTGAAGGATTTTGTCCTCCAGCGTCGGGATGCCGATCGGGCGTGTCTTGCTCGTCCCCGGCTTCTCCAAGTGCACCCGGCGCACCGCCGGCGCTCGATACCGTCCAGACTTGAACCGTTCGAGCAATCCCGTCAGGTTCGTCTCCAGGTCGGCCTCGTACTGCGCCGCCGTCACTCCGTCCACACCCGCCGCCGCGTCCTTGCGTGTTCGCCGGTAGGCTTCGCGCATCCACTCCTCATCAACATGATGCGCCAGCGTCGTCAGGGTCAGCTTCGGCTCCCTCTGAGCCAGCTCCGCTATCTTGCGTTGTCGCGTTGAGATGACCTCTCGGCCCAATGTCCCCGTCATCTTTCCCTCCGCAAGCTCCATCATCCGGTCGGCCGCTTCCCTCCGCCGGGTCCTCTGGGGCGAGTTCCCCGACCTCATCGGTACCTATCAGCCGACTCCGACTTCTCGCCTCCCCTCGCGCCTCGCTTCGTTTCCTTCGCTCAGCACTACCACCGCTTCGTCCTCTTCGTTCCCCCGGGGCCGGACGCTTCCCCGGGGGCCTGGACCATTTCTATCGCGGCGCCCGCGCCGCCTCACCACGGTGGAGAAGACGAGATATCCCAGGTTCCTGGGCGACCCGTGCGTACATGCCCCGCTCTTCGACCCCGGCGGACCGCCGAACCCAGGCCACTACAGGACCGGCGATGTGGTCTTCCGTTCGCTTAACGACGTCGACTCCGCGTTTGCGGCTTTCGAGGCTCAATCACGCGGCCTGCACGCTCTCTGTGTACGCTTCGCAGCCGGGGTCACCCCCGGACCACGCAACACTCGATTCCGGCTGGTGGCCAGCCTTGACCGGTCAGGACTCTCACCTGCTGGGTCGCGTAGAAGGTTTCCGTCATGTCTATCCGTCTACATGGCTTCCTCCCTCACCAAGCTTTGCCTGGCGCAATAAGCGTTCCGTCGGGCCGGGCTGGCGCGGACGATCGATGGTCATGAACTGCGGAGGTGCGCAGAGTTCCGACGTCTTGGCGCACCGAGCAAAGCGGCGACTAGGCTGCTCCCCGGCCCGACGGAACGCTTACCCACCTCCACGGCACGACCGAACGTTTACGAATCGCTGGCCAAGATCCGCCCTGGAGCACGAAACGGAAGGGAAGTAGGAGGTCCAATATCCGCGCTGGACAAACGAATCAAATCATTGTCAAATCAATGTGATGAGTGCAGTTTGTCGCGGACGGGACGCCCGCGATCCCGGGACGCCTCGCGCAAAACCTGGCTCAATTGCAAAGATGGCGGCGCCTCAAGGAGTCTGGCGGAGGCGAGCGAGTCGAGCGGCGGAAGGGGTGGTGCTTGCATTGCGGATGCGAATCGCTTGTATTCATGATGCGGAACAGCTATATGGTGCGGTCCGATCGAAATTGAATTTCATTCCGATGCCGAGTTCCGCTCAACCCCGAGAACGTCTTTCCGTGCGGATTCGATCGCGATACCGGACACGGTGGCTCCGAGCCGCAAGCAGCCCGATTCGATCCGTGCCTGGGCCGCTCCCCGTTCCCGATTGGTCCCGCGCCCGGATTGGTCATGCACCAGGTTGGTCGGACGGGGTCGTCGCGGTTCCGGGACCTGGGAACGCATCGTGGATCAGGGCAGCTCTCGCCGCCGTAACGGTCGGTCAGGAGCACGGGGCGAACCGGGAGACGGTGCGTTCGCCGTAGTGCTCCGTTGAACGCCGCCGTCCAGACAGACAACGCCCCCGTCACCGGCTTCAGGCGGCAGATTGCGTTCGACGGCTGGACGCTCATCGCCGCCGCAATCGGAGTCTTCGTCGCCATCCCCGTCGTCTCCGTGCTCCTCACCGCGCTCGGGCCCTCGGACGGCATCTGGAGTCATCTCGTCTCCACCGTGCTCGGGACGTACGTCGGCAACACGCTCTGGCTGATGGCGGGGGTGGCGGTCGGGACCATCGTCATCGGGACCTCCACCGCGTGGCTGGTCACGATGTACCGCTTCCCGGGCCGCCGGATCCTGTCCTGGGCGTTGCTGCTGCCGCTCGCGGTCCCGAGCTACATCCTCGCGTTCGTGATCACCGATCAGCTCGAGTATGCGGGCAACGTGCAGAGCGCGTTGCGCGCGGTGTTCGGATGGACGTCCGCGCGCGACTACTGGTTTCCCGAGATTCGCTCGCTCGGCGGAGCGATCATCGTGCTGTCGCTCGTGCTCTACCCCTACGTCTATCTCCTCGCGCGGGCCGCGTTCATCGAGCAGAGCTTCGGACTGTTCGAGACGAGCCGCACCCTCGGGCGCGGGCCCGTCGCAAGCTTCTTCTCGGTCGCGGTACCGCTCGCGCGCCCGGCGATTGCGGTAGGGGTGGCGCTCGCGCTCATGGAGACGCTGAACGAGTACGGCACCATCGAGTTCTTCGCGGTCCCCACCCTGACCGCGGGCATTTTCGACGTGTGGCTCAACATGGACAGCACCGCGGGCGCGGCACAACTCGCGTCGGTCCTGGTGGCGTTCACCCTCGTGCTCGTGGTCATCGAACGCATCAGCCGACGATCACGGCGCTATCACGACACCACGACGCGCGTGCAGGCCCTGCCCGAGTACCCGCTGCCACCGGCACTCGGCGCCGCCGCGCTGGTGTGGTGCGCGGCGCCGGTCGCGCTCGGATTCGTGCTTCCGGCCTGCGTGCTCGGCAACTACGCGATGACGTTCTACGCAGAGACTCTCGAAGCCGACTACTTCGACTACGTCTGGAACAGCGTGATGCTCGCGGTATGGGCGGCGGCCATCGCGGCGCTCGCCGGCATCCTCCTCGCCTACGGGGTCCGCCTCTCGCCGCGACGCGCGATGCGGGGGCTCGCCGAGTTCGCGACCATCGGCTACGCGGTGCCGGGAGCGGTGCTGGCGGTGGGAATCATGGTGCCGCTCGGGTACTTCGACAACGCCATCGACGCGGCGAGCCGCAAGCTGTTCGGCCTGCCGCTCGGGCTGCTCGTGAGCGGCACCGCGACCGGTCTCGTCATCGGCTACGTGGTGCGGTTCCTCGCGCTCGGGTACCGGACCGTGGACTCCGGCCTGTCGCGCGTTACGCCGAGCATCGAAGGCGCGGCGCGCACTCTCGGATCGAACCCCACGCACGCGTTGCTGCGTGTGCACGTACCGATCATCCGACCCAGCGTCATCACCGCGGCATTGCTGGTGTTCGTCGACACAATGAAGGAGCTGCCCCTGACGCTGATCCTGCGCCCGTTCAACTTCGACACCCTCGCGACCTTCGTCTACCAGTACGCTTCCGACGAGCTGCTGGAGGAGTGCGCGCTCGGTGCCCTGACCATCGTGGCGGCGGGGGTCATTCCAGTCATGGTGATGAGCCGGACGATCGCGCGCTCGCGCCCCGGGCATCGAAACGCTTTGGCGGCGTCGGCGAGCCGCCGGGCCGTGGCGTGACGACCGAGGCTCCGATGCGCAAACTCGAGCTCTCCAGCATCACGCATCGCTTTGGCGAGACCCTCGCCGTCGACGACGTCAGCATCGGGGTCGAATCCGGAGAGTTCGTTTGCCTGCTCGGTCCGTCGGGGAGCGGAAAGACCACGCTGCTCCGGCTCGCGGCCGGCCTCGAGGCGGTGCAATCCGGACGCATCGCGATCGACGGCATGACGGTGGCCGAGGGGGGGCAGGCGGGGCAGCTCCCTCCGGAGAAGCGCGGCGTGGGCCTGATGTTTCAGGACTACGCACTGTTTCCCCACCTCACCGTCGAGCAGAACATCGGCTTCGGTCTGCGCAACGGGACGCGCGACGGCGCGTGGATCGAGCGCGCGCTGGCCGACATGCACCTCGCACACCTGGGGGCGCGCTATCCGCACACGCTCTCCGGCGGGCAGCAACAGCGAATCGCATTGCTGCGAGCGCTTGCGCCCGCCCCCGCGATCCTGCTGCTCGACGAACCGTTCTCCGGACTGGACGAGCACCTGAGGCAGCGCGTGCGGCAGGAAACCCGGGAGATGCTCGCCGAAAGCGGCGTCACCACCCTGATGGTGACCCACAATCCGGAGGCGGCGATGTTCCTCGCGGATCGGATCGTCGTCCTGAACCACGGGCGCGTGGCGCAGGACGCGCCGCCCGTAGACATCTACACAGCCCCTGCCGATCCGTTCATCGTGCGCCTGTTCGGGCAGGCGAACGAGTTCGGCGGCATCGTGCGCGACGGAGTGCTCGATACCGTGCTCGGTCCGGTCCCGGCCGCCCGGGTGGAGAACGGCAGGAAGGCGCTGTGCCTCGTTCGCGCGGATGGAATCGAAATCACCGCCGCACCGCCGAATGGCGACCCGCGGTATGTCCGCATGCGGGTAGAGACCGCGCGGGTGCTCGGACCCACGAGCTACCTGCTGCTGAGTCCCGCCTCGGGCAAGGCGTCCGGACCGCCGCCCGCGGCCATCGAGGCGCGGCTGCCCGGAATCCACGTGCCGGCGATCGGCAGCGAGATCTGGGCTCGAGCCCGCGAGGAGCAGACCTTCGTCTTCGCCCTCTGATTGATTGCCGGCGAGCTCGACCTCTCCGTCGGCTCGCTTCGACGACGGAATCAACAGCCGCCACTTCTCACCAGTTCTCTGCGCAAACTTCTGTTGCTATGCGGAGAAACCCCAAAACTCACCGAAAAATAACGAATCTCTACATCCACACGACTTCCTGCATTTTGTACTCCCAACAATTGAAGATAATGTGTGTGTGAGTGTTGGTATGTTGGAAATGAGACTTTTATAATGTCTCACGGAATTCCGCCGTGCCAGCGATAGGGATTCGCGCCGGCATGCGACCCCCGTTGACGCGGCGCCGGTCCGGGTCGTATCCCGGCCGTCGCGGAGAGGGAGGGTGAACCGTTGAGCTGCAACGACGGACAGGCGCAGGAGAGCGGGACGCCGGGCGGGCATGACTCCCGGCCGGCCGCGCCGGGCGCGCGCATCGGCGAGAGCCCCGGCCTCGATACCGTGCTTACCGAGGCGCTGGTGGAGGCGCGCGCGATGACCGGCGCACGCTACGGCGCCGTCGCGACCCCGGAGAGGGGCGGGCAGACGCATCGATTCGTGACCTCGGGGGTCGCGGAAGGGGAGCGTTCCCGGCTCGCGGCACGGTCCGACGGGTTGCGCTTGATCGAACATCTCCGGGAGGTCGACGGACCGCTGAGACTCGCCGACGTCTCCGCCTACGCAGGATCCCTCGGCCTGGCGACGGACCCGGCCCTGCCGGAGACTTTTCTGGGCATGCCGCTACGTTACGGCGGCGCCGACGCCGGGTACCTTCTTCTTGCGGACAAGGAGGGAGGGTTCACCGAGGAGGACGAGGCGCTCCTGCTACGGGTTGCCTCGCGGGCGGCAGCCGCCATCGCCGATGCCCCGGGGGAAGGCGTCGACGAGCGCGTGCGTGCCACTCTCGAGGCCGTGATCCAGACCGCGCCGGTCGGTGTCGTGGTCTTCGACGCTCCGACCGGCAACGTGCTCTCGATCAACCAGGAGTGCAAGCGAATCGTCGAGGGGCTGCGCACGCCCGGCCGCACGTCGGAGCAGATGCTGGAGGTCATCACCTTCCGCCGCGCCGACGGCAGCGAGGTCGACCTCGCCGAGTACCCGCTCACCAGCGTGCTGCTCGGCGCCGAGGCGGTGCGCGGCGAGGAGATCCTCGCCTCGACCCCCGACGGGCGCAAAGTCACCATGCTGATCAACACCACCCCGGTCCGGTCCGATGCGGGCACCATTGAGAGGGTGATCGTCACCATGCAGGACCTCGCGCCGATCCAGGAGCTCGAACGCCTGCGCTCGCAGTTTCTCGGCATGGTGAGCCACGAGCTGCGCGCGCCGCTAACCTCGATCAAGGGCTCGGCCGCCACCCTGCTGGAGACCGGCTCCGACCTCGACCCGGCGGTGATACGCGAGTTCCACCGGATCATCGCCGCACAGGCCGATCACATGAACGGCCTCATCAACGACCTGCTCGACGCCGGGCGCATCGACGCGGGCACGCTCTCGGTCTCGACCGAGCCCTCGGAGCTTGCCGCCCTGGTGGACCGGGCGCGCAACACGTTTCTCTCCGGCGGCGGGCTGCACACCGTGCTGATCGACCTGCCGCCGGACCTGCCCCCGGTGATGGCCGACCGCCGGCGCATCGTGCAGGTGGTGAACAACCTCTTCTCCAACGCCGCGAGGCACGCGCCCGAGTCCTCCCCGATCCGGGTCGCCGCGCTGCGCGACGGGGTGCATGTCGCGGTCTCGGTCTCCGACGAAGGCAAGGGCATATCGCCGGAGCGGCTGCCGAAGCTGTTCCAGAAATACACCGGCGCGGGCGACGGCGGCCGCGAGCTCACGGGAACCGGGCTCGGCCTTGCCATCTGCAAGGGGCTGGTGGAGGCGCACGGAGGACGTATCTGGGCCGAGAGCGGCGGGCCGGGGCAAGGCGCGCGCCTCACCTTCACCCTTCCGGTGGCCGAGGAGGCGCACGCCGGAAGCGCCGCCGCCCCCAGCCGTCCGGCGCCGCGCAGTGGCGGGTCGGAAAAAGCGCGCATCCTGGTCGTCGACGACGACCCGCACATGCTGCGCTATGTGCGCGACGCGCTCATGGACGCGGGCTACGCCCCGCTGGTGACCGGCGACCATCGCGAGCTTGCGCAGATTCTCAGGACGGAGCGGCCGCAACTGGTGGTGCTCGACCTGGTGCTGCCCGAGACCGACGGCATCGAGCTGATGGAGACCGTCCCCGCGCTCGCCGACCTGCCGGTGATCTTCATCTCGGCCTACGGCCGGGACGAGACGATCGCGCGGGCTTTCGAGGCCGGCGCGGCCGACTACATCGTCAAGCCGTTCTCGACGACCGAGCTCACGGCGCGGATCCGGGCGGCGCTTCGCCGCCGCGCCGGGCCCGAGCGTTTCGTGCTGGGCGAGCTTGCCATCCGCTACGACGAGCGCCGGGTGAGCGTGGCCGGGCGCCCGGTCGAGCTGACGACCAGCGAGTACGAGTTCCTGCGCGTGCTCTCGCTCAACGCCGGCCGGGTGTCGGACTACGAATCCCTGCTGCGCCAGGTCTCGGGCAAGCAGGAGGACCGCGACGCCAGGAACGCGCTGCGCACCCTCGTCAGGGGCCTGCGCCGGAAGCTCGGCGATTCCGCGACCAATTCCAGGTACATCCTCACCGAGCGCCGGGTCGGCTACCGCATGCCCCGGCCCGGCGGGCCGTGAGCACCGTCAGTCCGGGAACGGGGCACCGGACGCGTGGCCGCAATGGCGGACACTTCGGCGTCGGTCGCGACAGACAGGTCGTCGACGCACCCGCGCCTCACCGGCCGGCTGGCTGCTCCGGAGTGTGAACACGCCCTGGCCCACTACCCGCGGACGCCTCACCCCTCCCGCCGCATGTACGGAAACAGCAGCACGTCCCGGATCGAAGCCGAGTCCGTCAGCAGCATCACGAGCCGGTCGATTCCGAGACCCTGGCCGCCCGTTGGCGGGAGGCCGTACTCGAGCGCCCGGATGTAGTCGTCATCGAACCACATCGCCTCGTCGTCGCCGGCGTCGCGCGTCTCGACCTGGCGGCGGAAGCGGGCCGCCTGGTCCTCCGGGTCGTTCAGCTCGGAGAAGCCGTTCGCGATCTCCCGGCCGGCGATGAACAGCTCGAACCGATCGGTGAGAAACGGGTCTGCGTCGTTCGCCCGCGAAAGCGGCGACACCTCCATCGGGTGGCCGGTGATGAACGTCGGCTGGCGGAGGCGGTGCTCGGCCGTCTTCTCGAAGATCTCCTGCCACAGCTTGCCGCGGCCGTGGTGGCTCGCGATGGCGATGCCCAGAGAGTCGGCGTACTCGCGCACCCGCTCGTCGCGGTCCAGGTCGGCGGCGTCGAGCTCCGGGTTGCACTCGAGGATCGCGTCCGCCATCGAGAGCCTCCTGAACGGCGCTCCGAGGTCGATGGTCTCGCCCTGGTACTCGATCTCCGCCGAGTCGCACACCGCCAGCGCGGCGCCGCGCACCAGATCCTCGGTGAGGTCCATCATCTCCACGTAGTCCGCGTACGCCTGGTAGAACTCCAGCATCGTGAACTCGGGGTTGTGCTGGGTGGAGACGCCCTCGTTGCGGAAGTTGCGGTTGATCTCGAACACGCGCTCCAACCCGCCCACCACGAGTCGCTTGAGATACAGCTCCGGCGCGACCCGCAGGTAGAGGTCGGTGTCGAGCGCGTTGTGATGGGTCACGAAGGGCCGGGCGACCGCTCCGCCGGGGATCGGGTGCATCATCGGGGTCTCGACTTCCAGGAAGCCGCGGTCGATGAAGAACCGGCGGACGTGGTCGACGGTGCGCGAGCGGGCGCGGAACACCTCGCGGCTGCGCTCGTTGACGATGAGGTCGACGTAGCGGCGCCGGTAGCGGGTCTCGACGTCGGAGAGCCCATGAAACTTCTCGGGCAGCGGGAGCAGCGACTTCACCAGCAGCCGGACGGACCGCGCCTTCACCGAGAGCTCGCCGGTCCGGGTGCGGAACACCTCGCCCTCGACCGCGACGATGTCCCCGAGGTCGAAACGCTTGAACTCCGCGTACCGGCCCTCCGGCAGGTCGTCCCGGCGCACGTAGATCTGGATGTCTCCGGAGACGTCGCGCAGGTGCGCGAAGCTCGCCTTGCCCATGAGGCGGCGGGTCATCATCCGGCCGGCGACCGCGACCTCGACCGGGTCGCGCTCCAGCGCCTCGGCGTCGGTGTCCGCGAACCGCTCGTGCAGGTCGCCGGCCCGCGCATCGGGCCGGAAGTCGTTCGGATAGGCCTGGCCGCGCTCGCGCAGCGCCGCGAGCTTCGCGCGGCGTTGCGCCGACTGGTCGGTGGCGTCCTCGCTCATCGGCCGGCCCCGCGTGGCGCCGGCGTCCCGGACGGAGCGGGCCCGACGCCCCGCGCCCGTGCCGGCTCGGTGGGACCGGGTCCCGCTCTCTCGATGTCTCCGTTCAACGCCATCTTCGCCTCACACCCCCGCCTTCAGACTCGCCTCGATGAAGCGGTCGATGTCGCCGTCGAGCACCGCCCCGGTGTTGCCGATCTCGACACCGGTGCGGAGATCCTTGATGCGCGACTGGTCGAGCACGTAGGAGCGGATCTGGCTCCCCCACCCGATGTCCGCCTTGTCGTCCTCCAGCGCCTGCTGCGTCTCGCGGCGCTTCTGCATCTCGTGCTCGTAGAGCCGCGCCTTGAGCTGCTTCATCGCGGTGGCCTTGTTCTTGTGCTGCGAACGGTCGTTCTGGCACTGCACCACGATGTTCGTGGGCAGGTGGGTGATGCGCACCGCGGACTCGGTGCGGTTGACGTGCTGGCCCCCGGCCCCGCTCGCGCGGTAGACGTCGATCCTGAGATCGCCCGGATCGATCTCGATGTCGATGTCGTCGTCGACCTCCGGCGACACGTACACCGCCGCGAACGAGGTGTGGCGCCGGTGCCCGGCGTCGAACGGCGACTTGCGCACCAGCCGGTGCACGCCGGTCTCGGTACGCAGCCACCCGTAGGCGTACTCCCCCTGAAAACGGATGGTGGCGCTCTTGATCCCCGCCACGTCCGCTTCCGACACCTCGATCAGCTCGGTCTCGAACCCGCGCCGCTCGCCCCACCGCAGGTACATGCGGAACAGCATCTCGGCCCAGTCCTGCGCCTCGGTGCCGCCGGAGCCGGCCTGGATGTCGAGGAAGGCGTTGGTGGAATCCATCGGGCCTGCGAACATCCGGCGGAACTCCAGGACGCCGAGGTGCTCGTCGAACGCCGCCACGTCGGCGTCCACCTCGGCCACGATGGCGGCATCGGATTCCTCCTCGGCCATGCCGAGAAGCGTCTCCGCGTCGTCGAGGCCGGCATCGAGGCGTTCGAAGCCCTCCACGATCTCGGCGAGCCTGGCGCGCTCGCGCCCGAGCGCCTGCGCCCGCTCGGGCTCGCTCCAGACGTCGGGAAGCTCAAGCTCCCGATCGACCTCTTCCAGCCTCTCGCGGCGCGCCGCGATGTCAAAGATACCCCCTCAGGGCATCCAGACGCCCTCGCATGTCCCTGATTCGAGAATGGATTGCGTTGGCTTCTTCCATGGCGAGGCCCCTTTCGCAGGTCGGTGCGGGACGCGCGCGGCGCCCGCAGGCGACGCGGCGGCGGATGGTACTACAGCTCCCGCGATCGGGCGCAGCGCGAAGGGCCGGAACGGTTGCCGTTCGCGTGCCGGGTTGCGAGGATCGCGCGGGACATTCCGCGAGCGCCGCACCGATCCGGCGGGAGGACGATGTTCAGCAAGGCAGTTCCGGTCGCGTCCGGATTCACCCGGCCCATGGTGCTGTCGAGCCGCACGTCGCAAGGCGATTGCCGGAGCACCATCGGCGCCTACGTGGTGCTGAACGCGCAAGGCTGGATCCTCACCGCCGGCCACCTCCTGGAGATCGTGCGCCGGCACCAGGACAGCGTCCTCAGGCACCAGGGATATCGCGACAACGTCGTCGAGTTCCAGCGCGATACCACGGCGGACAAGCGGTTCCGCAAGAAGGGCGTACGCACCTTCCACCGCCCCGCCACTTCGTCGATCAGCAGTCACTCGGTGTGGTGGGGCACCGACAACGTGCGCCTGGTCGAGGCGAAGGTGCTGCCGGCGGCGGACCTCGCGCTGGGGCGGCTCGAGCCCTTCGACCCGGCGTCCGTTCCCGGCTATCCGGTGATCAAGGACCCGGCCAGGGGCTACACGCCGGGCCGGAGCCTGTGCAAGCTCGGGTTTCCCTTCCAGCCGATCGTGCCGATCTACGACGAGGATGCGAATGCGTTCACCCTGCCGCCGGGGTCGGTGCCGCTCGCACTGTTCCCGCTGGAGGGCATGTTCACCCGCATCGTCAACACCCGTGCCCCGGGAAGCGGGGAGGGAGAGGCGAGTCCCTTCATCGAGACCTCGACGCCGACCCTGATCGGGCAGATGGGCGGACCGGTCTTCGACGCGAACGCGCGGGTATGGGGGATCCAGTCCCACACCATGCACCAGCCGCTCGGGTTCCATCCACCGGTCCCGGGCAGCCGGCAGGGGCAGGTGGAGCACCAGTTCCTCAATACCGGACTCGCCGTTCACGCGAGCGTGGTCCTGCGCTTCCTTGAGGCCGAGGGCGTTTCGTATCGGCGCGAACCATGAGGCACCGCGCGCAGGAAGACGCGTCGCCCGCGCGCTCCCGATGGAACCGAAGGCCATTTCGGCGCCGGGGGCGAGGAGGCCGGGAGCGATGGCTCGCCGCCGGACAGCCCGACGGAGTCGTCCTGCCACGACCGGGACGGCGTGGATAGCTGCCGGATGCCGGCCGCGAACGACTTCGAACCGTCCAGCCGAAGGCAGTCTGTTTCGATCGTGGTGCCGACGTTTCGCGAGGCGGCGAACATCCCGGCCCTCGCCGAGCGCGTGCACGCCGCGCTCGCCGGGAGCGGCATCGAGTGGGAGCTGCTCTTCGCCGACGACGACTCGGGCGACGGCAGCGAGGCGGTCGTCGCGGAGCTTGCGCGGCGTCTGCCGGTGCGCATGGAAACGCGGCGTGACCCGCCGCGGGACCTGTCCCTTTCCGTGCTCTTCGGAATCGCGCTCGCCCTGGAGCTCGATCCGCGCAACCGGACCAGCCGGCAGAACATGGCGGAGCTGCGGCGCCGGCAGGGGCGCCCCGAGGAGGCGCTGGCGAGTTTCGCGCGGGCGCTGTCGCTGGACCCGAACCTCGAGTCGGCGCGCGCCGGCGCGGAGCAGTTGCGAAAGACCCTGCGCGAGCGGGGCGAATAACCGGTCGGCGACCGCATCCGTGATCGGTCAGGGCGGAAACGGACGAGAATGGGTCGAAGCACTTCGCGATCTCCATGGTGCCGGGAACGCGGCAGGTCGGAATGGCGCAGCGCAATTCGACATGGAGCGTCCCCGACTCGGGCCATGATGTCGGCTTGCGCCTTCGGCCAAGCCGACCTGCGCGGCTACGCGGCTACGCGGCAGCTTGACCGAGCGCGAATGCCGGCGGCCGGGGGTCGGGGCGGCGTCGTCGGCGAGCGACG
>MKWU01006238.1_pt1 | contig 12274 bp, 12 predicted proteins | sample 809101 | NCBI WGS metagenome assembly MKWU01 (sample SAMN05860141, study PRJNA318959) | sponge metagenome | host: Aplysina aerophoba | place: Slovenia: Piran, Adriatic Sea, Gulf of Piran | collected 2013-05-07
TCAATTTCTTGTCTGAGATCAGGGAAATATCTATCAATGAGAGTTTGACGGAATATCTCCTGATACTCAGGTATCCTCAGGATAGTAAAAAGATCATCGTCCAATTTAGCATAAGCACTGGCACGCTTAAGTTGAGAATTTGAGCTAGGCGTGGAGTCTCGTAAGGCTACCGGATATAGATGCCAGAATCCATTGTTTTGTAAGCGGAAAAATGGGTTGTAAATCGTGGGATTCCATCCCGGTGTTAGCGAAATATATTTCCTGAAAAGGGTAATCAAACTGTCAGAAAACGGAATTTTGTTTTCTTCAATTTCGCTTCGTTTGATCAGCTCGATAATCGCCAACAACAGAAAAGGCTTGTGAGGTGCATATCTGTTGTTACCGCGAGGGCTTCTGTTCAAATGCCTAATCCTTTGAATGTAGTCTTGCAAAGTGCTAATAGTCATTTCTCCATGAGACTCCATGAGGGCATTTTCGCATAAGTTTCAGAGGAATTCAATCCGCCTGAGATTCCACGAATGACTTATCAATCATCTCATTAAACTTCTCATCAATTTCTACCCATTCACGATCAGGGCGCGTCCGCCCAAGCCCATTTAGGATATATCGCTCAGCTTTGTGGGATTCTTCCGCATCAGCGCACTCCCTGACACCAAGCAAAACTGGGTCATCTGTAGGGTGATAGGTTGTAACCATCCGATTCTCCACACCCTTCAAACCATTGCGCGTTCGACCAATTTTTGCGAACCCCTCATCACCAGACCATCTCCATGCATACACAAAATAACGGTGTTCACCTTCAGGAACTTCTTGTTCTTCTTCCTCTGGCTCTGAATCAAACAAAGAGGGTTGCACTTCGTCTATAATGAAATTATTAAAATCAACCTCATCCAGATTAACGTTGAATTCAGCTATAAAGTCCGTGACCTTATCCCAATATGAATATTTAAAAACGGGCAAAACATGGTTGGTTTCGTATTCTTTCCATGAGAGCGGTGTGTTCGGATTCGCCCGGGTTTGCTCGTCCATCCAATTCGTCGGCGTTTCGTGATCTGCTAAGGCAATTGCCGTCAGTCCTGGTATTTTTCCGTATTCCCAATCCCCCGACCTCTCCAGTTCGTACAACGTTGTATGAATCCAACTAAAAACCCAACGCATCGTCCAATTGATTTGCGTTAGATCCGGCGCGATCTCCTGCGCTAATTCCCGCAGGAGGATCGTCTCACCTTTTTGTGCTTTTGAAACAAGTATCGGCAGTCCTTTCTGTGCCATCTGTTGTGTTGGCAAATCACCAAAGATATTACGACCCAAATGTAGGTTCTTCATTATTCTTTCCTTTATCCTGTACCTCTGATTCCGACATACTGGATTACCTTTTTGATGCATTTATGTTCCTTCCTGCAACTCTAAGACACGAGGTTGGAATACTGCGTGTAACTTTACAAGTCTATCGTGTAGCCATGAAAACTCTTGATCTGTGTTAGCTGTCCTCACGTTACCCACAGTGTTATTGGAGAATCCAATCCACTTTCTATCATCCGCCCATCTTAATTCGCCCAGATTGTCATCAAATTGTTCCTCGATTATTTCCTTCTGTTCCTTCAAAACATTGTAATGATCGGATGATTGCATGCAGAGGTTAGCCTGTAGTTTCTCACTACTTCTAAATGCTATAAGCCAAAAGGCACCGTTTTTATATCTGTCCGCAGATTTGCGGGTTTTTTGATCAATCTGAATGCCATAAATCGAAGGTAAATCGGGGGCAGGAAACAGCTGTAGTTGGTTTCCATTTTCTTCCACGTAAGTTTTGAATTGATTCCAATACTCTCTCGCTATCGCCATAAGATCGTTTGGATTAGGATTTCCCAGTTCATGGAATCTCTGATGGCAATCAGAACATAAAACCGATAGATCCGTTAGAAAGTTTTCTTTACCGATATTCGTATAATCCCTGTGATGTACTTCCGTAGCCGGATTACTACAAAAAAGACATTGGCGACCAAAATGATCAAAGCACTTTTCACGTATTTCAGACCACGCGTTTGAATTTAGATACTTTTCGTAATGATCTTCACAATTATTCGTAAGAATAGCATGCCAAATGTCGCTTCTTAGATCACGAGCTTCTTGAAAATCAGGTTTTAGGTCAAGTGCCTCGTCAAGTAAACCAATAGCAAGGTATCCTGTGTTTATATTACCAAGTTCGCTTACGCTAATTTCTCTAAATACTGGAAATTCCTTGCCATTCCAGCAGTATTGGAACGCTAAAACAAAATTATGTCTCGCTTGAGTTATACTATCCATCGTCTGTAACGTTGCTCCTTTATGTTTCAACGGCTTCTACGCCGTCCATTGTGATTTGCCATCCAAAACGCGCCACAACGCGCAGTATATCGGTGTTGTCAAGGGTCTTGTGCCTTTCATAAGACAGGCTTCCTTACGATGCTGTGATAATGAACGTACATCTGGGGCCTGTGTTAGGACTCTGCAAGTGTCGCGTTGGTCGTCTCTCGCCAAGAGTTCTCAAGTAATATGCGAAACAACATGGATTGTCCATCCGGGGCAACAGCCGTCATTGTGCCGCAATCTGTGGCGTTTTCATACGCTTTTTCCAATATTTCAAGAAGCTTCTCTTTATACTGGGTATCACTGTTGCCACTAAGATGTTGCCCCTTGGTTTCAAAGATGATGAGCCGTTGGGGGCTATCCGCACGTCGATGGAGACACGCGAGAAAATCTGGACAAATACGGTTGCGCCGCCACCCTTGCAAAAAATAATCCTGTTTTACAGCAATGCGATGCCACCACTTCACAGCACTCTGCCCATCAATATAAAGAGCGAAATCCTTTTCCAACGTGTTGAATTCTCCCTCATAGACGGGATCAAAAAGGTTACGATTCAACGGATCGTCAAATGAGTCCCTCAATTGTTTCGCTCCACGAGCCAAGTTTACCTCGAGCGTCTCCGCCAGTTGGTAATTCAACGCTATATCTGTTTCAAGCCTAAACCGGATTATATCGTTATCCAACTTATCCTGAAAAATGGATTCGGCGAGTGTCTCAACACGTTGATGTAAACAGTTTTTCAAATATTCAGCGAGATACAAGCGTTGTGTATACAACATCTCGTTATCAACGCCTTGTTCTTGATAAGCGGCGAGTATCGTTTTCACAATATGCGCAGCGCGCCAGGGGTTGGGAATCACATCGGTCAACCGCCGAACGAAAAAACCGACATCCAAGGTGTCTGTCGCACTTTCCTTAAACTTTTTTTCTAATTCCGTCTCATCTTGGAGATGGATCGTGGAGCGAGTTTCTTGTATTTGCGCCTCATCTCCCAAAGGAACGGTCTCCACTTCGCCTATTTCGTCCCACCGGATCGCACCGAGAATATCGCGTTCATAACTGAGACTTTGCCAATTATCTCCGTGTTGATGCAACACACGCGGGAGAAAGATTTCTATATCACGATATTCTTCTCTACGGCGGATCGTTCTTCGTTCCGTGCTTTGGTCACTGACACTTTGAACAGTTTCATCAGCTAATCCAGTCAACCCTTCAGCCTCTAATCCGTTCTTGATTTTCTCAACGGATGACCTAACATCTTGATTATAGCAGAAAATATAACACTTATTCAATTCGGGGAAGGTCGTCAAACGTGCATAAGGTTGACGCATAACTCTTCCGAGCATTTGGGTCATCGCGGTTTGCGCCGTGGTATTATCAAGAAGTGCAAGTAGGTAAGCGAATGGACAATCCCATCCCTCCTTCAAAGCGTCTTTCGTGATGATATAACGCACAGGGCACGTATCTTCCATCAAGTCAATTCCCGTCAGTTCGTCCTGATCTGACGATTTTACCTTCACTTGTTCTTCTGGTACCCCCAGTACGTTAATAAGTTCATCACGAGCATCTAAAGCATGTACCCGTGTACCGTCGCGCTGATTTTTGCCTGTGCGATCTACCCGAATGACAGCAATCGGACGGATGTAGCGGTTTTCTACTTCCTGTGCCTGCATCGCTATCTCCTCAAGCCTATCACGCGCCCTCTTGGTCTCTGCAATCGTTTCTTTCCAACCCGAATTCGGAAAATCTCGGAGCTCAATCGGTAGTTTTATCATCTCTTCCCTTTGAAGATCCGTCCCTGAGACATTGACCAAGATATTGCTGATACCGAGTTTTGGTGTAGCAGAGAGTTCCAGTACAAAACGAGGGTTGAGCCGATTTACCGATTTTACAAATTCATGATTCTTCTCGGCGGTTCTACTTCCATAAGCCTTGTGTGCTTCATCTAAAATCACCACTGGACGCAGTAGTTTTAGGACATTGAAAAGGCTCTGCTTAATGAGACTATCTGCTGGATTCACAGCCAATCGGGGTTGAACAGGTTGATCTACCACAGCGGTTTCAAGGTCTGGGTACATTTCTGATAACGCCTTATGCTCTCGCACATCGTCTTCAACAGGGAAAAAGGTGGCATAGCCACCAGTATCTCGGAAAATCTTGAGAAAACCTTTATTTCGGTTCCTGTTTGCTGCGGGGAGCATAAGGAGCATCACACAGAGATGATTCTCAATGTCTTGCTTCGTGAATAAGTTATCTTTTTCAAGCAACTTGACACGCCCACCTGAGGCACGCTCCAAAATCTGTCGGTAGGGATGTTCTTTATTCCGAAAAGCGTCCCACGTTTGCTGATAGATGGCTTTTGTCGGTACGAGCCACAGCACAAAACCTGTGCCGAGTTTCAAGTGGCGCACCGCCTCTACACCTAATAAGGTTTTCCCACCTCCAGTGGGTATTTTTAAACACACATGTGGAATTGGTTTATCGGAGTCACTTGTTCGCGAAATGTGGTCTGGAATTTCTATCTGCCCACGACTATTCGTAACACCCGGCAGCACTGATGCTTCGCGCAGGTTGTTCCACGTACGGCTTGCATAATCTGTAAGTTGTCTTCTGGAATCCTCAGGTAGGTCTCTCAAGACTTCATGGGGAATCCTATCCACTTGCTGGCGCGCATCATCCAATGCGTCTAAGTAACGGTCTAAGGTATCTAATGCCTGTTGCTGGTAGTCTTTGAGTTCCATTAAATCATTACTCCGTAATCCGATAGATGTTATAGGGTAACTGGCAGAACGTAATATTCATACCGGACAATTCTTTCTGACTGATGAACTTATGTGTTGCATAGACGTAGGCTTTTTTACCTGACGCTTGGCATTCTTCAGCTATTTGCTCAGCGCGAGACGCGTCAAGGGCAGATTCAGTGCCCTCTAAAAATTCAGTTGTGGGTTCATAGATGAGATAAAACCGGATGCCCTCTATCTCACCAAAAGAGTAGTCTGGTTGCTTCACGATCTCAGGTAATGCTTTACCCGTAGCGGTAGCAACAATGTAGTTCGCTAAAGTCTCATAGGTGGGGAGTTTCTTCCCAGTGAGCATGCCTTCCTCATCAATCGGATCACCGAGGGAACAATAGGTGAAGGTGCCACCGAGACCACCTCGAAGGTTTTCATTCGTGGCACTTTCAACGCCGTTTATAACGCGCCGAACACGCTCGGCGGTGAGGTCGTTCGCGTAGTCCATGCATTCAACGAGGATAAACTTTCGGTTACCACCATCTTTCTTATTTAAATCAAGAACAGCGTGCGCAGTCGTACCGCTTCCAGCGAAAGAGTCCAGGATAATGTCGTTAGGACCACAGGCAATTTGCAAGATTCGATCTATCAACCCCGTAGGTTTCGGCGTATCAAATTCTGAGGGGACACCGAATACCTGTGTCAGTTCAGCTGAACCATCCCGGTTTGTAGGGAAATGGCTGTGTTTGTCAGTTTGCCAAATTGTGGGCCATGTTAATCCGGGTCTTACGTCACATAAGTAGCGTTTCCGTTGCGGTGTAGACTTCCCATCTTTCCCAAAAATAATTTCCCCTGATGCTATCATCTCAGTAACCCGTTCACGATTATGAACCCAATTTCGATTCGTCGGAGGTAAATGTTCCTCACCAGTCAGCGGGTTTACTATAGGATAGTACAATGAATCCACCCATCTCCCCCCTCTCGTATTACCATGAATTTGTTGTAATCTCCAAGGACCATTGGGATCGTCATCTGGATTCGAGAAACTTTTGTCGTTCTCCTTTCTTGGACGCAGATTTAGGTTCGATTCTGATCCATAGACCACGATCCATTCATGCACAGAGCCTATGATTTTGTCATTTGGGGGGCCACCCCTTTTTTTCCACGTAATCGATCCAATAAAATTTTCCTCTCCAAAAATCTCATTCATCAGCATCCGTAGATGGTGTTGTTCATTATCATCAATAGATACAAATATTACGCCATCATCAGTGAGCAACTCACGTAACAAATGTAGGCGAGGCCACATCATACACAACCACTTGTCGTGACGCTCTAAGTCCTCAACGTCGACCGGGCTAACTTTTTTTAGCCATGCTCTTATCATCGGACTATTGACATTGTCATTGTAGCCCCACTCTTCTTTACCGGTATTGTAGGGTGGATCAATATAGATGCACTTGATTCTGCCAGTATATCGGGGGAGGAGTGCTTTCAAGGCGTGCAGGTTATCACCGTGGATAATCAGATTATCGTCCAGCGAGGGACGTTCTTCGCCTGTAAGGGACTTGTCAGCGTCTATCTCTAACGTCCGAATGGGTACGGTGAGGTGATGTCCATATATGAATTGCTTACCTTTGAAATCGAGTGTAGGCATGCTTCTCCTTTTATTTTTAGGAACTGGGTTGCGGTAATCCTTTTTCTTGTTAAGATGATGTAGCTATCGATATCCATACCTGTTGGTCATCCATAACAGACACGACTCAAAGTATCTTTGCTTTAAAAATATTGTTTTTTTGGCGTGGGGGTCGCTTTAAAGACAGAAAGGCTAACCCCGCAAAAAAGGTGCTAACAACCCCAGCGTACGCAGCAACGAGCGTGGGAGGTTTAGATGGACAACTATATAAATTAGGTTTCCAGTCCCCAGTCCATTTATCCCCCAACTACGGTAGGAGGGTGGCAGAAAACGGTGTGGGAACCGTTTCGTAGTTGTGCCACCCAAACTGGTTTTAAGAGCATATCGGAAAAGCAAAAATGAGTCAAGTTAATTTTATCGCACACCGACAAGACGGAGCAGCCAGTTCGGAGATTTCTCTTTTTCTTCTGGCGGGGGCATCAAGGCGCGCTTTTCCTCTTTCTCCGCAGGTAACAAGTCCAGGAGTTTCGTTTTCTCGGTCGTCGCGATTTGAAGTTGTGTCTCAGTTTTCTCTAATTGAATGCGGAGATCGGCGATCTGGTTCTCCAGTAAAGAGACGATTTTCGGGATGTCAGTGGGTATGTCAGGTGTGTCATTGGCGTTCACAGTTCGACTGCTAATTTCTGCTACTTTGCTTGTTTTAGCAAGTCAGCCAGAGTTTTGGGGCTTGTCCTTTGCAGAATTTGATGGCTTTCAGGTACAGCCAAAAACGCTGACCCCCAACTTTCGCCAAATTTCCGGTTAGTCCTAAATTGCCCGACATCCCGCAACTCTTCCAACGATTGATGCAGCTGTGCAAGATTATAGACTCGCCTGAGTGGATTACCGTTATGGAACTCCACGAGAAGAAAATCCGCTTTGGGATCAACCACCTTGCCCCACTTCTCCACGATGACCCTACCATCTGCTACTGCACTTTCAAAGTCCTCAAGACTTCTGGTCCAGAATGACGGTGGTTGAAATATTGAGACGTAGTCAATACGTAGATCACCATACCTTTTGAAATTTTCTGATATCTGAATGTCAAATCTGATATAACCGTGTTCGGTAGGACATCCGATGTCGTAATCTTCAGTTTCGTCGGGATGCATCACGTAGTTGCTCAGATGTTCTTTAACCTCTTCCCAGTCTGGTTGATTAGCGTAGTCATCCAAGAACCGATTAAACACTGCCTCTTCCCGTGATGAATATTGATCAAATCGTTGGATTGTCATTTCAAGACTCCTCCCGTAATCGTTGAATAGCCATTACTGCATAATCAGGATTAATGACAGCACTGCCCTTTGTCACTCGAAATGCTTCATTTGACAAGACAAAACGATGCAAGTCTAAAAATGGTTGCAATGTCTTCTCTGTAGGGGGTGGGGTGTAAGTTGGCTATAGTCTTGATTAGCAACCTTTAAAAAACCGATTTAATGGACGATTTTATTCTATTTTGTATTGAAAATAAATTGAGGTCAACCTAAACTTTTAAAAACTTGACAATCCAATTTTTATTAGGTAACCTATGGTTAATTACAGAGGCAGTGATATTTATGACGTTTTATGACAATGACAACACTTTCAAAAACGAAGTCAAGAAGCGGGATAGCAATGTTTGTCGCCGATGTGGGTTTAACAAGAATCTGCACGTCCATCATATTATGCCTCGAAGCACGCACCCTTCGCTGGAGTTTTTGGAATCTAACGGGGTCACCCTTTGCGGAAATTGTCATTCTCTCTTAAAGGAGAAAGAGTCGGAGACTGATTTGAGGATATTTCTCCCAGATGATCCCAACATTGATGACCAACTTCAAGAACTCCTTAGAGATATCGACCCACTTAATGTGCGCCTTCCTAAACATGTGCGCCTTCCTAAACAATGGAAACAACTCCTTGAAGGCGAACTTCGCTCACGACGGAGACAAGAAAGGAAAGCAGAACGTCTCTACAATAAAGGGATAAAGCATTACAACCGCAGCGAGTATGATCTCGCTATTAGATGTTTTGACCACACACTCCTACTAAGAACAGATCCTTACGATGTTTACTACCGGCGAGGATACGCAAAGTACCGCTTAGAACAATATAAATCGGCAATTTACGATTTTGACAATGCAATTCGCATAAAGCCTGATGATTTTAATCCCTACTACTGGCGCGGAAAATCAAAATATTATTTAGAACAATATAAGTCGGCGTGTGACGACTTTGATATGTCACTGCGGCTTAAACCTGATGATAATCGGATCTATTGGATCTATTATTTCCGTGGATGGGCAAAAAGCAAAATGGGGAGATTTGATGATGCTATCGCCAATTTCAACGAGGCACTTCGTCTAAAACCTCATGTTGATGTTTATAGGGCACTTGGATTGGCAAAGCACAAACTGGGACAGCTTGATGATGCTATCGCTGATTTCGACGAGGGGATTTCCTTACTATCCGATAAACTCAATAACCTTTATCATAAGGCAAAGACCCCTCAGAGCAATTGGGAAAAAGAAGAAAAAAATATCGCCTCCCCTCTTCAACTCTTGTACATCAATCGAGGAAATGTAAAGGTGGAACTCAGCAAGATTTGCGAGGCGAGGCAGGATTTCCAAACTGCACTAGATCTGGCACCCCGGAGCAGCGATCCGAAGCGTTTTGTTGACCTAATCTGTCAGAAACTAAAGGCCCTTGACTCGTTAACGACTCAGCACGATACATAGCACACATGATGAGATATTTTTATTGAAAAATGCTCTTGATAGATACCAGATCAGCTGCTGAATATCGCCAGCAGCTCTCGAATTATATTGTTATTCATGTACTCATTGTCCTTTGGTGCGCTGGTTCTGCTACGACTTAAAACGCATCGGCTGTGCGACGGCGTTCTGCGCGTCGGTGTAGAGTATCTGCAAAGCCTTTAGGTATTCCATCCGGGCTTGCGTTATACCTTGCGGATCACCGTTGGCACGCGCTTTTTGGAGTTTCTCAAAACGCATTGCCAGATTGCGATTCGCATCTTCTAAGATTTTCCAGTAGGTTTCAGAAATCATTTTATCAGTTACCAGTGGCCAGTAACCAGTTTCCAGTTAAGAGTCTTCTCTGGTCACTGGTCACTGGTTACTGGCCACTTTTCCTAAGCTATCGGCGGTTTATCGTGCATGCGGAAGACGGCGTTGAGTCCTTCTGCGAGCATGTCTTGTGTTGTCATACCGGTTTCCGCGCCGAGGACTTTCAGTTGTGTGTAGACTTCGTGGCTAAAGTAGCCGCCGATGTGTTTCTTTTTCGGAGACTTGGTTTTCTCGACGGGTTTCGGTTCGACGATTTCGAGTTTGGGTTTCGGTTGCAGTTCGTTTTCATCGACTTTGAAGGCTTCTGCGAGATTCGCTTTCTTCGGCATGCTATACCCCCATCTCTGCTGATATGTACGTGTAGAGGTCTTGGATCTCTTGACTGGCTTTCCCGCGGGGATCGTACTCCTGTGCTGTGAGTCCGGCGTTATAGGAATCGACGAACGCGACGCGGTCACCGACGTTGCAGGGTGCGCAGGGTACATCGAACACCTTGACGGCTTCACGTGCCTGTTCTGCGCGATCGCCTCTCGGTGGCACGCCGTTGAAAACGATCCGAGCGGGTACGTTGGCGAGACGTACGACGTTGATCGTCGAGGTAATGGCGTGTAGGTCGATGAGTGCGGGCTTACAGGGTATCAACGCCATCTCTGCGACGTTCGCTGCGTCGAGTGCTGCGGTTTCGGTATGCGGTGCGGTATCTAAAATTGCGAGGGTCGCGCCGCCGGCTTTGGCACGGTCTAAAACTTCCGGCAATCGCGATGCGGGTGCGGTTACGACGAAAGGTGTATCGTCATCGCGCTGGTCGTCCCATTTCGCCGCGGAGGCTTGTGGGTCGAGGTCAATCAAGACAACGGTATGCCCCGCGTTTTCAGCGGCGACGGCGAGGTGGATCGCGAGGGTGGTCTTGCCGGTGCCACCTTTCCTACTTAGTACGGCTAACGTTTTCATTCTTTAAATTTTCCTTGCGGTTCGGTGAGCGGGGTTGAATAACCAACGTCCCTCTCCGTAGTCCGCGCTCCATTCTATTACGCGCTACGGTTTCTGATGGATGCTGTATCCAGTCCGCCCGTTCTATTTGCTTCAATCCTGATATGTTGCAGTGTTGCAACCCTGCAGGATTTCAAGGTTGATGGATTGCAATATTGCAGGACTTCAAGCCTGCATCGTTGCAATAAACGTTAGCTTCGCCGGTTCGGTTTCAGATTCCGGTCAATCGCTCGACGAGATAGCCGCAGAACATCCAAAACAGGCATAAGAGGATCGCCATCGTTAGAAAGAGTGTTCCAACGAACATCCATCTCGGCGGCTTCGACTTTCGCAGCAAGCCTACGGTTGTTCGACTCACAAGGTTCAGTAGCCACATAACGATGAAGATGTGTAGACATAAACTCAATTGCGACATGATCTGTTCCCTTTCTCGTTTGGGTGCGTTGCAGTGCCTTCAGGCAGCGTTCCTTGCCCATCTGCATTAAGAGTTCTGGGCGTGCTTTTTCAGCACATCAAAATAAGTGCCTTTAACAATATCTTGATCGAAACCAAGTGCAGACACATGTCCGTCCGCTGCTTCCCAAATTCTAAGGAGTATAGGTTCTAATCGGTGAAGTAATATCTGAATAAACAGGTAAAAAATATGTTTAGGAACAACGCCAAACTCATCCCATCGCATATCATCCCATTTTTTCATATTGGGGGCATCTCTTTCAGAAAACAGTCCAAAAAACATATCAGAGCCAACTTGTAAATCACTTCTTTTTTTGATAGGGTGTTGACCTTCGTAATTAAAAACGGGACTGAAGGATATTGACGATTCAACTTTGAAACAAGAAACAAGCGTACAGGTATCCATCTGATACTGTGTTACCACGGGCAACATACCCTTGTATCTCTTTTCGATTATAGATGCCGATATACTCCTGTACCTTGACTGCCAATAAGGATCCTTTCCTATTTCTGCACATGCTTCGTCTGCTTTCTCTGGTGTTTCCTTGACGATCAACATTTTTGGTAGAAAAGCATCTTGAAGGCTTTCGCGCACAAGGGTTTCCATCTCCGGTATCGACATTTCTGCCAAAAGAGTTGATGTATGTACTGCCACCCGCAGAGATTCTTTTCGTTTTTTTCGCTTACGTTTCATTTCTGCCATTTGCGCTCCTTTCTTTTTTGGGTACGTGCCAACGTCTTCTGATAGACTTCGCGGCCCATCTGCTGAATCTTAGCGATTGCGTATCGAACGGCTTCATCCCGCGAGGGTGTCTGCGGTATCTCGATAGAGCTGCCGGTGGTCTGTTCGGAAACGAACCAGAAGTCTTTTCGGAACTCTCCGGGCAAACGATGCACGACGATGGATGCCCAGTCTATGCCTGTCGCATCGACGCTGTATGCCGGTGACACTTTCTGGGCATAGTGGTAGAACCCCTCCTTGACGGAGATTTCAAAGTCGATTTCTTGATATGTGA
>MKWU01006241.1_pt1 | contig 12270 bp, 9 predicted proteins | sample 809101 | NCBI WGS metagenome assembly MKWU01 (sample SAMN05860141, study PRJNA318959) | sponge metagenome | host: Aplysina aerophoba | place: Slovenia: Piran, Adriatic Sea, Gulf of Piran | collected 2013-05-07
CGGCGCGCTCGAGGTCCACGGTCTCGTGGACGATGCGCCCGATCTCCCGGCCCATGACCCGCTGCAACGCTACGTCGTCGCGGTTGGTCGCCGGCACCCGCACGATGACGTCGCCGGCCATGGTCGGCACCCGGCCGTCCGGACCGGGACGGAGCTGCGGCGGCTCGGTGCCGCCGGCGAGGTCGCGCACCGCGCGGCGCAGCATGCGGCGGTAGAGCGCGACCCCCTTGTCGGTGGTCGCGAGACGCTCCTCCGCGTGCACCGCGATCCGGCCCTGGGAGACCTGCGCCTCGTAGTCGCCCGGCATCGCCTGGCCTTCCTCGAACGAGCGCTCGACGCCGGTCTGCCCGACGAAGTCCACCTTGTTCAGCCCCACCTTCGAGCGCTCGCCCTTGCCGTCGAGGTCGAGCTCTCCGCCGAAGTGACGCCAGGCGACGATGCGGCAGTGCGTGTCGTCGACCGGCACCGTCCACTTGGTGATGCCCACCCCGGGGAAGAACTTCTCGCGGTCCGGGTTCTGGTAGATGTCCGGCGGCTGCGCGATGGCGGGGAGCATGACCTCGGCGGTGCGCACCCAGATGAAGTCCTCCCAGCGGCGCACGTTGGTGAGGTAGATCCCGGTGCGATCCGCGAGCGGATGCCACTCCACCACCGGCATCGCACCCCACGCGGGGTTGAAGTGCGCGCGGGTCACCCGGGTGTGCAGGAACACGCTGTGGAACGGGTCCATCGGGTTCTCGGCCACCTGCAGCCAGTTGCACGGGTAGTCGATGAGGTAGGGCACCAGCTCGACGCCGGGGAGCGAGAAGGTGTCGAGCATCGGAAGCTCCGGGGTGAGCTCCGGAGGGCCGAGGTAGGCGAAGACGAGACCCGCGAGCTCCCGCACCGGATAGGCGCCGTGGCAGAGCTTGCGGGGAATGGGGCTGTTGTCCGGCTCGCCGGGGGTTTCGAGAATGGTGCCGTCCACGTCGAACAGCCAGCCGTGGTAGCAGCAGCGGATGCCGCGCTCGGAGACAACCCCGTACTCCAGCGACGCCCGGCGGTGGCTGCAGTGCTTGTGCAGCAGGCCGATCCGTCCCGAGAGGTCCCGGAACAGCACCAGCTCCTCGCCGAGAACCCGGACGAGCACGGGCCGCTCCCCGACCTGCTCCGTCATCGCCACCGGCAGCCAGAAGCGCCGGAAATACTCTCCGCACGGGGTGCCGGGCCCGGTGTGGGTCAGCTCCGGGTCCTCGCGGGCGTCGGAGACGCGGTGGTATCCGTTGTAGTGCAGCGCAAGCTGTCCGGCGGTCGCGGTCATTTCAGTGGTCCGTGGGTGCGGTGTGATCTCGCTCGGGGTCCATTCTCCCACCGGACGAGGCGGGTCGCGCCGGCGACTGCGTCGGCGAATAGACAGTAGTCCTCGCGCGGCGGCCTCGAACCGCGATACGGCCGATCAGGCTGAAGCCGTGCAATCCCGCGGCCCGCGCGGTGTCCTCCGTCACCAGGATGTCCGTGCCGTACGTTTTGTTCTCGGCTTCGAGACGCGCTGCGAGATTCACCGTGTCTCCGATCACGGTGTAGCTCAGGCGTCTGTCGGAGCCGACGTTGCCAATCAGCACCGGGCCGGTGGCGATGCCGACGCGGGTACGGAGCGGTTCTCCACGGGGGCCCACCAGTCCGGGATCGGCGTCCGTGATGTGCAGGAGTTCCGATGCGGCGGCGACTGCATGTGCGGCGTGAGCCGGATCCGCAAGCGGCGCGCCGAAGACTGCCAGCATTCCGTCTCCCATGAACTTGTCGACAAATCCGCCGTGCCGCTCGACCGCGTCCGCCGCGTTGCTGAAATATCGATTGATGAGGTGAACGACGGACTCTGGAGACATGTTCTCACTCATCGCCGTGTACCCGGCGATATCGCTGACGAGAATGGTGACCTCGCGCCGCTCGCCTCCCAGCGCCGGAGCGGTGCCGGAGCCCAGCATCCGGGTGACGACGGTCGGGGAGAGATACAGCGAGAAATACCGCCGAACCTTGCGCCTTTCCCTGTCGGTGCCGAAATAGCGATACACCACACCGACTCCCCCACCGACGCCCGCTGCTCCCGGTGGCGGTCAAAAACAGCGCCCCCCCCCCCCCCCCTCCCGCCGCGCCGCCCAGCGCCGCCGCAAGCGTCAGTCCGGGCAGTACGACCCCGTAAGTCAGGGCCCACGCGCCAGCCACCGTCCACGCGCCGGCCAGGGCGGCGAGGCCCGCCACCGACCGTCCTACCGGCATGCGTTGGAAGACCCAGGTGCAGACGACGGACAACATGATGACGATTGCCAGTTCCGGCACCGGCGCCGGGGACGCCAGTCCCTGATTGCGCACCAGGTTGTCCACGGCCGTCGCCTGTACGATGACGCCGGGAATTCGTTGCCTGCGTGTGTCGCGGAGAAAGAGTTCGTCCATGATCGGATGCACGCATCGCGGCGCCGGGCGGTCGCTCTCCGGCCCCGAAATGAAGCGCTTGGAGGTCAACAGCCGGTCCTCGGCGTCGAGCACGGCGCCGAAGAGAACGGTCTTGCCGGCGAAGGATTCGCGGAAGAACCCGGTGCGGCCGGCCTCGGCGCAGGCGTGGAGATCGGCGAGGGAGTGGACCGGATAGACGGCGGAGCCGACCCTGAAGTTGAGAAGCAGTCCCTTCGCGTGGGCCGACCCCCGAACCGGCACGCCTCCGAGATGGGTGCCACCGGCCTGCGTACGGCCTGGAGTCGTGCCCAGATGTCGTGCGGCGATTTCGAGCGCGAGGCCTGGTTCGAGGGTGTCTTCGCGTGGTTCGGTCAACCGGAACCAGAGCGGAACACGGCGCACGACGCCGTCCGGATCGGTGAACACGTTGCCAAGGCGGATGTTGCGTCCACGGCCCGCCGCGATGGCGAGACCCGGAAAGGGGCTGATTGGCCTGGTCTGATGCTGCACCCGCGAAAGCACGATCCGATTCTCCCGGCTGCCCTGCCGGAGGGCGAGCAGCAGCGGGAGGTCGTGCCCCGGCAGGTAAGCTTCCGCCGACGTCGGCAGGATCAGGTCGAATCCCACGACAGAGGCACCCCCGTCGAGGACGGCGTCCAGGACGCGGCCGATTTGCGGGGTCCACAGCGCCTTGGGCGTGCCGCGGAATGGCGGTCGTCGATAGGTCTCCTCGTCGACCGCGACAATCGCAATCGGAGATTCGCCGGGCCGCGCCATGCCGAAGATCGTCTCGCGCAGCAGCAGCAGGCCGTCGAGCGACACGCCGCGAAGCCAGTCGGCGGGCCCCGCAAGGAGGATCAGCGCCGCGAGCGAGGCGGTCGCGGCCAGTGCCGGCCAGTCGCGCCGATGCACCGGCCCGCACTCAGAACGACAGCAAGCGCAGCAACACCGCTCCGCCGTCGGATCGGGCATCCGCCGCTATCTCGACGATGATCGACGATGCACCGGCTTCGACGCGATAGATTCCACCACGGTGAAGGGTGACGCCCTGCGCGGCAAGATCGGCGGCACCGTTGCGGAGCGACAGCGTGGCGGTGGACTCGCTGACATCGAGGCGCTTCAGTGTAACGCTGGTCGCAGGCTCCTTCGGGGCGATGACGGGAGAGGTCGAGGTCAGCCGGACCTGGGGCGTTATCGACACGGGCTCGCGCACGACGAGGGCGGCGCCGCGTTCGACTTGGGCCGGGGTGAGTACCGCCGAGGCCCCTCCGCAATCGAGTATGCGCTCGGTGCGCTTGCCGCCGACCACGTCGCTGCGCTCGCGCCCGATGGTGATGACTCCTGCGCGCACCCGCTCCTGAACACAACTGTGCAGATATGCGATCTGTACCTCCGCGTTCGCACCGAGCGAGATGACCTGCCCCGCCGAGAGGTAGCTGAACAGCGCCACCGGCGCGTCCGCGCTGGCCGATTCGACGATTGCCACCGGCTCCTCCGCGCCGCCGGCAGCGCAGGACAGAAGCAATGTCGCCGCCGTCAGGGCGCGAGCGCACCTCGAGGGCCACTGTCGCCGGCGACGAACACGAGTGCCCGCGAGCGCGGGCGGGCACGGGGGATGACCGTTCGCCCACGCAGCCGAGCGGTGCCCGCACTCGCCGGCGGGCGCCGTGCTCGCCGGACACGGAAGCGCCGGCGGCCACGTCCTGCTGCGCTGCCGGTGCGCCGGCTCGTCGCGCAGCGTGGCCGGCTCGGGGGTTGAATCCATCGACATTGCCACCTCGCCGGTCCGGCGTTCGGGCCGGTTCGCGGCAATCATACTGCGGTGCACCGGTGCGGCGCACGGTATCGCCTCTCGACGAATGCGGGCGTCGTCCAATCGATTCGGATCCGTGCGCCCAGGAAGCGCCACCAGCCGGTCTCCCCCGTTTCGGTGCCGCTGCACAAGCGGTGCTTCGGCTGCGCGGCGGGACTCCCATCGGCTGGCAGATCCCCCAGTCATTGGTCTTTGCAGTTGCGCTTACCCGGCGGATACGCTGCTTCCGCATCGTTCGATTCGAACGTCGAAGCGGGGAGACAGCGAGTGAACTCGAACACCGAGGCCGTGTTGTCGACCACCATACGGGGATCCGGTGCGCGCGCGCCGCGTCCGTCCCTGCGCCGGCCCCTGGTGGCGCTCGGCATCGCCATGGCCGCCGCCGTCGGTCTCGGGAGTTGTGCCGCGCGGATGCCGGCACCGATTGGGCTGACCGCAGCGTCCGGAACGCCCGTCGTCTACAACCGGACCGCTGCGTTCTCGGTCGGAGTCGTGCCGAACCGCGCCCCACCCGTGCGGGTCGGGGACGAGGTCGGCTTCACGCTGTCGGCGAGCGAACCGGGCTACGGACACCTGTACCTCCTCAACGCATCGGGAGCGGTGCTGATGCTCGCGGAAAATCTGAATGTGGCCGAAGGCGCGCAGACGACCTTCCCGACGCCGGGAAGCGGATTCACCTTCCGGGCAAGCCCACCGCCGGGCGTGGAACGGATCCTCTTCCTGGTGACACGCCAGCCGTTCAGGGGATTCGGAGGCGGGGTGGAGGGACCGGCCCAGCTTCCGGTCACCGCACGCCAATTCGTCATGGACCTGAATGCGGCCACCGCGAGGCTTCCCGTGAAAGGCTGGGCGCTGGCGGAGGCCCGAATCGAGGTCGTGCCGGCGCAAGGCTGACGGGGCGTGCGGCGGAGCCGCGTCGCCCGACGGTTCGAATGCGGGCTAGGGCGTGTTCACACTAACGGAACGAAAAAGGCTCCGTTTCGGACAGAAATTCACCGTAGGTCGGATTAGCGCAGCGCAATCCGACATGGCGCATCGCCCGACTCGGGCCGTGATGTCGGCTTACGCCTTCGGCTAAGCGGACCTACAGTGTCGATGCGGTGCGTTAGTGTGAACATGCCCTAGTTCGTCCTGGCCGCTTCGCGGATAAGCCGAAGCAGGTCGAGCGCCGCCTCGGGGGATTCGCGGTGCAGGACGGCGAAGTCGGGGTTCTCGGCGAGTATCGCGTTCTCGTCGCTGGTCGCCGGCGCGGGCACGCCGTTGGCGAGGCTGCGGCGGTGGGAAGGCCGTTGCGAGGGAGTCCGCAGTCGCTCGAGCGCTTGGACAAGCAACTCCGGACGCTGGCGCTTCAGCCGCTTCAGGACCGGATTGGCTTCGATCAGCGCTTCGTCCGACATCCCGGCGACGGCCGCCCGGATAGGAGCGTCGCCGACCAGATCGGCGGCGGCGCCGTGCGACAGGACCGCGCAAAGCACCAGCACGAGCAACGACTGCCGGCCCGGGCCTCCTCCTGCACACCCGCAGTTCATCGCGAGGAACCTGCACCCGCGCCGTGCGGGCGCGCCGTCGCGTCCCGCGCGGCCGGCGGTTCGCCGCCCGGACCTGCCGCCGTCGCGCCCGCACCGTGGCCCGCAACCGCCTCGTCCGGACCGGACGTAGCACCGTCGCCATGCTCCAGGCTCGAGCGGACGTGACGAAGGTGTCGGGCGAAGATCCGCTCCAACTCACCCGTCGACCGCACGAGAACCGACTGGTAGGGAGACCGGCGCCGCTCCAGGTAGCCCGCCTCGGTGAGCGCCATGGCCGTCTTGCGGCAGGTCTCCGGCGACATGACCTCGATGAGCAGGCGCGAAAGGTCGGACTGATCGATGGCTCCGTCTCCCGCCCGGTAGTTCTCCACGAGCTTGGGAATGCTGTCGGGCGAGAACATTCCCTTCCTGAGCCGCGTGGGGCTCAAGCCGAGGCGGCGCATCTTCGCCCGGTCAGCCTGAAGCCCCTCCAGATGCCGGTTGTGGAGCGCGGCGTAGCGACGGATCTTCTCCTCGCTGTCGAGCCGGAACGCACGGAGCAGAAAGAAGAACTCGGCGAGCTGATGGACGGACTCCTGGCGCAACTGTGCGACGAAATGGCGGTCCTGGACTGCGGATCCCTCCACCAGGGCGTCCTGAAAGGAGGCCCTGGCCTCGTGCAGTGCCTCGCATGTACGGATATCGCGCATCGTCTCGCCGTCGTCCGCAAACGGGTCCGGGCCAGCGTCGAGGTACGGTGGAACCTGTTCCGCGCCCAACGTCTGCATCCTCCCCGATGGCGTCCTCCCGCCTCAAGATATACCGCCGTCTGGCCGGGCTACAACCGAGCGGGAAGGCCACCGGGCGATGGCGAGGCTTATGCGCCGCAGTAGAATTCGGGCAAGATGAAGGCCCATGCGTGCACCGAAGACGGCAACATGAAGAGATGCCGGTATGCGCCGATCCTTTCGTGGACCGCATTCGTCGTGTCGGTGATGCTTGCCGAATGCGCGATGGCCTCGTCGCGGGTGGCGCTCGTCATCGGCAACTCCACCTACGCTCATGTGCCGGCGCTCGCGAACCCTCGCAATGACGCGGCGGATGTCGGGGCAGCGCTCGCGCGGCTCGGATTTTCGGTAACGCGGCTGGACGACGCCGACTACGCGGCATTGCGCAGGGGACTGCAGGCGTTTCGGCGCGAGGCGTCGGCGGCCAGAATTGCGGTGGTGTACTACGCCGGGCACGGCGTCGAGGTGAACAAGCGGAACTACCTCATACCGGTCGACGCCCGCCTCCAGACCGACGGGGACGTGGAGTACGAATCGGTGCCGCTGGATCTGGTGATGGGCGCGGCGCAGGGCGCATCGGAGTTTCGTCTCGTGGTGCTCGATGCGTGCCGCGACAACCCGTTTCTGACGTCGATGAAGCGGGAGGAAGGATCGACACGCTCGATCGGGCGCGGCCTGTCCCGGGTCGAGCCCTCCGGCGGCGACACGCTGCTCGCCTACTCGGCGAAGGAGGGGACGGTGGCTCTGGACGGCAAGGGCCGCAACAGTCCCTACACCGGCGCCCTGCTTCGCTATCTCGAAGAACCGGGTCTCGAAGTGGGTCTGATGTTCCGCAAGGTGCGCGATGCGGTCATCGAGGCCACGGGGCGGGCGCAGGAGCCTTATGCATACGGCTCGCTGTCAGCCCGGGGCGCGTACTTCATCCCGCCCGCGGTCCGGGATCCGCAGAGCGAGGCGCCGGTCGCAACGGTCCGTTCGGCAATCGAGCTGGAACATTGGAAGACGATCAACACCATCGAGGATGCGGCGACCCGGCTCGCCGCCTTGCTGGACTACAAGGCGAAGTTCCCCGGTGGGGTATACGCGGGTCTGGCGGACATTCAGATCGAGAGCTTCAGGGCACGGAGCGACACGGACGAACTCGAGCCCGACGCGTCGCCCGAGTCGGTCGAGACCGGACTGGGGCTGACGCGCGAGGATCGACGCCGGATTCAACGGGCGCTGACCGCGGCAGGGTTCCGGCCGGGCCAGCCGGACGGGCTCTTTGGCCATCGTACCCGCGCGGCCATCGCCGAGTGGCAGGCGGGCGAGGGCGTGCAGACGACGGGCTACCTGGATGCGTACGCGGCGAAGGCGCTGTTCGCGCAAGAACACTCGCGGGCGGCGGATGCTCCGCTCCGGGCGCAGATGTCCGATCCGTCCGCGATCGTGCTCGCGAACGGCCTGCGTCTGTCGGACTGGGTGATGCTGGCGGAGGACCGGCTGGCGGAGGGGGACTACCGGAAGCTGCTGGTGGAGGGCACGGGCCACCTTCGTGAGCATGGCGCTCATTCGTCGGTGGAGACGGTGGTGGAACGGGCGCTGGACAGCCTGCTCGCGAAGGCCCGGGTGGTGGACGATGCGAGCGCTCGCTCTGCACTGCGCACGGTGGAGCAGGTTCGCGGCGTGGTGGGCGGGCACGCGAAGTTGGCCCGGCTCGAGGCAAGGGCGCTGGCGCAGATCGAGCAGTTTCCGGCGGCGGTGGAGGCCTATCGGTCGTGGCTGCGTCTTGCGCCGGCGGACCATCCCGAGCGGCGGGAGATGCTGGCCGCGATGCAGATGGCGGAGAGAGGGCAGCGTCACCTGAAGGTCGGGGAGCGATTCCGTGACTGCGCGGAATGTCCGGAGCTGGTGGTGGTGCCGCCGGGCAGCTTCAGGATGGGGAGCCGTAGGGCGGAGATAGGTCGAAACGTCCACGAATCACCCGTGCACCCCGTGACGATCGGCAAACCGTTTGCGGTGGGTGTGCACGAGGTGACGTTCGCGCAGTGGGAGGCCTGCCGCAGGGAGGGAGGCTGCACGCACGTTCCCGATGACCAGGGCTGGGGACGAGGGACTCGTCCGGTCATCCGCGTAAACTGGCAGGACGCGCAGCAATATGTGGGATGGTTGTCGAGCAGGACGCGAAAGCGGTATCGGTTGTTGAGCGAGTCCGAGTGGGAGTACGCGGCGCGCGGCGGGACGCGGACGGCATTTCACCATGGCGCAACCCTCTCGACGGAGCTGGCGAATTACGATGGCGACCACGTCTACGGCTCCGGTCGCAAGGGCACGGACCGGAACCGGACGATGCCGGTGGGTTCGTTCCCGGCCAATGCGTTCGGATTGCACGACCTGCACGGGAACGTGTGGGAGTGGGTCGAGGACTGCTGGCACGGAAGCTACGACGGAGCGCCCGCTGACGGGAGCGCGTGGGTCCGGGGAGGGAATTGCTCTTCCCGGGTGGTGCGCGGCGGCTCGTGGTACGACGCTCCGAGGAAGCTGCGGGTGGCGAATCGCGACCGGAAACCCCCCATACTCCGATCGTTCGCCGTCGGTTTCCGCGTCGCCAGGACGCTGGATTGAGCCCCGCTTCGTTGCCTCGTCGGATCCCGACCCGTCCGCCGCCGCTTCGCCACGAAGCCCTTCCCACCGGTTGGGAGGGGCTCCACCGCGTGCACCGCCACTCCACCCGATTGTATTTGGCACCGCGAGATCCCCTGCATAGGATGCTGACCGAACGACGCTCCGGCCGACGGCAATGGCAGTTGCCGGCCGGTTCGATTGAAGCCTTCGGACAACGACCGACACGGGAGTCAGCCATGGTCACAGCGATCGACAATCAAGCAATCGTCCGGCGCCGGTCCGCAGTCGTCGGGGCACTCCTCTCGGCGGTCGCCGCGAGCGGAATCTCCTCGTCGCGGGCGGCCGACGATTCCGCGACGCGCGACCTGACGGTGGAGCAGACGGCCATCTTCTCCGTGCAGGCGCCGGCGTCGCCGGCCGCGTCGTCGGCGTTGCGCGTGGTCGCCTGGGTGGACCACGCGGACAACACCTACGCGGTCGGCGAAGCGGTGACGCTGTTCGTTCGGGCGAACAAGGATGCGTACCTGACGGTGCTCAACGTGGGTCCGTCGGGCAACACGACGCTGCTGTTCCCGAACGCGGTCCAGAAGGACGCGCGGGTCGGGGCGGGCCAGGTCGCCCGGATACCGGCTCGGGACACCGGGATCAGCATCCGGGTGAGCGCTCCGGTGGGGCGCGAGCTCGTCAAGGTGATTGCCACCACGAGCCCCGCGCCGTTGTTCGAGGCGGCGAAGCTGGCCGGAGCCGGGGCGTTCGCGACGATCGAGGAGGGCTCGGTCTCGGTGGCCCGTGACCTGCAGGTCACCATGGATGCCGCGACGAACCACGAGTGGGACGACTACAACAAGGTCATCACGACCATCGCGAGCCGGCCGGGCGCGGCGGAGCCGCTGGCGCTCGCGCCGCCGGGGTTCGCATGGCCCTCGCCGGCCGACGGTCTTCGCATCGCGACCGACAGGCCGCAGTACCGCATGGGCGAGGCGGTGTCGATGTATGCGACCAGCGCGGTGCCCTGCTATCTGACGCTGATCAACATCGGCGCGTCCGGCCTGGGGCGGGTGTTGCTGCCGAACGCGGTGCAGCCGCAGAACCTGCTGCCGGCCGGTCGGACGGTGGTGCTTCCGGCGACGGAGTCGGGGCTCGAGGTGACACCGGTCGGGCCGCCGGGACTGGAGACGGTGACGGCGATCTGCAGCGCGGACAACCGGCCGGTGGTCGCGGGGAACCTGGAGTACGGACGCGACGGCTTCGCCTCGCTGCGGCCGAAGGGAGGATCGGCGTCGCAGGGTCTGGCCATGGCGGCGGCGGGATCCTCGCGTCGGGTGTCGCTCGCGACGGTGGGATTCCTTGTCACTCGGTAGACGACCAGTGACCGTCTCGTTCATTCGCAGCTCCGCGACGCTTCGCGTCCTCCTCGCGGCGACGCTCGCGTCGTGGATGTCGGCCGCCGCTTCCGGCAGTTCGCAGGCGCCCTGCCCCGAGGTCGCACAGGCGCTGCGAGCGGCGCTCACGGCGCGCGACCTCGACGGCGCGCGACGCCGCTTCGAGGCGGTCCTCGCGGAGCCTGCGTGCAGCGATGCCTTCCGCGCCCGTGCCGGGCGCGCCGTGTCGATGCTGCACGCCCGGGTCGTGCAGGAACGGTCGGCGCGTGGGAGCAGCCTTGCCTCGCAGCTCGCGCTGTTGCACCAGGGCCTGCGGTATGCGAGGACCTGGCCGATCCTCGCGTTGCTCGGCGACGCGGCCCGTGACGCGGGCGACCACGACGGCGCGTCCGCGTGGTACCAGGAGGCGCTGGTGGCAATCGACGATTCGGCAACCACGCCGAAGCCGCCCGCAGTGCCCGTGATCGAGCGGCTCTTTCGCCGCGCCGCGCAGAGCCGGTTGCTCGCGACGCACTACCAGCCGCCGCCGAAGACCCGCTCGGGCGCACCGGGAGGTCTCGCCGCGGAACGCATCCGGGGCTTCGTGGTCGCGCGGGTGCCGGTGCCCATCACCTTCCACACCGATTCCGCAGAATTCACCGACATGGGCCGGCGCGCGGCGTCGGACATGGCCGAGTACCTCACGGCGCAGCAGCCCGCGCGAGTCACCATCGCCGGACACACCGATCCTCGCGGCGAAGATGCGTACAACCTCGCACTGTCCCGCCGGCGGGCGGAGGCGGTGGCGCGCTTCCTCCGCGAGCACGGATTCACAGGACAGGTCGAAGTCGTGGCGAAGGGGGAGCGCGAGCCGTTTTCGGCGAATGGACCGGGCACCTACACCCGCGCGCAGCGCTGGCAGATGGACCGGCGGGTCGAGCTGATCAGATGACTGCCGGAAGCCGGAAACGGGCAACGGCCCTCGCCGCGCTGGTCGCCGTCGCAGCGACCTGGGCGCCTCGCGCGGAGGCGCAGACGGTCCGGAGTCTGGTGATTGGAATCGACGAGTACGCCGAGCTCGCGGATCTCGAAGGAGCGGTGAACGACGCCAGGGACGTCGCATCCGCGCTCTTGAGGTCGGGCGTACGGGATCTCGTCGTGCTGGAGAACGGCACCGCCACCCGCACGCGTATTGCCGACGAGTGGCGGGCCATGGTGGCGAGAGCCGGACCGGGCGACACCCTTGTGCTCACCTACGCCGGGCACGGTGGCCAGGAGCCCGAGCGAGTGCCCGGTACCGAGCGCGACGGGCGCGACGAAGTTCTGCTGCTCGGCGGCTTTCGGAGCACGGGACCCGGAACCCGCGAACGCATCTTCGACGACGAGCTCAACCGGTGGTTCGTGGACGCCGGGGCGCTCGACCTGCGTGTGGTTTTCGTCGCGGATTCCTGCCACTCCGGAACCCTTGTGCGGTCCATCGATTCGCGCGCACCGGCACCGTCGTTCCGGACCGCGACGTACACGATTACCGACGACATGCTCGAGCTCGACATGCCGGAGGCCGTCGCGGCCCTCGACGAATCGGATCTCGAGCACGTGAGCTTTCTCGCGGCCGGCCAGGAGCACGAGCGGGTGCCGGAGATTGCGTTGGCGGGCCGCACGGGACATCCCGAGCCCCGCGGCGCCCTCAGCTACACGTTCGCGCGGGCCGTCGAGGGTGCGGCAGACACCGACGGCGACGGAGTGCTGCGCCGCGACGAGCTGTG
>MKWU01006242.1_pt1 | contig 12270 bp, 13 predicted proteins | sample 809101 | NCBI WGS metagenome assembly MKWU01 (sample SAMN05860141, study PRJNA318959) | sponge metagenome | host: Aplysina aerophoba | place: Slovenia: Piran, Adriatic Sea, Gulf of Piran | collected 2013-05-07
CGAGCGCGTGGACCGGGAGATGCCACTGTGGTGACGTGGACACGAGGAGCGTGCACGTGAGCAAGGGCGACTTCCACACCCATTCGACGCACTCCGACGGCGTCCGCTCGCCCACCGAGCTCGTCGACGTCGCCTACTCGCGCGGCGTGCGGGTGATGGCGCTGACCGACCACGACACCCTCGACGGCCTCGAGGAGGCCGAAGCCGCGGCGTCGCGCCACCCGGGCTTCCTGCTCGTCCCCGGCGTCGAGCTGTCCTGCGACGTTCCGGGCACCGAGGTCCACATGCTGGGCTACTTCATCGACCGCGACGACGCCCGCCTCCAGGAGCAACTCGAGACCTTCCGCGCCGGCCGTATCGACCGCGCACAGCGCATCATCAACGCGCTCGAGCGCCTGGGCGCGCCCATCGAGTGGGAGCGTGTGCAGGAGATCGCGGGCGAGGCGTCCGTGGGCCGCCCGCACATCGCGCAGGCGCTGCTCGAAGCAGGCCACATCGAGACCTTCGGCGAGGCGTTCGACCGCTTCATCGGCCGCAACGGCCCCGCCTACGCGGAGCGCTCCAAGCTCGAGCCACCCGAGGCGATCGAGATGATCGGGAACGCCGGCGGCATCGCCGTGTTCGCGCATCCCGGCTTCACGAAGGAGTACGAGCACATCGCCGGCGAGCTCGCCGACGCCGGCCTGTTCGGCCTCGAGGCCTACTACAAGCACTACGACCCGGAGATGGTCACGAGCCTCGTGGAGCTGGCGGAACGCCTCGGCGTCTTCGCGCTCGGCGGCTCCGACCACCACGGCATCGACCGCGACGACGAGCGACAGCCGGGCGAGATCCCGCTTCCCGACGACGTCGTCGACGCCTTCCTCGATGCAGCCCGCGAGCGCGGATGCCGCGTGCCCGAGCCCGCTTCCTGACCACCCGACCGGAGCCGCCTCGCCAGGAACGAGGCGCGAGGAGCTGACCCATCGCCTACTGCGAGCGCCATCCGCGCACGGAGACCGAGCTCAGTTGCGGCCGTTGCGAGACGCCGATTTGCCCGCAGTGCATGGTCCACGCCCCCGGCGGCATCCGTTGCCCCGACTGTGCACAGATGCGCCGGCCGCCGATGTACGAGCTGGAGACGACCCACTACCTCCGTGCCGCCGCCGTCGCGATCCCCGCGGCGGCGCTGTTCGGCGTCATCGGCGCGTTCCTGTTGCCGCCGTCGCCGTTCGCGGGCCTGCTCCGCCTGGTCCTGGGGCTCGTCGCGGGCGCCGCAGCCGGCTCCGCCGTCGCGGCCGCGCCCGCCCCGGGACCCCCCTGCCCTGCCCGCGCACGCCGGCGCGCCAGCCGAGCCGGTCGATCGCCACGAGCGCGAGCAGCAGTCCCATGCAGACCGCGCTCACGAACCCGATGCGGATTAGCTCGCTGCGCACGAACGGCGAGTCGCGCTCGACCTGCCGGGCCGGGCGCTCGCTGGCCGCCGCCGCGCGAGTGCTCTGCCCCTGGGGCGCTGCCGCACCGGGCGCCGCGAGGGCCGCAGCGTCCGGGACGCGCGGGCGCTGGATGCGACGGCTGCGAGTGCGCCTGCTGCGTGGTCGTTGTGGCATCGTGGCTCCCTCGGCGAGCGTACCAGCGCCGCGAGCATGGGTGAACCGCCACCGCGATTGACCCTCGCAGCCGGCGGCCCCTACGATCGACGTGTTCGAGGCCCCGTAGTGTAGCGGTCTAACACGCCACCCTGTCACGGTGGAGAGCGTCGGTTCGAATCCGATCGGGGTCGCCAGCATTCCCTCCGCGCAGGCTCGACGAGATCACGCGCCCAACGGCGCGCCCGGGCTGGCGCTACTCCACCGGCAGGCGGCTCCACAGCGATGACGCGTACTCCATGCGCACGTCGATGGCCGTTGCGAGCGCATCGGGCGTCTCGTAGAAGAGCCGCCGCGACAGGTACTCGAACTCTTGCGACCCGACCGGCGGGATGGTGAGGTCGCGCGCGTTGCCGCGCACGACGCGCAACGCCCCGATCAGCCGCCGCAGGAACGAGTACGCCTCGGGCAGCTTCGCCGCGTCGTCGTAGCCGATGTGACCGGTCTCCGCGAGCGCAGCGATCGCGGCGACGGTGTTCGGCGTGCGTACCGACGGCTCCGTCGCGCCGGCGAGGATCTGGAGCGTCTGCACGTAGTACTCGATGTCGACGAGCCCGCCCGAGCTGTGCTTGGCGTTCCGCGCACCCGCCTCGACCAACTCGCTCGCCTGGCGCTCGCGCATGTGGAGCAGCTCGGCGATGTCGAGCGGCGCGCCCGAGTACACGAAGGCGTCACGCAGCGCCTCGAGCGTGCGACCCAGCCCGACGTCCCCCGCCACCCGGCGCAGCCGCACGAGCGCCATGCGCTCGAACTGCCGCGCTTCGCCACGCGTCGAGTAGTAGCTGCGGCACTGGTCGATCGAGTTGGCCAGGCTCCCGCTGACACCATGCGGGCGGAGACGCAGGTCGAGCTCGAAGATGCCCTCGCGCGGCGCGTGGATGGCGTCGCGCACGCCGCGCACGAACGCCTCGAACCAGGCGGCGTTGGGGATCGCCTCGTCGCCGTCGCTCATCCCGGGCCCCTCGTAGACCGTGATCAACTCGAGGTCCGATGCGAACCCGATCTCGCGCCCGCCGAACTTGCCGAGCGCGGCGATGGACCAGCGGCAGGGCGCGCCCGAGGTGAGCCGGGGCGTGCCGTGGCTGGCCAGCAAGGCTCGCTCCGCCTGTTCGGCCGCCTCGGCAACCACGACCTCGGCGAGGTCGGACAGCTCGTGCGAGAAGTCGACGAAGCCCGTGCGACCGCTGATGTGCCGCAGGTCGATGCGGAACAGCTCGCGGTCCTTGAAGGCGTTGAGCGTGGCGGCATCGGGCGGACCGGCGGCGCGCAACTCCTCGTGCAGCCGGTCCCCCGCCTTGTGGGCGTCGAGGGCGGGACGGTCGGTGAGCACCGGGAACAGGTTCTCGTGCTGGAAGCGGAGGAAGTCCTCCCACAGGTAGCGGCTGACGCCGAGCGCCGCCGCGAGTGTCTCCAGCACCTGCTCGTCGGCCAGCGCCGCAACCGCGTCACGTCGCTCGCGGAACGCGAGCATGCTGCGCGCGAGCGCGCCGAACTGCCGCAGCGCCTGCCCGGGGTCGGGCGCCAGCGGCAGGAGCTGGGTGAACTGCCGGATCAGCACCGCCGCTACGCGCAGCTCCTCGAGCCGCGCGGGGTCCTCGAGTTTCGAGCCGTCACGGGTGGTGACCCAGAAGGTGTCGTGGCTGGCGCTGCCCTCGGTGCGGACCTCGGCTCGGCGGATCGACACCTGGAGCATCGCGAGCGCGTTCGCGAACTCGAAGAGGAACCCGCGCTCGTCGACGCCCGCGATGGTGAGCAGCGTCGCCTCGGGATCCGAGGCCGTATCGATCTCGATGGCAACCGGGTCGATGGCTCGCGCGGGCGTCTCGCCATGGGGCAACGTGCGGCTGATGCCCTCGATGATCAGCGTCTGCGCCGCCTCGGCGTCCCCACCGGCGAGCAGCGCGAACGCTCGCGCGAGGTCCCCGCGGATCGCGCCCCACGGGTCGGCATCGCCGGCTCCTCGCACGACGAAGCGATCGAGGAGCAACTGGGTGGGCGCGGTCGGGCCGCGCGGCGGCATCGGGCGGCTCGTCGCCATCCCGGGACGCCCGCGGGGCGGGGCGAAGGGCCCGCCTCGTTGCGCCGGGGGGTGCGCCCACGGGCGGGCCGGGCGGGCCGAAGCGCCCGCCTCGTTGCGCCGGGGGCTGCGCGACGGGTCGGCGCAGCATGAACATGTCGCCGGTCTCGATGTCGAAGCCGTGCGCCGTGAGCGCACCGGCGATCAGCGAGAGCGCGCCGGGTACATCAGCCGCGACGACGGTAACGGCGTGCCTGCCGCCCCCGAGAGGCCGCGACTCGCCTTCCAGGTCGCCCGGCTCCCGGATGCGGGCGATCAAGTCCGGGTGTCGCGCCCGCTCGCCCGCATCGATCGCCGCGTAGCTCGCGCCGAGTTGAGCGGCGATGCTCTCGAGGTCGAGGGCGTCCGGAGGGGGCATCGGCGCACTCGCATTCGCACGCGGCAGGCCCGCTCACACATGGTCGCGGGCCGTAACGTCCGGCACCCCTCATGATAGCGTCAGGCCATGTGAGGAGTTGCCCGGATGTCGGACGCCGCCGAACTGCTCGCCGCGTTCGACGCAGGCACACTGCTGCGCCCCGACCCCGCCGTGCCCAACCTCGTCGACGTCGCGCGCGCGGTAGCGTCCGTCAGCGGCGCCGGCGGCCTCGATCTCTCGCCGTTCGCGAGCGGCCTGGCAGCCTCACTCGCCGAGCGTGAACACCTCGTGCTCATCCTCGCCGACGGGCTCGGCCTGGAGATGCTGGAACGCGAGGAGGCGGCCCGCACCCTGCGGGACCACCTGCGAGACGAGATTCGGACCGTGTTCCCCGCGTCGACGGCCGTCGCGCTGACCTCGCTCGCGACGGGAGCGTGGCCCGCCCGCCACGCAGTCACGGGCTGGTGGACTCACGTCGAGGAGATCGGCGGCCCCGCCACGATCCTGCAGTACCGCCGCCGCTCCGATAACCGCTCGCTCAGCGACCTCGGCGTGCGGCCCGAGGAGGCGTTCCCGGTACCCAGCCTCGCCGCGCGGATGCGGCGGCTCTGTCACTTCCTGATGCCGCGCAACATCGCCGGCAGCGTCTACTCACGCTACTGGGCGGCCGGCCCGGCCGCTGCCGGATACCAGTCCCTGGCCGGCACGTTCAGCTCGATCATGGAGACGGTGATGGGCGCAGACGAGCCCGCGTTCGTCTACGTGTACGTGCCCCACATCGACAACGAGGCGCACCACGGCGGGCCGGAGAGCATCGGCGCGCGCGCGGGCATCATCGCCGTCGACCGCCTCGTCGCCGACCTCAAGGCCGAGCTCGGCGAGTCGACCGCGGTGGTCGTGACCGCGGACCACGGCCACCTCGGCGTCGAGTCCGACGAGCGCCTCATGATCCGGAACTCCGACGGGATCCCCGAACTCCTCGCAAGCCCGCCGTCCGGCGACGCGCGCGTTATCGAGTTCCACGTCCGCCCGGGCGAGCACGGACGATTCGAGGAGCGGTTCCGCGCCGCATTCGGCGAGCACTTCTTCCTGCTGACAACCGACGAGGTCGAGGAACTGGGCCTGCTCGGCCCCGATCCAATCGCCCCGCTGACCCGGCAGCGCCTCGGCGACTTCATGGCGATCTCGCGGGGCGCCACGGTGCTCGGCTTCCACCCCTCGAAAGCCTCGCGCCAGGGACTGCAGCAACGCTCGCACCACGCGGGGCTGACCCGCGCCGAGATGCTCGTGCCGCTCGTGGTCGTCTGACCACCTTGCCGGGCAGAAACGCCGGCTACCGCAGGACGACGATCCCGACGACCGGGCCGATGATGAATGTCCCGATGACATACAGCGCAACGAGCAGCGGGTGTACCGCCGCGATCGTCGAGACCCGCTCAGCGAGCCGCACCGGCACGTCTCGAAGCGGCCTGAAGGGATAGATCAGCCCGATACCCGCAAGATTGAACAACGTATGGGTGAGCGCCACCACCAGGCCGGCGCGCAGATCGACCGCCAACGAGGCAAGGAGCGCGGTGAACGTGGTGCCGACGTTGGCCCCCAGCGTGATAGGGAATGCGTTGCGCAGGGTCAGGACCCCCGACCCCACCAGTGGGATCAGGATCGACGTCGTGATGCTCGACGACTGGACGGCGATCGTAGTCACCACTCCGATCCCCATCCCGACCAGCCCGCTGCCGCGAGCCACAGCCGAGTTCAGCGAGCGTTCCAGCCGTTCCGCGAACAGTCGCCGCATGTTGATCGTGATCAATGCCAGGCTGATGAAGATCAGCAGCAACCCCAGCGCGAGCAAGAGAGCCCCCACCACCCGGTCGCTGTCTATAGCGCCGCCAAGCAAGTCCTGGACCTGGCGGACGGGCTCTTTGACGACCTCCTTGATGGGGCTGCGCGTCTCGCCCCCCGCGACGTTGCCGCCGAGCAAATCGGCCAGCCAGTACGCCGCGTCCGAGAGAAAGCCGGTAGCAACCTGCAGAGGCAAGAAGATCAGCACAGCAATGATGTTGAAGAAGTCATGCTGGATCGCTGCGGCGAACGCGCGCCGGAACTCCCCGCTCCTCCCGATCGAAGCCAGCGACGCCAGCGTATTGGTGATGGTGGTGCCGATGTTCGCGCCGAGGATCATCGGCACTGCGGATTCCACGTTGAGCGTGCCCGCGCCTACCAGTCCGACGATTGTCGCGGTTGATACCGATGAGGACTGCACGAGCACAGTCGCCAGGACGCCCGCGCACAGCCCGGCTACCGGGTTGTCCACGCTTTCGAGCAATCCAGCCTGGAACTCCGCCCCGAGCCCCTTGATCCCTGCTTCAAGCGAAGAGACACCGACGAGGAACAGGTAGAGCAATGCGGCGACAAGGACGGCCCGCAGCGGGCGCGGCAGCCTGTAGCCGGAAGTCCGCGATGCGAGCGTGATCAACGGCGCTCCCCGTCACTCCGCACTCGGAGACCCTGTCGCACAGTTCCGCCGAAGCTGTGCGTGCCGCGCGCCGCTGGAAATCAGGCGATGGGGCGCCCTTCATCCCTCGCAACGCGACACGGCAGATCGCGCGGGGAGCCCGAGCGGAACGGTAGCCGCCATGCACTCGTGTCGGCAACCCACGGGGCCCCGGACATCGCCCGAGGTGGGCCCCGGCCGGGCCTCGCGGCGTCCGCCGTCCGCGTGCGCGTCGGTGCACCGCTGTGGGGAAGCGGCCCGGGTACGCTCCGCGACGCGCGCCGCCGCTGCCGCCTGTATCATCGCCGCGACCATGTGACGACAGTCAGGAGCACGCTATGCGCATCGGTGTCGGCCTCCATCGAAACGCGCCCGATGACTGGGAGAGCGCCCTCGCGTTCGCCCTCGAAGCCGAACGCCTCGGCGCCGACTCGATCTGGAGCGGCGAGGCCTGGGGGTTCGACGGCGCGACGCAGCTCGCCTACCTCGCCAGCCAGACCTCCACCATCCGCCTCGGCACGAGCATCATGAAGATCGGCGCGCGCAGCCCCGCCCTCACGGCGGGAACCGCCATGGCGCTCGCCTCGATGACGAACGACCGCTTCGTGCTCGGCCTCGGCACCAGCACGCCGCAGATCATGGAGGCGTGGGACGGCGTTGCGTTCGACCGGCCGATTCGTCGCTCGCGTGAGCTCATCGAGATCATCCGCCTCGTCGAGAGCGGCGAACGCGTCGTCTACAACGGCGAGATCCACCAGATCCCGCTGCGCGAGGAGTTGCGCCCGATGCGCACCCGCGCGGGCGCCCGCCGCCTCCCCATCTACGTCGCCTCAGTCGGTCCGCAGAACCTGCACATGACCGGCGAGCTGTGCGACGGGTGGATCGGCAACTGCTTCGTGCCCGAGACCGGCCACGCGTTCCTGGACCACCTCCGCGCCGGCGCGGAGTCCGTCGGCCGCTCGCTCGACGACCTCGAGCTACAGGTCCCGGTGACCCTCGAGTTCGACGACGACCTCGACGCGCTCGCCAAGCGGCACGCCGTGGGCTTCGCCTTCACGTTCGGGGCGATGGGCGAGCCGAACCGCAACTTCTACGTCGAGGCCTTCGCGCGGCAGGGCTACGAGGAGGTGCGCGAGGTGCACCGGCTGTGGATCAACGGCCAGCGCGCCGAGGCGCAGGACCTCGTGCCGGTCGAGATCGCGCACCGCACCAACCTGCTGGGCGACGATGAGAACATCAAGGTGCGGCTCCGTGCGTACCGCGACGTCGGCATCGACTCGCTGCGCGTGGGCCTGCGCGGCGACAACATCGACGAGATGCTCAACGACCTCGGCCGGCTACTCGACCTGAACGCCGCGGTGGAAGCCGAAGTGGCGGGGTAACCACCGCGCCCCGCGCGGACGCGCGCCGAGGTGGTTAGAATCGGAACGCCATCACGGTGAGCGCAGCCGGCGCCCACCCGAAGCGGCTATGGGAGACTGCCATGACGACGCAACAACTGACCGAAGATCAGCAGAACGTCCACAACTACCTGAGAGGCCAGGGCGAGAAGTACTCCTGGCTCGAGCTGTGGCCACGCGTGGCGCGACCGCGCCTTGACCTGCTCGCGCAGCTCGACGGCATCACGGCCAAGCAGGCGGAGGCGCGAACGTCCGCCGACGAGTGGACGATCATGGAAGGCCTGCGCCACGAGATCGCCGTCACCCGCTCCACGCTGCACATCGTCGAGCGCCTCTCGGGCATCACGGTCTCCGACCCGGCCGACGAGGTCGACCCGGCCGAGCTGTCGTTCGAGGAGCTGCGTGACGAGCTGCTGCGTAACGGCACGCAGTTCGGGACCCTCGCGGCCGCGCTGCCCGAGGACGCCGACTTGGAGCCGACGCACCCGCACGGCAACTTCGGCGACCTGCACTGCCGCGCCTGGTACATCTTCCAGCGCATCCACGACGTCGACCACGTCAACCAGTTCCGGTCGATTCGGGAGTCCGACGAGTTCCCGGCCAGCTAGACGCACACAAGCATTGGCGCGTCCGCCCGCGGGACGTGACGCACCCGCGAGCGGACGGCCGCCGAGGCGGCCTGGTGAGGACACACTGTGAAGACTGGGCTGATCTCGGACACGCACTCCCCGGCGATGGGGAAGCACCCGCCCGAGGAGGTCGCGCGCGCCTTCGCGGATGTCGACCTGATCCTCCACGCCGGCGACATCTACTCCTCGGCGTGCCTGGACTGGCTGGAGCAGATCGCCCCCATCCTCGCGGTCGAGGTGCCGCCCGCGCCATGCGTCGGTGACCCGCGCGTCGCCCGCAAGCGCGTCGTCGAGATCGGGGGCAGCCCGGTCGGCCTCGTGCACGACCTGGTCATCATGGGCCACGGCTTCGAGGTGGCGCCGGGCGTCATGGGACGCCAGGTCGGCGAGGACGAGCCGCTCGACGAGTACCTGATCCAGTTCTTCGGCGAGCACGTCGAGGCGGTCGTGTTCGGGGACACGCACATCCCGATGGTGGAGCGGCACCAGGGCATCCTCTTCGTGAACCCCGGCAGCCCGACGCTCCCGCGCCAGACGCGCGGGCTCGGCACCGTGGGCATCATGGACACGGATGAGAACGGCCACGAGGCCCGGATCGTGCAGCTCCCCGACTACCGCGAGTAGCCCACCCTTGATCGCGGCGGGCGGCGGCGAGCGACTGTGTGCCTTGGGTATTGGTCTGGTCTAGTCTGACCAACTCGTGTAGACTGTCCGCGTGGTGATCAACGTCTACGAGGCGAAGACGCATCTCTCCAGGCTGCTCGACCGGGCGGCAGCTGGCGAAGAGATCGTGCTCGGCAAGTCCGGCAAACCGATGGCCCGGCTGGTGCCCTACCGGGAACAGCGGCGACCGCGAGTCCCGGGTCGCCTCGCGGGGAAGATCTGGATCGCCCCCGACTTCGACGACACGCCCGAGGACATCATCGCCGCCTTCGAGGGCGACCTCGACGGCATTGAATGAACCTGCTGCTCGACACGCACGTACTGCTGTGGTGGGGCGCGCAGCAAGATCTTCCGCCTGACGCTCTGAGGGCGATCGCCGATCCCGAGAATACGGTATATGTGAGCGCCGCCAGCATCTGGGAGATCAGCATCAAGCAGGCTCGCGGGAAGCTGCGTGTAGACGACGCCATCTTCGACACGCACCTTGACGACTTTGAGCCGCTTCCCATCACTCACGCCGACGCCCGCCTGGCGGGATCGCTGCCGGACCACCATCGCGATCCGTTCGACAGGATGCTGATCGCCCAGGCGCTCGCCCACGACCTGCTGCTCGTCACCCGCGACGCGCGAATGGACCTCTACGAAGCCCGTATCCTCCCGGCCTGATCCCCAATCCCCAGGACAGACGCGTATGCGCCTTGCGGCGTTGCGTTACCCTCGCACGTAATAACGAGCGAGGAGGGCAGCATGCCTCGACCCATTCCCGTACCCGACGCCATGAGCAAGCCGTTCTGGGACGCTTGTAACGAGCGGCGGCTCATCATCCAGCACTGCACCATGTGCGACCGCAATCAGTTTCCACCCGAGGCAGAGTGCCGCCAATGCGGCTGGCAGTTCCACCTCGAATGGATGGAGACCAGCGGCCGCGGCACCATCGTCGGCTGCTCGATCACCTACGACTCCCGGATCATGGCATGGCAGGAAGAGCAGCCCTTCAACAACGCCGTCGTGGCCCTCGAGGAAGACCCCGAGATCAACTTCTTCTCCAACCTCCCCGGCATCCCTGTCGGCGAGGTCCCCGTCGGAGCCACCGTCGAGGTCGACTTCATCGAGGTCTCGGACGACCAGCTGATCCCGGAGTGGAAGGTCGTCGAGAGCTAACACCCGGGCAGCGACCACCACGCTGAGCGCAGGGCAGGGAGGACACACCATGGCACGCGCGATTCACTGGGAACGCAACGAGGATCCGGTCGGCATCTGGGAGCACCGCGGCAAGGTCGTGCTCGCGGGGGCAGGCCACTCGAAGAACACGGACCGCCGCTGGGACGGCGTGAGCATGGACAAGACGCTGGGCGCCTACGTCATCGAGGCCGCCCGCGCCGCCATGGACGACGCAGGCATCACCCCCGACGACGTCGACGGCATCGTCACCTCCGCGGGCGGGCAGCCCGCCCACATGAGCCTCGGCTCGCAGTGGGGCCCCACGCGGCCGTTCTTCGACGCGCCGTACGACAGCGAGGACGGCCTGACGTACGTGACGGCCGAGTGGCTGCAGAAGCAGATGAACCTTGAGAACGTCACGTACATGAACTCGCACGGCGAGACCGTCTGGAACCTGATCGGCCTCGCCGCGCAGGTCGTCGGCGACGGCCGCTGCGAGGTCTGCCTCGTGCCCTACCCGAACGGGAACATCGAGGGCCGCTACCACCAGAACCCGAGCCTTGCGGCGCCGGGAGGGGCGCAGTGGAGCGCACCCTGGGGTTGGGGACTCTCCGGCCAGGGGTTCGTCTTCGAGCAGTACGCCCGCAAGTACGGGACGAACCACGAGCGCATGGCGCCGTTCGTCGTGCAGGAGCACGCCAACGGCCTGCTCTGGCCGTACAGCTACTACGCCCAGCACGAGCCCGGCCCGTTCACGACCGAGGACTACCTGAACGGCCGCTGGATTGCGGAGAACCTCAGCATCTTCGACTGCGACCGGCCCGTGCAGGCCGGCGCCTGCTACATCGTCACCACCGCCGAGCGCGCGAAGGACATGAAGCAGCAGCCGGTCTACATCCTGGACCACACCGAGAGCTTCTTCACGCCGCGCAGCCTCGTGCAGACCCTCGACGACACCGAGTCGTGGACGGACATCCAGGCGCAGCGGTCGTACGCGGGCTCGGGGCTGCGTCCAGAGGACATCGACGTCTTCGCGCCATACGACGGCTTCGCGGTCTTCACGCAGTACTTCCTCGAGGCCTTCGGGTGGCGCGGCGTGCAGCGTGGCGAGGCGCACGACTTCTACGCCGACGACATCTCGCTCAAGGGCCCGAACCCGCTCAACTCGGGCGGCGGCAACATGGGAACCGGCCGCATGCGCACGGTCTTCATCACCGACCCGATGGAGCAGCTGCAGGGCCGCGCGGGGGACCGCCAGGTCGACATCAAGGCCGAGGTAGCGGTCACGATCGGCGTGCTGCCGAACAACGCGGCGGCTCTCGCGTTCAGCACCAGCCCCGACTAGGGAGTGGTCCTCGGCGCAGATATTCGGGGCGCGCTCCACTTCGGCGGAGCGCGCCCCGTTGCGAACTACGGATTCCTTAGGGATACTCACCCGACGTGCGCAACGAGCGGGAGAGTGTTGAGTGGCGATCCTACTGAGCTTTGACATCGACGGTACGCTCGAACTGGGTGACCCCCCGGGCGGCGTCACGGTCGAGATGGTCCGTAAGGCCATCGACCTCGGCTTCATCGTCGGCAGCTGCTCCGACCGCCCGCTCAGCAGCCAGCGCCGGATGTGGGCCTCGCTCGACATCGAGCCGGACTTCGTCGCTTCGAAGCACCAGCTCGGGCTGGTCAGGGCGCAGTTCGACGACGCCGACGCCTACTACCACATGGGCGACCGCGACACGGACGAGAGCGCCGCGAGAGAGAACGACTTCGGCTTCTGGTGGCACACCGAGGCCGAGCTCGAGCCCTGGTTGGAGCTCTCCAACTCCGAATAGCCGGGACACCGTCCGAAGCCTCGCGAGGCCCGCC
>MKWU01006244.1_pt1 | contig 12267 bp, 8 predicted proteins | sample 809101 | NCBI WGS metagenome assembly MKWU01 (sample SAMN05860141, study PRJNA318959) | sponge metagenome | host: Aplysina aerophoba | place: Slovenia: Piran, Adriatic Sea, Gulf of Piran | collected 2013-05-07
CATTGCCGCCGCCGTTCCCACCGCCATTGCCGCCGCCGTTCCCACCGCCATTGCCGCCGCCGTTCCCACCGCCGTTCCCGCCGCCATTGCCGCCGCCGTTGCCACCGCCGTTCCCACCGCCATTGCCGCCGCCGTTCCCGCCGTTCCCGCCGTTCCCGCCGTCCCCACCGTTGGCGACAACGCGTACACCCACTCTGCCCACGCCGTGTAGGGGGCAGTTCGACTCGTGGTCCCAGACCTCGTGGGTGATGGACAGACTTGTGGCCGACGCGTCCTCGTCAGCGTGAATCGTGACCTCGTACCACCGGTTGGGATCCCAATTGTCGTGGTCGATGGGCCAACCGATAGACGGCACCCAACGGATGCCGCCATACCCGTCCGAGGAGCGTACCTGACCGTCGATCTCCACGTGGATCATCACCCACCAACCGTTGGCGGTCGGTCGCTGGGTCAGGCGCAACTGGTAGCTTGTGGCCCCTCCCCTCCTGACGGTCAGGGTGCTCCGCGAGGCCTCGACGGTCCCGTCCCAGCCGGGGGTCGGGTTCTGCGCGTGGGCGCGGTGCGCTGCAAACCCGGGCAGCAGAACGGTGAGGATGAGGGTAGGAAGAAGAAGATGCCGAGAGCCGAATCTCAGGAGCGGGCGCGAGTTCTTCGCATCCGTCGACACCATGCCCTCAGTGGGGTCTGAGGACCGGGCTCCCTGACAGGGAACCCGTGGCGTCGAGCGGCGTCTGTTCTCTTCGGTTCCTGACCAGAGTACGGCGTACTTTATCAGGCTCTACGCGGCGGCCGCAGGCCCTCGTGGGGCCGGGCCGTGCGGCCGCATGGGCCGGGCGATTCCGACTAGTCCGGGGCGACGCAGGCGAAGCTCGCGGCGTCGTCGATGCTGCCGCTGCCCTGATAGCGCGCCACCTGCGGATAGGGGCAGAGCGGGCGCGTGCGCTGCACGGCACCGTCGACCACCTTGGAGGCGACGAGTCGGTGGGGCGCGACGCCCTCCTCGACCCAGCGCTCGAGGGCAGCCACGGCGTCGAAGCGATCCGGACCCGGCCCCCCGCGGCAATGGGCGACGCCGGGAGCCATGAACAGGCGGTAGAAGTCGGTCGTCGCGGCCGGACCGCCCATGGCCTCGGTGACGCTGCCGTAGTAGTCGACCGCGTACTGCCCGGGGATCAGGGCGTCGGCCCACCCGTGGTAGCTGATGAGCCGGCCGCCGGCGGCCTTGAACGCCGTGAGATCGGGATCGACGGCATTCAGCGCCGAGCCGAGCGTCTCGTCCGCGCCGATCGGCCGGTTGTTGGCCAGATCCCAGTCCCCGTCGAAGTCGAAGCTGCGCAGGTCGTAGTCCGGATCCCGGAAGACGCTGTAGCGCATGAAATCGATCGCGCTGCCGCCCGGCTTCTCGACACCCGACCAGTAGCGCGCCCAGCCGCCGAGACCGTCGGGCGACTCGAAGTGCTCGCTGCCAAGGGCATAGCCGGGGAAGATCCGCTCCCCCGTGCCGGGCCGCGTCGGGCCCGCGTAGATCGCTCGCGCCGCCGCCACCTCGCCCCCGGTCAGGCAGTCCGGCCGATCGCCGCCGTCGCACAGCAGTACCGCCGGATCGAAGTCGCACGCCCGCGGGTCGTCGATCAGGCCGTCCTCGAGCCCGTCGAGGGCGTCGCAGGCGGACATCACCGCCGCACCCAGCACGGGCAGCTTGGCGCGGGGAAGATCCTGCGCCGGGTCGCGCGTCGTGGCGAGGCCGGACCAGAGCTCCCCCGTCATCAGGCCGATCCAGTAGTTGGCCGGAGCTCCCGCCACGATCCCGTCGTAGTCGTGGGGATAGCGCTGCGCTTCCATCAGCGCATGGTGCCCGCCCTGCGAGCAGCCGACGAAGTAGGCGTAGTCCGCCGGACGGCCGTAGTAGGCGGCGGTGACCGCCTTGCCCGCGACCGTCGCCTCGTGCTGGGCGCGGTACCCGAAATCCACGAGGCGTTCCGGGTGCCCGAGTGCCCAGCTCCCGTCGAACCCGCTCGTGCTGGTGTGGCCGTTGTCGGTGGCGACCGCGGCATAGCCCGCCGCAACCGCCGCGGCGAGCTGCGAAAAGCGGATGGCGCCGGCCGAACCGCCCGACCCGATCCCCTGGAAGCGCCCGTTCCACGCCTCCCGCGCGGGCAGCCAGACCTCGAAGCCGATCTCCGACCCGGCCTCGGGCCGCGACACCCCGGCCACGCGGCAGAAGGCGACGTCCTCGACCGTGAAGCCGCGCGAGCTGAAGGTCTCGGGCGGCGTGAACGGGGGCATGACCTCCTCCGCCGCCGTGAACGTGACGTGGGGCAGGCCCAGCGTCGCCGGCGCCAGCGCCGCGCACGCCGTGCCGGCCGCGGCAGCCGCCTGGCCGCTTGCGGGCTCGGAGGCGCCGCCAGCGCCCGGCGTCCCGCCGGCCGCCATGAGAGGGAGCATAAGAAGGAACGTCAACCGGCGCGTCTCGATCATGGCGTCCTCCCGGCTACTGCTCGTCCGTTTCCCGTTCCTTCGCCCGGGCGCCCGACAGCAGGTTGAACAGGCCGTCGTTCCCTTCGTGGCAGGCGTACTCGAACAGGGGCGCGGCACCGCGCTTCATCGGGATCGCGGCCGTGAACGAACGGGTGAAGCTGGTGGCATCGTCGACCGTCGACAGTACGAGGAGTCGTCGGCTGGTCATGTCGGAGTTCTTCGTGGGAGAACCTTCGTCGCGCCAAGCCTACCGCCCGGGGGCCCGGCGCGCAACGGCGAGCCCGCCGCCCTACCCTGCAGGCGCGGCGATCGGGAGCGCGAGGTCGACGCGGATCGCCCCGGCCAGGTTGCCCGCGGTATGTACGGCGAGGTACAGGCGCCCAGCGTGCAGTGCCCGCATCTCGGCTCCCGACATCCGCCACTGCCCCGCCGCGCGTGCCCCGCCGCGCCGCTCCAGGTCGCGCAGCACCGGGCCCACCGAGGCGGCGTCCTCGCCGGCGCGACGGTGGACCGCCGTCAACAGCACGTCGTCGTCGTGCAGACCGAACGCGGCCACGCGATAGCGCACGACGCGGGTCGCGGGATCGAGCACGAAGCGGACGTCGGCCGAGAGCCCGGCCGCGGCCTGCACCGCCGTCGTCAGCTCGACGGGCGCCGGCGGCGTGACGACGCTCGGCGTGAAGTCGGGCGGCCGGCGGTGGCGGGTCGCCTGCTCGTAGGCGTAGCCCAGCTCGATCAGCCGCGTCTCCGACCAGGGACGTCCGAGCAGCTCGACGCCGACCGGCATGCCGTCGTCCGCGAAGCCGGCCGGCACGGTGATCGCCGGCGTCCCGGACAGGGCGCTCAGCGTGCAGTTGCTGCCGGGCTGGACGGCCCCGATCGGCTGCGCGGTCCGGCGGATGGTCGGGTAGACCAGCGCGTCGAGGTCGTGCTCGTCCAGCACCGCCACGACGGCGCGGCGAAGCTCGTCCCGGCGGGCAACGCGCTCCCGGTACTCGTCGGTGTCGAGCGTCTCCACGTCGAGTGACGATGCCAGTCCCCCTTCGAGAATCCGGTGGTAGAGCCCGGCCTCGACGATCTCGGCGAGCGACCGGACGGGGGCGCCGGGCGTCGCCTGCAGGTAGTCGTCGAGGTGGAAGCGAAACTCCTGGCCGATGACGGAGACGTCCTGCGTGAGCTCGGTCAGGTCCGGCTCCTCGATCTCGATCGCCGTCGCGCCGTGGCTCTCCATCTCCTCCACCGCACGCTCGATGACCTCACGTACGGGACGCTCGGCGCCGCCCTCGCCAAGCAGCGCGGTCACCACCCCCAGCCGCGCGCCCTCGAGTCCGGCCGCGTTCAACGAGTCGGTGTAGGTCGCGGGGACGTTGCCCTCGGCGAGGCTCGTGGCGGGATCCGCCGGGTCGACGCCGACCGTCGCGTCCAGAGCCAGCGCCAGGTCCTCGACCGAGCGCGCGAGCGGCCCCCCGATGTCCTGCGTCCGAGAGAGGGGCACGATGCCGTCGCCGCTCGCCAGCCCGCGGGTGCCCCGCAGCCCCACCAGCGCGTGGTGGGCGGAGGGAATGCGGATCGATCCGCAGGTATCGCTGCCCATGCCGAAGGCGCCGAAGCTGGCCGCGACGGCGGCGCCCGTGCCCCCGCTCGACCCACCCGGATTGCGCTCGGGATCGTACGGGTTCCGGGTCTGGCCGCCGAGCGAGGCGATGGTCGTGATCCCGCGCGCCAGCTCGTGCATGTTCGTCTTGCCGAGAATGATCGCGCCCGCCTCGCGCAGGCGCCGCACCTGCGTCGCGTCGTCGGGCGGCACGGACGTCGCGAGGGCTATCGAGCTGGCCGTCGTCGGCATGTCCGCGGTGTCGTAGTTGTCCTTCACCACGACCGGAATCCCGTGCAGCGGTCCCCGCACGGTGCCCGCGGCTCGCTCGGCGTCGAGCTCCGCCGCGCGCTCCCGCGCCCGCGCATTGACGGCGATCATCGCGTTGATGGCCGGGCCGCGCTGGTCGAAGGCCTCGATGCGCGCCAGGTATCCGTCGACGAGGTCGGCAGAGGTGACGGCCCCGGCGTCGAGGGCGGCGCCCAGCTCGCGCACGGACTGCTCCGTCACGTCGAACGGGACCGGCGACTCGCCCGGCCCACCGCCGCAGCCGACACCGAAACACCCGGCAACGCCGAGCGCGCAAGCCACACGTCGCATTGGCCTTCCCTCCCTACCGCGGCCGCCGCCCGGGGGCGGATCCGCTGACCGGGACATAATAGTGCGTGCCTACCGACCGTTCGGCGCGCGCCCCTTCGCCGGTTTCCGAGGCGCCCCTCGCGCACCGGCCGCCGGGTCGCCGGTTCCCGCGCCCGCGCCCGGCGCTGCTCGTCCTCCTGCTCGCCGCCGCGGTTCCCGCGCTGCTCGTGGCCCAGGGCCCCGCTCCCGGGCGCCCGCGGGGCCCCCGCTCCCCGCCCCCGCGCCGGGCGTGGCTCGCCCTCCTGCTCGCGGCGGCGGTTCCGGCGCTGCTCGGGGCGCAGGACCCTGCTCCGGGACGCGCGACGATCCGCGCCGCCGAACTGCGTCGCGACGTGGCCGACCTCGCCTCGGATGCTCGACGCGGGCGGCTGACCGGCACCCCGGAGAACCAAGCGACGGTCGAGCTCATCCGGTCGCGCTTCGAACGGCTCGGCCTTGCCCCACCGGCCGGCGACGGTTTCCTGCAGCCGTTCGACCTGATCGTGCCGTCCCTCGGACCGGCCGACGCCAACTCCCTCACCGTTCACGCACCGGGCGAGCCGCCCGCCCCGGCGCGGCTGGGGAGCGACTTCTACCCCGAGCGCTTCAGTGCCGCGACCGCCGTCCGCGGCGCGGTCACCTTCGTCGGATTCGGAATCTCGGCCCCCGCTCTCGGCCACGACGACTACGACGGAGCGGACGTGGCGGGCCGGGTCGTCCTCGTGCTGTCGCACGAGCCGGCCGAGTACGACGCCGCGAGCCCGTTCGACGGCACTTTCCTTTCGGACCACGCGCGCAACGTCCTCAAGGCGCGCGAGGCGGCGCGCCGCGGCGCCGCGGCCATGCTCGTCGTGACGGATGTCCACAACCACGGCGGCGGCGAGGCGCTCGCCGGCCGCATGGGCCGCGCCTGGCCGGACGCGCCGCGGCGCCCCCCCCGCTACGAGCTGGGCGCCTGGGTCGACGCCTCCGGGATCCCGGCCGCCCGCATCGCCCCGCGCCTGGCCGCGCGCCTTCTCGGCGTGACGGAGCGCGGTTTCGAACGCCTGGCCGAACGCGCGGAGGAGGCGGCGTTCACGCCGGTCGCAAGCGACGTCGAGGTCGCCCTCGACGTGGCCGTCACCAGGCGCCGAATCACCCTGCACAACGTCGTCGGACTCCTCGCGGGGTTTGATCCGGAACTCCGGGAGGAGTGGGTGATCGTCGGCGCGCACCTGGACCACGAGGGGGCGCGGGGCGCGCGCGTCTACGCCGGGGCGGACGACAACGCGTCCGGGGGGGCGGGGGGGCGGGGGGGGCGCGGGTGTCGGCGGGGGCGGACGACAGCGCGTCGGGGGGGGGGGGGGTGCGGCCCATCGCGGCCGCCGCGGCCCGCGCCGCCCAGGGCGGTGCTCGGCCGCGACGCTCGATTCTGTTCGCGGCCTGGAACGCGGAGGAACGCGGACTTCTCGGCTCCTGGTCCTACGTCGAGCGGCCGCTCGCCCCGCTCGCCCGCACCGTGGCCGCGCTGAATCTCGACATGATCGGCCGCGACGAGGAGGTGCCGGCTCGCGGCGGGAGCCGGTTCCGGGGTCTGCCGGTGCAATCCGCGGCGGCGAACCGGAACGCCGTCAACGTGCTCGGCTACAGCTTCAGCCGCGACCTGCGGGACGCGGCGGAAGCGGCCGACTCCCTGGGGCTGACGGTGCGCTTCCGGTATGACGACAGCCGCTCCAACCTGGTGCGGCGCAGCGACCACTGGCCGTTCCTCGCGCGCGGCGTCCCGGCGCTCTTCATCCACACCGGCCTGCACCCGGACTACCACACGCCCGGCGACCGGCCCGACAAGCTGAACTACGACAAGATGGCGCGCATCGTGCGCTGGACCCACCAGCTCGCCTGGAACCTGGCGAACGCCGACGGCCGGCCGTCGCTCGACTCACCCCCGCACCGGGCCACCCACCCGGCCGGCCGGGCCCCTGGCGAACGCCGCCGGCCGCCCGGCGCTCGACTGACCGCCGCCCCGGGCCACGCCCGGCGCCGGAAGCCGCGCGCCCGGCGGAAGAAATCGAGACGATGGACCCACGAGATCCCGCGAACCTGGAATACACGCCCGCGGAGATGGCGGCGATGGGCCGCGCGGCGCTCGACCGCGTCGTCGCCCACGTCGCCAGCCTCGCCGATCAGCCGATCTGCGGCGACGTCGAGGTGGACGACCTCTGCCGCGCCATGCGGGAGCCGCCGCCGGAGGCGGGCGACGACCTCGAAACGCTGCTCGATTGCCTGTACGAGGAGTGGATACCGCGCTCCTTCACCGCCAGCGCGCCCGGCTACATGGCCTACATCCCCGGCGGCGGGCTCTTTCCGGCGGGGCTCGCCGACCTGATCGCCGACACGTCGAACCGCTTCACCGGCATCTGGCGCGCCGCGCCGGCGCTGGTCCAGCTCGAGGCCAACGTCCTGTCCTGGTTCCGATCGTGGATGCAGTTTCCGGACACCACAGCCGGGCTCCTGACCGCCGGGGGCTCGATGGCGACTTTCAACGCCATCCTCTGCGCGCGCGAGCGGCACCTGGGAGCAGACCTCCGCGACGGCACGGCCTACGTCTCGAGCGAGGTGCACCACTGCGTCTTCAAGGCGGCGCGGCTGGCGGGCATCATGCCGGACCGCGTCCGGCGCATTCCCGTCGACGCGGGCTTCCGGATGCGGATCGACGCGCTTCGGCAGGCAATCGCCCGCGACCGTGCGGCCGGGCTGCGGCCGTTCCTCGTCGTCGGTTCGGCGGGCACGATCAACACCGGCGCCGTCGATCCTCTCGACGAACTCGCCGACCTCGCCGCGCGCGAGCGCGTCTGGTTTCACGTCGATGGCGCCTACGGCGCCTTCTTCCACGCCTGCCCCGAGCTGCGGCCGATCCTCTCCGGGCTGCCGCGCGCCGACTCGCTGGCCCTCGATCCGCACAAGGGCCTCTTCCTTCCGTACGGCACCGGGGCCCTGCTGGTGCGCGACGGCGCGGCACTCCGCGCCGTGCACGCGATCGACGCCAGCTATCTCCCGCGGCCCGCCAGCGAAGACCTCTACGACCCGGCACGCCACGGCCCGGACCTCTCGCGCGGCTTCCCGGGCCTGCGGGTCTGGTTGTGCGTCAAGCTCTTCGGCGCCGCGCGTCTGCGCGCCGCCATCGCGGAGAAGCGGCAGCTCGCCGTCGACGCCGCGCGGCGCCTCGGCGCGCTCCCCGGCATCCGCGTGCTGGCGCCGCCGGCGCTGTCGCTCTTCGCGTTCCACCTGCGCCTGCCGGGGGCCTCCGTGGCCGACGAGAGCGCCGCCACGCGGACGTTGATCGACCGGGTGCGGGCACGCGGCAGGGTGATGATCACCGGCTGCGAGACCGGCGGCCGTTTCGTGGCGCGGGTCTGCGTTCTCAGCTTCCGCACGCGCCAGGCGCAGGTCGACACGCTCGTGGACCACGTCGCCCAGGAGACGGCGGCGATTCTCGGCGAAGCCGGAAGCGGTGGCCGAACCGCGGGGGTCGCTGGGTGAGTACCGCCGCGCAAGACCTCGCCTCGCGGAGCAGAGCCGGGATCATGCCCGTCGGGTCGCAACGGCCGCGTAGTCCTGTTCGGCGAATATCAGGTCGTTCAATCGATCGGCATTGCGATTGACAGTCTCGGCCAGCTCGAAGACCGCGGCCCCGGCCGGGGTCGCGGCGAGCTCCCGGTCGACGGCAACCCGCTCGAGCCGGCTGGATGCGGGGGGCGGCGAGCTGTAGACGACCTTGACGTCTCGGAATCCGCCCGCCCGCAGCAGATGCTCGAGCGTGTCGGGGTGCAACGGATGCCGATGGGTGACGTCGCGCAGATAGGCGCTGAAGAACGCGATCCACGACGTCGGGTTGATCGTCTCCACGACGACACGGCCGCCCGGTCGCAGCACGCGGTACATCTCCTGCATCAGCCGCACGAGGTAGCCCGCCTCGAGGTGCTCGACCACCTGGGCCGAGAAGATTCCGCCGAGCGCACCCTCCGGGAGCCCCGCCAGATGGCGCAGCGCGTCCGCCTGGATCGCCGAGAGCCCGCGCTCGCCGCAACGCGCCACCATCTCGGGGTTCGTGTCGATGCCGCGGGCCACAACGCCGCGCTCGCGCAGCAACTCGAGAAACTCGCCGCGGCCGCAACCGATGTCGAGCACGTCCGGCGCGCCCTCGAAGTAACCGAGGTACGCGCGCTGGCGCTCGGCGATGTCGCCGTGCGAACCCCGGAACGCATCCTCGAACGCGACGTAGACGGGCGCCGCGTCCTCCGCGCCCTCGTCGACGCCGGCGCCGCCGACCGCGCGGGCCGGCCGATCCTCGGCGGCATTCGCCACCTTCCCGCCGGCCGCGGCGGATTCGTCCCGCAGCCGGGACATCTCGCGCTTCATGACTCGCACCGAGGCTTCGAGCAGGTCGAACGAATCGTCCAGCGCGCGCTGGGCCGCCGCCACCGCCTCGAGTCCGGCCGCCACCCCGGCGGACGCCACGGTGCTGTCCTCGGTGATGCGCCGCGTCAGGGCGGACGCCTCGCGATGCCTCGTGTCGATGTACGGCGTGATCTGCTGCACGTACTGGACCAGCCGCGACTGAAAGGTCGTCAGGGCGTCGAGCTCGTCGCCGAGGCGCGAGCGCATCCGCTCCGACGCGTTGCCCTCCTCCCGACGCCTCGCCTCGGCTCGCGCCAGGTGGCCGACCAGGGTGCGGTTGAATTCCGCCTGCCGCTCGAGCGTCGGGAGCATCACCGGTCGCACGAGGCTGCGCAGCCACCGTCGCCAGAACCGTTCCCGCGGCGGGCGTGCATCCGCGGTGCGCGCCGCGAGGGACTCGAGCGTCGTCAACTCGTAGGCGCGCGATGGGGAGGCGATCTCCGGCAGTGCGGCCCGCGGCCGGATCGCTGCGTCGAGGCGTGTCAGCGCATCGTTGTAGGCGAGGTCCCCCGCCTCACGCTCGCGCCGCAACCGCTCGAGGTCCTGGCCGTGTACCGTTCGGGTGAACATGATGAGCCGAGCTCACGAGTGGGTCGAGTGCCGCCTAGGAACGCCCTGCCGGCGTCAGGCCGAACAGGCCGCCGTCGAGTCCGCAGTCCTCCGCGATCCCCCGCGCCAGCTCCATCCCGTCCGCTCGGAAATGCGCGGGAAGACCGGCCGCCGGCGCCGGCCTCTCCCGGACAAGCTCGTGGAGGAGGCGGCGGTAGTCGTCGACCATCTCCGCCTGCCGCCCGCTCCGCGCCTTCCACCAGGATAGCGCCCGCCGCCCCAGCGCCTGCCGCAGATCGCCGTCCACGGCAAGGCGCCGCATCGCGAGCCAGAGCGTCTCGTCCTCGTGACGAGGATCGACCCCGACGGCAACACCCTCTTCGGGACCGCCGTGCAGGTTGCGCCACGAGCGCGGGTCGAGGAGAGGGACATCGGCGAGACGCGCGCGTGCGCTCACGATCGTCGGCCGGCCGGCGGCCAGGCAGCGTAGCCAGGAATCGGTCACTTCCCCCGGGCGCTCCTGCAGGGCGACGCAGATGTCGCAGCCGCGCAGCGAAGCGGAATCCGGACCGTCACCCGCCGGCCCCCGCTCCGGAAGAACCACGGCGCCCGCGTCGAGGCCCGCTGCGAAGGCCCTGGGCACCACGCCCGCGGCGTTCTCGACCGCGTCCAGAATGCGCAGCGTAGCCGGCCTCTCGCGCCGGACGCGCCCGAGGGCGCGCAACAGGTTCTCGATGCCGCCGACGCAGGTGGTGTGCGCGACCGCCGCGAACACGACGGGATCGGGGTTCGTCGGCGGCGGCTGCGCGTCGGCACCGGCAACACCGAACCGCAGCACGTCGACCCGACATCCAGGGTACCGCCGGCGGAGGTCGTCGGCCGCGACGGGATCATGCACCGCCGTGCAGCGCGCCGTCTCCAGGATCGGCCGCAGAAGGGGCCACCGGGCCAGCAGATGCGGAACGCGGAGACCCGCGATGCCACCGACGCCGTCGTGGAGCTCCGGCCGGTCGTACCGCAGCTCCGCCCGGTACTCACCGAGGCGGCGGTTCGCGGCCCCGTGACCGCGTGCGTGATGCAGCCGTGCGTGATGGAGCACCGTGTCGTGCAGGACGGCGAGCCCCGGATAGCGGACGACGTATCCCCACAGGTAGGCGTGGGACCCGGCGTTCGCAAGCTGATAGACCGTGAGGTCGTAGCGACGAAGCTCGTTCCTCCAGACGAAGTCGTGGGCCGCCCGAACCGTCATTCCGCGGCCGAGACGCGGGGCGAGGAGCGCGGGATCGCCGTCGTCCACGTAGACGTCGACGTCGAGATCGGGGTCGTGGACCAGCGCATCCAGGATGGAGGCACCGTGGGCGGCGACCCCGGACAATCGGGACGAAAGGGGTGTGAACCACGCGAGGCGCATCAGTCCGCCACGCCGCCGGCGCCGACCAGCGCGTCGACCGCGCCGTCCCACGTGATGGCGCGCGCGCGCTCGAATCCTGCCTCGCCCAGGCGCGAGGCCCGCGAGCGGTCGGACGCCAGCTCGTCGATGGCCGAGGCCAGGGCCCCGGGATGCGGGGGGCACACCGAACCGGTGACCCCGTGCGTGACGAACTCCAGCGGGCCGCCGGAGTCCTCGGTCGTGACGACCGGCCGGCGGGCGAGGAACGCCTCCAGCGTCACGTAGCCGTAGTCCTCGTCGTACGGCGGATAGACGACGGCCAGAGCGCCGGCGTACAGGTCGACCAGGGCATCGTTGTCGACCTCCCGACGGACGGCCACGCGGTCGTCGAGTCCCAGCTCGGCGACCAGACGCCCAATCGCCGACCTTTCACTCCCGTCGCCGGCGATGACCAGACGGAGCGGGGCCCGCACGTGGCGCATGGCGCGGACGACGAGATCCACCCGCTTGATCGACTCCAGCCGCCCGACGGACAGCACGTAGTCCCCCGCCGGCCGGGCGGACAGCCGGCCGGCAAGGGGCGGCGGGTGATAGAGCGGCGTCGCCTGCAGGCCGGTGAACTTCCGCAGGCGCGTGGCGACGTTGCGGGAATTGCTGAAGATCCGACGGGATTCCGCCAGCATCCGCCGATCGAGCGCGAACAGCGTATCCCGGATTCCCACGTCCCTCTCGCCGTGCGTGAAGTCGCTGTAGGAAGTCCCGCAGAGGTCGTAGGCCGGCCGGTGCTGGTGGATGAGCCAGGTGACCTTGTTCGGATGCCGCACGAAGTAGCTCGGGAACCGTGTGGCGATGACCAGATCCACGGGGTGCCGTCCGGCGTAGCTCAGATTCAGCATGCGCCACGCGGCGGCGTGCGCCAGGAGCTCGCTTCGCGGATGCCAGGCGAACGGTAGAGCGACGAGCTCGGCCCGGTGTCCCCGCCGGCGTAGTTGCTCGACGAGATTGCGAGTGTGCGCCTCCGCGCCACCGGCTACGAAGGGAACCTGCACGGCGCAGACGATAATCCGTTTCACCCGGTGGGAATCCTACCACCGTGATCGGCGGGCGCCTCGGCCGCCGCGCAGGCCCCCGTCGCCCCGCCGACTCCAGGACGGCCGCCCGGACGGCTCTCCTCGCAGCGTCAAGCGAAGCTGCAGTCCTT
>MKWU01006245.1_pt1 | contig 12267 bp, 6 predicted proteins | sample 809101 | NCBI WGS metagenome assembly MKWU01 (sample SAMN05860141, study PRJNA318959) | sponge metagenome | host: Aplysina aerophoba | place: Slovenia: Piran, Adriatic Sea, Gulf of Piran | collected 2013-05-07
CGTGACACGGAGAATTTCGAAGGCGCAGTTGTGTGCCGGCGTCCGGAAGGGCTGCGTCGTCGAGATGGGCGCAAGTCACGGAGGTCTCGCGGTCGGGGTGTTCGAGGAGCCGTGCGACTCTAGTCAGGCCGATACCGCTGTCATCCGATCCTTTCAATGGGGTGAACGCGCCTGAGCCAGCGCTGCAAAGCGATCGAGGGCACTGAATTGCGCTTCTCTTCAGCGGCAGGGCCATTGGAGAGTTGCTTCAGAGACCTACTCGGATTTGTAGATTTCGCTGCAATTTCAAGTGGCAGGCTATTGTCCTATTGGGTCTGGAAGGCCCAATCGCGAACAGCTTCGACCGAAATGCCATCTAGGCGCGCGGGACCAGTCGCCACTACGAAGTATCCATCGTCCCTTTGCCACTTCACCTGCGAGACCGGCCCCGTGGGGCCCGCGATTGCCACCGCGGCTCCACGCGTGCGACTCTTCCCAAGCAGTTCCGCCCGCATTGTCTGGATCTCATTCGGAGTATTGGCAGATTGCCGGGGGATCTGGATCTTCTCGACGCAAGCCCGGTAGCCCCAACGATCGTGTATGCGAATCTAGAGATCACCTGTCTTGGCGTCTACGCGCTACGGGGCCACTACTTTGCCCTGCTCGAGCAAACCCGCGTGCCACATACGGTGACTGGCGCGGCCGTCGGCCTGATCTCGCTGATCGGCTATACGCCGGACATCATTGTCGGGCCGATCGCGGGTCGCTTGCTGGACAAGTATCCAGGCGTCACCGGCTATCAGTACCTCTACCTGCTGCTCAGCGTCGTTTCGGTCATTGGTCTCGTCACCGCTGGCACCATCGGCAGGGGAGTTTCGCGTGGAGTCCCAGCAGTAGTCACCCCGTCGTGACACCTACCCAGCGACCCGGCCACCACCCCAGCTAGACTTGAGGGCTCACTCATGCAGACCGCCAGTGTCCAGATTGCGAGCAGCAGCGAACGATGTAGAGCGCGGGAGCAGGTAAGCGGAAAGACAAGAGGGAGCGATGGCAGCCAAGATTGACATCAAGAAACAGTACAAACATCTATTCGCATCGAAGCGCGAGCCGCACTTGGTCGATGTGCCGGAGTTTCGATACATGATGATCGATGGCAAGGGGTCGCCAGATGGCGAGGCGTTTCAAGACGCTATCGGCGCCTTGTATTCGACCGCGTACACGACCAAGTTCCGACTAAAGGCAGCTGGCCGGGCCGACTTCGTGGTGCCGCCACTCGAGGCTCTGTGGTGGGCGGATGAGGAGTCTGCGTTCGACGAGAATCGCCGCGATGAGTGGCAGTGGACGCTGATGCTGATCCAACCTGATCACGTCTCCGAGGAAGACATCGCGGACGCGTTGGCCGCACTGGATCAGAAGGGGAAGGCTACTGCCTCCCACCGGAGCATGAGGACGGAACTGCTGGAAGAGGGGCAAGCCGTGCAGTGCCTATACGTCGGCCCGTACGCCTCGATGGGAGGGGCGATCTCCACAATGCAGGCATTTGCGGAATCGAACGGACTGGAGCTAGCTGGCAAGCATCACGATGTGTATCTGTCGGACCCGCGCCGCACTGCGCCGGAGAAGCTAAAGACCGTGCTACGTCGCCCTGTACGCTGACCCAGCCAATACAGAGCCCTCCCGCGCAAGGGTCCGGAGTGACAGGTGGCGGCTAGCTTTCCAGGGACGCTGTTGGTGGCAATCCGTGATCTTCCGGTTCCGTGCAGTTCCCCCTTGAGGTAAGCTCGAACGACCGACACATAGCAACCGCGGCGCTGGCTCAGGCGACTGGCCTGCGATTGCTTACGTTGGGAATTAGCAATGGGTCTTCGTTTGACACGGACGCGTGCCAGCGGGCTGGCACGCGCGCGCTGGACCAGCCGGGAGTTGAATTACGGAGCCCGCTGTAGGTCGGCACCAAAGGCCCCGTTGATCGTGTATCCGCTAACGCCAGGATCCGTCAGGCTCCAAGTCCCAACTACGGCATAAGGTCCGTCGGAACCTCCACTGCCCAAGAACTGACCGTCATGCGCTGGGCTAGCACCAGTCAAGGCCTCCCCTTGTGAACTCGTTGTGTACTGCACTGTGACTGAGGCCGGTGAGGTGAACGTTGTGCCGCTAAACGTACCCTGAAAGCCGATCTGTGTCACGGTCTGACCGCCTAGGGTGAATCCGCTCAAACCGCTGATGGACGCACTGATGGCATCGCCGCCAGTGGCGCCCCAAGTCACGTTGAGACGATAGTTCCCGTTGTACAGGTCGCCGTCGGAATCGACCGCCGCTGTCCTACCGGCGTATTGAGCGATTCCCCTGAGCGGACGAGAATTGGTGCCGAAAACCGTTGGCGTCAGCTGGCTATAGTTAAATATTCCGGAAGTGGTAACCGGGTTGGCCTGATTGGTACGGTCCACCAGGGTCCATGCTCCGAAGCGGGTTAGGGATGTATTCTGGAGACGAATCGTCGCGGTCTTGTTTGAGTCAGCTGGATCACTCCTAGTCATGCTTCGAAGGCTTGAGAGTTCGAATGGATCACTGAATCCGGCAATCGTCAGTGTGTCAGCATCCGTGTCGATTCCAGTCGAGCCGTGATTCACCTCAGAGATAGAGGAAGGAAGCGTCGCAGCACTCGTCCCAGTGTGCTCTGCCCCGAACGATCCATTCAGTAGCGTACCGACTTTCCAAGTGCCAATTACCGCAGTTCCAGGACTTGAGTCTCCGCCGCCACCGACGAACTGCCCTGCGAAGTCAGATGAACCTTCATCTTGGAACGACAGACCGCCGAATTCGTCATACACCACCCTGGCGTCGCCCCCGGTCCTTGTAAACGATCCATTGGCCATGAATTCGCCGCGATTGATTACGGGTAGCGTGATGTCTCGCACGGCTTTGCCGCTATGCGTCCAGTTGGCGTTGTTATCACTGCGAAGCAAGTTCGAAATCGTCGCACTAACCTGTTCGATCGCTATCGAAGCCCGCAATTCGATCGCACCTGAGTAGAGCACCTCATCGCTATCAATCGCCCAAGTCCTGCCAGTGTAGCGCGCCGTTCCGCCGCTTGGCAGGTTATCCGCCTCCGTAGCCGATAGCGGACTGAAGGCGAAGGCGTCCCGATCGTAGCTCGCAGTCCCAGCGGCAGCTACGGCATTGGAAGTTGGGTCTGTCAGCGTGGCAATCACCCCAAAACGCGTGTTCGTTGACGATCCCAAGGCCAAGACCCGCTTTCTGGCGTTGAAGATCCTGTCTCCGTCGTTGTTGCCGATCTGCGTGTTGAACGCACTCTTGAAGCTAGCGACATCCGAGAGGTCTTCCCTTAGATCCTCGAGGGCATCTATGGCCTCGTCTATATCCGTTCCGTCCGAACCCTGCGGCGGGTCGGTTCTGAACGGAATCTGGTTCTCTCCGAAAATCGCATCCAGCTCCGTCTCCACGTTTTCCCAATTTGAGTCAATCAGGATGCCCGCGACAAACCGCTGTGAGTCGGTCCCATCGGCCAGGCCCTGGGCCTCGATCGGCGCAAGAATTCCGTTAATCGCTCGAAGCGCACTTTCAACGAACGTGTCGTCTTCAAAGCGGCCGCTACCACCGAAGCGGGAGTAGTCGATCTCGTCACCATCGGCGTTCCTACCGCTGACGCCAGACTGGATCCTATAGTCATCATCACCGGGAGTGGCACTGGCTTCGAACGCGCCGTTGGTAATCAGTTCAGCCGGCAATGCGTCGAAAATGTCCTCCGCTACGACCGGTGGCGTTCCAACACCGGGGTCAACACCGGGGTCAACCGTCGGCGGCACATAGACGCTGGCCGACCAAACCCCGTTCGACAGGCGCAACCGGTAGCGTATGCCCGTGTTGGGGCTTCTTTCGATCGAGCCACTGCGCACGCGCCGGCCGTTGTGCTCGTACGTGCCGTCCGCATTCCTGATCAGCGTTATAGAGTCGCCGGCCGTCCCCAATTGCACAAAGACCTCGCCCCGCAAGAATTGTGCCGTCCAGCGGTTGTCGGCGAACCGCAGCGTGTATGTGCTCCCGCCCACATTCACCGTGTCGCCGGAGCGAACCGGACTGCCGTCGTAGAGATACGTGCCGTCCTCCAAGCGCGCCAGCGCGATCGGTTGCGCATCCGACCCAGTCACCGGGACCTCGACGGTCATCGGCAACGCCTCCACGATCCAACCGTCAGATCCAAGCGTCAACCGGTACTCAAATCCGTTGCTGCCCGTGACCTTGTCACCGCTGGAAAATGCGGTCGATCCACGTCGCCACGTTCCGTCTTCATTGGGTGTCAAGCTGACCACTCCGCCAGTGTTGCCGAGTTGGATCGTCACAGGGCTGGGGATGTACTCCGCCCGCCATGTGCGAACCGCACCCATAATCACCAGACTCAGCCGGTAGCGATTGCCGTTGCTGGATTCAACGACCCGGCCGCCCAGCAATGGTTCGTTATTCAATTGGAAGGTCCCGTTTTCCTGGCGGTAGATCAGCAGCGGCGCATCGCCGCTCGTGCCTAGTTGGAGACGCTGCGGGTCGGCTTCCACGAAGGCTGCGGCCCACATTCCATCGGCACCCAGGGTCAGCGTATAGCGGTTGCCGTTAAGCGTGGTAATCAGCGTGCCCGGTGCCAATGCCTCGCCGTTCACGGTATACCCGCCGTCCTCCAGCCGACCCACTTGGCGCGATTCGCCGCTCGTGCCCAAATGCACGAGCTGCGGCGCGGGGGGAACGAATTCCGCCATCCAGGCACCGTCGGTGCCCAGTACGAGCCGGTATTGGTTGCCATTGTCCGCCGTAACTACCCTGCCGGCTGCCAAGGCCTCGCCCTCCAACTGGTAGCTGCCGTCCTCCTGGGCCTGCAGAAGGACCGCGTCGCCGCTCGTGCCGAGCACGAGGGGTTCGGGGTCGGGCGCGACGAAGGCAGCCGTCCAGGTGCCGCCGGAAAGAGTCAGAGTATAGTTGGCGGCATTCTCGCCTGTGACGGTGCTCCCGCTAGTAAACGGTTGGCCGTTGCGCGTCCAGCCGCCGGCCTGCGTGGAAATCAGCGTGGTGGCACCGCCCTGCGTGCCCAGCTGCACGACAACAGTCTGCGGCTGGAATGGCGGCGGAGTCGGCGGCGTGGGCGGTGCTGAAGACTCCCCGGAGCAGGAAAGAAAAAGCACTGCAGCCAGCGCGGCGAGGCAGGCCCTCGTGAGGACAAGCAGGCTCCACTTACGCTTCATTTTTTGCACCTCTTGTTTTAGTATGCACAGTGTAGCACGAGAATGTAGCAAATCTGCTCCTTCTTGTCAACGCAAAGTTTCTCGCTTTCTCGCGTATGATCACCGCCGATCCAGCTCTCTCGGGAGAGCCATCGACACCTTTACGGGCGCGGCTGCATTTGTCCGAGCGCGAGCGCGGCTCGTCATAGCCAACCGGAACTATCTTACGCTGTACCGCGTTACATTGGCTCAAGTAGCGGGAAATCCGGCTCGACCAGGCCATCGCAAGAACGCAATAGACTATGCTGTACTAAACCAAGGAGCGTCACAAATGAGTTGGAAGTCCAAAATCGCCGGAATGGCTTGGATGGTGCTCGCAGCACTAGTCTCGGCTGTTCTGGTCGGCTGTGGTGGGAACGAACCGGCCCCGAGGATTCCCGCGCCACCGCCGTTCGTGCCCACCAGCGTGGTCGTGACGCTCGGCGCCGAGGGCGGCGCCACCACGCTGCTCTCCACGCAGGCCGGCGGCTGGACTCACAATGGCCAGGATTTCTCCAGCGGCAGCACGATTCGCGGCGAGAACGCGGCCACCTACCGCCTGACTCTTTCCGGCGGCACTTGGACGGCTGAGTTCGTCCCGCCGGACCCCGCCCGCGTGCGGCTCGGCACCAGCGGCGACGAGGTCACCTTGATACTGCAGGAGAACGGCAGCTTCCTTCTGGGCACCTCGGCCGTGCAGAGCGGCCACGTGGTCACGGCCGGCAATGGCAACCAATACAGGCTTGCGCTGAGCACCAGTGGCGACTGGAGCGCGGAATTCGTCCCCGTGGAACCCCTGCGCCTCGCGCTGGGCATTAGCGGCGACTTCGTGAACATCGAAAGGCGCGAAGACCGCAGATTCTGGCTGGACAATGCGGAGCTCCGCAGCGGCCGCGTGGTGCGGGCCGCCAACGGCAGCCGCTACACGCTCGCGCTCGGCGCGGACGGGATGTGGCTAGCAGTGTTCGTGCAACCCGATCCTCAGCGGGTGGCACTGGGCCAGAGCGGTGGGACCGTGCTGGTCACAATGCTGGAGCAAGGCACTTTCGAACTCGATGGCAGCCCGCTGTGGAGCGGCGCAGTGCACGAGACAGCGGGCGGCAGCCAATACAGGTTCTCGCTCGGCACGGACGGGCGCTGGTCAGCGACGTTCGTGCCCGAACCCGAGACGGTGCACTTGGGTGCCCACGGCGGCGCGATCCTAGTGACCCGGCAAGAAAACGGCCGCTGGACGCTGGGGGGCGAAACCATCTTTAGCGGCCACATTGTGCGGTCCGCCGTCAACAGGCACAGCTACCGGCTCACGCTGGTGGGCGGTGTCTGGCGGGCCGAGCCGCAGCCCATGCCAATTCAAGTCACCCTGCAAGGCACGGGTGGCAGCATTGTGCTAACGCAGGTTGAGGACGGCACCTATCTGTATGAAGGCACCCCGGTGAATAGCGGTGACACAATCTCGGTCGGCAGTTCGAGCTACGTGCTGACGCAGGCCTCAGGCGGTACCTGGCAGGCCGTGCGCACGACGGTCCAACCAGGGACGCCTGATCCCGGGGCACCACTAACCCGGGACTCGCTGGTCAGCTATGTCGGAGTCAGCCCGCGCGTGCGCCTAACCGAAGAGGACGGCGCCTTCACACGCGAAGGTCCGATCCTCGAGCTGAACGATCAGCAATACTCCGTGAACGCGCTCTTCACGCACGGCCGCGACAACCGCGAAGTTACCTTCGTCGAAGAGGCGCATAGCCTGATCACGGATGACCTCGAGGAACTCGAGGTATTGATCGGACTGGCCCAAACGAACTCTAGCCTGAATAGTGCAGTCGAACAGCGCTGGGACCGCATCGCCGGACACCTAGACACCATCTTTCCAGGCGAGGGCAGCACGCTGCTGGGGCAGGACACGCCAAAGGAGCGGAACGGCTCCATCGACTTCGAGGAGGCGGTGGAGGATGTCGAAGACGTGTTGGCGGCACTCAGCACCAGACTTGCCTTCGAGATAGCGCTAGAAGACGGCATCTTCTCATACTCTAGGCAGGTTGATCCCGACGACAGCGACGACACGTTCTATGCGGTGCGCAGCGCTACGCGGCTGGGATTCGGCTGGACTTCAACGACACGCTACGGCGCGTACTCGAAGCAAGAACGAAGCGCGATCTCGCGGACGCTCGACTTCGCGTCGGGCACCGAGGGTATCGGTGCATTCGCCTACAGCCCACTGGAGTCCACGAGGACACGCGAGCTGCCGGCCAGCGGCGAGGCCTACTACTTTGGCGAGACGATTGCGGCCAGCAGGCAGTCCGACCAAGCTATCTACTCGGGCGAAATAGAACTGCGCGTGCGGTTTGCCAGCAGGCAGGTCACGGCGTTAGTGACCGACCTGCAAGACGATCACGGCAGATTGTGGCGGTACTTCCTGCAGGAGGTGGACTCGATCCGCCTGCCCACCGCCAGGCTCAGTTCGAGTGACGGCTCTTTCGAACCTGTATCTAGCGGCACCGCCAGCGTTTCGTTCAGCCCAACCGCCATCCGGTTCTCATCTAGGACGCTGAGCGCAGATTTCGAGGGACGCTTCGTGGGCCGCGGCGCAGACGCAGGCCAGTCCGCGATCGGCACTTGGAGTGTCAGTTCGAGCGGGGATGTCATTCTCGCGGGCGGCTTCGGCGCGCACTCGCAGTCGACACCCGTTCGGCCCCCGCCCATCGACCGTCCGGTAGACCCGACTCCTGATCTCGGCGAAGTGGCCGATACCTGGATCGGAGCCACCCGCCCAAATAGCAGCGGGAACATTCGGATCGAGGCGCGCGACTCCGACAATGACCGTATCGAACTGGCCGCCTCCGAGCTCTCCACCAACGGTGGGGCCATCGTGACAGGCGAACGGCTGTTCGACAAGGCGCGGGAAGTACTGCAGAATAACCTCGAGCTGCTAAATATCTACATCGACATTTTCGACTCAAGCACGAGCCAAGCGATCGCGAATCGGGAGGCTCTTTGGGACTCAACGAACAGTGCGTTGGAGGACAGCATCTTCGGCAGGTCCGATGTGCTGGGTGCGAGCTACCCGCGGGGCTCGCGCTTGAGCAACCGCGACGAAGACGCGATCGAACTGCTACAGGACGCCTACCAAGCCCTTGGCAGTGCCTCGAGCTTTCGTGCCGCGGTCGAAGACGGGGGCGTCTTTGGCGGCATCCTGAGCCAATCTAGCCTAGATGCAGGCGACTACGACTTTTACGAGATTTCCGAGGCACTCGAGTACCAGGTAGAGGTCGAATACGACAACACCGACTATGGCCGGTTTGGCGTGTGGTCCAAGCGGGTCCGCGCCAACGCCCTCTCGCCGGTCACCGTAGCAATTGGAGACGAGCGCGGCGATGCGTTCGCCTATAGCCAGATTGGGCAAACAGTGTTTTCGAGCAATGATCCGAATTTCCCCAGAGGCTTCGCCTCACACTATGCCGGGCGCACGGTGGCCGTGGATACCGGCTCGGACGGGCCAACGTTCTATCACGGAGATATTAGCCTGGCCGTCGGCTGGAGCAGCAGCGGCCCGGCAGGTTCCAGGGTCACCACGGTAATTGAAAACCTTGCCAGAACTGACACCGGCGAGCCGCTGTTGCACCGCGGCTTCGACGTCAAAGACCTCATATTCGGCAACGCAACGGTTCGGCTCGATGACCAAGGCCAAATCGGATTCGAAGGGTTTTCCTCGGTGCGGGTCCGCTATTTCGACTTGAGCCGCAGTGAGAGCACCTACGGCTCAGGCGAAACCGAAGGCAAATTTGTCGGCTACCATCCGTCGGGGCCACTCGGTGTGATCGGGACTTGGGACTTGAATGGGGCGACCATCAAGGGAGCATTCGGCGCGGATCTGGCCCCGTAGCTTTGGCTCTCCGCCCGCGATGCGGTCCGATCCGTAGCTCGACCGTTTGGACACGCTGGACAAAGGCAGCGGACGCGGCTCATCCGCTCCATCAGCGGCTGCCTCGCCAATTACCGTGTCTCGACCAGCGGCCCGTCGCTGCTCGGCACTGCCACAAGGGTGACGTCGACCGTCTCGGCCAGACCGTTTGCCGAACTGCCGGCTGGTGTCTGCCGGATCACTAGGCGACCGCGATATGTCTCCGGCGCCATTCCGGCAGCGGAGACGCTCACAGTGATCTGAGCACGTTCCCCGCTCGCTAAAGTCCCTTCGCGAGGGTAGATGGACAACCACGGTCGGTCAGACTCAGCCACGAACCGTGTCGGCCCCGCAGCATGATTCACAAGTTCAACCACTTGCGGCTCCGGGTCATACGCGAGCGACGACACAAACGTCTGGGCTCGCGGACGCGCCCAAGCAGGCACGCTTGGGCCCGCGCCTCGCCCGGCATCGGCCGCACCAAGGTTTTCAGAGTGGCCGGGTATTCGCGACCGGAGGTCCACAAACGATCCCGGTGTGCCACCATCGGCTACGCCAGACCAGAACAGTGCCCGTTGATCGGGATTGACGAATCCCACAACATCTGGGCCGGGGGGAAGTGTCTCGAACGCGAAGCCATCCTCGGGTGCTTCGGACGGAAGCCAGCCATGCCCCGCAGTACGGTCATAGCCGACAAGATCCTGCTCCGGGAATGGTTCGCCGCCGATGTCTTCTTCTTCGACCTGTGTCTGGCCGCCTTTGGAAAAACCCGCCTTCATATGTATCGGCCGGAGCATCGCGAACCGGGCCGTAGGATCTTGCGTTCCGATTTCGCCGATCCACCCGGAGAACGCCCAGCCCGCGGCGGGCTGCGCTAAGACCTCCACGAGCGTTCCTTCGCTGTAGTACCCGTCAACCGAGCCCGGCTCAACCGTGACATTCCCGCTCCCCGGTTGAGCAACGGCGGTTGACAGCGGAAACTCGGGCACGATCTCAGCCGTGATCTCCCATCCTTGCCTTGGCAGGTTGATCCATTGCGAAATCGGCCCCCCGTTGCTCCAGCGCTCGAACCGGTGACGCAGCAGCCCCGGACCGGGGGCTGGCCGGAGTTCGTCGATCCTGAGTTCGACCGCACGAGAATAATCCTGTGGAGAAAGGGCGATCGGGCCCATGCGCAGCGTGCCATCAAGATAGACAGCGAACGGGTCGACCGTTGACGTGATCCGGACCACCGGGTGATCCGCGAAATATGCGTGGAAGTGCTTGTCCGGCCGGTCCACGGTCCATTTCGCGGGATTCGAAGAGCGGCCATGCTCACCGTGCAGGTTGCTGCCCCATTGCAAGAATTCGTACGTGCCGGACGGATCTGCCTTCGCCTCGGCCTGCATTGGCGTACGAAGCGTGTAGTAGCCATCCGGCGTGCGCGGAGTGACCACCACTTCGCCCGCTTCAGGCGGACGGGCTTCAATCTCGACGCGGTGTTGGACGATGAAGTTGGCCTCCAGCCAGGTCCCGGCTTGGCCGGCGATTACATACCGCAAGCGGTTCCCGCCTGTATTCCAGCGTCCGAACAGATAGCGCGAACCGTCCTTGACGATCGAGACAGGCGGCTCAATCGTGTGGATGCTGCGATCCGGCCAGTCGAAGGTCGCTGGCGTCGTGTAGGACACCCTGTCCACCAGAATTTCCAAGCCGGGCGGATTGCTCGAAATCGTCAGCTTCGCTGGCACCTGGCCGTACAGCCTCGCCACCCCGTCAATGTCGCCGGCAGACAGCCCGGCGCCGGGAATGTCAATTCCGGGAGGGATCGTCTCCATCACGAATCCGCCGTTGGCAGTCGCGGTCAGGGCGTCGTAGTGCATCACGGACGCAAAATCGTAGAACCCGCTGCCGGGATGTTCCGCCCGGTACCAATCGTCCAAGGCCCGGTCGAGGTTCTCGGGTAGCAGAGAGATGTACTGCCAGCGGTCATTGCGCTGGTGCTCGTGCCACAGGCCGATCGCATGGCCGATTTCGTGTGTGACAGCGTGCGCGGAACAGCCTCCCGGCGGCAAGGCGATCTCCTGCTCCCCGCCGACCATGCCGACCCTGGACCGGCAGTTGCCCTCGGCGACGCTTCGGAACCGAACGTAATTCGGCTCCGCAGTCCTCGCCACCAGCGAGATCACCGTCTTGTCATTCCATTCCGCGATCGCCGCTTCGACATGCTCGCGCTGCCGTTCCGAGAGATCGCCGTCCAGCACGTAGGGAACGATCCCATCCGGCCAAAGTTGGTCCGAGTCGGTGGGCGCTAGGTTGCGCCGCTCCAGTCCGGACGGCCCGCCTCGTCGGGAGCGGTTCGAACTGGCCGGCACGGCTTCGATGTCGCTAGCCGGCCCAAGTACCATGTCCCCGGCATGGACGGCCATGCCTCCCACTACCACATAGGACAGTTCCCGGCCGCGGAAGATCGCCGTCCTCAATCCTTGGGACAAGGGATCGCTCGAGGCGGTTAGAGTCGATTCTCCCGCTACGGGCGTTTCCGGCGGCGAATCTGGCGTCGCGGCACCTTGCGCCCACACGGGAACTATGACCGCGCAAAGCAACGCGCGGCTCAAGGCACCCCGGATCACAACATTCAAAGAGTGTATCAAGGATCATGGCCGATTAGTTGAAACATCAATTACATAAATGCTTTACAGGTCCTCGATTGGGCCAAGCTCACGAGGTGGGGTGTTCCATGCAAAGCTCGACCGACAGGCCGATGGGCAGGAAACCACAGAACTATCTCGGAAACGTTGCGGCCGACACTGCTTCCAAGTATCAGAAGCACGGAAACTACGCTAAGAGGGAATGAGAGGCAAATCGGCTGCGCTCGCCGGTGACCATGCCGCGCACGTCGCTAGAGGCGCTGGCCGATTCATCGGTGCAGAGCGTAGTGCAGTCCAAAGCGGACGCACTTCGAATTCAGAGGTCGCTAGGCTTCAGCCCTGTCCGCCTAGCGATTCTTGCTAGCATGCGGGGCCGATTTCTTCGCGGTCATGAAATGCAAATACAAAATCGGGTGCATTGTCTCGTGTCAAGACCCGGTGAGACCCAGAGACGCGCTTGACTCTCCACCCGATGCGTTCAAGCGCGGCAAGTACC
>MKWU01006246.1_pt1 | contig 12261 bp, 13 predicted proteins | sample 809101 | NCBI WGS metagenome assembly MKWU01 (sample SAMN05860141, study PRJNA318959) | sponge metagenome | host: Aplysina aerophoba | place: Slovenia: Piran, Adriatic Sea, Gulf of Piran | collected 2013-05-07
TCTGCCGCGTGCTGATGTAGCGCAAGCCGCGCTCTCCGTACTCTTCCGGCTACTTCCGGACTCTTCCGGCCCGAGCCAGACTATACGCGCCCGCCGCCGGCCGGCAAGGAAGCGCCGTGCCCGGCGGCCCGGCGGGCTCGAAGGCGACATGCCCCGATTGCCCAGGCCCATCCAACCCTCAACCCAATCACGACCAACCTCGAAACCGGGGCAACTCCACATCCCCCAAGAGTCCGACAGACTGCTAAGCGTCAAGCTGCCCGCCGTGGCAGCCTGAGCGTCCCGGCCCGACCCGCCGGTTACCGCAACCGACGTCAGGCTCCTACACCACGAGGCGGGATACGATCCTGGATGCGAAATGCCCAGACGCGCAGCTTCGAGGACATGTGGCGCCATCTCGGGCACCTCATCCGCACAATCGAGCCCAGCGAATGCCAAAATTACATTCAAAACGTCGGATTTGGTTCCGTCTGAAACCGATGCGCTCTAGTGTGGCGGCACGAGTCGAGGGAGCCCGCCCTCCGGAGGCAGAGCCATGGAACTCGGCATGCTCATGATGCCGCTGCACCGGCCCGAGCGGCCCTTCCTCACGGTGCTGCGCGAGGACCAGGAGGCGATCGTGCTCGCGGACGAGCTGGGCTTCAGCGAGGTTTATGTTGGCGAGCACTACTCCAACAAGCCGGAGCAGATCACTTCGCCCTTCATCTTCCTCGCGACCCTGATCGAGCGCACCAGGCAGATCAAGTTCGGCACCGGCGTCATCAACCTGCCGCAGCAGCACCCGGCGATCGTGGCGGCCCATGCCGCGATGTTCGACCAGCTCGCGCAGGGCCGCTTCATCTTCGGCATCGGGCCCGGCGGTTCTCCCGGCGACTTCGAGATGTTCAAGCTGAACAACCCGCCCGACCGGCCCAGGATGATGCAGGAGTCGATCGAGACGATCCTGAAGATCTGGTCGCAGGAGCCGCCCTACGAGTTCCCCGGCGGCTACTGGGACTTTCGGATCAAGGACGCCTACCGCAGCGATCTCGGCGTCGGCGTCATGGCCCGGCCCTACCAGACGCCGCACCCGCCCATCGCCGTCTCAATCATGAGCCCGCGCTCGGGCAGCGCGCGCACCGCAGGCGAACACGGGTGGATCCCGATCTCGGCGAACTTCACCCCGGCCTGCCACGTGAAGACCCACTGGGAGGCCTATGCCGAAGGCTGCGCGGCGGCGGGGCGCGAGCCCGACCCTGCGATCTGGCGCGCGGCCCGCAGCATCCTCGTGACCGAGAGCGACGCGGAAGCCGAGGACTATCTCGCGGACCCCGACAACACGCTCGCCTTCTATTTCAACTACCTGCGCACGGTGCTGCTGGACGCCGACTTCGGCGCGCTGCTGAAGGATGACCCCGCCATGACGGACGAGGCGATCACCACCCAGTACATGCTGGACGCGATGGTGGTCGCCGGCAGCCCCCGCACCGTGACCGAGAAGCTCGTGGCCTTTCGCGAGGAAGTCGGCGACTTCGGCACCCTGATCGCGACCGCGCACGACTGGGACGACGAGGCGCGCTGGCGGCGCTCCATGCGCCTGCTCGCCGACGAAGTCGTGCCCAACCTGTAACGAGGAAACGCGATGACCCAGGCCGAGTACGATCTCGTCATTCGGGGTGGCACCGTGGCCACCGGGGCCGACACGGTCGCCTGCGACGTCGGCATCCGCGACGGCCGAATCGTCGCGTTGGCGGAGGGCCTGAGCCCCGGCGCCGACGAGATCGACGCGGGCGGAAAACTCGTGCTGCCGGGCGGGGTCGACAGCCACTGCCACATCGACCAGCCGTCGTCGATGGGGGCTACCACGGCGGACGATTTCCGCTCCGGCTCCATCTCGGCGGCCTGCGGCGGCACCACCTGCATCATCCCCTTCGCAGCCCAGCACCGGGGCCAGTCGCTCCGCGCCGTAGTCGAGGACTACCACGCCCGGGCGCGCGGCAAGGCGGTGATCGACTACGCCTTCCACCTGATCGTCTCGGACCCCACCGAGCAGGTGCTGGGCCAGGAGCTGCCGGCGCTGATCAAGGACGGCTACACCTCGTTCAAGATCTACATGACCTACGACGCGCTCAAGCTCGACGACCGCCAGATCCTCGACGTGCTGGCGGCGGCGCGGCGCGAGGGCGCGATGGTGATGGTTCATGCCGAGAACCACGACGTCATCGCCTGGCTCACCGAGCGCCTGATCGGCGCCGGCCGCTCGGCCCCGCAGTTCCACGCCGTGGCCCATGCCGCGCAGGCCGAGCGCGAGGCCACCCACCGCGCGATCACCCTCGCCGAGATCGTCGACCTGCCGATCCTGATCGTGCATGTCTCGGCGCGCGCGGCGATGGAGGAAATTCGCGCCGCCAAGGCCCGGGGGCTCCGGCTCTACGCCGAGACCTGCCCGCAATACCTCTTCCTCACCGCCGCCGACCTCGACCGCGAGGGCTTCGAGGGTGCCAAGTACGTGTGCAGCCCGCCGCCCCGCGACAAGGCGAACCAGGAGTACGTCTGGCGCGGGCTGGAGAGCGGTGTGTTCGACGTCTTCTCCTCCGACCACGCGCCCTATCGCTACGACGATTCGGAGGGCAAGCAGATGCACGGCAAGGGCGCGCCCTTCAACAGGATTGCGAACGGCGTGCCCGGGCTCGAAATCCGCCTGCCGATGCTCTTCTCGGCCGGTGTCGGCACCGGGCGCATCGGCGTCAACCGTTTCGTCGACCTCTGCTGCACCCGTCCGGCGAAGCTCTACGGCCTCTACCCGCGCAAGGGCTCCATCGCGGTCGGCGGCGACGCCGACATCGCGATCTGGGATCCGGAGCGCAGGGTGACGATCTCCAGGGACATGCTGCACGACAATCTCGATTACACGCCCTACGAGGGCCGGGTCGTCACCGGCTGGCCCGAGACCACGCTCTCCCGCGGCACGGTCGTCTGGGACGACGGCGCGGTGCTGGGCGAGCCGGGCCGGGGTGAGTTCCTGCGCTGCGACCTGCCGGCAGCCGCACATCCGCAGGGCCGACGGGTCCACGGCTTCGCGCCCGAGAGCGGCGACTACGACGCCCCGTGGGCGAAAGGGGAAGAGACATGAGCCGGATCGTCACAGTCGCGGCCGCCCAGCTCGGGCCCATCGCCCGCGACGAGCCGCGCGCGAGCGTCGTCACGCGCATGACCGCGCTGATGCGCGAAGCGGCGGGGCGGGGCGCCGAACTCGTGGTCTATCCGGAGCTCGCGCTCACCACCTTCTTCCCGCGCTGGCTGCTCGACGACGCCGAGGCGGACGCGTTCTTCGAGGCGGAGATGCCGGGGGCGGAGACTCGACCCCTTTTCGACGAGGCAGCCTCCCTCGGCGTCGCCTTCCACCTCGGCTATGCCGAGCTTGTAAGGGAGGGCGGGGCGACCCGCCGCTTCAATACCGCCATCCTGGTGGACAAGGTGGGCGCGACTGTCGGCAAGTACCGCAAGGTCCACCTGCCAGGCCACGCCGAGCACGAGCCCGAGCGCGAATTCCAGCACCTGGAGAAGCGCTACTTCGAGGTGGGCAATCTCGGCTTCCCGGTGTGGGAGGCGCTCGGCGGCCGCATCGGCATGCTGATCTGCAACGACCGGCGCTGGCCCGAAGCCTTCCGCGTGCTCGGCCTGCAGGGCGTCGAGCTGGTGCTGATCGGCTACAACACGCCGGCGCTCAACGGCCTCGCCTTCGAGCCGCCGTACCGCCGCGCCTTCCACAACCACCTCACCATGCAGGCCGGCGCCTATCAGAACGGGGCCTGGGTGGTGGGCGTCGCCAAGGCCGGGCGCGAGGAGGGCGTGGACATGTTGGGCGGCAGCGCCATTGTCTCGCCCAACGGCGAGATCGTGGCGCAGGCCCGCTCGGTCGACGACGAGGTCATCGTCGCCGCCTGCGATCTCGACGACGGCGCCTTCCTCAAGTCCACCACCTTTGACTTCGCAGCCCACAGGCGCACGGAGCATTACGGGCTGATCGTCGAGACCACGGGCCTCGTGCCGCCGCGGGGGAAGGCACCGTGAGCGACCGCATCCTCGTCATCAACCCGAATAGCAGCGCGACCGTGACCGACGACATCGCGCGCGCCCTGGATGAGTTTCGCTTCAAGGGCGGGCCCACTATCGATTGCCTGACGCTCGTCGAAGGCCCGCCCGGCATCGAGACCCAGCGCCATGTGGACGAGGTGGTGGCGCCGCTCTGTCGCATGATCGAGTGGCAGCGCGCGGACGCCTTCGTCATCGCCTGCTTCTCAGACCCCGGCCTCCATGCCGCGCGGGAGGCGACCGACACGCCGGTCTTTGGCATCGCGCAATGCGGCATCCTGGCCGCGCTCGCGCGGGGCGAGCGTTTCGGCATCGTCGCGATCCTGGAGGGCTCGATTCCGCGCCACCGGCGCTACGTCGCCTCGCTGGGCCTGGGCGCGCGCATGGCGGGCGAGCGCGCCATCGGCCTCGGGGTCACCCAGCTCGCGCAGGAAGATATCGTGGCGTCGCGCATGACCGAAACGGCCGAGCAACTCCGCGACGAGGACGGCGCGGACGTGATCGTGCTCGGCTGCGCCGGCATGGCGCGCTACCGGGCGCCGCTGGAAGCGCATCTCGGCTGCCCGGTCATCGACCCCTCGCAGGCAGCGGTCGGCATGGCGCTCGCGATGCTCCGTAGCACTTCCTGATTCAACACTTGACATCGTATATAATGTGACATCGAATACGATGCGGTATGTGTTGGATACCAACGTCGTGGTCGCCGGCTTGCGCAGCCCGAGCGGCGCCTCCGCAGCGCTTCTTGACCATGCCTTGAGTGAAAGGTTCACGCTCTTGCTGTCCGTGGCTCTGACGTTGGAATACGAGGCGGTCTGCCGCGATCCCGCGCAGCGGATCGCGTCGGGATTGAGCGAAGAGGAAGTGTCCACCATCGTCTCGGCGCTCTGTGCGGTGTGCGAGCCGGTCGAAGCCCGGTATCTGTGGCGCCCCCAGCTTCGCGATGTAGCCGACGAGATGGTGTTCGAGACTGCGGTGAACGGCCGAGCCGACGCTTTGGTGGCGTTCAACCGGCGTGACTTCGGCGATGCCCCGGCGCAATTCGGAATCGCGCTGAAGACGCCCCGGGAGGCCTTGAGGAGCTTGTGATGGCGAAGAAGGAGACCAGCACCTATCCGCTGCGGCTGCCCAAGTCCCTGAAGGAAGCCGCCGCGCATATCGCCAGGGAAGATGGCACCAGCTTCAACCAATTCGTGGCGACCGCGGTCGCCGAGAAGGTTTCCGCCATGAAGACCGCCGAGTTCTTCGCCGCGCGCAAAGCCGACGCCGATATCGAGGCTGCGCGCCGCCTGCTGGTCAGGGGGGGTGGCCAGTCGCCGGAGCCCGAGGATCGGCTGCCAAAACCGGGGTGAGGATTGCCGGGGTATCACGCAAATTTGACGGTCGATCCCTTGGGCTGGCAGCATACGAATCGCGACTGAGTGCATACATCCTGTCAGAGGACACAGGATGTTTGACGGAAAGATGGCGGTGGCCTCCAAGGCCGCTGAACAGACCGTGGCCGAGGCGAGGCCATCGGCTCACCCGCAGGGGCCGAAACTGCCGGACATTTCCGGCAGCTACGGCCAGTACATCTCATCGGGCCTTTACGACCGCCGCTACCCGCGTCCGAACCGCCGCACGCTGCGGAAGATGCAGCGGTGCCTGTCCGCCGGAGGGCGGTTTCTCGACGTCGGCGCCGGCACCGGGCGCTACACCTTGCCGCTCCTGCAGATGGACGGAACGCGCTGCGTGGCCCACGACATCTGCCCGGTCGCCCGCGAGACGCTGGCGGAGCGCCTGCGCGACTTCGTGAGCGACGAACGGCTGGTCATCCGGGGGGACGATCCGGACGACCTGGCCGCCGAGCTTCCGCAGGCCTTCGACCTCGCGTTGTTGGCCTTTGGCGTGCTGGCGCACGTTGCCCGGCGCACGGAACGCCTGCGCCTGCTGCGGGCCATCCGCGCCATGCTGAACGCGGACGGAACCCTGATCCTCAGCGTGCCCAACGCGAAGCGACGGTTCCGCGCCGAGCAGCGTGACGCGGAGCCTCTGGTGCGCGAGGGCAAGCTCGAGCCCGGCGACGTCCTCTACAAGCGCAGGCAGGCCGACGGCGAGATCCGCCTTTTCTATCACCTGTATACGCTTGACGAGGTGTGCCGCGACCTTTCGGAGGCCGGATTCCGGGTCGCGAGCGTCGGGGCCGAGAGCCTGCTGTCCGAGAGGAAGGTCGTCAGTTCCCGGCCGATCGGCTGGCTCGACGCTCTGGCCTGCCTGCTCGCGCCGACGGCACTTGGCTACGACCTTCTGGCCGTCGCCCGGCCAAAACCTGCGGACGATGTATAATAACTTATCATAGCCCTCACAATAAATTCCTATTGGCATTTATCCTGCGGCAGCCCCATTTCTAACTTGCCGCCCACCGGCCGATCTTGCACAGATTTGGTGGAACAAGCGTCCGACAGTTCCGCCAAGAACGGATCGCAAGGCAAGTCCCGGCCGGGAGGGGCGGGGCCGGGTCCCTCCCTGCCCGCAGCCTTCGCCCCTTGGCCGCCGGCGACGGCATATGCTGCCGCCGGCGGCCAGCGGTGGCTACAGGTCTCTCCCATCTCCTCGCTCCGTGTTTTCCGCCATGACCCTGGCAAGGCATGCGGTTTACGATGGGCACCGCGGCGGTGTCCCGCCTACCGCATGAGGGAGAACGACCCATGGCGACCGTGCTTCAGACCGACTTCGCCTGGCCCGACGTCAGCATCGAGCGCGCGGTGATCGAAGGCGCCGGCCACACGCTGGTAACCGGCCCTTCCGAGCCGAGCCCGGCGGAGGCGGTCGAGGCCATGGTGGACGAGCACGACCCCGCCGCGATCCTCACCTGCTGGGCCCAGATCTCCGCCGCCGCCATCGCGCGCCCCTCGGCACTCAGGATCGTGCAGCGGCTGGGTGTCGGGCTCGACAACATCGCGGTGGACGCGGCAACTGCGCGCGGCACCTGGATCGCCAACGTGCCCGATTATTGCGTCGAGGAGGTGTCGGACCACGCGGTGGCCATGGCCTACGCCTGGTTTCGTGGCGTCGTCCACTTCGACCGCGCCGTGAAGACGGGCGTGTGGGACCCCTCCGGCGCGCGTCTTCGCCGCGGTGCGACGTTGACCGCCGGCATCCTCGGGCTCGGGCGGATCGGCCGCTGCACCGCGGGCAAGCTGGACGCGCTCGGCATGACCGTGCTGGGCCACGATATCGCCGCGCCGCCGGACTCCGTGCCGGTAAGCATGGTCGGGCTGGACCGGCTCGCCGCAGACTCCGACATCATCGTCGTCCACCTGCCGCTCACCGAAGCGACGCACCACTTGCTAGACGCGGCATTCCTCGCCCGGGTCAAGCCGGGCGCCTTCCTCATCAACGTGAGCCGCGGCCCGGTGGTCGACAACGATGCGCTGATCGAGGCGCTGGAGTCCGGCAACCTTGCCGGCGCCGGCCTGGATGTGGTGGAGGGCGAGCCGAGCCCACCTGCCGCTCTCGTGGCCCGCGCCGACGTGATCGCGACGCCACACGTGGCCTTCTCCTCCGACGCCTCGCTCGCCGAACTCAGGCAGCGGGGCGCGGAGGAGGTGGTGCGCGTTCTCGCCGGCGACGCGCCGGTGAACGCGTGCAACCGGATAGGCTGACAATCGTGAGCGCGAGCCGGTACGCTCGCGTGGCGCTGCAGAAGGGGGAGGGGCCGATGACCGTGCCGAGGCCTGCTATCGTCGACCAGGCCGATCTCGATTGGGAAGGCGGAGAAGAAGCCGACCTCGCAACGGGCACCGGGATCCGCTGGAAGCTGCTGATCGCCGGCGAGCGGACAAAGACGACGGACCTCGCCACCGGGATCGCAGAAGTCGCGCCCGGTTCCGAGCTCATGCGCCATCATCACGAGCCCGCGGAGATCTATTACATCATGAGCGGCCAGGGCGAGATGGAGATCGAGGGCCGCACGCACGCGGTGGGGCCCGGCTGCGCGGTCTACATCCCACCGGACGCCAAGCATGCCATCCGCTGCACCGGCGCGGACCCGCTGGTCTTCGTGTTCGCCTTCCCGCGCGACCGCTTCGACCAGATCGTCTATCACTTCGATCGCTAGAGCCCTGTCCGACCGAACCGAATCGCGGTGACCCGAGAGGCTCCCACCTCCCCCTGTCCTCCTCCCCCGAAGGCGGAGGGGGATGGTCACGCCCCGAAGTCAGGTCGTTAGGACCGCGAAGTCGGGTATTCGGCAATCGTACCTGGATATAGGGGGACATGGACGAACGGTGCGACGCATTGGCCCCACAGAAAAGGGCTGCGCGGTTATCGAGGTCCCCAGCGTCGCCTCGTCGTGCGGCTGCTTGGGCTCCACGGTCTAGTCCCCGGCGATTGGTCCAGTTTCGATGGTGCGTTGACGGCTTTTCGGCCGAGCCGGTCGGTTGGCGGCATCCTCGTGAAAATTCCGACGATGGCGACGGCCCGGTCGCACCCTAGAACTGCGTTCCGAGGCGGAGGCTGACGGTGTAGTCGCTTTCGTCCGATCCGAATCCGGATGCGGAAACCTCACCGCCTAGCGACCACCGGTTCCAGCGGTACGCTGCGCCCAGGCCCAGCACCGCCCGGGTCCGGCCAGCCTCCGAGCCGAGGCGCTCGCCTGAGACGTCCGCTCCTGTCTCTGTATCCCCCAGCACCCGTTCCACGCCCAGACGGCTGCGCAGGTCGAGCTTCCGTTTACCGCCGTCCCACGAAACCGCGGTTTCCGTGACGAGTCCGAGGCCGGCGATGGACCGCTCGGTTTCGTGGAGTGAGACACGCGACCCAACCGCGTCCCGGAAGCTGTTCAACGAAACGTCCGAGCGGGTCAACCACGCTTGGGGTATCAAAGACAGATCGTCAGCGAGCGAGAAACGGCGGCCCGCCTCGACCCCGAGGGTACGGACCCTCGCATCTGCACCCTCCTTCAGAAGGCCCCGGCCGTCCGCGCGCAGGTTCGTCTCGTAGCGGGTCACCGAGACGTGCCCGCTCGCATAGTAGCCGGCGGCATTTTCCCAAGAGGCCCCGAACGACGCGCCGAAGCCTGCAGCTTTGATCTTCCCGCCGCCCGTCGGCGCGGAGACGTCCGCCGAGCCCCGCACATCGCGCAGCGAGACCCAACCGGTCGAGTTCCCCTCACGGGAAAGCGCAAACTCCATCCCCGCCTCGGCCTCGAAGCGGCCGAAATCGTAGGCTGCTCCCACGCTCGCGCGCCCCGGCCCGTAGGAGCCTTGGCCGCCCGAAATCCTGACCCACGTTGGCGCACCGGGCCTGCGCAGCCGCTTCCCGGCCGCCCTCCGGTTGTCCAGCCCCAGCATGAACCCCGCCAGCGCCTCGTAGACCGCCGCGCGCGGCGTATAGGGCCCGGTCACGAAATCCGTCGGCATGAACGCCCGTCCCGCAACGGTCTCCGAGTCCGCAAGGGATACGTCGCGCGCCCCGTTCGGCGCCCGCGCACCGGTCGCACCGGTCATGCCGTCGTGCAGGACCACCCCGTTGATCGCGACAGTCGTCCGGCCTTCGTCGTTCCTGATCTCGCCCGCGATCGCCTCGTCCGGCCCGCGCCCGTCCAACAGCGCCTCGACATGCAAGGCAGCCCCTTCTGCCTCGGCCCGTATGGCGACGCCCGAGGCCGCGCCGACGCTGCCCCGGGGGCCGATCTCGACCCGGCCGCCTCCGTAAAGCCGGACGCCCGCCCCCACACCCGTACCGCCTCGCACGCGACCGTTCACAACGACATCCTGCGCGGCTGTTGTCCCGCGCGTGTCGTCGCTGGCGTTCACCGTGACGTCCCGAAGGGCGGGGGCCTCAATCGGCCCTGTCCTGTCGCCGAATATCCGGCCGGTGAGGCCGACCAGAATGCCGGAACTCCCCTCGCCCTCCGCCGTAATCGTTCCGCCGTCGACGTGAATGTCAATTCTGCCGTCGCCCGTGAAGTTGAATGCCCGGATGCCGGCGACACTCTCTCCCGTCACCGCGACAGTCGAGTCGCGAACGTCGATAGCGATGTCGCCCGTGCCCTCGTGGCGTTGGCCGCCGCCAATGCCCACGGAACGGTTGCCTTCGACGTCGATGTCAACATTGCGCGCGGCTATGTCGATGTCGCCTTTCCTGTCGTGTATGAAGGACATTCCGCCGGAGTCGGCGCCTTTCGTCACGATATCAACGCGTCGGACATCGACAGAAATGTCGCCTTCTTCTGCCCAGTATCCACCCCAAATGCCATCAAGATACCTCCCTCCTTCCTCATTGTCGTGCATGCGGTAGATGCCATGGATGCTGGAGATATCAATGTCGACGTCTCGGACATCAAAGGAGAGGTCACCACCTATTCCCCCCGAGTATAAAAAGGAAATACCGTTTGATCCTCTGGTTTCGTTCACCTTGAGATTGATGGTGCTGTCCCGCACGGCGATGTTGGTCTTGCCACTGCCAAGATGATAGCCAAGGATTCCATCAATCGAACTTGTGCCGCTAACATCTAACTTGACATTTTGGACGTCGAAGTCGACGTCTCCGGTGCCACGATGGCCACCGAAAACGCCAGTGGCCCAACGGGCATCGACCTTGATTTCGGAGTCCTGCACGGCGACGTTCAGGTGTCCCTCGACAGTTTGTACCCCTACGATGCCGGCCCACCCCCCGTCCACATCGACGACAACGTCGCGGACGATAACATCGTGGTCGCCGCTGAACTCATCGTTCGTGTCGTATTGATTGTCACGATAGCTGTGGATGGCGAAAGCGCCTGGCCAATCGCTCGCAATCGAGAAAGTGCCACCCGCAATTTCCGTGCGCTGCGCGCCGGACTTCCCGTAGTGGGCGACCGAAATTCCTCTCGCGTTCGAGGTCACATCGGCGGAAGAGAAGAGCGAGAGGTCGCCCGCGTGGTCCGCATCCGTTTCGATCCTCACGGCGCTGTAGAGGGGGGCTCCAAATACGGGAAGAATCAGTTGGTCGTCGTCGGGGTCGTCGCGGTCGTAGCGTACTGAGAGGTCATCGGTGAGCCGGATGGTGAAATCGCCCTCGTTCGCCCCGCTGGGGCGATACACGATGTTGCCGTCCGTGGCCGCATCGTAGTTCGCGGGAGAGCAGACGATGGGTGTCCCGGCTTCGGGCAAGCCGCATTCGTTCTCTGCCCGCGCCGCGTCGGCGACGCCGAGCGCGACGGCCAAGACGATGACGGCGATGCCGAATGGAAGCCCGGCGCTCACCTGCCGCGCGAGACCCGGATAACCCGCAGCGCCGATGCCCGGTCGAGATGCCATAGTCGCGAATGCCTTCATGAACCCCGCTCCGATGATCAGGAACATTGATTTCTTGAGTTCCGCCGCCCTGCCCCCGGCGACTGGTCCAGTTTCGATGTTAGTGCATTGCCGGTTTCTCGGCCAAGCCGAGTGGTCGGCGCAGCAGAGCGGTGCCGGGCGGCCAGCTTGGTGACCAGCCCCCATGGGGCAATCACGTAACACTATGTCCCGGTCAGTCTCGGAACCAACCTGACTTGGTGATCGTCATGACCCGACTTCGGCGTGTATGCACCCTCTCCGCCCTGGGGGCGGAGGGGGCCGGGGTGAGGTGGGGGGTTCTTGAACCGCACTGCATGCGAAATGAGGAACTATGCGGCGGTCGGGTGCGATCCCGTGCGGTCGGATAGCGCTCTCGCGGGCGAGGCTGCGCCTGCGTTGACTTTGTTCCGCCTCCGGGGCTAAATCTCGGGTGGTGCGGCCCGCCTCAGGGCCGGATTTCGGGGGCGAATTCGTGGCAGATCAATCAAGCGGTAGCGGAACCCGCGCGCGGCCGATCTCGCCCCATCTCACCATCTATCGGCCGCAGCTCACCTCGATGCTCTCGATCCTGCACCGGATGACCGGCGTGATCCTGGCGTCCGGCGCGGCGATGCTCTGCGCCTGGCTGCTGACCGCCGCCGCAGGCGAGCGCTACTACGACTGGACCGCGTGGTTCCTCACGTCGTGGCTCGGCTACGCGCTGCTGGCGGCCTGGTCGTGGTGCCTCTTCTATCACCTCTGCAACGGCGTCCGGCACCTGTTCTGGGATGCCGGGATGTGCCTCTCGCTGCGCGAGACCTACGGCTCGGGCATTGCCGTTGTGGTGGCCTCGTTCGTGCTGACCGGGCTCTCCTGGGGCCTCGGCCTCGCTTGCAACCTGGCCGGCTGA
>MKWU01006247.1_pt1 | contig 12259 bp, 15 predicted proteins | sample 809101 | NCBI WGS metagenome assembly MKWU01 (sample SAMN05860141, study PRJNA318959) | sponge metagenome | host: Aplysina aerophoba | place: Slovenia: Piran, Adriatic Sea, Gulf of Piran | collected 2013-05-07
GTTCGAGGCGACGCGACGAAATCGGGGAGGGTCTTTTCACATTGCATGTAGCGCGCGGCAGACGCAAAGGCCGACACCTGGTCATGTACCGGGTCGGCGACGAAGGCACGTCGCGCACGATCGAAGTGCTCAGGCTGCTGCACGATTCAATGGATCTGGTTCGACATGTGCCCGCTGCCATGGACAATGCCGTCACTTGATCGGATTGCAACGACTAACGCAGCCCCGCGAGCACCTCGCGAAAGCTGTCAAGCCCAGCCTCCAGGTCTCGATGATCTGCTCGGCGAGTTCGTCCGGTTCCGGCAGGTTTTCCAGATCGACCAGGTCTTCCGACAGTATCGAATCGAGTCGTCCCTGGCTCAGGCTACAATGTCCGCACCCATCGCCATGGACACCCGCACCCCCCAACAGCGCCGGCGCATCATGCAGGCCGTCAAGAGCCGCGACACAAAGCCGGAGATGGTAGTCCGGCGTTGCCTCCACGCCATGGGATACCGCTATCGCCTCCATCGCAAGGACCTGCCCGGAAGGCCGGATATCGTGTTCGCCGGCAGGCGCAAGGCGATTTTCGTCCACGGCTGCTTCTGGCACCGTCACGGGTGCGCCAAGGGGCAACTCCCCAAATCCAGGCTCAATTACTGGAAACCGAAGTTGGAAGATAACGTGATTCGCGATAAAACAAGGCTGGAGGAACTCGAAGACCTCGGCTGGCAGACGCTTGTGGTCTGGCAGTGCGAGCTCGACGACATGGAGGCCCTGGCCGCCAGGCTACAAGATTTTGTGGGCGCGCTGTAATGGATGATCGATATATGGGTTTCCGTGCTAACATCGGGCGACTGTAAGCACAGGGGTGACGACCGGAACGCAGGTTTCCGGTCGGGGCATGGACCCACTGTGGGGACGCAGAAAAACAGGGACTGGCAAGTAGGACTGTGAGGAGGGACAACCTGGGTATGCGGCCCATCGGGATCGATCTGTTTTCAGGTGCGGGTGGACTGAGCCTCGGGTTCGAACAGGCCGGATTCGATGTCGTTGCGGCCGTGGATATCGATCCGGTCCATTGCGCCGTTCACCACTTCAATTTTCCCGACACCGCCGTGATTCCGCGTTCGGTCGACAACCTGTCGGCAGGCGAGATCAGGGGCGCGGCCGGAATCGGCGAGCGGGCCGTCGACTGCGTGTTCGGCGGTGCGCCCTGCCAGGGTTTCTCCTTGATCGGCCATCGCGCGCTGGACGATCCGCGCAACGGGTTGGTTCGCCACTTCGTGCGCTTGGTGGCGGAATTGCAGCCCAGGACCTTCGTGTTCGAAAACGTCAAGGGCCTCACGGTCGGCAAGCACAGATCGTTTCTCGAAGAACTGGTGGCCGAATTCGAGGACATGGGGTACGCGGTGCGGTTGCCCTGGAAGGTGCTCAATGCTGCGAACTACGGCACGCCGCAGTCACGCGAGCGCTTGTTCGTTTTCGGCGCGCGCGGTGGCGTGCCGGTCCCCGGCTACCCTGAACCGACGACCGGAATCGCAGGGCACCAGCGGGACCTCGTCGGATTGCCGGACTGTCCCACCTGCGGCGAGGCGCTCGGAGACCTGCCGGACGCCGATCGCTATCCCGAACTTCTCGATGACGACGCAACCGAAACGAGTGCGTTCGACAAGCCGTCGGCGTACGCGAGCGAGATGCGCTGCCTGTCCAACAGCGCCTGGCATTTCGGCTACGTCAGGAATTGGGGCCGAGCCGTTCTCACGTCCAGCGCCCGAACCCGGCATACGGAAATCTCGCAGCGCCGGTTCGCCGAAACGCAGCCCGGCACGGTGGAACCGATCAGCCGATTCTTCAAACTTCACGAAAACGGTGTGTCGAACACGCTGCGCGCCGGCACCGACGGTGCGCGAGGGGCATTCACGAGCCCCCGGCCGATCCACTACCGTTACGACCGCTGCATCACGGTGCGGGAGATGGCGAGACTACACGGCTTCCCCGACTGGTTCCGCCTGCACGCAACCAAGTGGCACGGCGCCCGTCAGATCGGAAACGCCGTACCCCCGCCGCTGGCCAGGGCGATCGCCTCCGAGGTTGCGAAGTCCCTGGAGATCACTCCGGCCAGGCCGTGCGGCACGATCGAACTCGGCGATCCGGGTCTTCTGAAACTCGATATTTCAGGTGCGGCCGCGCATTTCGGAGTGGACCCGCTCCCGAGCAGGCGCGATCGGAAGAGCGGGGCGAAAAAGCGCAGGCAGGTGGATATCGAAGCGGAGCGGCTCGCGGCAGTTGGCGCCCATGGCTGAAGAGGGCAGCCGCTACGACGCGCTGATCGAGTCAATTTTCTTCGATCACTATCGCGAGGGCGAAAGCGAATTCGAGTTCGCTAGGACCGAGTTGGAATCCGCGGCGGGTTCGCTCGGCATCGATCTCCCGAAAAACCTGGGCGATGTGATCTATACCTATCGGTTCCGCAAGGATTTGCCCGAGCCGGTCATCGCAACGCAACCTGCCGGGTTGGAATGGGTGATCGAACTGGCCGGCACGGGGCGATACCGCTTCAAGTTGGGTAAGATCAGCCGGATCGTTCCCCGCGACGACCTAGTCGCCATCGACATTCCGGACGCAACGCCGGAGCTGATCCGCGCCTACAAGCTGGACGACGAACAGGCCCTGCTGGCAATCGTGCGCTACAACCGCCTGATCGACACCTTCCTTGGCCTGACGACGTACAGCCTCCAGAACCACCTGCGAACAGCCGTAAGGGGAGTCGGCCAGATTGAGATCGATGAGCTTTACGTGGGCATCGACAAGCGGGGGCGGCACTACGTCATTCCGGTACAGGCGAAGGGTGGAAATGACCGAATCGGCACTGTCCAGGCTGCCCAGGACATCCGCTTTGTCCAGGAAAGATTCGAGGGAGTGCGGTGCAGGGCCATCGCCGCTCAGTTCATGGACGACGAAGTTGTCGCATTGTTCGAGTTGACGGACCAACGGGGCGAAGTAAAGGTGGTCGAGGAGCGGCATTATCGGCTTGTGCCAGCAATTCAACTCGATCCGGAGGCGATTCGAGATTATTCGTAACTGCCTGTTCAACCGAGGAACACGTTGTCTCGATGATAGCGGACAAACTGCGGATGCGGTGATTGTATGCGCGACGCTGGCACATGTAGCTGCCTGTCGGAATTGAACATGGACGATATTGCATCAGGAATACGATTTTCGGCGATGAGCATAGAGTAATCCTCATCGAGTGAAATCAACCCGCGGTCAAACATCCAGTGTACGGTGCCGCTCAAGGCGAGACCGTTTTTAATGGAGTCTGGTCCTTGCTTCTTGACTGGGCGAATATGCGCAGCTTGAACTTCTGACCTTCCTCCGCCGTTCCTGATCTGAAAACCCGTGAACGCGCAGGTGTGATCGTATGCTTCCTTTACTTGCCTGGAGAACGCGGCCTCGCGGAACGGTCGTGTGACCACGCGCTGAATTAGCGGGCGGTCAACAGTCGCCGGTGTGTAGTCACGCACAGCATCCATTTCGTCATCCAGTCGATCATCATCGGTGAGCAACGCGCTGAAGCCCGCGCGAAGAATAAGCTCGTACTCCGTGTTCGATAAGCGCCGAACGGAGCGACCGAATGCTCCCTTATTGGTCTTGCCGTCAGCGCGTCGAAGACGGGACTCGTAGTAGTGGCTGTTCTCCCTGAAGGGCACCGCGCGGTCCAACTCCAGATAGTCGGAAACGTAAGCGTAATAGTGTCCCTCCCGTGTCTCGTCCTTCCTTATGGACGTAACGCGAGCAGTCGCAAAGTAGGACATGCGGCCGCCTCTGCTTGCTCGATCTCCACTTGTGCGGCTGGGCTCGTAATAGACAATCCAGTCACCAACAGCCGCTTCGGCAACTCTCAGATAGGTTCTGGGGAAATGATAGTGAACCTCCGGAAGATCGTCGTAGGTGGGGTATACCTTGGTTGTGAAGACCGCCTTGGTCATCTTGCGATACTAATGCAGCATAGGCTTTCTAGGAACCTATAGGAAATCTTGTGTGTTGAGCCGTTCTTCATAGTTCAAACCGTCAACACACAAGATTTTGTACAGGACCGCGTACGGTCACTTCATCCCCCCATTAAAGTTAATTGCCATCTTTAAGTATCTGACTCTTCACTAGAGAAATAGGCTATATCATGATCTAGTGACCGAATCCTATCCTTTAGCTCACAGTACTCCTTAAACATATTTTCGTAACTGTCAACCTGATTTGACTCGGTCAGCTTTCTTTTTGCTACCATTTCATCAAGAACAAAATTGGCATGACCCCTGAGAATGCCTTGATACCACTTTAGAAATTCTATTCTTTCCTGATTGCTCATATTAACTTCCCTTTCAATTGACCAGTAACGGACTGGCAACCGATCAGCCAATCACGAACAAATTCTATTTTGTGTCTTTATTCGAAAAGACAGCTACCACTATTGCATTAACGCTGCCGCCTACACTAGCTTACGCGGGCAGCATTATGGAAGCTATCACGGCTACCAGGAATATCTTTACTATATATTTAACAATTGCCATGTCCATGTGTCATAGCTCCGTGCAGTTAATTGCAATCTTCAAGTGGGTTCGTCCGGGATTTTCGCTACGAATTCCTCAACCGAATCAACAACGAAAACATCCCATTTCCTTGGATAGTCCCCCTTGTGTGTAAGCGTTCCCCATATTTTGTCTGTTTCCTTTTGAACTCCCACAATGCTACATGTCTCATTGTCAAAGAGATATTGTACCCATCCCTTCTCCACATAGGTGCATAGGGTAATTTCTACGCCATTAACAGTCTCAATTGTAAATTCGTAGTCTTCCATTATCGCTCCTTTTCCGCCAACGCCAGTAGAGCAGTTGGAATCCAGTCAAATACTGTCATATTGCACCGTATATCAAACCCTAAAGCTGATCCTTCAGGCTAGCACCATAAAGCTTCTGGCCTCTCGTATTGTTTGGCACCGCCATACGCGCCCGCATCTTATCGCCCACCCCGTTCGTGGAGCTGATCGCCAACGCCCGGCGCAGCGGCACCACGTGCGTCGGCATCGCCGCTCGGCCCCTCTGTCCCCCGAAACGCTTTCGCTTCGAGGTCCCCATCGGCTGCGACGGTCATGGCATCGTCTATCCGGCGCTGCTGCTCAGCTTCCGCGAGTCCGGTTGTTTTTCTCCTGCCAGGACGCAAGCCCACTGTTCCAACGACGCGGCGAATCGCCTCCCAGCGTCGCCCCGGTTCTCGACTACGCGCGCGAACCGCTCAAAATCAATGCAATCCAATCGGGGATCTGCGTTCGGCACGACATAGATCACTTCCATGTCGGGTAGCTTCGACGGAATACTGATCGACTCTATGCAATCGAACACGCCACGCGGGCTGTAAAAGGTCTTTGCTTCCAGATCCGGAGGAAGCGTCATCAGATCCAGCGCTTCAATGGCTTTGAGGAGGTGAAAGTACTTTTTCCGCGCATACGCTTTTCTTGCCTTCGCCATGCACCTTATCTCGAAAAGCACTGCCTCGAGCCCACGATCCACCGCTCGTTTCAGATACGGCTTTGGGAGATCGCGTATCGCTCGCTGCTCGGTCTTTAACTCCACCAGGAACGCATGTTTACGGTCATTGGAAACAGCGAAGAAATCGGCCTTGTCGGAACGCCTGGACCCTGCCTGCCCCAGCGGGAATTCCGGAATGACGCGGGGATTGATTGTGATCCCGCGCGGCCGCAGGTGGTCATCAAGCGCAAACGGCAGGAACAGCCCGAAAAAAACGTCCGCGCGTGTCTCCAGCCGATACGACGGCAGATGTCTCCATGCATCCAGATGATCGAAAAACGTGCCGACGTCCAAGGTGATCATATCCTCGCTCCGATTGATGAGTGATTCCGTTCAGCGCCTTCCCAAAACGATTCTGACCATCGCTATCCGCCGTTTGGTTGCCGGAACGCAGCGTACCGTACCGGTCAGTGGATTGTCAGCTCCGGGAACCCTGGATACTCCGATGAATGATCACCTGCGAAATTCTCACGCGTGGGCTTCGTCAGCACACCCTTCGGCTTTGCAAAGCTCTTGATCAAGTACTCGGGCTCCGCTTTCTTGGTCGTCTGATCCCCTCGCCAGCGATTGTTGAATGCTGCATTGACCGGATAGAAGCACAATTCCGAGTAAGGCAGGCGGTCGCGGTGGTCGTGAATCCACCATGCCATCGCGGTCCAGGACTTGTCCCTGTGCGCAGCCAGGTAGTCCACGAACCAGGGAATCACTATGGTGGCTGTGGCCCCCATGTAACCTTGTTTGTCAACGCAGTCCCAAGTGTGGCGCGCGCGGTTGTCCCGCGCGCAGCCGTACCCGTTGTCGGCGCAGAACCTGTTCAGCTCGAGAGACCGATACGCTGAACGAATCGATACATGGCCGAAGGTGGCGTGCAGCGGTTCAAGAAGCTCGTTGCAGAGCTTCTCTCCGGCAGTGATCGCAAGATCCGGCCTGTCGGGAAAGTTCGGCCTCTTATGGAAGTTGCCGACCTCGCTGGATAGCATTTCGCGCATGTAGAAGTGCGGCGACAAACGCACCCGGCCAAGCTTCGTCAACGCCTTCACGGCTCCTGGTTTTTTCATACGCTTTTCCCTGTCCTCTCCGGCGCTCGTTGCATTGTCCCAATGCGTTCAACAGCTGCCGCGCGCAAGCATAATGGCCGAGCGCTCCCGCCTCAATTGGGCCCGTCGTGCTCTGACGTCACAATCTCACAGGACGCAACTCGCCCTCCCTCGGGTCGAGCACTCCTGCGCTTATTAACCTATCCACGCACTAGCCGGCATCGACCTCAACCGCAAGGTAGCGGAAGCGGGTCGTTGGAGGCTCCGAGTATTCTTCCCATTTGAGCCTGTACGTCCCGTCCAGGCGCACCGTATCTTCCCGATCCTGCCTAACAGATTCTTCGGACCAGCCCATCAGCCCCTCCAGTACGGCCCCGTCATGAAGCAGAAACTGTGCGTCGACGGATTCCCCGGTCTTGGGCTCCCAAAATAAATAATCGTTGGTCAGGAAAATGGCGTATCCTGATCGAATCTTACCGTCCCGCCTCCAAGCTTCGATACGACCGATGTCTTTCAGGAATTTGAAGCGGGTGGCAGGATACGCGCCCTGGTGAGGCAGCGAGAATCTCTCGTTAAAATGCTCCAATTGCGCACCGCGGGTTCGATACTTGAGTTCGAAGACAATATTCTTATCAAAGATCGTGATGTCCGCCCTGCGCCTCACGCTCGGGTCGATCCTGTGCTCCAGCCTGACACGGTAATCCCAGAATTCCTGCTCCAAGGCACGTCCGAAGGCAAGCTGAAAGTCCGCTTCGGAGTGGAAGGCTGGTCGGTTTCTCGCCAGACGCCGCATCAGCGTGCGAATGGGCAGTCTTTTCTGTGATGCCATGGCTTACCCTTGCCCAAAATCGAAGGGTCGGAGAAATGAGGTACGTTAGCAGCTATGACATGTGTGCTCCAAGGCCAGACTACCAGGCTCTCTACAGGCTGGTTTGCGACACTTGTGTAAGACTGCGTATTCTGAGTGAAAGTTGCCACCCGTTGGGCGGCAACATTTCATGGAATACGTAGGGGGGGCGGATGGGCCACAAGATTAGTATACCGATCTTGAGCAAAGGAAAGATTTGGACGTCGGGTTAGGCGTTCAAAACGCCGAGCAGAAACCGCGTGATCATTCTAGGTGATGCCGACGGCAGTTCAAGATATCTGCCGCCTTGACGCCGGGCCTCTCCGTACAGGACGCAAGATGAGACGATCCAAAAGGCGTCTGAGTCGGGCAAGGAAATGCCTCCCGATATGGCGGAGACCCGGTCAGCGAGTGGTGGGTACTCTTTGGAGCCGAACGTGCCGGCGAAGCTGTTCGCGAGACGGAGGAATTCACCCATGATCAAAAGGGCCATCGCTCGCTTCGAAGCGACCCGTTCGTAAGTGTGATTTTGGACGTTCGCGTACTCGCCGACCTTGGACATGAGCCAGTCGCGGGCCCAAATGTCGCATTCCATCTCCTCCATAGCGGGGTTTGTGGGGCGGGTAGTCCCATTGACATGATCCCGATGGAATTTCACGTGCCGCAATTCATGGAGAAACGCAACCGCGATGGTCATGATTGCCAAATCGTAGACCGCCTTGTGTTCAATAGATGCTAGATCATCACGAGAACACCCTGGTTTGGGTATGTCCGGGGGCCAGCGGCTTTCGTCGAGAACTTCGTCCTCGATGAGCTGCACCACGCTATTCAGGCGTTCCCTGTAGTCTCGTTCGAATCGGTCCAAGTCTGTATCCAGCTCTAAAATCGACTTGACTGGGCTCCTGAACAACAATTGAGACATGATATGTGGAGCGAAGAGCGCGATTGCCTTCCAAAGTGAGAAGGCGAGAAGCCAAATGACTTGTAAGTCCTTCCGCGCGAATGCAACGCGGTCCTTTGTTGCATTCATAACAATTCCGGTTTTGTCGTTTACCTCTAGAAACCGCACACCGTAGTCGTTGCAGAATAGCGCGAGTTCATCGCGTCGCTCCGGCGCGCTACCCACGATCATATTGAAGATGGACTCAGTATAGTCAGATATGACGTCGTCCATTGTCTACACGATTCTCCGTATCAGAGTGGTTGGTGTTGGGTAATGTATTGACGTGGGCAGCACTGCCATCAGAATTATAAAGTGTTGGTATAACCAAAACTTGCGTAATTTAGTTTCATCTCAACCACTTTCCTAACGGCAATGTGTACGATTGCCAATGCGCAGTGGCCCGATAATCGCCCCCCGAGAATGACATTACAAGCCGGGGAGTCGGCCGAAACCAAGTCGAGGACTGGACATATGAGAGTGGAAACGACGACAACGGAGATCGAACTGGACGGGGACGACGGGAAAGTCGAAAGCGTGGAGGTGACTTGTGGTTGTCTGGGTACCATGGGTTGTCGCGTATGTTCGGGAGCCTGCGAATACGCGCGAGGGTCTTCCCCGCGGTCATCTCTCCGGCCGCGAAACTCTCCGCTCCACGCAACGCCGAGTTATAAAAGCCCGTTCGTTCCGCTGGTACAGGCTTGCCACAAGAAAAGGTAGGGGCGGAGCGATCGGACATGGCGTTCAATGTGGACTGTCGTGCGACATTTTGGATGTTTGAATCAGGTGAAAAGGGGGATTCGCGAAAATGACAACGGTGGCGGAGTGCGAGCACGGCACGTCCCGCTTGATGGACGTGGAGTTTCTATTCGGTGGCTGGGAAAGGGCGGAACAAGAACTAAAGGGAATGGCGGCATCCGGATCGCGGCTGTGGCCTGGAATGATTTAGTTAAGCTGAGACGAACGGTTATTATTGGCGCGGCAATTTGTCCGCGGCGCGAAACGAGGAGGATGGCATGGTCGGGCGAACGGAGGAACTCATGCCGATAATCGCCGATGCGTCACTGCGAAGGTCGGGCGTCTGAGATGTATCTTCAGTACTGTGTGAAGGGAATTGCAGGGCAAGCTGGCGGTCGGGAAGGAATTTCGAAGGTCCAAGCGGAGGAGGTGATCACAAAGCAGAAAGGCATCTTGTCGCATTGGTGGCGAACTAAGAATGGCATTTCGCCGGATGAAGTGGCGGACCAGTTGACCGAGACCAATCTTGATCGGCACTTGCACGACTATGAACGGTTCGGGAAAGCCAGCCCGTTCATCTCATTAGCTTGCGGAGCGGTGGAGCGGGATAAAGCGGTCGGCCGCAATTGGGTCTATTCGGCCATCGACACGGCCTTGATGTTTGCGACAGACAGCTGGAGTCGGCCGGGAGCCCTGTTTTTCCTTTGGGTCATGACGGGCCATCGCCCTGCGGTCCCAATCAGAGCGGTGGCCGAACCGGTGCGCGACCTGCACATCTACCGGCGCTGGTCTGCATTTCAGTTGGAGGGCGAGGTAACGGCAAAGATTCACATTCCAGCAAATCAGATCGAGCGGGTGGAGTGGTGGGATGGGGCGATGAACACCGGGGCACCGATCGATCAGGTAAGGAACCCCAACTACGTGGAGCCCGACCAGTTGAGCAATGTGCGGGAGCTGTTCTGATGGTAATCGACGGTGTCGGCGACGATTGGTTGCGGAAGCGCGTAGCGTTCCTACAGTCCCGCGCAGACTGGCATCTGGAATTGCCGTCGGTGGACTGGCGGCACAAGCTCTGCGCCGCCACACTGTATCGGGACGCAGGTTGTCTTCTGCTGTAACTGGACGAAGTCGAGTCGGGGCGAGCGAACTTGGAAAAGGCGGGGGACTTGCAGGTGGCGCAAGGGCTGGCGGGAGGCTTGCCGCTGATTGCCATGTGCGATCCAGAGCGAGCCGAGCGCGAAGTACCGCGTTACGAAAATCTGGTGGACAGGGGCGGGCGCGGACGTGACGAAGCGGTGGAGGGACTGGCGGAGGATTGGCGGTCGATAGCTGTTGCGGGCGCGGGGTCGCTGAGGTCGTTGCTTGCGGTCGTTCGGGCAAGAATGATGGTGGACAGGTATCACTCGACCTCGGATCGCGGACACGATTCTGAGAGAAGGGGCGAGTGGAGCGAGAGAAGCCGGGCCGCGCGGCGGGAACTGGTTAATCGGTTCGCAAACCGGGAAGTGGGTGATAGCGGTCTTTCCGTAAAAAGTTACGTGGACGTGGCGTCGGCGCTGGAAAAAGGAAAGATGGGTGCGGCAGTCGAGGTGACGGAAAGCGCCGTGGAGGCGGTTGAATTGCTTGGACGATGGCGGGCACAGCAGTTGGAGGCTGCCAGACGCGACGTGTTCCACTGGCGACTGGTTCCCCGTCCTTCGGTACTGGTGGATCTTGATAGCGTTGCACTGATGTCGGTGGCTCATAAAGGACAGCGGTCCGAGTTGCGGGGTCGATTGGGTCGATCGTTGGGCCGAATGGTTTGGGCGCCGCTGGAGATCGCCGCGAATCTCGTGGCCCAGTGGCGCGGACGGGACCGGGGATCGGGGCTGACGCGCTAGAGATGCAGGAACGGGGGTCGTGGTCCCGGGGCGTCGCGGATATGGGGCACCGGGAGGGTAAAGTCGCTCGCTTTCGATGGGATTGCGAGTGGCGACACCGAATGGCGCAGGTGTGCAGGAGAAGGTAAAGTTCGGGCGGGACGGATCCTGGTCAGTGAGGCGCCCTTGCGATGGACGCGGGAACGGTTCTGGATCGGTCGGCGCACCGATCATTATCGGCAGAAACGCAATGTGGGTTTACTTTGAGCTGACAGGTAGAACAATAGTGTTAGTCCGTGGTCCGGATGTCCTTGGCAGATCGCGGGAGCTGCCCGGTACCCTGAACCGATGATCGTACCGATCTATCCCCCTCTAGATGGAGAAGCTGCCGAACGGTTTCACGGGTTTGCCATGCAACTTGCGGATGCCCAGCGCACGCGGAGCACGGACGACATGAATCGCGCGCTGGGGGCAGAGATCGAGTGGTGCCGGTCGGCGACGGGGTTTGATGAGAACCTGTTGGCCTACGAGGCGTGTGTCAGAGTCCTGTCGGATCTCGCGCGGCTGCGCTGGCGTATCATCGAACAGGGTTATGGATTCGCCTTGGAGAGTCGCAGGGAGAGAGTAGTCGGACGACCTTCAGCAGAGATCGTAGCTCTCAAGGAACTGCTGCGTAGCGAATTGCGGCCCGTCGTCGACGAGCAAAGGTGCCAACCTGCCGTGTTGGAGTTTGTTGCCCGGATGGAGAGTGAGGACCGTTCGGGTCGGCGCAGCGTGCGGCTGCTAATGGCGGATGGGGCAGAGCTGGCGGCAAGACTGGCGCCTGCGCGAGAGCTTGATGGCAAGGATAGGGTCGCGGCGCTGGGCGAGGCCATCAAGCCCTATCTTCAGGAGGCGGACGGGAGGGCGGACCCGACGACCGGGCGCAGCCTACGGGAGATCTGGCGCTATTTCCGATTCAGCTGGTCGATACCTCAGGTGCCCACCCCGGGGCGGCAGCTGCTCTACCTTGTGCGGGATGGCGCGCATTCGGCGCATCCAGTGATCGGTATCGCCGCGCTTAACAACTGTCCTCTCGAAATGGGTGAGGCGCGCGAGAGATATATTGGCTGGCATCTGGCGGCGATAGCGGAACGATTCGGCGCCGCTGCCGTGGCGGGCAAGACGGCGCTGGAAGAGGAAGTCCGGTGGTTGGAACGGCAGCTGGAGACATCGCTTTCGGAAATCGACTGGAGCAATCTGGTGACTGCTGACGAGGTCGAGTCCCCCGATGA
>MKWU01006248.1_pt1 | contig 12256 bp, 9 predicted proteins | sample 809101 | NCBI WGS metagenome assembly MKWU01 (sample SAMN05860141, study PRJNA318959) | sponge metagenome | host: Aplysina aerophoba | place: Slovenia: Piran, Adriatic Sea, Gulf of Piran | collected 2013-05-07
TCGCGCCGCGACAATCGAAATATCCTCTTGCAATCGCCGCCGCCGGCCGCAATCATCCCCACGCCGCAGACGCCGGGGGTCTCACCCTGATTGACGCGCGGTCTCACATACATTGTCGCGCTATAGCCTGGCGCCGCCCGGCGCGGCATCGCGCGCCTCAGAACAGCCGCACGACGCGAAGTTCGCCGGAAAAACGCTCGTAGCCGTGAAGCTGCGCATTGGACGTCCGCTTCTCGTACACGGCCGAGATCTGCGGGCTGAAGCCGCCCAGGGTGAGCGCGCGGTTGAGGACGTTGAGGCGGACCGACCAGGTGCGGTCGCGCCGCGCCCCGCCGCCCAGCACGAAGGGCAGCCAGTTGCCCTCGTAGCCGGTCCAGCGCACCGTGCCCGAGCCGCCCAGGGTGAAGCCCCAGGGCAGCTGCGCCGTCGCACCCGCCCGCACCCAGCGGGAGGCATTGCGCTGGTTCTCCTGTTTCGTGCGCTGCATTGACCAGCCCACCGCCGTATTGAGGCGGATCGTCGGCAGCGCCGCCCAGCCAATCCCCGCTGCGAGGTCGACGAGCGGTCCGTTGAACCCGGCGCGCCCCGGATAGCGGCGGTCGTGCCAGGACGCGTCGAGGGTCGTCGAGAGTCGCGGGGTGAGCCGGTGCCGTCCCTCGAAGCGAAGGCCGAGGTCGCGGAAGTCCGGCTCGTCCGAGAGCCAGCTCAGGCGCGTGCTCGCCAGCAGGCTCGCCTCGGTTCTGCGCGAGATCAGCCAGCGCGGACCCACATGCGCGCCCACGAACGTCCGGTCGAACGCGTCCGACTGGTATTCCCGGCGCGAGACGATGCCGCCCGCGCGCAGCCGCCAGGACTTGCCCAGCGGATGCTGGTATTCGCCGCCGGCCCAGAGCGCCAGGCCGATGCCGGAGGTCGGCGCGTCGTCGCGGTTGTAGGTAAAAGGCAGCCGTCCGAACTGGGTATCGATCAGGATCGTCCGCCCGTCCGTGCTCGCGCCGACGTTGCTGTCGGGCGCCAGCGCCATGCCGACGCGCACACTCCAGCGCTTGCGCGCGCGGATGGCGCCGAGATAGCGCTCCACGTTGGCGACGACCGGGGTCGGCGGATTGCCGGCCAACACCCGCTCGAAATGGCTGCGGGCGAGGCTGTCCTCGCGCTTGAGGAAGAAGGCGCGGGCCAGTTCGAGGCGCGGGCGCACCAGGCCGGGCCGGCGCGTCAGCATACGCCGCAGAGCGGCGATGGCGGTATCGAGGAAGATCGTGCGGGTCTTGTCGTCGAGACCCTTTTGGCCGGCCGCCGCGATGCTCGCCTGGCCGACCAGGAACAGCAGGGTGGGATCGTCGGGCCGGTCCTGGATGGCGGATTGCAGAATCTTCAGCGCCGCGAGCAGGCGCCCGGCGCGCATCAGGGCCGTTGCCCGGGCCGCCACCGAGGGTTGCGCTGCGGGTTTCGATTGCGCTGGTGTCTGTGCCTTCGTTTGTGCAGCAGCCGGGTGGGGGTCGGCGAAAGACAAGAGCACGGCCGCGGCGACGACCGCAGGCGCACGGCAGAGGAAAGCGCGCTTCATCGCAGGCCTTGAACGTTGAGGGGTAGTAAAGAAAAAGAGGGTGGCGCGGTATCGGGGCGCCACCCTCGTCAAAGAACTCGACGCGATGGTCCGGGTTCCTGGGGAGGAACCCGGACCGTGACTCGCGGCTACTGCTTGTTCGCGCCGAAGCCGCCGACCATGCGGCCCTCGCCGCCCCCCGGGCCGTACGTCGAGTAGAACGTGCCGGTCGCGACCTGCGGCACACCGTCGGTACCGTTGTTCCGGAGAGACCCGGACCACTCGCCGTCGGCAGAACCGGCCGTTCCGCCGATGGTCCAGACCGTTCCATCATCCGTGTCACCGATCACCCCGGTGTCGCCGATGGGGGACCCGTTCAACGTGACTTCCCAATCCCGCGGCATTCCATCGGCGCCCCTGAACATGTCGATGGTGCCGGTGATGCCGTTAGTCGTGGCATCGTCGGCAGTATTGGCGGTGAAGTTGGCTTCGAGCGTCGCCCTCGCGGTGAAGTGGCCGGCGTCGTTCGTTCCGCCGGTGTTGCTGCTGAGAGCGTACTTACCGGCAGCACCGCCCACATACGTCGCCGTTCCGTTCAAAGCGTTGAGGCCAGTGGCGGCGGGGACATCACCCTTCTCATCCACGAATGCGCTTGCGGTATACGTCGTGCCGTCCGCGGACTTGCGGAGCCACCAGCCGTAGGAGGCATAAGCGGTGTCCGGAGCACTCATCACCCTGGCGTTCGGGTCGCCGGGCTTGAACGCCCAATCCCCGCCCGCAAGCGTGAATCCACTTGCGGCGACCGAAGCGGAGCAACCGTCGGCGCGAGTGGTAGGCGTGCAGTAGTAGGTGCCCGACACCCCGTGGTAGCTGCCGGGGACGTCGATTCTCCGGTCCGTTACCTCACTCGGAGAAAACTTGAACGTTTCCGTGCCGGCGGTCCGGGTGACGCCCGTGAGAGCTACTCTCGCAGGGACTCCTGCGCCACTCGTGTCGACGGCCACTTCCCCGTTCTGAGTAGCCGTGGCGGGGTCTGTGACCCCGGAGGTCAATGCATACTCAAACTCGTCGTTTGCTTCGGCACCCCCGAACTTCTTCCCCATCTTCGGTGCTGCGACGTTCGAGTAGACGACCGCCTCGACCATATCACCACCGGGTGCGTCGGCGTACCTCTTGCCTGCCCAGCCATGGTTGGCGGCGACCATCGTCTTCTTGTCTTCCGACAGGGTTGCGGTAACCTCCGTGTGCGCGGTACCGCTGCCGTCGCCGATGCTCACCAAGATGGCGGTGCCATCCGCATTATAAAATGCGTCCCGATCAGTGTCTGCGAACGTAGTGCCATCGCCAGCACCCATTTGAGCACGGATCCCCGCATACAGCTTCGCGGCCGTGGCGGCCATGGCCTTGCGATCGGCATCGGCCGCGGCATCCGCAGCATCCTGAATCTGCTGCCGCAGGTCGGCGACCTCATCCATGAGATCGGTCACGCTGCCGCTCAGGTCATCGTCCGGTCCCAGCCCGAGCTGCGCCCGCAGAGTGTTGATCTGGCCCTGCAAGGCGGCGATCCGGGCGGCATCCAGTTCCGCCTGTGTCGGCTCCTGCATCGTTGCCGTACCGCCGCCACCTCCGCCGCACGCGGCGAGACCGAAGGCAGTCAGCAGAACGATTCCTGCTATTCCAAGTCGTGAACTCATCGTTGTTCTCCTGATTGGGCGCATGGCCGTCAAACGGTCAGCGCCGTACTTTCGTCGGTTTCGTCGGATCGGCGGAATTACCGCTCCCCTTGCGGTAGAGGGTATAGCTGTCTTCGCCGCCGCTTAGCAAGCCCCGACCTGGACGAACGTCGCCGTAGACCCAGGGCTTGAACTCCTCCTCGCGGCTGTACTGGGACAGCTTCCACCAGGGTTGTCCGGTCTGCGGCTTCGCACTTCCGGCCTTGCCGCGTGCGGCCTTCCCGGCGGTGGCGATTGCGGCCCCCTCCGGAGCAGAAGATTTCTGCCCCGAAGGGGTCGCGCACGCACTGGCCGACAGGACCAGGGCTGTCGCAACAAGGAGCGGAAGGACGGGCATTAAGACCGCTTCCCCGATGGATCCGAACGCCTAGAACTTGACCCGGGCGCCGGCGATGAAGATGTACACGTCATCCCGCTCTTCCGAGGCATCGCCTGCGGCGTTCGCCGCATCGCCGCTATCCATGGCGAGGCCGGCATAAACGTCCGCCGCAGCGGCATCGACATTCTGGTTCACCGCGCCCCAGATCTGCTGGGAATCGAGATGCACGTCGTCGTTGAACTTGCCGTAGCCGACCGCCAGTTGGGTCTTACCCGCGGCGATCAGCTTGCCAGCCCAGCCGATCTCGGCAAACCAGGCGGTGGGACGGGCGGCGCTGCCCTTGGTCTGCTGGGCGCTGTAGTTGCCGCTGACGCTGAGACCGGAATCCGCATGCGCGACGCCGGCGGACAGGCCCCATGACGTGTCAGTGTTGCCCGAGCCACCAACGTGGTCGTTCGGGTCCTGGCGGTAACCCGCCCAAAACATGACTCTCAGCGCCTTGCCCATGGGCGCGCCGCCGTAGCGCAGCCCGGCCGAGAAGGAATCGTTCTGGCTGTAGGACAGGCGGACCGAGGCGCCCATGATGCTCGGCGTGACGTACATGATGCGGTTTTCGCGCGCGCCGAAGAACTTGAACGTGCGCCAGCCGCGGGAGATGCCTCTCTCGTCGCCTCTGCTCGCGGTGGTGCCGTCGGCGGCATGCCCGGCGGTGCCGAAGACATGACCGACGCCGCCCAGGCTGATCAGATCGGCGGCGTCGCCGGCAATCGAGCCCTGGCCGATATGGACCGAGCCGGCGCCCTTGTGGCTGATCGACAGGTCGACATGGCGGGCGCGCAGGCGCAAGCTCGTGCCGTCAGCCCTGGCGCCGCCGCGCGCGGCATCGATATGAGAGCGGCGGTTGTATTGCCATTCGAGCTCGTGCCAGCCGACGATCGAGATATTCTTGTCGATCTGGCCGACGGCGCGGATGCCGATGCGCGAGGACGAGCCGTCATTGTCGACCACATCGAACTGGGTATCCCCGCCCGAACTCGAAAGGCGGACCGCCTTGTTGACCTGGCCGTAGATCGTGACCTTCACGTGGCTGTTGCCCGAAACGATGTTCTTGTCCGGGGCCGCTTTGGCCATCATGGCCGATTTCATCTGGTTCTTGAGAAGCGTCACTTCCCTCTCAAGATCGGCAACACGCTTGTCCATGCCGGCCTTGGCCATCGAGGCGGCTGAAGCCGCTGACGCCGAAAGCGCCAATGCCGTTCCTGCAAGCAATGCCGCCGCAGTATTAATGACCTTCGTCATCTCCGTCTCCAATTCTGCTTGACACTCGCAATTTCTTGTTACGACTGATCCAGACCTCCCGGATCACGGGCCGTAATACTCCCTCGCGTCTGCAGTGGCCAGCGGAAATGAGGAAGCACTGGTGTTTTCGCTGGCCTGTTGCTTATTTGCAACAAGGGTTCTGCGAAGGCAACCCGCCGCAGCGCTGACGGGATTGCGTCGGGGGCGGCACTGGCGGATGCGTCGCCATTCGATCGACGGATCACCGAAGCGGAAATACAGGGTAAAACAGGGGTGAGCGTCGCGAGCAAGACTGTTGGCCGGCGCGCCACTTCGACGCCGGTCGGCACTCTTACCCTGTTGGATTCGTGCGGCCATAAGGGTCAGCTGTCGACGCCGGCCAACACGCAAACCGGCATACTTGGCTGGCTGTACGACGCCGATCTGCTGGCGACCTCGACAATAGCCCTCAAATATTTTTGACGCGCGTTTTATCGCCAATGTACACTCTACACTGGCGCCAAACTCTTCAATGCGAACGGCCAATGTCGCGCCGCCCGCGCAACGGAAGCCCGTTCGACGGAAACACGCGCGAATTCTCACGAAATTACGATTGTTTGGCGACCGGCCCGGCACCCCGCTGCGGGCGACTCTGCTGCGGAGTATTCTCATGTACAAACTGATCTTGTGTACCTGCGCGGCAGCGCTACTCGCCGCGTGCACGGGTGGCGGCGCGCAGGTCAGCGTGAATGTCGGCACCCTGGCCGGGCGCGCCGACTTTACCGACCTGCGGTCATGGGCGCCCGAAGACGCTGCCGGCGCGCTTGATGGGACGACACCCGGCGTGCAGTGGAACACCGGCAGCCTCGGCTACACGATCTCGGTCAGCGGCAATTTCATCCACAGCACGGGCGGGGATGCCGGCATTGTGGCCGGACAGTTCTACGGGCGCTCGCACCAAGGCGTTGCCGGCTCTCTCGAGCGGTCGGACCTGACCGCAGCGTTTGGAGCAAAGCGGTAGCAGGAACGAACGGGCCCTGGCCGCGAACGCCAGCCGGGTTCGTTCAGCAAGTGCAGGTGCAGGGCAGGCATACGACGAAGACCGCAGGGTTTCCTGGCCTGATATTGTCGGAGGCGTGCTGCTGATCGGGGCGCTCCGTGCAGGCGTCTCGGTCTACGTGTCATGGCGGCGCCTCGGGGACAACCTCCACCAGCAGGAACGATAGCGCCTCCTCGGCATCGGCCGCCGGCTTGCAGCGGGGATCGCGGCACCAGGTGAAGATCAGGTTGGCGTCGACGTCGAAGCGGCGGGCCACAACCGTCACCGAGACACCCGGCGCGTAGCTCTGCGCCGCGATCCGGCGCTACTCGTCGTCCGACCGTAACCGGCGTGTCCGACGCCCCACCGCAACCCCGCTGACGATAGTGTCCACGAACCGGCAATTGACACGATCGACCCCATGAACCTCGCGACAGACTGCGGCTCCGAACCGGTCTTCCGCAAGGCCGGTCACGCCCATGTGTGGACGCCCCGTTAGGCGCAAGTATTTTCTCGGTTTTGCGTCGTTGCCGCTCGGTTGGGCGGTAGTCTGGCGGGGGATTGGGTGGCGGCGTGGCGATGTCGGTCGGTTCGGCCGATTTCGGGCGCGGGCCGGGGTCGCCGGCTACGCTGCCGGCGTCCGGCTGACCGGTCTTGTGCTGGCGGGGGCGGCGTTGACCGGGTTTCAGCCGGGCGGCGACCGGGCGGATGAGGTCCTGCTCGGGGCAGGCGGAGGACGGTTGGAAGCGCACCTGTCTTGCATTGGGCCACGGCGCCGAATTTCAGGAGCTTGAGACGGATAGTGGCGCGTCGGGCGCGGGCCGAGTCGGCGCCCGCGAGGCCGCGGTGGCGGATCGCGTTGAACAGCGTCTCCGCTGCGCGGCCAGGCTGGCGACGCCGGGACCGCCCCCTTTGACCGAGCGCCTACTGCCGGGTCGCGCCGAAGGCGCCGACGATGTTGGATTGCTCGAAGATACCCGCCGCCTCGGCGTGGCCGGGACCGTAGAATCCGCCCTGGATGCGCGTGCCGGACTGGCCAGTCGCGAAGGTCCCGTCCGGACCGACCGCGAGGTTGGAGAAGATCACCACCTCGACGCCGTGCACCGTCCCGCGGTCGATGTTCCGGATGCCGCTGAACGCCGCATCGAGGCCGCCGGCGTTTATGTCGTAGTTCAGCGCCGCCGTGCCCACCAGCCGGTCGCCCCGATCGTCCCCGGCGGTGGGCGTTCCCACCATGACGCCGAGCCACGTCGCGGATCCGGTCAGCGGGCGGTTCGTGAGATCGCCCAGGGCGAGCGCGTACGAGTAGGCGGCCTCGATCTCCTCTCCGGCCACGCGATCGTCGTAGAGCCCGAAGTGGCCATGCTCCATCCAGGCGCCGAGCGAGATCGATTCCTGGCCCATGTGGTGCGTGGTTTCCGACATGAGGGTGATGGCGTGCGCCGAGCCGATGACCTCGGCATCGCCACGCACGATCTCGAACGTGGCCAGGCTGCTCGTCTCGGTCCTGCCGGTGACGGGGTCGTGCAGGTCGCAACTCGGCCCCGAGCACGCCGCCAGCCACCGGCGTGCCAAGGTCCCGTCCGGACCGGCGACCTCCACGCGCATCGTGGACAGGATCAGGGAATCGGCGCGCACGAACACATCCTCCTGACGCGCCTGCTGCTGCGCCGCCGTCTCGACCGGCGCCGACAGACCGGTGAGATCCCTGATCTCGCCGAGAGTGAGCGTCCGCTCGGACACGGAAGCGCCGCCCCCGGCGCAGGACGCGAGCGAGAGGGCGGCCGCCACCGCCAGACCGCAGGCAGAATGTCGTCCCATGTCCGTCTCCCCTGTTGCCGCCAACCGGCGGGCAGCAGTCACTCGGCAGAGCGCCTGCCGCCGATCCGGAACCGCCAGGCCGCAATGCACCGCATCGATTTCGCTCCGTTGTACGTGGTATGCTGTAAAAAGTGTGTGTGAAGATTGGGCAGTTTGGTGTCGATTCCATCAATGTCGGTTCGCAGGCCCCGTCAATCCAACGAGGGAGACCCCGATTGACTCATTCCGACGACCTGAAGCGCGAGATCGAGGCGCTTCGCGCGCGGAGCGCCACGCTGAACGCGGCCATCCTCAGGATCAACGCGAGCCTCGACCTCGACACCGTGCTCGGCGAGGTGGTGGAGAGCGCCCGGGCGCTCACCGGCGCCCGCTGGGGCATCATCGCCACCGTCGACGAGGCCGGCGCGCCGCGGGATTTCGTGTTCTCGGGCATTACCCCGGAGGAGAAGCAGGACCTCGTCGCCTGGCCCGACGGCGTGCGGCTGTTAGAGCACTTCCGCGAGCTGCCGGGGCCGCTGCGCGTCGACGACCTCTCGGGCTATGTCCGCGCGCTCGGCATCGAGCCCGCTCCGACCTTCGCCCGCACCTTCCAGAGCACGCCGATGCGCCACCGCGGCACCGACGTCGGCAGCTTCTTCCTCGCCGACAAGGCCGACGGCGAGGCGTTCAGCGACGAGGACGAGGAGGTGCTGACCCTGTTGGCCTCCCAGGCCGCCGCCGCGATCGCCAATGCGCGCGCCCACCGCGACGAGCGCCGCGTTCGGGCCGACCTCGAGGCCCTAGTCGAGACGTCCCCGGTCGGGGTCGCGGTGTTCGATGCGACGAACGGGCGGGTGGTGTCGGTCAACCGCGAGGCGCGGCGGATCGGGGAGAGTCTGCGCACGCCCGGCCGGCCGCACGAGCAGCTCCTTAACGTAATGTCGTTCCGACGCTCCGACGGCAGCGAGGTGAACCTGAGCGAGTTTCCCATCGCGCAGCTGCTCCATTGCGGCGAGACGATGCGCGCCGAGGAGATTCGGCTCTCGGTGCCGGACGGGCGCAGCGTCCGGGTGCTGGTCAACGTCACGCCCATCCGCACCGAGAGCGGCGGCATCGGCTCGGTGGTGATCACCGTCCAGGATCTCGCGCCGCTCGACGAGATCGAGCGGCGGCGGACAGAGTTCCTCGGCCTGGTGGGCCACGAGCTGCGGGAGCCGCTGGCCGCGATCAGGGGCTCGGCGGTGACGCTGATCGAGGATGCCGCGGCGCTCGACCCGGCCGAGATGCGCGAGTTTCACCGCATCATCGTCGAGCAGTCCGGCCACATGCGGGGCCTGATCGGCGATCTGCTCGATGCGGGCCGCATCGATGCGGGCACACTCTCGGTCTCGCCGGAGCCCTCGGAGCTGGTCGAGCTGGTGGAGCAGGCGCGCAACACCTTCCTCGGCGGCGGCGGACGGCACGGCATCGTCGTCGATCTTCCCGTCGGCCTGCCGCGCGCGATGGCCGACCGCCGGCGCATCGTGCAGATCCTCAACAACCTCTTCGCCAACGCCGCCCGGCACGCCCCGGAATCTTCGCCCATCCGGGTCTCGGCGGTGCGCGAGGACGCCCATGTCGCGGTCTCGGTCGCCGACGAGGGCCGCGGGATCGCGCCGAAGCAGCTGCCGCGGCTCTTCGACAAGCACGCCGGGGGCGGATCGAAGGCCGGCTACAGCCTTGGGCTCGCGATCTGCAAGGGCCTCGTCGAAGCGCATGGCGGGCGCATCCGGGCCGAGAGCGCCGGCCCCGGTCGCGGCGCCACCGTCACCTTCACCCTGCCCGTGGCCGGGGAGCCCGGCGCCGAGGCGCCCACGGCACCGCCTCCTGGGCGGCAACCGGGCGAGAAGGCCCGTATCCTCGTCGTGGACGACGACCCGCGCACGCTGCGCTCCGTGCGCGACGCTCTCGCCGCCGCCGGCTACGCCCCGCTGGTGACCGGCGAACCTGGGGAGCTCGCGCAGATCATCCGCAGCGAGAAGCCACGGCTGGTGCTGCTCGACCTGGTCATGCCCGGGCAGGACGGCATCGAGCTGATGGAGAGCGTGCCGGAGCTCTCCGACCTGCCGGTGATCTTCATCTCGGGCTACGGCCGCGACGAGACCGTCGCCGCCGCGCTCGAATCGGGCGCCGCCGACTACATCGTCAAGCCGTTCTCCCCGACCGAGCTGGTGGCGCGGGTCCGCGCCGCGCTGCGCCGCCGCGAGGACCCCGCGCCCTTCGTGCTCGGCGCGCTCGCCATCGACTACGACCGGCACCGGGTCACGGTTGAGGGCGAGCCGGTCGTCCTCACCGCCACCGAGTTCGAGCTCCTGCGCGTCCTTGCGCTCAACGCGGGACGGGTGATGACCTACGACACGTTGCTGCGTCGGGTATGGAGCGGGCGCGACGGCGCCAATGCCAACCTGGTGCGTATCTTCGTGCGCAACCTCCGCCGCAAGCTGGGCGACGATGCGGCAAACCCCGCGTACATATTCAACGAGCGCGGCGTCGGATACCGCATGGCCGGACCGCGGGAGGAATGAAGACAGCCGCCACCGAGGCGATTGGCGGTTGAGATTCCGGCATGTCCATCCCGTACGGCCAGCCTCTCATCTTCGCTCGCGCTTCGGACAATCCTGGACCGGAAACTCTGCCATCCACCCCCAGGTTGCGAACCCATCGGCGTTTGCCATCCTGTCGGCGTCGGTCAGACGCCGGCGCGCCCTCCCCGGTCGCGCACCCGGATTTATTTCGGGTCGCTCGCGACTAGGAGGAACTGCGGATGGTAGCGCCAGAATTGCGGTCTCAAGCGGTTCACGAGGCGAGTCCGCTCGCCGGTGAGCTTCCCTCATACGCCGAAGCCAGATACGGGTCCGGCGGCTCAGGCGTCGGTCTCCGGCGGTTCCGTCGGCCCGCCGAGTATCAGGACGTTCTCGCCCTGCAGGATATCCACCTTGTGGCCGTCTACCCGAAACACAGGGCGCCGCTTGCCGACCATGAACCGGACCTCGCCACCAGGCTGGATCGTCGTGCCGCACGCGCCATATCTCCCATTCTCCACGATCAGTGTTACCGGCCGATCGGTCTCGTTGGTCCACAGCAGGTTCATGCCGCGACGCCTGACGACCTTACCGGTGGCGAAATGGCGAAGCGCCCTCAGCATGGCCGCGCGCTACCTCTGAGTAACCCGATTGCGTGGGTAAAGTCGAAATACAAGTCCGACGGGCCGACCACGAGGCATCCATTGTCCGTTCGGTAGACGTTGCTGACCAGCGCATCGGCATGGGCGGCGGAGCGGAGAAAAACTCCGAGCGGCAAGACCGGGGCGGCCCACAGAACCACGGCTGCGGCCGCCGACGCCCATAGCCGGCAACCGTCATCGCCGAGACCGAATCTCAATGCGCTCACTGGACCCCCGCTCTGGTGCGCTCGATAACCGGCACCATCGTACGCAACATTTCTGTTGCCTTACCATAAAATCCGGGACTTGCCTTCGCGGACAGACGCGCGCGCTGTGCGGGTCGCGGAGGCCCGGTGTTCCAAGACTTTTCGGAATCACCTCCCGGGCCCATCCGTCGACCGCAGCGAGCCTGGCGATCGATTCGCAAGGGTCTCGCCGACAAAAGCGTGGACGATAGTCGTTTTACTTGCTTACCTGTGTCCCCAACATAGGGAAGAATTCTCAAATTTTCTTGCCGCATCTTGAGGAGGCCTCGTCCTTCTGGCAACCGCTTCGTCATGCCGGTTCCGGAGGCGGGCGACCTGCTGATGGCGACCGAACCAGCTGCATTCCGGCGCCATTGTTGTTCGGATTTGCCGTTGGGCGCCCATAAGCACGCCAACCCGTTGCGATTACAATAAACAGAGGAGTCGCGGAGCTGACCAGAACAATATCTTGGACCAGAGGCGCCGCGGAAATTCTTGAGAAGAAACAGGGCGAAGAAGTGCATGGATCCGCGGAGGAGAGATGCCGCGATGGGCCGGTATCTGTGCCACCGCTTGCCGACCACTGCGGCACCGGCGATACCGAGGACACAGAGGGAAACCGCTTTGGTGTCGACGAGGTGATCGCCGCCGCCGACGAACACGGCCTCGCCATGGTGTTCACCGGGCTGCGCCACTTCCGGCACTGACACGGATTGCTCTCCACGGTCACCGCCCGGACGCCGTCTCGTCCCGGGCCGCCTTCGGGCTCTCGACGCACAGCAGGATCGCGGCGCCCACGACCAGGAAGGGGAGAACCGTCGCCATGCCCCAGCGGGGTCCTGCGGCCAGGGTCACGGCGCCGAAAATCCAGGGGCCGAGAAAGGCCGTACATTTGCCGGCAAAGGCATAAAGGCCGAACATTTCGGCCTCCTGCCCTTTCGGCGCAAGATGGCTCATCAGCGAGCGGCTGGCCGCCTGGGCCGGGCCGAAGAACAGGCCCATGATCCCGCCGAAGATGTAGAACCAGGTCTTGTCGCCGGTCAGCAGCATCGGAATGCCGCAAACGGTGACGCCGGCGACGCCCAGAAGCACGG
>MKWU01006249.1_pt1 | contig 12256 bp, 5 predicted proteins | sample 809101 | NCBI WGS metagenome assembly MKWU01 (sample SAMN05860141, study PRJNA318959) | sponge metagenome | host: Aplysina aerophoba | place: Slovenia: Piran, Adriatic Sea, Gulf of Piran | collected 2013-05-07
AACCACATCGTACCCGCCATTGGCCAGCCATGCCGCATCTCGCCCGCTTCCCGCGCCGACATCCAGAACCGTGGCCGGACAGGGCGGAAGCAGATCGACAAGCCTGCCATGCACGATTTCGAAGGAGACCATTTCGAACAGGATCGCCACCTTCTCGGCATTGTCGTCGTACAAATCGACGGCGTTCGCCGCCGGCACGGGATCGTACCGGTCGGTCGATGCCGTTGACCGCGCCGCCCCGCGGCTTGCGCCGAGCAGACCGATACGCTTTGCTGCCATCAGAACAAAGACTTTCTGAATGCCAGACGAGGGGCGATGATTTTTGCGCAATACAGGTGCCTCTCCCGGTTGCCGAGGTCGAAGTCGTACAGTGGGTCCTTGCCTCGGCGGATCAGTTCCTCCACCAACTTCGGCACCGCGGCCTCCGGCGCGTTCGGAAGGTCGAGGCGAGGCCTCGCCACTACCTCCTCCCACGTGCTGTCGGGGCTGAGGCTGAGCCTCCTCAATACTCTATAGGGCCGACTGGACCTGGGAAGCCCCAACTTGAACCGTACATCGTCGCGAGCGCCGTGAATCTTTCCCAGTCGCGATTGCGCCGCTTCGGTCAGAGCGCGCGTGAGCGCTACTTCCGGATCGACGTGAGCGCCATACCCCGGATTGACGAGTGTTCTTGTGGACATCGTCCGTTCGCTCAAAAAGAGTGCCCATATCGCCGACACCGCCACCGCCGCTGGCAACGCCATCAGCACGACGCGAGTGCCCTGCGCGGCACAGCGATCGAGAATCAATCGAGCGACCGGAAATGTCACGCTGTCGGGGTCGATCACTTGCCCGCGCTCGCGGAACTTCAGCCGTCCCCGCTCGCCCAGCGCGCACATCGCGTCGCGTTCGATCAACTCGTAAATTGCGTGCAGCCGGGCCTCGGCCTGGGTGTTGCCCGAGGCCAGTCCATTGGAACCGGTCTCGAAAAACGAGGGGCGGCGATAGAAGTAGACCGCGCTTGACGGGACCCAGATCCGGTCGCCCGTGCCCAGGTTCGTGCCCGCGGTCCATTCACCGACAAAGTCGGGCGTGAAGTAGCAGTCGAGATGATTGGGGAGTTCCGTTGGCAAGACGATCCGGGCGTCGGGCTCGACCTTCGCGAGTTGCGCCATGCTGCCGTGCCAAAGCCGCGCCGGGAGGGGATTCTCGGCCAGATGCAGTTCGCAGGCCTCCATCAGCGCCGAGACCTTCGATGCCGCGTCCGTGACCCCTTTGCCATTGCTGATTTGCAACACTTGTCCCCCCGGCCGCACCGACACCCAGATCGGGATGCCCAATGTGTCGAGATGCGTGACGGAAGCCGCCCGCGTGACACCGCAGACCGGCAGCGCGGGAGCGATGGTTGCCAGAGTCTCCTCGGGGGTGCACGCGCGCAGCAGGGGCAGCCGGTGCGCCTCGCGTGCCAGGGCTTCCGCAAAGGCGGCATCTCTCATGGCGGCGCTGCCGATTCGGCCCCTGCCGGCGGCGCCCGCCGCCAGCGGGCCAGATCCCCGTTTGCCGCCAGGGTCATCGCCAACGCAACATCGGCGTGAAAATCGGGGGCGCCGAAATACGCGGGTCCCATCCCTACCAGCCAGGATGCCATATGGTCGGTGCTGGTACGCCATTGCGGCGGTGCGTCGACCCCGTGATGGCGCATCCAGTCCACCAGCGCCAGGGGGATCAGTGACGCAGGCGCCTCGTGCGCCAGGCGGTCCACCCCGATCTCCGCTGCGGTCCGGCGTGCGAGCCACATCTCGACGGCGAGGCCCGCCATCCACTCCGGCAATTCGTTCTCGCGAACAGCCGATGCGGCGCACCAACGAGACAACGGCGCGCCAAGCGCCCGGGCCAGCCCGACCGCGTGCTGGACCGAAAAGGCCGTTCGCTCGTCGGCGCTCGGTCCCTTTCCCGAAATGCGAGTCCAATCGCGCAGAAACCACCGGCGGCGGCTCTCGCGTATGGGCCTGGCGAGAGTCTCGGGCTGTCGCGACATCGTGACCAGTGCGTCGGCCACGCGGACCGACGGACCGGCCAAGGGATACATCCTGCGCTCCAGAATGGCCTGCGGCTGTACCGGCGGCGGGGTCGGGTCCTGCCAACGTTTCCCGGTCGCGGGAAGTGGAAGCTCGCCAGACAGAACGCGAAGCGCCTGTCGTGCATCGCGCGCCTTGAGACTCGAACCCCTGTCCGACAACCGATCGCGCACCGCCGCGACATTCCCGCGGTGCGCCCGCACCAGCGCCAACAGTTCGCTCCGCGTGCGTGTTTCGTACCCCATGCGCTTGAACTCGCAGAGAATGCCGGACACCTGGGCGGGGGTCAGCACGCCGTGTTCATCGAGCCCGATCAGCGCATGACGGACGTCGACGAGCGGTAGAGTCAGCGGCAGATAGTCCATGTCCGCGACGCCATGCAGAAGTGCCACCTCGTCGTCGCCTTCGATCCGCCCGCTCCGGTACCACTCGAAGACCGTGCCCAGCCCGATCATGCCGTAAGGTTCCAGCTCCAGCGCCCGCAGGGCACCCATGGAGGACGCCCCCAGAACCTGCCACCCCGACTGCAGCAACTGCAGTATCTCGCGTTGCCAAACCGGTGTGCTGTCGTGGAATACCCCGTCGATAATCAGCACCTGTCCGGGTGGCTCGCAGGCCAGAGCGTAAAGGTCGCCAAAGCGAATCGGAGGTCGAATCGTGGCCTCAGGGCAGAGGTCGCGTGCCTCCGAATGCCCCAGCGACGGGCCCAGAAACACGACCTTGCGGCCAGTCCGCCGCCCCGGGTTCATCCGACACAGCGCTTCATCGCCCGGGCATGGATCGGACCGCAGATATCCGCTGCCGCCCGCGCCAGCCACCCTTCCGGCAGGCCGTCCAGCGGGCTGGGGCCCGGGGGACGCGCGTTGCTGTGACTCTCGGTGGTTAGAGCACCTGCCGGCTGATCGACGAAAGCGGCAAGACGGCCGCGCATCGGACCGAGATCCTCGGTACGCAGGACAATTGTCCGTTCGGGCGGCAGTGAATCGAGCATCTTTCCGGTTGCCCGCGCCCAATGGGTCAGGAACCGCCGTGCCAGGTCTGGCGCACGTGCGCCCCGCACTTCCGGGGTCGCGATCTCTTCCCAGTCGAACCGTCCCAGGAGCATCTCGCCATAGTCCCTCTGCCAGGCAGGCAAGGTTTTGCCGCAAGCGCGGAGGCGTTCGGACACGCGCACCAATTCGCCCAGGTAGCTTTCGAACCAGGCATCGGGCGCGCGTATCGGCAGGACGAAACGGGTTTCGTCGCTCAGCGTGGCGAGCAGCTCGCCGGTCAGGTGAAGAAAACCGGCCGCGTCCATTTCCAGCGCGCTCTCCCGGTCGCGACGGACCAAATAGGCGCGCAGCGCATCAAGGCTCAGACGGCCCCTGTGGTGCTCGACGAGCGTGCGTATCGTCTCGGCCTCGGCGTACTCGGCGGCGGCACGGAAATTGCGGAACAGCGTGAACAACGAGACGACCCCCGAGCGCGGCAGGCCGACGCAGACCAGATGGAACCGCCGCGCCGGCATCGTCGGCGCCCAGCGCACCGCGGGGACCTCATCGGTCAATCGCTCGATGTCCCGACGCAACTGTCGCGGCACCTCGGGATCTTCCCTGGCACGCTCGGCCACCTCCGCGCGAAATGGACGCGTGGCGTCCGGGCGAAGTGCGCGCGCAACGCGACACAGATCCAGAACGACCGCATACCAAAGGCAGGTGTCGCGCCGGCCTGCGGACAGGTAGGGGACGACACCGGCCAGGAAGTCGTCCGCCCGCCCTGCGGCCCAGTCCCGCTTGATCCGCGCCCAGTCGGTGATCTCGTCGTGTATGTCCGGAGCGAGGCGTTCCAGTGCGGGAAGGCGCTCCAGGGCCCTGGCGCTACCCTCCCGATCCAGCCCGCCCAGCATGACTCCCACCTCGCTGACGACGCGAAGGATCATCGCGGCGGCCAGTTCCGCGGGAATCCGCGCCGCCGACTCCTTCGACCAGCCGGCGCCCAGGGGCAGATCACCGCCGTCCCCATCAAGGTAGGCCACGATGGCGTCGGCACCCTCCAGCGCCGCCTCCCGCTCGCCTCTCGCCATCTGCACCCGCAGCCACAGATGCACGGTGTGAATCCGACCGATGTGCATCAGCTCATAGCCATGCTCCTGCTCCAGCCGTGTGTCGCTGTCCATCGCGCGGCGCAGCCTCGCCTGCGCCGCGGCGGAGTCCCCGCGGCGCAGGTCGTAATAGGCCCACGCCGGGTCGAGCCAGGAACGCGCCAGGTCGGCCAGCTCGGGATCGTGCGCGAAATCCCGCAGGCGCGCCGAGCAAGCCTCGAACGCCCTCCCGGCCTCCTTGCGATGGCCCGCGTTCACCAGTCGTACGGCATCGCGCACGGCATCGCGCATTGCGATGTAGCGAGTCAGCCGACTCGCATCGAGCTTCTCGGAGATCCGTGCCTGCATGCCCTGCATGAACAGCTCCCCGGTCGCGCCGGGTCCCTTGCCGGGGGGCAGGCCCCAGCCGGCTCGGGTGGCCAGGATGGCCTGGGCAAGCCGTGCGGTCACCGGTGTCGGCCCGGCCTCCGCGCTTGCCGATGAACGACTGTCGCGTGGGCGGGCATTTCGTGTCGACGCGGCGGGGGTTCCGTGGCTGAACTCGGTGCTGCCGCGGTGAATGCCCCCGTCGATGGTGGTGTCCCAGTCGATCCACACGCCCTCGGCGTCGGGGGGCTGTTGGTCGAGGCCGGCTTGACGGCCGCGGAACCGAAGGGCGAGGCCGACCGGCGTATCCGCCTCGACCCGGCGGGCGGGGACCGGGGCGAAGCACTGCTCCCACACTGTCGTTGCGTCGAGCGGGCCGGTGCGCAGCACGAGATCGTCGGCGAGATCCGCCTCGAACCACAGCGCCCACCCGTGCAGAGTACCGGTCCGCGTCGTGGTTGTCGTCGCCGCGCCGCTGACGGCGTCCTCGAGCGGGCCAGCCTGAAGGTCCGTGCCGCATACCTCCACCGGAGCCGCGAGCAGATGCCGGTCGGTGAAGGAGGCGATGTACAGGTTGTGGCCGACGTGAACGCCCAGCACGTCGAGGCGCACACCGGCAACCCGGGCGCCGTCCCAGCAGTGGACCAGGGCGTTTGCCTCCGGATCTTCCACCGGCGCCGCGAACACCCGCACCCGCCTCGGAATCACCACACCGCCAGGCTTGAGCCACCGGTCCCGGGCACGCTTCACGGCGCCGATCATCGCGCCGCCAAGGCCGGCCAGGCCGAGGCACTCGCTGACCAGCACGTCGGCGAGTCGTGGCAGGCGGACGTGCTCCGCTTCATCCTGAAAGATCTTCACGCCCGCGTTGTTGGCCGCGGCCAGAGCCCGCGCCATGGTCGCAATGTCCGTGCGTTCGATGCCGATCACGGTTGCCGCGCCCGCCTGGGCGGCAGCGACGGCGAGCACCCCGGTGCCGGCGCCCAGGTCGATGACAAAATCCCGGGGCCGCACCACCCGGCGCACGGCCTCGACAAAGGCGCCGGTGCGCACCCCGTCAGCCAGCAGTTGGCGGTGAAACCCCATGACTTCACCGAATCCCGCATTCAAGGTTGGCACGAACCGCACGCGGCCGGTCGCCGCATCCAGGGCTTCAGTGGTCAACTGCACGGGTACCTCCGCTGCGGCGGCACAATGGATGCGAAGCGCACCCGCTGTACTCACCACGAGTGTCCAGCCTGGGCCGCATATTAACACCCGCTATCGATCGGGTCCGTTACCGCCTCGGCCACTCGAGTCGTCCCCTCCTTCGCCATTGTCGAAGTAGCGCTGCCCGAGCTTGAAAGCGACCGTATCGACCACCGGCTCGGCGCCTCGGAACGCCTCGCCGCAGGCAGGAGGTTGGCGGTTCGAAACCGCGACGACTACCCCGCGGGATGTCTCCGGGGCGCCGACGAGGTTGCGGGCGGCTTCCGCGAGTTCTTCTCGGGTAACGGCGCGCACCGCCTCGACGAGCCGCTCGCGCCGGTCGAGTTCGTGATTCTCCCGGTCGATTGCGCTCCAGTGCCGAGCGGTGCGCTCGCCGAGCTGTGTCTCGGTCTTCAACAGCGAGTTCACCACCCCTGTACGGTGACGCCCGAAGACCGTGCTCGGCATCTCGAGCAGCATGGCGCCGGAACGCTCGATGAAGGCGTCGACGTGCCGGTGGAGGGTCTCGGGTGCGCTCGACGGGGACTGGATCACCAGCGCGAATCCCGGCACATCGAGAAACGGCAGAAACGTCGCCCGGACGATGTACCCAATCTCGCGTTCGGTCCGCAGCTCGTGGAAGAACCTTTCTTTGGTCGCCCGCACGATCAGCGCAATCTTCGCCCACTCCGCGTGGCCGTTGTCGCGCCCCTGGGCGTAGACGGCCAGTGCGTGGTCCTCGTGCTCGCTCGCCAGCCACCGCGCGAACCGCGTCCCGGAGTCGAGCCGAACCACTCGGGCCCGCGCCACACGCTCCTTACGCATCGAGCCGAGCAGATGGCGCTCCAGCACGCTGCCGAGTGCATTCGCATCCTCGGGAGTCACGTTTCCGTGCGCGAGGGCGACGATCTCCCCGCGCTCGAAGAACCGCGCGGCGTACTGGCACAGATCCTCGCGCTCCACCGTCTGGAGCGACTCGAGCAGGGCATCGTCTGACCAGCTCGGCTCGATCAGCAGCGTGCGTACCTCACGCATCGCACGCCGAAAGGGCCTGCGCTTGTCGAGGTCGCGAAGGTGGCGGGCATGCTCGGACTTCTGAGCCGCAAACCGTCGCGCCGGTAGCGGTAGCGCCTGCAAGGTCGACACGATGCGTGCGAGCAGCAAATCCTGCTTGTCGCTCCAACCCGAAAGACGAACGGTGATTCCCCGGTGGTGCCGACTCAGCGCGCAGGTCTGCCCGGCGAGCGCAGCCTGATACGCAAGTTCGTCGAGCGCATCGTTGGCCATGCGGACAAGAAGCGCGCTCAGCACGGCATGGCGAGGCGAGTCGTTGGCGATCGGCGAGCGAACCGCGAAGCAGAAATTCGTCCGCGGCTGTCCGAACTCGACATCTGCACAATGCCACAGATCGAAGCCGGGCCGGCTCGTGAGGCGCGCCGGCCGCGGCTCGGCCGTCCGCCCGTCGATGAGCGTCAGACGCCCGGGCACGAACGGATTCGGCTCCGGGAGCGAGAGGGGGCCGACTGGGGCCGGGCCGCGCCAGCGCGCCACGGTCTCGGTCGGAGTTGGGCTCAAGCGGTAGGGCGTCCCGTAGAACGGCGCGACCGAATCGGTGATCACGCCCTTCGCCGCCACGGCAACCAGAACACCGTCCGGATTGAGGGCGCGCAGGGATCGCCGCACGAGTTCGGGATCGAATTCGTCAAACCTCCAGGGCGCGGTCAGAACCTCATGGACGGGATGGAAGTGCAGGGCGGAGGCAAGCGAAACCGCGTGAGAGCGGGGCTCCGCCTTCTGCAGGAACCGCAAGCCGATTCCCGCCAGGCGGGCAAGCTCCTCGTGGTAGTGCGGCTCGATGCCCTCCTCGCCGATGAGATTCAGGCAGGCGAACACCGAGGCGATGACGCCGTCCTGGTTCGCGAGTCCGGTTTCGGTCGCGCGGATGGTGATCCCGAATGTCGCGAAATCCCGATGCCTCATGCCAAGACCAGTGTTCAATCCTTCCGCCCAGCCGCGCGCCTTCAGTGCCGAGAACAGACTGCCGCGCCCTTCGTGGCCGAGGAGGTGGGCGACGAGCGCGAGCGGGTGCGCGCGGTGGTGGGAACGCAGCGGCGGTACCGCGAACGAAAGCGAGATGCCGCGGATCTCCCGAGTCGGGTCGATGTCGAGCCGCGCGGGCAGGAGTTCTTCCGGATACAGCGGCACGGCGACGCGCGGCGGCTCGAAATCGCGGCGAGGCACGGCGCTGAACCGAACCCGCACCCAGCGATCCAGCACGTCGAGCGGCTCGCGCCCGAGCACGACGAGCTTCATCAGGTGCGACGAGTAGGTGCGCTCGTGGAAGGCCAGCAGTTCGTCGCGGATGGTGCCGCCCGGGCGGTCCGCAAGCGTCTCCGCGTTGCCGGCCAGGAACCGCGAGACAGGATGCCGCGGGTCGAGGGTCTGCTGCCAGGCGGCAAGGCTGCGCAGCCGGTCGTCGCGGCGGCGCGAGAGAAACTCGGAATGCACGATCTGCCGTTCGCGCCGGATGCAGTCGCTGTCGAACCGCGGATGAACGAAGAACTGGGCGAAGCGGTCCAGCGCGCCTTCGAGGTGCGCGGCGTCGATATCGAAGAAGTAGCTCGTGTGGGCAAACGAAGTCGCGGCGTTATCGGAGCCGCCGCGTTCGGCAAGAAAGCGACCGTATTCGCCGGGATCCGGATACTTCCCGGTGCCGAGAAACAACACGTGCTCGAGAAAGTGCGCAAGGCCCGGGCGCTCGTCCGGATCGTCGCCGCTGCCCACGTTGACGTTGAGGGCTGCCGCAGCCTTGTCGGCGTCGCGGTCGGAGACGAGCAGCGCCTCAAGCCCGTTGTCCAGCAACAGCCCCCGGTAGTCCCGGGTATCGGAGGGGCTGCGTTCGATATCGATTCCCCGAAGGGTCGCAACCATGGCTTCGAATCCTCGTTGCAGCGCGACAGAAAGGGCGGGACGACGCATCGGCCTTCGCGATCCGGCCGTCGGCCCGAACGACCGCTATTCTACAGTTTCGGCGACCGCGTGCGCCGCCGGCAATGCCGTTCGTGCAAGGTCGTTTCGGTCTGTTTCGCGTTGCCCTGTCCGCTCTCCACGACATCGCTTCGGTCTCGAGCACGGAGCCCGGCCTGGAAAACACGCCTCGGAATCTCATGTAAAATGCGTCAGTCGTTGGCGCCGAGCCTGGATACGCTGGCATTGCCAATCCATTGCGCATCGAAGGCCACGCGGTTGGAAATTCGGAGTTTCGCATGGTGCAATGAGCCTTGATGCTGTCTTACGTCCGCCCCCCCGCCCGCGCCGAGACGCGGTTACGCTGATGCCCAACCTGCATCCCCGGCGGGGCGGGCGGCGGGCGGTGCCCACCGTTTTGCAGATGGAATCCACCGAATGCGGCGCCGCCTGCCTGGCCATGATTCTTGCCCGGTTCGGCCTGTTTCTGCCACTTGCGGAATTGCGCGTGCGATGCGGCGTGTCGCGCGAAGGCACCAAAGCGAGCAACATCCTGAAGGTAGCGAGGGAACTCGGCCTCATCGCCAGGGGCGTTCAGGCCCCCGGTCACCGCCTTCTCGATCTGCCGTTCCCCATGATTGTGTACTGGAATTTCAACCATTTCGTCGTGTTGGAGGGGATCAGAGGCGACCGCTTCTACCTCAACGATCCGGTCGAAGGGCCGCGAAGGGTATCAAGGACCGAGTTCGACACGCACTACTCCGGGGTCTGTCTTGCCTTTGAACCCGGCAAGAACTTTGCGAAGGCCGGCCAGCCGACAAGCGCACTGCGTGGAATCGTATCGAGGCTGGGTCATGCGCGCCTGCCGCTGCTCTTTGTGCTTCTCGCCACACTGGCGCTGATCGTCCCCGGTCTCGCCTTGCCAACCCTGTTGAAGGTTTTCGTTGACGATGTGCTGATCCCGCGCAGCGGTACGTGGATGATTCCGCTAATGATCGGACTGGCGGTTGTGGCGCTCCTGCAGGCAGGACTTACCTGGCTTCAGCAGATGTGCCTGGCGCGCATGGAAGCGAAGCTTGCCATCGTGGCCACGACAAAATTCTTCATGCATCTTTTCAAGCTGCCCATGACCTTCTTCCATCAGCGCTTCGCCGGTGACATCGCGTCGCGGATGATGTCCAATGATCGAATCGCGCAAGTGCTGTCCGGTCAATTGGCAACCGGGGCGGTCAGTACACTCATGATCGCGGTTTACGGCGGCGTGATGTTTGCCTACGATCCACTCCTGACGTTGGCGGTGATTGTCATGGTCTCGTTGAACGTGGTCGCATTGCGCCTTGTTGCCCAGGCGCGGGTTGACGCCAGCCGCCGCCTGCTCAAGGAACGGGCCAGGGTGGCCAGTGCGTCGGTCAGCGGGCTGAGCGTCATCGACACCATCCGGGCCGACGGCTCGGAGAACCATTTTTTCGCCCGCTGGGCCGGTCTGCATGCCAACGCGGTTGAAGCGCAACAGTCGCTCAGCGTGCTCACCGGTCTGCTGAACGTCGTCCCGCCGCTCCTTTCGTCGCTGACGGTCATTGCCATCCTGGGCATCGGAGCGCTGCACGTGCTGGACGGTGTCTTGACCATCGGCGGGCTCATCGCCTTCCAGTCCCTGTCGCGCAGTTTCTCCGCGCCCGTCGAACAGTTGGTGAGTTTCAGCGCCGAACTGCAGACGGTGAATGCCGATATCGATCGCCTCGACGACGTGCTGAAGTACCAACCCGACAACTATGACTACGAAGTCGAGGCGGTTTCCGAGACGCCGAAAAAGGCGTCCAGGGTGTCCGGCCTGGACCGGACTCTGCGCTTCGAAAACGTCACCTTCGGCTACAGCGTCCGCGAACCGCCGATCCTGAAGGACTTCAGCATGGAAGTCGCCCCCGGGCAGAGGGTGGCGCTCGTCGGCAGTTCCGGCAGCGGCAAGAGCACCGCCGGCAGATTGGCCTGCCGGTTGCTCACGCCATGGTCCGGACGGGTGTGCCTCGCGGACATCGACATCGAGGACGTGTCGGCCAGCGAGCTCAATGGCATGATTTCTTACGTCAACCAGGAAGTGGTGCTGTTCGACGGTACGGTTCGCGACAACGTTACGTTGTGGAACCCGCATATCGGGGAACGGGCCGTCACCCGTGCGCTGCGCGATGCGATGATTCTCGAGGAAGTGATGCAGCGGCGCGGGCGGTACGACACACCGGTGGGAGAGAACGGTTGCAATTTCAGTGGCGGACAGCGCCAGCAACTGGAGCTGGCCCGCTCCATCGTCACCGACCCGGAAGTCCTGATATTGGACGAGGCGACGGCCGCGCTCGACCCGATCACCGAGGCTCTGGTCGATGACATGCTGCGTCAGCGCGGGATCACGTCCCTGATCATCGCGCACCGTCTGAGCACGATCCGGGACGCGGATGAGATTGTCGTCCTCGAGCAGGGCCGAATAGTTGAAAAGGGTAACCACGAACACCTGATGACGCTCGACGGCGTCTACGCGGGACTGGTCAAGACCGAGTAGCGACGATGGCTTGGGAAGATCTGGTAGGAAAAATACGCACTGCGCGTACGGAGCTGGGCGCGAACGACGCGTTTCCCCTGCTCGACCTTGAAGCGTTCTACCTCGTGGAGAGCGGTCACGTCGATCTGTTTGCGACTGCGGTCGACGAGAAGGGCCATACCAGGACCCGCAAGCCATTCATTGCCCGCATCACGGCCGGCAATGTCTTTATGGGCGTGAAACCCATGCAAGGTCGCACCCCGTCCGGCGAGGGTTTCTCGCTCGCTTTCCTCGCCGTGCCCTCGGCGCATACGGTCCTGCTGCGCGGCAAGCGCGAGCAGCTCGCATTGCGGCAAGACTTCGATCTGACAAACGTCACATTGATTGACGAATGGGTGCGGGGCACCTCGGAGTTCGTCGTGCGGTGCGAATCGCCGCCGCCGCGCAACGCCCTTCTCCTGCAGGCCGATCCCGACGTGCCCTATGAGGCGCGCTGCGCCGTGAGCGCTCATCATCTTGAAGTACTTTGGGTGCGCGCCGACCGCCCGGTTCATTTCATCGGCCGTCCCGAACACGAGCTGGCGCCGCGGACGGACCTGCCCCTGTCCGAGCACCTCTGGTTCACCCTCCCGGAGGACACGCGTATCACGGCGCTGCACACCCCGGGGGCCATCCTCGCCGACACCGTGTGGCCGGCGCTCGACCGGTACAACCGCCAGATCCTGCAATTCGCCGGGCGCATCTGGCACGACGAACAGAAGCGGGAGGTCGACCGGCGCGCTGAGGACCGCACCTACAAATCTTCGCTCAGACAGGCGATGTTCAGCGATCTCAGCGGCGTGCTGGGCGTCATGGACCAGACGGCCCGGATCGGGCAGGCGCACTTTCAGAGCCCGTTGCGGAGCGCCGCCGCGATCGTCGCCCGGTCGGTGGGGACACAGCTTGGCGATGCGCCGGCGCCGATCGACAACGTCGACATTCTCGATGCGGTAGGCCCGCTGGTCGCGCCGTCCGGCATCCGCACGCGCCGCATCGGCTTGTCGCCCGGCTGGGAACGCCGGGACGGGC
>MKWU01006250.1_pt1 | contig 12255 bp, 11 predicted proteins | sample 809101 | NCBI WGS metagenome assembly MKWU01 (sample SAMN05860141, study PRJNA318959) | sponge metagenome | host: Aplysina aerophoba | place: Slovenia: Piran, Adriatic Sea, Gulf of Piran | collected 2013-05-07
CGTCGGTGACAACGGACGACGGGACCATCGTGTACCTGGGTAATCCGGCCGGCATTATCGTCGATTTCGACGGGAAGACGATCTACAATACGGGCGACACGGGACTCTTCGGCGACATGGCCCTGATTGGGCGGATGGAGAAACCGGACGTGGTGGTCATGCCCATCGGGGACAACTACACCATGGGTATCGACGACGCGGTGGAGGCCGTCCGGATGATCGGCGCGGGAACCGTGATCCCGGTCCACTACAACACTTTTCCGGTGATCGAGCAGGATCCTGCGGAGTTCGTCGAAAAGGTGGGCGACCTGGCACGTTGCGTCGTGCTGAAGCCGGGGGAATCGGTTACGCTGTAGTCGGCGCGCGTGGTGCTTGCAGGTTGCCGCACGACTGGAGCCTGAGCGCGTAATCCATGCAAGTTGCCGCTCGGCCCGTGCAAAGCGGACGTAATATAGACATGCTGCCGCCCGGACGGCACCTGAACGCATAATCCCAGCAAGTTGCCGCTCGGCCCTTGCAAAGCGGACGTATGCCCCTGGCCACCAGAGTGGAAACTACTCCAGCCGCCTGAGCCGCATGGCCATCATGGGCGGGGTTTCCCTGAAGTTCGCCCAGGATAGTTCACGGTCGGCCTTCACGCTTTCGTCGAATGCCCTTTCCTCGATTCCGTCCAGGACGAATCCCGCTTCGAAGCACGTGGTCAGCAGCACGGACAAGGGGCGGTGGAAATAGTATTGCGGCACGGGTTGTCCCACGATACCCAGGCCCTCGAAGGGCCGCGGCGTAAGATAACGCTCGATCTTGATCCCGAACCTTCTGATCATTTCCCCGTCACGGTCTTCCTGTTCCGCATAGCGTACCGCATATGGCGACTGGAAGCACGGGTGCGTCAGGCTGCAGACGAGGACGCCGCCAGGCTTGAGGAGACCGTGGACAGCCTCGAACATCGGATCGATCACGGCCATGTCCATGATGGCCATGTTCGACACGGCCGCGTCGAAGGTGTTCGTTCCCAGTGCTTCCAACTGATCGGAATTCGTCACGTCGATCACCCGGTAATCTATACTGCCCGTGTTTCCGTTTTCCGGACCTCCTTCGGCACGTCCCTCCGTGCGCTTTCGAGCTCGATCGATCATCTCCGCGCTGCCGTCGATCGCCGTGACCCGGACCCCCAGCCCCGCGAGATGCCGCGAGAAGTTTCCGTTCCCGCACCCGATGTCCAGCACGCTGTCACCGGGCTGCACGGCCAGCAGTCGTTCCATGGCCGGCCGCACCAGCAGATTGTGGAACGTGTTGCTGTGATCGCCCATGTAGTCGTCCCAGAAGGCCGCGTTCCGGTTCCATCGCTGTTGGGCCGCGCCGGTAAGTTCCGGCCAGTCTGATTTGGGCATGATTGCTCCTTTTCTGCGTAGTCACGCATAATGGGCAAACTAGCGCCTTGGACACCATTTATTAGTGATTCTATTTACTAGTGATTCTGTCCGTGTATTCCACTTGTAAAACGACTATACTTATTGGGACAATAGAATCCTTCACTAAAACTCTAGATAACCCGTTGAACGAGAATTCAGGAGGACACCTGATTGTGTCCGAGGAGATATTGGATTATTATGAAATAGATGGTTTATATCATTTCACCCATGTAGCTCATTTGCCATCGGTTTTTAACTACGGACTGCGCTCGCATAACAATGCACACGAACTCGACTTGGTTCAACACGACATCTCCAATCCCGATGTACAGGACCTGAGGGCCCAGCGTTTCATCGGGGGAAGGCCGTTGCATGACTACGTACCCTTGTATTTCAATCCGAGAAATGCAATGTTGTTCGACGTATTCAAAAAACACACACTGAAAGACATCGTTGTTCTCCGCTTATCGCGCAAGCTGATGTTGCAGAAGGGAGTATGGTTCACTGACGGAAACGCTGCGAATTTCCCAACGTTGTCGTACGACAGCCTGGATGATCTTAACAAACTGGATTGGGAATGTATCCGGGCAGAATATTGGAATGAGTACGAAGACGGGAAAAGAAAATGCATGGCGGAGATTTTGATTCCAGACAAGATTTCCGCAAACTACATCAAACGTAAGTCGCACATTTTCGTTGAGAACCAGGAGACACGAGACCGGGTCGAAGCGATTCTTCCGAACGTACGCGTGGCAATCAGCGAGGACTTGTACTTCACCTGATTTGGCGTCGCTTTCTATGTCAGAATAGAATGACACTGGAATACGGGACAGGTAATCGACTTCATCTGGCAGATGGCCAAGAAAAAGGAAGATGTCATGACGAACAGCGATGAGATTAGTTCGAATCTTTCTGAATCGGAACCAATGGGTGTCAATACCTTGAAGGGTAATATCTTCACCAGCAAGTGCCAGACCTTAGTGAACACAGTCAATTGCCAGGGCGTCATGGGCGCTGGTATCGCACTAGAGTTCAAGTTGCGCTTGCCTGAAATGTTCGATCTGTACGTTAAAAAGTGCAGGATAGGTGAAATCGACATCGGCAAGTCGTGGCTGTACAAACCCCCGCAGGGCAGCCGAGAGGACCGGTGGGTGCTTAACTTTCCAACAAAACGCCACTGGCGGTATCCGTCCAAATTCGAATACCTGGAGGCTGGTCTTGATGAGTTTCTGAATTCATACGAGAATGAAGGCATCGAATCAATTGCGTTTCCCGTTCTCGGCGCTTCCAATGGCGGTCTCGACGAGGAAGAATCGCTGTCCGTGATGCGTAGCTACCTGGAACGGTGCGACATCCCGGTAGAAATATACCAATATGACCCCACCACGGTAGATGACCTCTTCCAGGAGTTTCAACAGAAGCTGGTGTCTAACCGTGACAAGACCTTCCTGGCAAAAAACATGGGTGTACGGGTTGATCGCTTGAATAGCATCCTGAATATCCTGAACGATGCCGACAATCCCATCAAATCTCTCAGCCAATTAGCTACGGTACCTGGTGTCGGATCAAAAACGCTTGAAAAGTGCTTCCGATACGTCATGGATGCGCCGTCGCATAACCTGGTTGCCGAGCAAACTTCCATGTTCGATTAAGGCTTCGAAGATCTAGCATGGTTGTCTCCCTCTTCCTTTATCCCGACTGCCTCAAGTCGCATCCTCCAATGATTCAAATATAAACGCAAAGTCCCGCTACTCGAACACCCGCATGGGTGGGTCCTCATAAGCGCATACCCCGCTACTCGAACACCCGCATGGGCGGATCTTCAACCGGAAGGCCTTGTTCCGCCGCCCACGCGCGCAGGGGCACGTCGTCGCCTTCCCAGGGTTTGCAGAACAGTTGCGCCGTGATGGGGTCCATGCGTTCGAGCACATCGTCCGGCGGTGTCGGATGCTGCTGGGCCCACCAGCGGTAGGCGTAGCTGATGAGCAGGACCTTGGTGGTGTCGCCGGTGAAGTTGACGGCGGGCGTGTGATAGGTGCTGGTGCTGAAGATGTAGGCGTCTCCTGCCTCGAGCGCGGGCTCGACGAACCCCGGCGGGTCGAGGGCGCCTTTCTTGAACCTCAGGGCTTCGTTCAGCTTGTGGCTTCCGGGCACGAGCATGGTCACCCCGGCGTCGGGAGATGGGAAGTCCGTCAAACAGTAACCTACCCGGATCGCCACCGTGCCCCGGATCGGGTGGTCGGGCGTAAAGTTGTTCAGGTCGCGGTGCCAGTTGCGGAACGACCGGCCGTCGCCGTCAGGATAGAGCGGCTCGTCGGAAGCCGGCTGGGGATACTTGTAGATGAGGTGTCCCCGCATGAGGTGGATGTTGTAGGAGAGCAGTTGCACCACCAGGGGTACCGTGCGGCTGTTGATGGTGAGTTCGACCAGGGCGTCGTCCAGGGCGAGGTCGATGTACCGGTTGGCGTAATAGTTGTGGATCGGTCCTGCGGTCTCCATGAACCGGTCGCCGACCGCCGTCACCCGGTTGCGGAGATCGTCGTCGAGGGCGTTCTTGACGATCAGGAATCCGTTCTCCCGGAAGTGTTCCCGCTGCGCCGGGGCAAGGGGTGTGAAGTCCATTTTCTGCCTGGCTGAATCAGGGTTCGTAAAGGTAAATCGCGTGTCGAAACGTACCGCGAATATAGATACACCGAACGGACCCGTCAATGACAGCGGTAACACGCGGACCGGCGTGGTTGACACTCGCGGCTTCCCGGTATATGTTGTTGCCTGTTTTCCAAACCTCCGGATGATACGTCCTTCCTGCGTATACGCCCGAAGAACCAGGAGTCCCCATGCCTCAGCATGCCGTCCTATCGATCGACAAGCCCATGCCGCCGCCGCCGTGGGCTCTGCTGGAACGCGAACTGATCCGGGCAAACAATGAACACACGCGGGCGTTCTACGACCGGTATTTCGACGAACGGGGCTACCTGCTGTGCGTCGAGCGCTGGGGCGCGCTGGACGGCCCCGACGACGCCATCGAGAACCTCACCAACGTACCCGCCCTCTACCTGATCGGGGGATCGGACGATCTGGTCGCCATGTGCCAGAAGGCCCAGGAAGGTCATCTGCGCCAGTATACCGAGGCCAGGACGGAGGAGGTGGAATTCGCCCGCGAGGGCATGTACTACCGCGAGTTTCCCGTGATGTTCGACTGGGCCCACCACCAGGAAGGCAACGCGGTGACCGGGACCATCGGGTTGTGTGACCCCGGTGACGACCGCCATATCCAGCGGCTTCGCCGGTTCGCGGGATTCTTCATGGAAGGCGACGAACTGCCCGGCCAGATCGAAGTGCCCAACTGGGATCCGGAGCACAGGCTCATCCGCAGCATGTTCAACGGCAGCCGGGGATCGCTCCTGCGCAGGACCACGCCCCTCGACTGGGCCGGCGACCGCATCGAGGACGGCCGCTTCATACTGGCCCACGGGGAGCGGCACTACCAGGACATGCTGGACCACTACATCGGCTACGAAGACGTGGCCGGGGATCACCCGCTTAACCTGGCCGCCACCTGCATGGCTTTCAACGCTTATGTGCATACAAAGGATAAGAAGTACAGGGACTGGCTGCTCGAGTACACCGACGCCTGGGTGGATCGGACCCGGGCGAACGGCGGGATCATCCCGTCGAACATCGGCCTGGACGGCACGATCGGAGGCGCCGCGGGCGGACGCTGGTGGGGCGGCGTGTACGGCTGGGCCCACACGACGATCACGCCCCACTCCGGTGAACCCAAGAGCCGCCTCGGGGTCGCCCGGTGCCTGGACGGATTCGGCAACGCGCTCATTCTCACGGGCGACAGGCGTTACCTCGAACCCTGGCGGACGACCCTTGACGGGGTGAACGCGAACAGCCGGATGGTCGACGGCGTGAAGATGTATCCCCGCATGCACAACGACGACGGCTGGTACGAGTGGGAAAACGAACCCTACGACGACGGGGCCCTCGACATCTACTACTGGTCCATGGACGAGGCGGACCGCGGCCGCGTGACCTGTCCCTGGATCGATTTCCTCGAAGGAAACAACCCCGGCTACCCCGTCGAAGCGCTGCAACGGGACATCGGCGTGGTACGCCGGAAAGTGCAGGACATGTACGACGATCCCACCACGCCCGATACGCGGCTGTCGGACAACCCGAACGCCTTTCGTCCTGCCACGGTCGACGCCCTCGTCGAACTGACCATGGGCGGAACGGTCCCGAGGGTGGGAAAGCCGCTCCACACCCGGCTGCGCTACTTCGATCCGCTCAGGGTCAGGCCGGGACTGCCGCCCGATGTCGGAGCGCTCGTGGAAGGTCTGACTGCAGACGAGACTCGGGTCAGTCTGGTTAACCTCAACCAACTCGAACCTCGGACTGTGGTGGTCCAGGGCGGGACCTACGGGGAGCACAAGTGGACGACCGTCCGGGTCGACGGCGGTGAGGAACACCCTGTGCACGACCGGACCCTGACGGTGGAACTGGCGCCCGGCGCCGGCGCAAGTCTAACGCTGGGCACCTCGCGTTACGCCAATGACCCAACGGGCGATTTGCCGTTCTAGTCCGCGACCCGGGCCCCGACGGGTGATTGTCCCTTCCAGCACCGTCCATATCCTCAAAAAAATCCGCACGTTTTTCCGAAATTCCCTCAGTTTACACGGATTTAACCTCCGGGTAATATCCCTGTAACAGTCCGGCGCTATATTACTATTTCATTTTCGAATGGTCGTGTCTATTCCATCACAACAGGGAGGTTTTCCGTATGTCCCTTAGTGGCATATTACGTATTTCCGCGTCGCTGGCGCTTTGCGTTCCCGGCGTGGCCCTCGCGCAGGAAGAGGCGGCGGCTCCGGCGGCCGTGCTGAACACAGGGGATACCGCCTGGATGCTCGTCAGTTGCGCCCTGGTCCTGCTCATGCTGCCCGGCCTGGCCATGTTCTACGGCGGGCTCACGCGCACCCGGAACGTGCTGGGCACCATGATGCACAGCTTCGCGGCCATGGGCATCATGGGCGTGCAGTGGACGGTAATCGGATTCGCCCTGGCCTTCGGCGCGAGCTCGATCATACCGGGCGTTCTCGGCTGGAGTTCCGAGTATTTTCTGCTGGGAGGCGTCGATCCCGGGACCATCTGGGACGGGACGAATGTCCCCACGTACCTGTTCGCCATGTTCCAGGGCATGTTCGCCATCATCACCCCTGCCCTGATCGCGGGGGCCATCGCCGAACGGGTGAAGTTCGGCGCCTACTGCCTGCTGATCCTGCTCTGGGGTTTCGTCGTGTACGAACCCCTGTGCTACATGGTATGGAACGCGGATGGCATGCTCTTCAAGGATGGCGCCATTGACTTTGCGGGCGGTACGGTGGTACATATTTCATCGGGCGTGGCCGGCCTGGTGGCCGCGATGGTGCTTGGTCCCCGGATCGGTTATCCCTCCAGGGCCATGAAGCCCAATAACCTGACGATGACGCTCATCGGCGCCGGCCTGCTTTGGATCGGCTGGTTCGGCTTCAACGCTGGCTCCGCCGTGTCCGCCGGTGAAACAGCCGTCCAGGCGCTGACGGTGACCCAGATCTCCGCGGCGGCCGGTGCCGTGGGCTGGATTGTTACGGAGCTTATACATCACGGCAAGGCCTCGAGCCTGGGTATCGTGTCGGGAATCCTGGCCGGCCTGGTCGCCATCACGCCGGCCGCGGGCAGCGTAACCCCGGCCTGGGCTCTGATCTTCGGGTTCGGCGCGGCAGTGGTGTGCTTTCTGATGGTTCAGCTCAAGGGCAAGCTGGGATATGACGATACGTTGGACGTATTCGCCATTCACGGCGTCGGCGGTATGTTCGGCGCCCTGCTGGTCGGCCTGGTCGCCACCGACGTCGGTGGCTGGTCCCAGTTCCTGATCCAGATCAAGGGTGTGGTCATCGCCGTTGCGCTGTCGGCCGTCGGAACAGGCGTGCTCGTGTGGTTGATCGATCGTACGATCGGGCTCCGCGCTACGGAAGATGAGCAGCAGGTAGGCCTGGACCACTCCCAGCACGGAGAGGACGGTTACGGTCTGACGCACCTGTAGTCGACCAGAGAATCAGTGCGGTTAACGGGCAGTGAGCAAGCTGCCCGAATCTACCCCAAGGACCATTACTTCAGGAGACGTCAGACGCATGAAACTAATCGTAGCCATCATCAGACCGGAAAAGCTCGACGACGTCCGGAACGCGCTCGTCGAGAAAGGCATCCCCGGAATGACCCTGTCCAGGGTGTCCGGGCATGGCCGTACAGCCCATCGCACGGGACTCTACCGTGGGCAGAAAGTCGATATTCCCCTGGCGGCCAAGATCCGCATGGAAATCGCGGTAACCAACGATCAGAAAGACGAGATCGTCGACGTGATTTGGAAGGCTGCCCAGTCGGAGGGCGACAGAACGGGAGACGGTAAGATTTTCGTCGTCCCCGTCGAAGAGACCGTCCGCATCAGCAGCGGCGAAAGAGACGAGGACGCGGTGTAAGGCGCGTGATGCAGGGCACGTGTAGTGGAGTGGTGTAGTGTGGATTGATGTAGGGGAGTATGTGTTAAGACCGCCGGTCCGGTGGCGTCATTGGGCCGGCGGTTTCCTAATAATGGCTGGCAGTCTTCCGGTCGTTGTGCCGGTCTTTATCCCTGGCTGTTTAATGGTAGGATGACATTTACCAGGGTCCAATTCAGTCCATTTCCTTCGAATACTACTTCAATCACATCACCTTTTTCGTTCTTGGTCTGTATATGCAGCGAGAAGGATCTAAGACCCCTGTCAATCACGAAGTCTTCTTGATGCAGTAAACCTGCCCCTACTGACCCTGACAATGCGGCGAACGGTAAATTGGCCTCATCGGGAACATCCACTTTGGTACCTAACTGGGCCAAACCGGCCGGTGTAACGTAGACATCAATCAGTCTATCGACAATGGGCCACGTCAAAGCCATACCTGCGATAGCTTCCGGTTCACCTTGTTCAAAGGCCCATCTATCTGTCGCCGACTTGAGCTGATCCTTCAGATTCTCGCGCAAGACAGGGAAGTCTATCATCTCACCCAGAGCCTGCTCATCGGCATCAACGACCGCCGCTTTCAAACTCCGGACTGCGAAATAGGGGGATGTGAACCAGTATGCCCCGATGGCTATAATCGCGAGGACGCAAAGCACGTCGATCATTCTTCTTTTTGACAGGAATCCAGGCATGGATATTACCTCCGTATAATTGCATGTAGTTGTTTAGTAAAAGGTCAAGGTTAGCACGGTACGCGATCCACAACGCCCGGTAACTTGAATCGCTTTCGAAGACTGATTAGCCTCCTGTGGAAGGGCGCAGATCCCTGCGATGGAATAGCCAGAGCGAGGTGCTGCCAAACACAATGATGTAAGCCAGGATGGGCAGGAAAGTAGACAGGAAGTCTCTAATATAATTGTAAATCGCCGAGGGGTCATCCAATGCCGGGAAATCCAGGCTCGCCATCCACAGCGGGGTATTGACGGAGATCAGAATCCGGGCCGCGTCCGGTCCCAGATATGAGCCTATGATCCACCTGAGAATCGACTCGCCTGTGAAAAAAACAACCGAGATTACAATACCCGATGACGCCGAGGAGGTCAGTATCGCAAAGAACATCCCCAGGATGATGTAAGGCAGCATCATGTACATTGACTTAAACCCGTCCGCTCCCGCCTTAAACCACTGAATTGCATCGGTCGAAATACCAGTATCTGCCATAGTGTACGAAATAACCAGGCTGCTGATACCCATAGCCAGTATTACAACCAGGTGTCCAATGCCGACCACGGCCATGAGCGCGAGGGTTTTCGCTGCCAGAAACCGTCCGCGGCTGCACCCCTTTGCCAAGACCTGCCGTGCCGTCCCCCAGGTGTATTCGACCCCCATTGACATGGCCGCAAGGATCATGACGAACACATACCCCATAGTCCCGAACATACTAATGCTAAAGGACAAACTGCCTGGCAGTGCCGCATTATTGAGGAAGATCTTGCGAGCCGTATCGTACATGGCAAGAGTACCCGGGCATCGCTCCCTGAGCGATTCTATCTCTTGCAGTGCCTTATTCCGGTATTCACTCTCTATCCCCGACAGCCTGGATTCAACCGCGCCGTCCTGGATGTCCAGGCATGAAATGCCGATGGTGGGATATTCGCCCTCCTCGTCGCCAGGTCCCGCCTGAACTTCTATCCGTCCAGGGTCTGCGTTGCTAAACATTTGGTATTCAGCCAATAGCCTTAGCTGCGAGGACAATACGATGAACGCCAGAAACACCCATGGCATCCATCGTCGCCGGAGCTTGATCACATCCCAACGCGCCAGGTTCAGGATTTGCCGGATCATGTTAAGTCCCCGTTTACACCGCTCGTAATCTTGAAGTAGTACTCCTCCAGCGACATCTGACCCGACGTCATCTCAGCGATGTACACGGCCGACCGGCTGAGGACCTCGGAAATTTCCGTCGACCTCTTCGGCGGTGCCGACACCAGGATCGATTTCTCTTTCGACGTAACGTCAGTCACCCAGTCCAGCTTCGAGATCAATTCGATCGCCTTCGCGTTGTCGGTGGTACGAAGCAGGATCTTCTCCCCGGCCAGAGAGTGAACCAGGTCGTCGACTCTACCCTGGACTACGAGTCTGCCATGCGAAAGAATGGCCACGCTGTCGCACACCTGTTCGACCTCGTGCAGCAGATGGCTGGAGAGCAGCACGGTGCGTTCCCCGTCGCCAAGGCTGCGAATAAGTTCACGTACTTCGGCCATGCCGTCCGGATCCATTCCGTTGGTCGGTTCGTCCAGGATAAGAAGTTCGGGATTGCCCAGGAGGACATATGCCAATCCCAGCCGCTGTTTCATACCGAGAGAGTAGGTTTGAAACCGATCTTTTCCACGTTCGGCGAGGCCTACTTTATCCAGCAACTTATCCAGTTCGACCGCATCGCTCTTGCCAGATACTTCCTGGAAGTAGGCGAGATTGTCACGACCGGAAAGATGCGGATAGAAGGAGGGGAACTCCACGACGGCGCCAGTTTGCGTGAGTGCTTCCCTATGCGTTATGCTTCCTCCGAACAGGCTGAAACGTCCTGCGGACGGCCTCACGAGTCCGAGAAGCATGCCCATGGTCGTCGTCTTGCCTGAACCGTTCGGACCCAGAAGCCCGAATACATGACCGCGCGGGATTTCAAGCGACAGGCCGTCCACGGCCACGATATTGCCGAATCGCTTGGTGAGTAGCTCGGTTTCTATGACAAGGTTATTGGTAGTCATCTTAATATTCAGACTTTTAATTGTTTAGGAATGTTACATGATACACCGGGCGGGGTATCTGAGATACGGGAATTATATGTTGTTTTTCTCGAGAAAAAGACTCAGGAAGCTCGAATTAAAATCAGTAATTGTCCACTGTTGAACTGTCTGTTGCGGAGCGGTCGGTTATGTCTTGGAAAACCCATTCACTACCATCACGCAAAGTGACTTAAAGGGTTTCCGCCCGCGCCCTGAGATCGTCGATCCCGTTGATCATGGCCCGCAGGCGCGGACTTTCAGATCGCAGAACCCGCTCGTGGGGTTTCAGCGCGTCGGGGCTGTACTGCATGATGGACGCCAGGTGGGCGTCCGTGGTGGGACGGGCCGCGTATTTGAGGGCGATGTACCGCCTGCGTCCGGCCTTGCCGTACACGGCGTGATAGAGGCTCTGGTTGAAGATCACCGCGTCGCCCGGCTCCGTCTCCACGGCGTGACACGGCACGTCGCTGCCCTTGTAGCCGAAAAACGCCGGGTCCTCAAGCCCGTGCCGCTGCTGGAACGGCGTCAGTTCCTCGTGCAGAGGCGACCGGTGCGACCCGGGTATGACGCGAAAGGCTCCCGCGGCTTTCCGCATCGGGTCCAGGTACATCATGATCTTTATGCGCAGGTAGCCGAGTTCCAGCGGTCCGGGCCGGTCCGCGTGCCAGTGGTGATAGGGCCGCCGGGTCATGGTGCCCTGCACACCTTCCGAACCCATCCAAATCATGTCTTTTCCCAGTAGCTGCGTCATGGGCGTATAGAGGCGGTCATCTTCGATCAACTCGGCCGTCGAGGCATGCAGTTCGAGGAACGGCGCCATGGACACATGCTCCTGCTCTGAGGGCGGGTGACCCAACTCGGTCGTCCATATCTCGTCCGCGAGGCGGCCAAGCCGCCCGATCTCCCCGGTGTCGAAGACCTGTCGAAGCGCGAGAAACCCAAACACCCGGAAATGATGAATCTGGTCTTCCGTCAGCATGGCGGGATCCCTGCCCTATGGCGGTACATGCATCCGCACGGCGTCGTTAGAAGTTTTAGAAGTTCATGTAAAGGATAAGGTCTTGAATAAGCGCCGTATTCTTAATAACATGGGTCATGGTGGATCGCAAGGCTAATCCAAACGCAGCTCGCGTCCGGTACCATATTTCGATCACAGGATGAATGTGCCATGGCCCTTTCCGAAGGCAATACCGTAAACGGCAAGAAAGACGGCTACTGGGTCTCTTATTTCGCCAACGGCAACAAGCGCAGCGAGGGCAATTACCGGATGGGTGTCAAGGACGGTAATTGGATCCAGTATTTCAGCAACGGCAACAAGCAGAGCGAAGGTCGCTTCAAAAACGGACTGAACGAAGGATGGTACGTCTGTTACCACGAGAACGGCACCAGGAAGTGGGAAGGCGACTACGGTCCCCACGTGGGCAAGTCCTACGACGGCAAAAAAGAGGGCCGCTGGCTGTGCTACTCGGAGAAGGACGGTGAGACCGTATGGCGGACCATCAACTATAAACACGG
>MKWU01006251.1_pt1 | contig 12254 bp, 13 predicted proteins | sample 809101 | NCBI WGS metagenome assembly MKWU01 (sample SAMN05860141, study PRJNA318959) | sponge metagenome | host: Aplysina aerophoba | place: Slovenia: Piran, Adriatic Sea, Gulf of Piran | collected 2013-05-07
CGCGCAGCGAATGAAAAAGGCCGGTGTGATCGGGCGCGGCGTGACCCTGAAGCTCAAGACCTCGGATTTTCGCCTGCTCACCCGTTCACGCCGCCTGGAGCATGCGACCTGCTCGCCCGAGGCCATCTACCGGGCCGGTGATCGCCTGCTGTGCGGAGAAGCCGACGGACGCGCGTTCCGACTGATTGGCATCGGCGCCCATTCGCTGACCAGCGCAGATACCCTGCACCAGGGAGAGGGAGACCTGTTCGGGGCCGATCCCGCAGGCGGCCCCGGTGATGCCCCCGTTGAGGGGGTGCTGGATGAAATCCGGGAAAAATTCGGTCCCAGGTCGGTGATCCGCGGGCGAGATTCTGGCCATGAAATGAGGGCGAAGGAGCCCGGCAAGGCCGAGTAGACCATGGACAGGACCACGCGCTTCGCGTATAAGCCGGACTCATAGTTACCGCTGCCCATTGCTTGATCAAACCCGACCCGCCTTGATGAACCCCTTCCCCTTGCAAGCCCCCATGTGCAGGATCCTTCTCACCCTGGCCATCGGGCTGATGTGGGCAGGTAGCGCGGGCATGGCCCGTGCCCAGGCACCGGACACATCCGGTGCAATGTATGCCGGTGTGTTTGCAGGATCGGCCTGGACCGACAACCAGATCGAGGACGTGGAGGGCTTTGCCAACTGGGGACTGCCCGGCTGGTCGCTGGATTACCACGACTCCGGGCTGGTGGCAGGCATGCTTGCAGGCCGCAGGCTTGAGCTTGCAGGCATACCGTTGCGATTCGAGGTCGACGGCATGCTCGGGGACCTGAGCGCGCGCTCGAATCGCCTGGACCCCGAGGGTCTGGACGAGACCGTGGAAACGGAGATTCGCTGGATCGCCACGGCCCGGGTGGGCGCAGAACATGCGATCGGGCCAGTGCTGTTATTTGCCACCGCCGGCATGGCCGTCTCCCGCATCGACCGCTCGGTCACCGACATCGATTCGGGGCGTGACATCGCCCCGCATGTCGACCCGGACGACTCCTTTAGCGACCAGACAACCGAGGTGGGCTGGGTGGCCGGGGCCGGGCTGGAAACCCGCTGGATGAAAGCCTGGGAGGTGCGCCTTGAGGGCCTGTACATGGATTTCGGCAAGAGCACCCATGTTGTGAACCATTCCGGGAACAACCGCTGCGGACCCGGTGGCCCGCAAAGGCCCTGCCCCTACAGGATCGACAATGCGCTAGGGGTGGTGCGCCTGGGCATCACCTACCGGTTCGGGCACTAGCGGGACACCTTAGGCAATCGCTTACAGCCTGGCCCTGCAGTCTATGTGCCATCTCAAGGCAAGGGAGCATTGAATTTAAGATTGGTCAAGCACTTATACCTCGGTATATTCCCAAAATTATATTTTGCGCAGTCAAATGATCAACCTTCCTTACGTAGACTTCGACTTTAAAGTGATGTTAAGTAAACAAGGCAAAATATTTGCCAGGAGGATGCCTGATGGGTGTCGATGAAAGAGAGTTATTGTTTGAGACATACAAGCTTCACGCAGAACTCGCTGAGCGGGTTGCTTCCCTTAGGGAAAGCTTGAACAAGCTATACTCTGGAATGGTTGCAACTATCGTCGGAGCTTCTGTGCTACTGCACAGCCTGCTGCCAAACACAGAGACAATTTGGGCTCTGCCAATATTAGGCATAGTTGTGTCCCTATCATGGTTGTTCGCACTGCATTCTATAACAGGCCGTCTATCTGCCAAACATCAGGTGCTTGTGTCTTTAGAGGAAAAACTGCCTTTCAACTTTCTTGACCGTGAAAACAAGGAGTTTGAAAAAAGTCGATTTTTCAGAAGAAAGCACACAGGACTGCTGGTACCAGGAGCATTTCTTCTAATTTGTGGCTTATGGCTAGTCACCCTTTTGCTACAATGTAGATAGCTTAAATATTTCGTATTATCGGGTGTAGAGTACTTGTGTATGAAAAACAAAACATGGAAAGGCATCCATACAATCTCTCTCATGCTGAAGCTTAAAGAAAGCTGTATGCCGAATAGCCTTGTTAGAGCAAAGCTTCCATAGCCACAACTGTTAATTTTGTAGCGTAGTTTCAATCTGGTTAATTTTCGATACCCTCAAAGGAGACTGTAATGGCAAATGAAATCAAGAATATTTTCATTAGTCACATTCATGAGGATGATGCGGGACTGCCAGATTTGAAAAATCTTCTAGAAAAGCATGGTATGGAGGCACGAAATTATTCGATTACATCGGATAATGAAAATAATGCCAAGGATCCGGACTACATAAAGTGGGAAATTTTGGCTCCAAGGATAGACACCTGTAGCACACTGGTCGTATATATTACACCTGATACCAAGAGCAGTGAGTGGGTAAATTGGGAAATTGATTACGCCTTCAAAATGGAAAAAATCATTATTGGCGTATGGGAGCAGGGATGCAAAGGATGTGCTATACCGGAAGCACTAGAAGAGTGCCATAGCGCAATAGTTGGATGGAATGGAGAGAAGATCATTGACGCAGTCAACGGAGCTTATAAAGGATCATACAATCCTGATGGCACTCCTATGAGCAAACCAATTACTTTTAAGAGGCATCCATGCGGTTGAACCGATGGCACGAAGTTTGTTTGCTTATGTGGTGCGATTTGACAGTGGTTTTGCGCCTAATCCTTTTTATGGTTTTTGTACCCTTGCAACGTGCAAACCTGGAATCCGGGAACGTGCTCAAGTTAATGACTGGGTAATAGGGCGTGGAAGTAATAATGTTAAAGTTAGACGCGGTGAATATCTCGTTTACGCAATGAGGGTAACCGAGACACTATCGACGTCGGACTACTGGCGCGATCAACGGTTTGAAAAGAAAAAGCCGGACATCTACTACAACTGGGTGGCCGCTTCTGGAGACAATATCTACGAGCCTATAGCTCAGGGAGAATGGAAACAACTAAATTCTTACCACAGTAAAGCTGATGGTACTTCTAACGATGATCATATCGCACGAGATACGAGTGTTGAGAGAATTCTGGTAAGTAATGACTTTGTTTATTTTGGTGGAGAAGGGCCAAAGTTGCCTCCCCAGTTTCGCAAAGGAGGCGGAATGGATTTAACCCGGGCGATACGCTTCTATCAGCGTATCCGGCAAGAGGATGTCATCACGTCATTCGAAGATTGGATTAGGTCACTTGGTGTATGTGGATATCAAGGTAAACCATGGGACTGGCTACAAAGACGCAGATGACATCTTTTAGTGACTCAGCCACGCTTATTGTTGCAGTTTATCAACTATCGTGATTACGACTTTGGTGAGTAATCTTGGCCTGCTTTATTTGACACACTACACTAGTACCTTTAACTGTGAACCATGAGCGATATCGTTACTATAGGTAAGATCATATAATCTATGAAACTACAACCGAGGCTTAGAGTTGATTTCACCTAACTGGAGAGGCTTGTGAAAAGTCCTTGCAGCACTAATTCACAATACGATCTGTTTGATAGTTCACTTAACAGCGAATACGAATCAACGTTGCCAGAGGAAATAGTCATTTCTGGACAGAGAATTAGGACTACACCTGTATTTTCTGCTTATTGGTATTTTGCTGCCGAACGACAACGTATCTTCTTCCGCCGTTTGTACTGTCATAATTCAGATTCCCTGACCTGCGATGCTATTTTATCTGACTTTAAATTCACAAATGCGTATCGTGCATCTGACCGTGTAAGCCAATATTTGATCCGGAATGTTATTTACCGTGATGATCTACCCAACAATGACGAAGAACTATTTTTCCGCATTATTTTATTCAAGCTCTTCAACAAAATTCAGACATGGGAACACCTTCAAAAACAGTTTGGCACTATTACACTATCCAATTTTTCCTATATAGAGTATGAAGCTGCTTTAAGAAAGCTACTTGAACAGAAACAAAGGATCTACTCTGCAGCCTATATTATGCCATCAGCCAAATCTCACTTTGGCGGTAGTTTTAAGCACCAAAACCACCTTCGACTTATTGAATTTTTGTTGAAAAATGACTTCCCTAAGAAACTTCGAGACACCGTTTCAATGGCTGAGGCGTATAATTTGCTTCTCTCCGCTCCAACAATTGGCCCATTTTTGGCCTATCAATTCGTCGTAGATTTTAACTACAGCACTTTAACAAATTTCGATGAGTCAGATTTTGTAGTTGCAGGACCTGGTGCGCTAGATGGCATTTTCAAGTGTTTTAACATTGCCGAAAGCCTCTCTGCAGAGGAAATAATTCGTTATATGTATACCAACCAACAACTATACTTTAGCAAACTATCACTGGATTTTAAGTCATTATGGGGTAGGCCGCTTCAACTTATCGATTGTCAAAATATCTTTTGTGAAATATCAAAGTATGCTCGTATTGCATTTCCCGAAATTTCTGGCAAATTGCAACGAACCCGTATAAAGCAAAAATATAGTACTGGCAAATCGCTGCCCCAACCGTGGTATCCACCCAAGTGGAAGCTAAATGAAAAAATAGCACAAGACTCTATTCTTTAGCATCATCGGCATCCGCGAGTGCTAGGACAGTACAGAATAAGGATGTTTTAGTTTGATTCAGTGTTGACTTGAATTCGAGAACACGCTTTTGCCACATACGTTCTCTCACACTGCCTGTAGCTTTGACACTTATTTTGTCAGCACCCATAAAGCTAATATTTATTTCCACACATCGCACATCCTGTTCCGTACCTGAAAAACCCAAAGAATTTAAAATCGCTATTTTTGTCGCTACCAAATGAGTGCGCGATTGCTTGTCTTGGCAAACTAGCTCTTCACTATCTGTTATCCAAGAGTTGAACTGCTCCATATCATCGAGGTCGACAGAAGATGTGCCTAACCCACGAACAACGCCTGCTATTCCAACACAGACCACCGGTTCAAATGTTAGAGAGCGATTTTCTAAATCTACAGTAACTGTACCTTGCTCTTCCTGGCAAAGTTCATGATAAACGCGAGTCCCTTCAAAAATGGCTTTTCTCCACTCCCACTCTTGACATTTTTCGACTTCCAAACCCTTTACATATTCGGCTACGGTCTTAATTATGCCAAACGTAATGTTTCCCTTTTCTGGAAACATTTGAGTATTTTCTCTATCTTGTAATGGCTGTAGCCTTTTGCCTTCCGCATGAACGGCTTTTATCACCAATTCTTCTACAATCTTAGCACGAGCGCCGTCTTCAACCTCATCAGTCTTGGGGCAGAACTTGCGTTTCAACTTAAAGAGACTGCGCAATACTGGTGACCACCGCAGACACGCAGCATTGGCAAGATGCATAACATCATGAAACCTGTAACCGTCTTCTTCATAAAAATTATCTGTAAGGTCATCACCAAGCCGCTTACCTTCATAGTACATTCTGGCATGATTCTGGCTAATACTAACGAACGAGATCTCAAATTTTCTGGGAAGCCGTTGTGTAGCTGGAAATTTTTGATCGTGGTACAGTGATTCATTCTCCGTACCCGTTCTAAACCTTGCCTTTTGGGCATTCTGTTCTATCACATGGTCAAGAGATATATCATATACGCTCGCTATTGCTGATAAATGCCAAACTATTTCACCAATGACAATATCATTCTTGCGAGGTTTCATTGTCCTGTTCAGGTCAAGTTCCAAGTCGGGCATCATTGAACGAAGCAATTCGGCACCAAGCTGCCACAATACAGACAGACACACAGCAACCAAGACTTCTCCTTCCGTCCTAGCAGTTAAGTAGGCTATCTTCTGGTACTGATCAAAAGATACTTTATCCTGCAAAATCAATTTTTCAGATTCTTGTTTAAATTTTTCACGCTTATCTTCATCTAGCTCATCCAATACCTGCCGTATTTTTTCTCCTCTATCGGAAGGGTCAGCCACTTCGCGTCTTATGTGTGAAATGTCTTTTGTTAAGATATCGCTTTCGTCGTTTATCTCCAGAATCACTGTTAAATTAAACAGATACCACATTACATCACCAAGCTCATCTACGATCTCACTGCTGCCAGTATTTTGATGCTTACATAGCATTGTTTTCTTAACAGCAGACGTCAAAGATCCAATTTCGCCAACCAGACCATAGATTGAAATCTGCTTACGCTTATCAGGATCATAATCTGCGTATTGATCAGTTTGATTTACGAGATGTATGTATTCGCTTGCAAACATTTTCTCGATTATATGTATAACACTCGTAAGTCTAAGCCATGTTAGGCCTATACCTTTTGTGCGATAAAGAGTTATTTTCTAAGGGGCAAATTTTGTCTGGTCGTGCTTGTTTAAATTTGCACTAATGTGGAGGTGGAGCTGATAAAGGAAAGCATATTACTATACCCTTGGCTCCAATCCTAGATTGTCTCCAAATTGTTCATTTTGTTGGGCGTTATTATATTTCGCGTACCCAATGCTGTAAAAGAGGTGTAGAATGAGCGCCTCTTTATCAAACAGAAGGAACGTTCCAGTGATTCATGTAGATGGGACTGTACTATATAACCTTGGGCAAGCAGTTCAACCAATATTACGTATACACGAAAATAATACTTTCAAACAGGTTTATGTGAATTGCCTCGTATTTAAAAACGAGTTAGAGCAATTTGTGTCAAGAAGTGAGTATGAAAGCATTTTACAGCTCTGTCTCCCGCCTGCTAAAGAATTAATTGAAGTTCTTGATAGCATACAAAAGAAAGGCCGCGGAGAAGGTAGTGATGAAAAGCTTGGGTTTTTTCACCATTACCAATTAGAGCAAAAGCTTCAGGAATTTGAACATTTATTCAGGGCAGAGCTTAGGAATGGAAATTTGTTTCTCACAACCCCTAAAGCTGGGTATGACATTAAGACACTGATTCTAGACGGAGGGAAACTATTCCCCTCCAAGCTTGACAAAATTTGTTCTGTTGCGATACCTGATATAGAAGCAGGTGCCCGATGCTTGGCATTTGAATTATATACAGCTTCAGGATTTCACTTTCATCGTGCAAATGAAAGTGTGGTTTTGCGTTATATGAAATTCAAAAAAGCCACGTCTGAAGTTAGAAATTTAGGTGAGTATATTAAAGCCCTTAGAAAGGCAGGTGCGCCAGAAAAGATTACTTCGTGTCTAGCTAATTTGGCAAAGCTGCACAGAAATCCATTAATGCATCCTGAAGACTCAATCAACAACCTACATGAAGCGATAGCGCTTTTAAATTCAGTTCACACCGCTATAACGGAAATGATGAAAGAAATTAACAAAAAGTCGCTAGAAGATTCATCTAGCTAAGACTTGGGCAATTCAGACTTAGAAATTTTTACAAACTTCTTTTCAAACGTCTTAGGAGTCTTGGCACATCCAAGTTTTTCAGCAGTCTCTATAAAGCGCTTTGACTGCTCGGGGTCATCCGGTTTCGGTTTCGTTTGCATTGTCAGTTAATTTGTTCTGGCTTTGTATTTCTAGACCCCGCTGTTTGCGCTCTTTAGGGAGATAATTCTTTTCCGATACAACTTTTTTGTTCAATAGATTTTCAATATTACGCCTAGTATTCCCAGCTACTTTACCTCCAACTTTAGCAGCATCTACATGTTGACCAAACCCATATGCTTTTTTGAATTTCGCCACTTCGGAAGTCATAGTTTCACCAAGTACTGTCAGAGCCAATTCAATAGGAGTCATGTGATCCCTTAGGTTATGCGAGTTATTTAAGCCCTTAACCTGTTTGTGTTGTTTAGTCTTTAAATCAAAAGTCGCAAGAGAGATGGCATCTGTTAACAAGGCATATTCCAATGCTTTTATTCCGGTTGCTTTCCACAGGCTGGTGAGTTCTTTTCTGCTAACTATGGATTGTACACGTTCATTGATCCACTCGTCCGGATACCCTTTCGCCTTATAATCGAGCATTGCTCTTTTAATAGCGATTTCCGGATCTTGGGTCTCCTGTATTCGCTCATAGCCAACCCTTGCAAGCCATTTCTTGAAAGGGTCGGCTTTTGGTGAAGGTATTGACTGAACAACTCTGAATAGTGTTTCTGCGTTAACTGCTTCTGTCCGTCTATGCTTGCCGTCTGCAGAAGGCATTGGCAACTTTACGATATTTCCGTAAAGTTCAGAAAATCCTTCCTTATCAGACAGTTGCGTCTTAAGGTCATTCCAATATTGGCTTGGGCGGTCCGTGTCAGCTATAGCATGGACCACGTCCACTACTGAAAAGTACCACTCATTATTATGAAACACTTGCCTGATTTCCTTTTTTCTAAATAGGGCAATTTGTGCGTCGCCCTCTTGTAGCAAGTCTTTCTTTCCTATGTCAGTCATGTACTCTCCTGTTTTCTAGAGGTCTAGTTCTAGCCGTTTCTGTATTTTAACTCTTTTGCATTTATTACGTGCAGGTTCTTCGTCAAGCAGACGTTTGATAGGTTAGCCGCTTGCCTTTTACACCAGATAAGAGAATATCAGCGCGTTGTTCATCTTCAACGCCGTTCGCGATACGGTAGTTGTATCGGAAGTCAAACTCGTTTACATATCTGTGCAAGTGATGATGCCCGCAGTGCTGGTATACACCCTTCATGCCACGCTTGAATACAGAAAAGAATCCCTCAATGGTATTGGTGTGTATGCTCCTGTCAAAGGCAAACACATACTCGCCAACAGTGTGCATCACAGGGCCATGATCAGTGAAGTATTTCTGAACTTGGCTCTAGTGCTGGGCCTCATCGGTCATGATCTTGGCCTCGGGGTCTATGTTCTCCAGCAAGATAGGGATAATGGTAGAAGCCTTTAGATCATCCACTACCACGCTTCGGGTACGCCCGGTATTGCGATCCAGTAATGACAGGACTTTGTTCTTGTGAGCATAGCCACGATCATTGGCTGGCTTCTCCTTGGTAATTCCGATAAAAGTCTCATCAGCCTCAACGACACCACCGCCAGTACCAAACTTGTCAGGATTGGTTTCCCGCATGGCCTCACGAATACGATGACTCATGAACCAGGCAGTCTTAAGGGTAACGCCTAAAGTCCTGTGTAACTGGTTGGAACTGACACCTTTCTCGCTGGTAGCAACTATATAAATAGCCTGCAACCACAGGTTCATTTTGACGTGGCTGGACTCGAAGATAGTGCCAACCTTGACAGTAAAAGGCTTGCGACAGGCATAGCACTTGTAAGTGCCAATGCGGGTGCTTTTGCCCTTCATCTTGCTTACTCGCTTGCGTTCACCGCACTTCGGGCAGGTAGGACCATGCGGCCAAAGCTTGGACTCAACAAACTCGTAAGCAGCTTCTTCGTTATGGAAATATGGCTTTGATAAAATACTCATGTCGTTACCCTCACTGTTGGATTAATTATAATCTTTCAGAGTGGGTACGTAAAGTATAATAACGCCTTTTGTTGGGCATCAAGACCCCTACTTGCATTTAGGTGGGTGGAGAGATTTGTGCTGCCACATTTTTGGCAAACCCTGAGCCAGCCTCTGCATAAACGTTGAACACAGTTGATGCCCTAGGCCTGCTTGAGCAGCTAAACCTCATCCTAAAATCTAGTGGTGGCTGCAACTCGACCGTTGAACGAGGCAGCCTGATCCTGTGGCCGGGACCATCACCAAATGAAAAGTGCGAAATATTATTGACACTAGCAACAAATGGGAGGATGAGTTTATCTTGAAGTTCAATTTTCCGCCTAGCTCCTCGTTTGAATTTCCCTTGTTCCGTTGCACCTTCCATAGCAAATAAGGCCAAGAGTTTGGGTGGAGTTCTCTCAGTGAGAAGTGTTTGATGACAATGGATTATCATGACATCCCAAGTCCACTTTTGACTGCGTGATAATTGAATATGAGTCTTTAAAAAGTCACCCCGTTGAACTGAGTCCAGGCTGGGATGCCGCAATATCCTATCTGTAACGATGTCGCAAGTAATACAGAATTTTTCTTTACGGTCTCGTTGCCCTTCAACCATGTCCTTTAAATATACGAGGCACTCATCATGCCTTTCCTTGGAAGGGAGGCCAGATGCCAGGAACTCAATAGCGGAGTCGATGTACTGTTTAGGGATCACGATGATGTAACAAAACTACTTCACTGCCCTCACTGTTCACCACCGCTGCCACTGAAACGGTATTAAAACTCACATCGATATTGTGTTGGTGTTAGCCGAACATATTCATTGAGCGGCGGTTTTAATTTGTATGCGGTGGGGCTCCAAGAAAAATTGTAAAGACGGACTAGTCGAAATTTGTCCTGATATTTCTCAGAGATGTGCCGCTCATTCGCCGACAGGTAAAAAGGCATATTTGAGGGGCCATTGGTTGTTTTGACTTCCAGCAAGCGCTCCTCCCCATATTTAGAAAAGGAGAAAATATCATAACCCAACCCATCGCCATCTTCCTTTGATACCCAGCGTACATCAGCGACAAGATCACCCCTTCCATGGGCCAGCAACCGGTCCTTTTCAGATTGCAGCAGGAAAGCTTCACCCGCTTCACCAAGATCATGCATCCTTGTGTTGCGCTGTGCCTGATCAAACTTGCTGATCCTCTGGCAAATGGCCAAGTGATCAGTCTTCCATTTCTTAGCCACTTTGGGTGGAGGTACATAGATCAAATCTTTATGAAGATTGATGTTTGTCGCCGCTGTGCTGGTAAGAGTCTCATGAAGTCCCTGTTGGATGAGGTGAACCTCTATGATCTTAAACATGTCAAGCTGATAGTGGGTTCGTGGTTTATAGCCTCTGATAAAAGGCAAGCCGAGACTTGCGAGGACAGCACTAATGTTACAATGCTTAAATTCAATTGACGGATGCGAACGATCAATCCGATTCTGCAGCGCTTTATTGCGTTTTGATTTGACGAACTGACCACCTGCGAGTTCAATCTGCAGCATATCCATATAGTCGGCAACGATGATCTCAATCTCAGAGGTGGTCCAGTTTTTTCTTGCGGACTGTCGCATTCAGCATGCTCCACACGGCCGTTACAAGACAATTATAGATGTTCTCGTGTCCGATTATTTCAACATCCATATAAAATCGATGTCTACAGAGAGGCGCGGCATGTCCCTGTAGAACAGGTTGATGGCAGTACCCCCCTCGAGTGCGAACACGTCCTCCTTGGCGAGGTCCGCCAGGACACTCAGGAGCAGGCGAACCTGATGGATGTAGCGTTTATTCAATGGCACCAGCTTCTGCCTCATCTGCAGGAACCAGGTCGCTCGGCACATAAATTCGGTATTTCGGATGAAGCTTGCCACCTTGTACCAGAGCACGTGGCCCTGAACCCAAGTCAATTTCCGAGGGATCCAGATGTTTTCTCCAAGAATGCTGGTGTTTGTCCGCGAAGACAAAAAACAACCGGCGGACTTTTACACTCTGACAAAGATGAAGTAGTGACATGAGATGCTTTGGCCGCAAAGCAGTCAAGCCTTCAAAGATCTTGTCCAGGGTACTGAAGCTCATGCGCGCTGGCAGCTCATCGAGTGCCTCGAGGACCGCACGTTCTGGTGATGAAGCCTTGATCGGCCACTGCCATATGTGTGCAGCATAGCCAGAAGCTTGGGTGCTTTGATTGACATTTATCAGACCGGTGGAATCATCACTGAAGAGTGTGCGCCGGTGTGGGATGATCCTCGTTTGCATAGGCAGCCTTTTGAGCCACGGGGGTGCAAACCCGTAGAAATGAACGCGCGGTAAATGGCCGAGGCTTAGGTAGTGGGAATAACCAGCCAAGTCAAGTGCACTCTCACCGCCCAGATAGATTTCACGCTTCATGATCCATTGCAGCGATAGCAGAGGAATCGCCCAGGTGGCCTCAGAGATACCCTGTGTACCCTCAGGCAGTGGGCGACGATAGACACCTCGGATGACCCTCTCCAGCCATCCATGGGCCACATAGCCATGAATCGACTTGGGATCAATACCCTGGGCCCTAAGCCACGGTGTGTCTACCATGAAACCAGGTGGAACTTTATCCAGAAGGGGTTTTAGCCTTTTCTTTCTTTGATGGTTCATAGCCATTATTCGAAATATACTCAAAAATATTTCAACTATCTATTTTTTTAATGGCTATAAGCCATATAAATTGTCGCAGATTGTTTTATGGCTTGAGAGTTGTGCATTGCCCGAGGTAGACCGATAGTGTGTTGCAGGTATCGAAAGACCAGATAACGCGAATTGGAGAGCGATAGCCATGAAAGCGCAAGGTTGCAAGTACGAGTGAATGGGCCGCGTTGTAGCCAAGGTCAAAGCAGCTCTCCAGGCTCAGGTCCTTTCTACCAGCAT
>MKWU01006252.1_pt1 | contig 12253 bp, 10 predicted proteins | sample 809101 | NCBI WGS metagenome assembly MKWU01 (sample SAMN05860141, study PRJNA318959) | sponge metagenome | host: Aplysina aerophoba | place: Slovenia: Piran, Adriatic Sea, Gulf of Piran | collected 2013-05-07
TTACCGGCCTCGAAAACGCCGAGCCGCTGCGTCTCCCGCCGAAAGACACGGATCGCCTTCCTCATCTCGACGACATAGCTGTCGGGCTGGGATCGGGTGTTGCTTGTCGTCTGAGCGGGAGTGGTGGATGGGGAGGTCCCCGCCGCAGTCTTTGCGCCCTCGGCCGCCGCCACGGTTGGCTTCAGGACCGCAGAGGGAACATCATCCGCAAAAGCATGTGGAGAGACAAGCCCTACCACGAGGAGCGCCAGAAATACATACATGCGCCGCACGTTCACCTTCGTAGCGGGAATACCTCCTATCGTAGCGTTTCGAGTCCCCGTCGCGCCAGCGGGCAAAACTTCCAGATGTTCTGTTTCCAACAGTTTCATGGCGGAGACGAAGTCCGTACCTCCTGGCCTGCCTTTCTCACCACCCGACGGCCGAAGCACGCGAGGGAAAGGCCGTGACTCGTGAAAACCATGGGCGGGGGCCTGGTTCGCTCCAGGGAGACATCTCTGACGGCCGGTGAACCGTACCGGCCTTGATTCGTGACCCGGACGTACTTCGCCTCGCCAGCCGGCGGGACAGGCAAGCCAGGGACGCATGCGCGGCGACTCGAGGCAGCCATGAAGCCGCTGACCCGGCTGCCGCCGTGCGCGGGGGCACTTGATTTTTTTTGGGGGGGGGTACCTGGGAAATGGCGGGAAATAGCGGGAAATCGTGGGCAGGGAACCAAGACGGTACAGCAGTGTTTCGTGTCTCGTGTCTCGTGTCTCGTGATTCGTGACCCCAAAACCTTGACAGGCGGTAGGGCCGCGGCTCCAGGGGGGATTGCAGAAAAGCCATGTCTCGTGTTTCGCAATTCGTGAAAAACCGTGGGAAGCGGCTGGGCTTCGCTCCTGAAGGAACCGCCTTACGGGCGGTGCACCCTGCCTTTGTTTTCGCCACCGATCAGGCATCACGAATCAGCGCTGCACTGTCCTCATGCTACTCATGCTAAGCAGGCCGAGGCGGGAAAAAAAGACTGAAGGGCTTCAGTACCAAAAGGCATTTAAAAGCCGTGTTTCGTGTCTCGTGATTCGTGTTTCGTGAAAACCTCAAAAGTCGTGGCTAGTGGTCAGTGGTTAGTGAAAACCCTGGAACTCGCGCTGGCTTGCGCCGCGCGCCTTAAAAGCCGTGATTCGTGTTTCGTGTTTCGTGATTCGTGACCCCAAAACCTGGGCAGGCGATACGGCCGTCGCTCCAAGGCCGCATGCGTTGCGCTTGCTTGCCGTGTTCGATGTATACAGGCCGTGATTCGTGACTCGTGATTCGTGAAAACCATTGGCGGGGGCCTGGTTTCGCTCCAGGAGAAATGTCTGACGGCCGATGAACCGTACAGGTCGTGTTTCGTGTCCCGAGGGCCAAAGGATGCACTATGGCCGCTCCACCTGCGCGCGCCTCGTCCTGGCGGCCCTCTCACGCACATCACCTCGCCACGTGGTGAGAAATGCAGGCTAGTTTTTCCTCGCCCGTGCGCGGATCGTTCAAGCGGGAAACATCCGAACCGGTGTCAAGGCCGCTTGATCAGTGGGATGTTTCAGGTCAGGCATCGATCGTCACGACTGCATCTTGAACTTTTCCGGTGGGCCCCGCGCCTGTCTCCGAGACGTAGCAATCGATCTCGCTGCGCACGCCGAACGCCGGCAAGTAGACCCCCGGCTCGATCGAGAAGCAAGTTCTCGGAATGATCGGCCGTCTGTCGAGAGTCTCCAGGTTGTCGGCGTTGGCCCCGTTTCCGTGAACCTCTTCGCCGATCGAATGGCCGGTGCGGTGTACGAACCGGTCGCCGAACCCGGCGCTCGCAATGTGATTTCGAGCGACGTCATCGACCTCGAATCCGAAGACGGGCCTGTCCGCGGCGATTGCTTGATTCACGAAGGCCGTGGCTCGATGGCGAGCGCCGCTCACGATCTCGAAGACGTTGACGATCTCCGACCGCGGCGGGCCGCCCACCGACGCCGTCCAGGTGATGTCGTAGTAGACCGAGTGCGGCTGGTCGAGTTTGGCCCACAGGTCGATCAGCACGAAATCGCCGTTGCGGATCGGGCTCGTTTTCTCTTCAGCCGGCGCGTAGTGGGGATTGCCGCTGTTGGCGTTGACAGAGACGATCGGACCGTCGGCAGTGACGAGCTGACGCTCGCGAAAACGCGCTCGAATGAACTCCGCGATGGCGAACTCTTCGACGCTGCCCTCGAGCTTGACCTGTCGGCCGATCTCGGCAAACGCAGCAGCCAAAATAGCATCGACACGGCGTCCGGCCTCGAGGTGGGATTCGAGTTGTTCGTCCGTCCAGCGAGCTTCGAAGTACTGAACGAGGGCCGCGGAACTGACGACTTCGCTGCCGAGTCCTCGCACGAGATCGACGGTGCCGCCGTCGACGAGCGAGACGTAGGGAATCATGCAGTCGGGTGAGTACTGCATGGCCACTCGTTCCGCGCCTGAGAGGATGTCGCCGAGCGCCCGGTGCTGCTCCTGCCAGCTCGAGTATTCGGAGCGCTCGCCGGGCAGCGGGTCGAGCATCCAATCCTCGATACGGTGAACGAGCTTGCGCGGGCCGCCCTGGGCGGGGATCCAGTAATACCAGCGGCGCGAGACATGCCGGGGCGTCTCGAGGCCCAGCACGCGATAGGCGATCGGGTCGCGGGTGTGGTGATCGAAGAAGAGCCAGCCGTCGAGCTTCTCGGCTTGCAGTTGGTTTTGGATTTGCTGAAGATTCTTCATCTGAAGCCCTGTACGAGCCGCCGGCCCCGGCGGCGTCTCACTACACCTTTACCGCATCTTGCAACGCGGCAGTAACTTCATCGTCGCCGAGGCCTTCGATCGCGATCACCTTGTCACGGCTCTTTTTTCCCTTGATGATGGCGACGGCGGAACGCCTCACTCCCAAGAGCCCGGCGATGTACTCGACGCAGGCGCGGTTCGCTTTGCCTTCGGCTGCGGGAGCCCGCAGAGAGATTTTCCAGGCATGGGCATGTTTTCCCAGCAGCGCGTCGCTCTTCGCGCCGGGCTGCACGCGAAGAGCGACACGAGCGGCGGTTGCCGTGCTCATGACTTGACGCTCGTGACTTCGGCCCGCGAGCATTCCACGACCCTGTGCAGCGATGTGAAAACGGTGGTTTTCATGGCGTCAGCTTGAGCAGGAAGGTTTTCAGGTCAAAGGCCGTTCGAACCATCAGCGGCGTGCGGGCCGTGTCCTGGGCGACGAACATCTCGATGCTGTTGCGGGAGGCCGGGCCGGTCAAATCTACAAGGATGCGATCGGCGCGAATGCCTTCTCCGCCCACCTCGATTTCCAGGGACTGTGCGTAGCTCACGGTCACCTCGTACTGAGCGCCGAAGTTGATGTCTTCCGGAGGAGGGATGCTGCCGGAGCCGAGCTCGCGCCGCAGGTAGTAGAGGAACGTCAGGCCGTCTCGCGTGCAGGGCGGGATCGTGAACTCGCTTTCCCCTCCGCCTCCAAGCGTCGATCGCACCGCCTTGTGGGCCTTTTGGGCGTAGCTCACCGACTCTTTCGTTTTCATCGCGCCATGGACAATGTTCTTTTCGAAGTTGAGCGAGCAGAGGCCGGAGTCTGCTGTCGAGCGGTATTCGTCCTGAATCTCCATGGTGGGCAACGAAGCAGAGATCCTGCTCTCGAAAGCCCAACCGCTCGGGGTTGCCCGGGCATGGAAGCGCGCCTCGCCCAGACTCAGTCCGCTCGGCCAGATGACCTCATAGATCAGTTCTTCCCCATCGGTCCAGGGCGCCGCCGGGCCGTCCGGCGGGGCGGCGCGGGCAAAGGGCGCAGGCGGCGAGCAGGCAAATCCGATGATCGCGATGATAACGGCTGGCGTTGCGTTCAGAGTCAAATGGCGGAGCAGCCTCAAACGGCGACGAGCTCCTCGTGTTCCCATGTCCTTGCGCGAGCACCCGCCGATTCCGCGTGAACGTCCACTGTCCGGCGAGCCGTCTCCTTCCAGGTCCAACGCGGCCGGGTCGGGTCCGGTCCAAGATGCGCCGCCGGATGATGTGCTTGGCACGGCAATTCGACCGCAGTCAGAGGCAGCGAGCCGGCCGCGGACCCGGTCGTCACAACTCAAGAGTGCGGAGAGGCGTGCAATCGGCTTTCACTGCCTCCCTAATCGTGGAAGCTCAGCCGATTCGCCCCGGTCTTCGCCACCAGATTCGTGGCCCGCCGCAGCGAATCAACGGTTCCGGCGTCTGTCCACCAGCCTTCCAATATGGAGAAAGTCATCGTTCCTTCCGCGATATACAGGTTATTGACGTCGGTGATCTCCAATTCGCCCCGGTCCGATGGATCGAGCGTATGAATCTTCTCGAAGACCGTCGAGTCATACATGTAGATCCCCGTCACGGCGCAGTTCGACTTGGGGTTCGCGGGCTTCTCCTCAATGCCCAGGATGCTGTCCCCGTTCATCTCGGCCACACCGAAGCGTTGGGCGTCCGGCACATCCTTCAGGATGACCTTCGCACCCCGAACCTGCCGCCGGAAGTCGTTCATCGCATCGACGATATTGCCTTCGATAATGTTGTCGCCGAGTATCACGCAGATCTTCTCCCCTTCCGTGAAGTGCTCGGCCAGATCGAGAGCATCGGCGATACCGCCTTCTCCGTCCTGATAGGTGTAGTTGATGTGCCTGAGGCCGAATTCCTTGCCGTTACCCAGCAGACGCAAAAAGTCACCGGCGTTTCTGCCGCCCGTAACGATCAGGATGTCGTTGATCCCGGCGTTGACCAGCGTTTCGATCGGATAGTAGATCATCGGCTTGTCGTAGATCGGCAGCAAATGCTTGTTCGTGATCCGAGTCAGCGGATCGAGCCGGGTTCCGAGGCCTCCTGCGAGAACGATTCCTTTCATGACCTGTCAGACACGAACCAAGTGCGACGTTAGATTGTACGTGATCCCTTTGCGCGGTGTTTCCCGGCGTCGTTGGCAATCCGCCTTCGGAGCACCTCGAAGAGAGCGAGGCCGGCGGCCACCGAGACGTTCAATGACGCAATCCGGCCAACAACCGGGATGCGGACAAGAAAGTCGCACTTCTCCGCCGTGAGCCGGTGCAGTCCTTCGCCTTCGCCCCCGAGCACGAGCGCGACATTGCCGCCGAAGTCAGCTTCGAGATACGTTTGCGGTGCCCGCTCGTCAAGTCCATAGAGCCAGAACCCGCCGCTTTTGAGCATATCGAGGGCTTGATTGAGGTTCTTGACGACGACAACGGGCAGGTGCTCGGCCGCGCCGGCGGCGGCTTTCGAGGCGGCCTCGGTCAGGCCGGCGGACCTTCGGTCGGGGATCACGACGGCATCGGCTCCGGCGGCATGCGCCGATCGAACGATGGCGCCCAGATTCCGGGGGTCTTGCACGCCATCGAGCACGACCAGCAGACCGGGTGGGTCGATCTGTTCGAGAACCGCCGCAAGCGACTCCGCTCGGGCGCCCGCGACGACGGCGACAACTCCTTGGTGCTTCCTGGTGCGAGCCAGCCGGTCGACTGCGTCGCGAGGCACGAACCGAACGGTCACTTTCTGACGGCGGCACTCTTCGACCACGGCGTCCCTCGCCGTGCTCTTCCCGCCGCGCGCAACCACGACCCGGCTAATCTTTCGCCCCTGGCGCAGGGCCTCGCTGACCGCGTGAACGCCGATGAGATGAGCGGGCATGAGATCGGTTGCAGGTCTGGGAAACGGCGCCCGTTCCCTGAGGACGGCCGTGACGGCCGTGTGACTATGATAGGAAGAAGGACGCAACGTCCTGTATCGGCCGCAACCCGTCGGGTTGCGGCGTAATGTTCATGCTCAGGTTCGAAACCGCAGGCGAGTCGCACGGTGAAACACTGGCAACCATTCTGACGGGTCTGCCCGCAGGCCTCCCCGTCTCGCTCGATTTCATCAACCGCCAGCTCTGGCGGCGCCAGCAGGGCTATGGCCGCGGCGGGCGCATGAAGATCGAGTCCGACAAGGCCCATATCGTTTCCGGCGTGCGGCATTCAAAGACGATCGGCTCGCCCATCGCCATCCTCCTCCAGAACCGCGACTGGAAAAACTGGAACGAGGCCCTGCCCGTCGAGAACTTCGACGGGAGCGGCGAGAAGGCGAAACCGGTGCGGCGCCCGCGCCCGGGGCATGCCGACCTGGCCGGTGTCCTGAAATACAATTTCCCGGACGCGCGCTACGTTCTCGAGCGCGCCAGCGCCCGCGAAACCACCTCCCGGGTGGCCGTCGGCGCCCTATGCAAACTCTTTCTCCGGGAGTTCGGCATGACCATCCTCAGTCATGTCGTGGCGCTCGGCAGCGCCGCGCTCGGCCGCGACGCCGGTTGGGACGAGATCGAAGCGCTCGCCGAGAAAGACGAGGTTCTGCTCAACTGCGTCGATCCCGATACCGAGCAGAAGATGAAAGCCGAAGTCGACCAGGCGTACAGGACCGGCGACACCCGCGGCGGCATCTTCGAAGTCGTGGCGCACAACGTGACGGTGGGCCTGGGAGCGCACGTAACCTGGGATTCGCGGCTCGATGGCAAGCTGGCTCAGGCCATCATGTCGATGCAGGCTCTCAAGGCCGTCGAGATCGGCCGCGGCATGGTTTCCGCTGTCTCTCCCGGCTCGAAGTCGCAGGATACGATCCACTACAACAAGCCGGAACGCGAGTTCGAGCGCGGATCGAATCGCGCCGGCGGTCTTGAAGGCGGCATGACCAACGGCGAGGATGTCGTGGTCCGAGGTTACATCAAGCCGATTTCGACTCTCCGCCGCCCACTGGAGTCCGTCGATCTGGAAACGCGCGAACCGTCCTTCGCCGCGTATGAGCGCTCCGACGTGGCCGTCGTGCCCGCGGCCGGAGTCATCGGTGAGGCCATGGTAGCCATCGTCCTGGCCGGAGCATTCCTCGAAAAGTTCGGCGGAGATTCCCTGCAGGAGACACGGCGCAATTTCGAGTCGTATCAAGAGCAGGTGCGAGCCTACTGATTCGCGGCGGGCATCGGTCGCCGTGTCGATCCATGCAGGCCGCGTCCTGATCGGCACCAAGCGGAGTGCAGGAATGCCGTCAAGAGATTCACTTGGCATTGAACGGCTCCCGCAGGCTACCGCCCCGCCCCGTGATGCGTTAAGCTAGCCGTCTTCGAGAGTCGAAATGCTCATCATCGACACCCACGCCCACATCTATTCCCCGGATGAAGCGAAGTACCCTGCGATCGAAGATCCGCTCCGGCCGCCGGCCGGCAAGGGTTCCCTCGAAGACCTGAAGCAGGAGAGCGGCGAGAACGGCGTCGGCGCGATCTGCGCCATTCAGACGAGCACGTTCTACCGCTTCGACAACCGCTACATTCTCGACAGCAGCAAGGCCAACCCGGACTGGGTCGCCGGCGTCTGTACGCTCAACCCGGACGACCCTCGCTCGCCGAGCCTGCTGGTGCGCAACGTTCGCGAGTACGGCATCCGCGGCATGCGCAGCATTGCGGCCGCCGACAAGCGGCTCGACCATCCCGGCGTGCGCGCCCTGTGGAAGACGGCGCTCGACGAGGGAATCGTGATCAACGTCCTCACCGGCCCGCAACTCGCGGACCAGGTGGACCGCCTGCTCGGCCAGTTTCCCGCGTTGCGCGTCGTGCTCGACCACTGTTTCAACCCCAAGGCCGGACCGGACCTGGAATCCACCGTCGAGAAAGTGCTGTATCTTTCACGCCACGAGAACCTGCACGCCAAGCTGACGTTCGTGCCGACCGGGAGCGCGACGGGCTTCCCCTGCGCCGACCTGCACGACGCCTGCATGCGCATCGCCAGGGCCTTCGGCGCCGAGCGCTGCGTGTGGGGCAGCGACTATCCCAACGGGCTGTGGACCCCCAAGGTCAGCTACGCCGAGCACCTGAAGATCTTCACCGAGGTGCTCCCCTTCAGCAAGCAGGAACGCGAAGCCGTGCTGGGCAGCACTCCGAAGCGCCTCTGGTTTCCGAACCTGTAGGGACGGGCGCTGTCAGCGGGCGAGCCGAAAACCCGTGTCTACTTGACGCCCCTACTCTGTGGGCAGGGTGTAGTTCAGCATCTAGTTGATGCCGAACCTGTCCGTGCACGCCCCGAAGCAGGCGCCCCAGAACATCTCCTGCAGCGGCATGCTGACCGAGCCGCCGTCGGAGAGCTTCGCGAACAGTTCGCCGCACTGTTCCCGGCCCGTCGCCTCGATGGATATGGAGAAGTTGTTGCCGATCACCAGCGGCGGTCCGAAGCTCGCCTTGTCGCTTCCCATCAGGATGCTCGAGCCGACCGGCAGCGCGGCATGCATGACCAGGCCCTTCTCGGCGTCCGATACCTGCATGTCGGGAGGGCCGTCGGCAAACGTCCGGAACGACGCGAAGTCACCGCCGAAAACAGACCTGTAGTATTCGAACGCCTCGCGGCAATTGCCATCGAACGTGAGATACGAGCACAACGACATGTCTACCCTCCTGAGCCAGTACACCATACTCCGGACGAGATCGTGTCACTCACGATGGATGAAACCACTTGAACAGCCGCACCACCGCCCGGGGCGAGTTGCCCGCAGGCCGTCGAGGAACAGCGGCTCGATCACTCCCGGCCAGCAGGACAAGCGGCCGGAACAGGTCGATGAAGCCGGAACGGTTGCCGAACCGCTGCGTGAGCCGGTCCCCGTCTACACGAAGCGACCTGTTCCTCGCGACGGAATCGAGGAGGGGCCGATGCTATACTGGCCCTCTCCGCATGCCGCGCAAGAATCGAAGCGCCCCCAACAACTACATCCTGATCATCTTCGACAGTTGCCGCTATGACGCCTTTGTCAACGCGCAGCCAAAGGTGATGCAGCGGCTGGGCCAGGTCGAGAAAAGGTGGTCGTACGCCTCTTGGACCGCCCCGTCGCACTACAACTTGCTGATGGGATTGTTGCCCCATCAGAGCCCCAGGCAGGTCTTCGCCTCCGAGTACTACAAGAAGGACTTCCTCAAATACAATGAGCGGCTCGGCTCGGAGAAAATCGAGTTCAAGTCTCTCGTCCCCCAGCTCTATTTCCCGGTGTTTCTCAAGCACAAGAGGGGGTATCGCACCCATGCCATGGTGTCGCTGCCGGTTCTCAACCCCAAGACGATCCTCAACAGCGGCTTTGATTCCTATCAGTTGATGGACAAGCACAATGACATGCGGGCGATGGTGAAGCAGATGAAATTCACCGAAGACAAGCCGAGTTTCTACTTGCTGAACGTCGGCGAGACCCACTACCCCTACGCGTTGCCGGACGAGCCGCCGGAACTCTGGCCGCGGATCAGCGGGGTTCACGGCGTCTTCAAGCACCTCGACGAGCACGTCGTGGGCGGCAAGCTCGTGGAGTCGAAGGAGAAGTTCTTCAATCAGAAGGCGCTCGATGATCTCAGGCAGCGCCAGATCGACGCCGTTCAGTACCTGGACAACGTCGTGGAGGAGCTGTTCGACCTCGTCCCCGAAAACACCTACATCACCATCACCGCCGACCATGGCGAGCTGTTCGGCGAAGACGGCTTCTTCGGCCACGGTCCCATCCAGCACGACAAGGTATTTGAAGTTCCCTTCGTAGAGGGCAAGCTTCGATGAGCCGGGCCGGCGGCAGCAGCGGCCGCCGACTTCGCGTGCTTGCACCGGCCGGCATCGCCGTGTCCCTCGCGGCGCTTTCCCGGCTCGAACCCTCGGCAGCCCCGCCGGACCCGGCCTGTCTGGCGTACGTCGGTCCCGGCGCGGGCTTCGCCTTTCTGGGATCTTTTCTCAGCCTGATCGCGGCATTCCTCGTCGGAGCGGCGTCGTTGCTCGCCTGGCCCGTCCGTGTGCTCTGGCGCACGCTGAGCGGCAAAAAAGGATGGGAGCACGCCAAGGTGCGCAAGGTGATCTTCCTCGGGCTCGACGGCTACGACCCCGATCTGGCGGAGCGATTCATGTCGGAAGGAAAGCTGCCGCACCTTGCCGGTCTGCGGGACCGGGGTGCCTACGACCGCCTGCGGACGACCTATCCCCCGCTGTCGCCGGTTGCCTGGTCGACCTTCGCCACCGGCGTCAACCCGGCCAAGCACAGCCTGTACGACTTCCTGAATCGCAGCATGCGGACCTACCTGCCGGAACTCTCCTCGTCGCGCGTGCGGGAGCCCTCTCGTTTTCTCAGGCTGGGCAAGTGGCGGATTCCGTTGGGCAAGGCATCCGTTGACATGCGCCGCAAGAGCAGGACGTTCTGGAGCATTCTGGGCGACGAGGGGATCGACTCGTCTATTCTGCGCGTGCCGATTACGTTCCCGCCCGAGAAGTTCAACGGACGGCTGCTTTCGGCGATGTGCACGCCGGACCTGCTCGGCACGCAGGGCAGCTTTCAGCAGTTCACCACCTCGGAAGCGGCCGGCCAGTTCGACGAAGCCGGCCAGCGGCGGCCCCTGACCCGCAACGGCAAGGGTCTGGAGGGGAAGATCGAAGGACCACCGAACCCGTTGCTCGACGGACCGCAACCGATGACCGCGCCCTTCCGGTTGCAACTCGACGGTACCGGCGGCCGGCTGCGAGTCAACGGGTCGAGCTATCAGCTCGAAAAGGGAGAATACTCGCCGTGGGTGCGGTTGACCTTCCGGGCCGCGACCGGAGTCAAGGTCGAGGGCATTGCGCGCTTCCTGCTTACCGAAACCGAGCCCGTGGTCTCGCTCTACGTTACCCCCATCAACATCGACCCGGAAAAGCCGGCGTTGCCGATCTCGCACCCCAGCTATTACGCCACCTATCTCGCCAAGCTGCAGGGCGCCTACTCCACCCTGGGTCTCGCCGAGGACACCTGGGCTCTCAACGAGCGCGTCATCGACGAGAAGGCTTTCCTCGACCAGGCTTATTCGATCTGCGAAGAGCGCGAGACGATGTTCACGAACGCTCTCGACAAGACGAAGAAGGGCATTGTGGCGTGCGTTTTCGATACGAGCGACCGTGTGCAGCACATGTTCTACCGCTACCTGGAGCCCGATCATCCGGCTCACCGGCGCAACCCGCCAGGGGATCGTGAGGCGCACTACGAAGGCGTGATCGAAGATCTCTACCGGCGCATGGATGCCATCGTCGGGAAAACGCTCGAGTACGTTGACGAGGACACGGTTTTCTTTGTCCTCTCCGACCATGGTTTCAAGTCGTTCCAGCGCGGTGTGAACCTCAACACATGGCTTCTCGAAAACGGGTACCTGGCGTTGCGGAATGACGCGCGCGAGGCCGGTCCGTACCTGCAAGGCGTCGACTGGTCACGCACGCGCGCTTACACTTTCGGGTTGACCGGCATCTACCTGAACCGGAAGAACCGCGAAGCCGAAGGGACCGTTGCACGCAGCGAAGCCGCCGACCTCAAGAAGGAAATCAGCGAGAAGCTGAGCGGCCTGCGCGATGAGGAGCGCGGCGCGGTGGCGATCCGCAAGGCGTGGCCGAAGGAGTCCGTCTATCAGGGGCCGTACATGGATGTCGCACCCGACATCGTCATCGGCTACAACTCCGGCTATCGGAGTTCGTGGGATGCCGCCCTCGGAAAAGTCGGCGCGGAGGTGTTTCAGGATAATCTGAAGGCTTGGAGCGGCGATCACTGCGTGGACCCGGCGCTGGTGCCCGGTGTGATCTTTTGCAATCGCAAGCTCGGGCGCGGCAATCCCGGCATTGAAGATCTCGCCCCCACCACGCTCGGACTGTTCGGCCGGAAGCCGCCGCCCTATATGGATGGCAACGATCTGTTCGGCATGGCGCAACCGTAGGGTCACGCCTCGGCAGCCGCTCCTTTCCATGAGCATTCCGGGCACTTCAGGTCAGTTTTTCCTCCGCCCGTGTGCGGATCGTGCGAGAGGGAAACATCCGGGTCGTTGACAACGATGCTTGATCAAAAGGATGTTTCAGGTCAGAAGGGCCGCGTCATCGAGAGGTTCGCGGCGGCTGCGGCGGTTCTCTGCGCCCTGCTCCTGCCGATCAACTGCGGCGGACCCGTCACCAACGACGTCGGCAAGCGCATCATCGTGCTCGGCATCGACGGGATGGACCCCAAGTTCCTCGAGCGCCATTGGGATCAACTGCCGAATCTCGACCGCCTGCGCCGAGAGGGGGATTTCAAACCGTTGGCGACGACCATTCCCCCGCAGAGTCCCGTTGCCTGGTCGAGCGTGATCACGGGCCTCGACCCCGGTGGGCACGGCATCCATGACTTCATCCACCGCGACCCGTATACCCGCCGTCCGTTCATGTCGATGGCCGAGACGGCCGCG
>MKWU01006255.1_pt1 | contig 12248 bp, 11 predicted proteins | sample 809101 | NCBI WGS metagenome assembly MKWU01 (sample SAMN05860141, study PRJNA318959) | sponge metagenome | host: Aplysina aerophoba | place: Slovenia: Piran, Adriatic Sea, Gulf of Piran | collected 2013-05-07
CCCTGCACATCGCGGGTAATCGCTGCTTTCTGCGCCCGCCACATGAATCTGCCGATGCCGAAATCCGTCACCTCCGACGAAGTCGACGAAACCCGCCGCGCCGACCGCCGTGTCGACGGCAGCGCCATCCGCGAGAAATTGGGGATCGAGCTGTACTACCCGTCGTACCAAGTCGGCATTCCCGCCTCGATTGCCGCCGAGCGATAGGAGCCGTCTCAAACTCAACAGCTATAACGCCGCGATCACTTTGGCGATCAACGCCACGCGATCTGCGATGCGGTCGACGTAGATGCACTCGCCGGGTGAATGCGGCCGCTCGCCGACCGCGCCGATCCCATCCAAGGTCGGCAAGCCCAATGCAGCCGTAAAGTTTCCGTCCGACCCACCGCCCACCTGCGCCTCGCCCAACTCCACACCCAACTCGCGCGACAGCTTCCGCGCCAGGCGATAGATTCCGAGAATGGCCCGATTCCGCTCCATCGGCGGCCGCCGCAGATTGCCCTCGACGCTCACTTGCGTCCGCCGATCGAACGACTTCAGAGAGGCGAACTTTCGCTCCAGCCGCCGCGCATCCGACTTCCTCGGAACACGCACGTCAACCTCAGCCCAAGCCTCTTCAGCAACCGTGTTGGTCGCCGTTCCTCCCCTGATCAGCCCGGGGTTGATCGTGATTCCCTTTGCGAGATCCGTCCACTCGGCGACTCTCTCGATCTGTCGCGCCAACTCCACAATCGCGCTTGCGCCGGCCGCGAAATCGAGACCCGCGTGGGCCGCGATCCCTCGCACGCCAATCCGAAATCCGCCTCCGCCTTTTCGCGCCGTTTTCACATTCCCCTCGGGACCCGCGCTCGGTTCGGCAATCAGCGCCGCCACGCTCTTCTTCGCTTCCCGCTCCGTGTAGCGACGAGAACTGGGGCTGCCGATCTCCTCATCCGAGTTCAGTTGCACCACGAAGCGGCGGCGCACCGGGATGTCCAAATCACGCAAAGCACGGGCGGCGAAGACGAAGTATGTCACGCCCGACTTCATGTCGAACACGCCCGGCCCCCACAACCGTCCCTGCGTCCTCTTGAACGGCATACTCGCGAGCGTCCCGACCGGATACACCGTATCCAGGTGCCCGATTCCCAGCACTTGCGCCTCATTGCGTCGGCCCGGCAACGGGAACTCCAACCGCAAATGATCGCCGAAGCCATTCGCGCGATGGCGCACCACTTCCGCCTCGCCCGCAAGACGGTCAGCCACGAACTCGACGGCCCGATTCACCGCCGCCGGGTCGCTCGAAGGAGACTCAATCTTGACGAGTTGCTCGATCCAATCCGTGATCTCGGGAACCTTTTCGGTGGTGTATGCAAGCAGGGGATCCATAGGCTGATCGTTCCATGGTATCGCGCTGAGCCTCTGGTACAATGAGCCTGCTCTCTCCCCACCCCCCGCTTGGCGAACACGAAACGACCGCCGCCTGCGGCCCGCTGGTTCGCTCCCATGCACGACATCAATCACATCCTTTCGGTGCTGCCCCACCGATATCCGTTCCTGCTTGTCGACCGCATCGAAGAGATGGGGGAAGACCGGATTGTCGGTATCAAGAACGTCACCGCCAACGAGCCGTTCTTCCAGGGCCATTTTCCAGAACTGCCGGTCATGCCGGGCGTCCTCATCATCGAATCCATGGCGCAGGTCGGGGCCGTTCTGCTGCTGACCTGCGGGCCGCAGCGCGGCGAGAACTTCGCGGACAAGGTCGTTCTCTTCTCGGCCATCGAGAAAGCCCGCTTCCGAAAACCCGTTCTGCCCGGCGACCAACTCCGGATCGAGCTCGGAGTCCTCAAGCGCAAGGGTAACGTCTGGAAGGTAAGTGCCCGCGCCCTGGTCGACGACAAACCGGTAGCGGACGCCGTGCTGATGTGTCACGTTGCGGACAAGACCACCACCGCACGACCGACCGACGCAGGTTCCGCCTCCAATGAAGAAGACCAGGTGTCTTAGCGGAGCCCGCCATGGCGGTACACCCCACGGCAGTCGTCGATCCGGCATCGCGCGTCCACGAAACAGCGGACATCGGCCCGTTCTGCGTCATCGGCCCTGACGTCGAAATCGGGGCCCGCACCAGGCTCCTTGCCCACGTCTACGTCGAAGGCCCCATCACCATCGGCGAGGACAACACCTTCTCGCCCTATTCCACCGTCGGCATCGCTCCACAAGACCTCAAGTATCACGGCGAGAGAACCGGAACACACATCGGTCACCGCAATCTCGTCCGGGAATTCGTCACTATCCACCGCGGAACAGAGGGCGGCGGCAGGCTCACCTCGCTCGGCGACGACAACCTGCTTCAGGCCTACGCGCACGTCGCCCACGATTGCCATGTCGGCTCCCACGCCATCCTCGCCCACAGCGCCACCCTCGGCGGGCACGTCACCGTCGAAAACTGGGCCGTCGTCGGCGCCCACAGCGGCGTCCATCAGTTCTGCCGCGTCGGCGCGCATTGCTATATCGGTGGCTACAGTGTCATCACGCAAGACGTCATGCCGTTCTCTCTGGTCGTCTCCGACCGCAGCGCGCGAGTCTTCGGGGTCAACAAGGTCGGCCTGGAACGCCGCGGCTTTCCCAAGGAGTCCATTCAGCGGCTTCACAAGGCCTTCCGGCGACTGACCAAGTCAAATCTGAACACCGATCAGGCTCTCGAGAAGATCCGTGGCGAAGAAGAGATGGACGAGACGCTCCAACAATTACTCGATTTCATCACCTCGTCCAAACGGGGCGTCATCAAATGAAGCTCGGTCTGATCGCCGGAGGAGGCCGGTTTCCGATGCTGGTCGCTTCCTCGGCGCGCCAGCAAGGGCACGAAGTCATCGCCGTAGCGATCAAAGGAGAGGCCGACCCGGAACTCGAAGAGCAAGTCAATCGCTGTCACTGGGTTTCCCTCGGCGAACTGACCAAGCTCGTCCGCGCCTTCCAAAACGAAGGAATCACCGAAGCCGTCATGGCAGGCCGCGTTCGTCATGCCCGGATCTACTCGTCGATCCGTCCCGACTGGAAACTGCTGAAGCTACTCGCTTCGCTGCCACGCAAAAACACCGACTCGCTGCTCGGCGCCGTCGCCGGCTTCCTGGAAGACGAAGACATCCACCTGATCGATTCGACGCGGTTTCTGGAGCCTTTCCTCGTAAAAGAGGGTTGCCTGTCGTCGCGGTCACCTACCGCTGACGAATGGGCGGACATCGAATACGGAAGGGAAGTCGCCCGCGCCCTGGTAAGCTACGACATCGGCCAAACCGTCGCCATCTGCGAACGCGCCTGCGTCGCCGTCGAGGCCATGGAGGGCACCAATGACGTCATCACCCGCGCCGGCGGCCTCAGCAACGGCCGCCCGCTCACCATCATCAAGATGGCAAAACCCAATCAGGACATGCGTTTCGATGTCCCCGTCATCGGTCTGACTACGTTCCTGAAAATGCGCGAAGCCAAAGCCACCGCCCTGGCCGTCGAAGCCGGCAAGACCCTTTTTCTCGACATGGAAGAAGCTCTCCAGTCCGCCAATCAGGCCGACATCGCGGTGCTAGGATATTAGCCTGCATTGCTCACCACCTGACGGCTGAAGCACGCGATACGATCGCCATGACTTCGTTGCGCTTGCTGGGCGTGCTCGATGTACTCTCAAGTACACCTGCGCGCGCCAAGCGGCTCGCGCCTTGTCCTGGCGGCCCTCTCACGCACTTCGCCTCACCACTGGGTGAGAAATGCAGGCCAGGCCTCTGAGCTCCTGGAAAGGGCTGACGGCGCGAGCATGCAGCAAAGCCCTGCCACCGACCCAACCCGAGTCGCCGTCGTAGGCGTCGGCGCCTTTGGAAAGCAGCACGCCCGCGTGCTGAGCAACCTGCCCGCAGCCCATCTCGTCGCCGTCGTCGACCACGATCTCGACCGCGCCCGAACCATCGCCCGCCAATACGATTGCGAGGCGCTCGGGAACGCCGCCGAACTCGCGGGCCGTGTCCAGGCAGCCGTCATCGCCGTTCCCACACAGCACCATGCCCAAGTCGGTGTCGAGCTCCTCAACACCGGAATCGACCTGCTTGTCGAAAAGCCGATCGCACCGGATCTCGACTCCGCTGATCGGTTGATCCGCGCAGCCGAAGAGAACGGATGCATCCTCCAGATCGGTCACCTCGAGAGATTCAATCCGATCGTCGAGGTCATAAGAGATGTCGCCAACCTGCCGCTCTTCTTCGAGATTCACCGGATGAGCATCTTTTCGCCGCGCAGCCTCGATGTCGACGTGGTCCTCGACCTGATGATCCACGACCTCGATATCGTTCTCGACCTGGTCGGCAGCCCGCTCGACCGCTTCGAAGCCACCGGCATCCCGGTCCTTTCTTCGAAAGCCGACATCGCCAGTGTCCGATTGATCTTTGCAAACGGTTGTGTGGCAAATCTCACTGCCAGCCGCGTCTCTACCGAGAAGATTCGGAAACTGCGCTTCTTCCAACCCCGTCAGTACGTATCGATCGATTACACACGCCAAGACGGTTACCTCTCCGGTGTCGATGCGGCTTTTCAGTTGACATACCGCAAGCTCGAAGCCGAGAAGGGCGAGCCTCTGTCGCGCCAGGCCGCAGCGTTCCTCGATTGCATCGCCACCCGCAAGCACCCACGGATCAGCGGCAAGGACGGCCGGGCGGTACTTGAAGCGGGGCTTAGAATAATAGAGGAGATGGAGCGCCATTCCCGCGTTGTCGCGGCCACAATGGCGACGCCCGACACGTGAGTCGACCGGAGACGGAACCGGATCTACGGCTACTGCTCGATGACTACGGCTCCCGAGCCCGGCAGTGGCTGACTCGGTTTGCATCACTACCCCGGTCCGATCAAGAGCCTGTAAGAAGGGCAACGAACGGCGCGCCCGCGCGCCATCTCCGCCTGCTGATTCAGGACTACTCCCGTCACCGCGACGATTGGTGGAGAGACTTTCACGAGGCGGCTCCCTCCCACGCGCCAGCGCTACCAAGCGACGATCAACCCGACCTGCGCCTCCTTATCGAGGACTACCAGCCGGCTCGCGGAACCCCGTTGGCGCTGAATGAAGCGCCCGCTGAAGGCCTTCCGAACGACCCCGTGGACAGCCCGCCGGAGGAAGCCGAAGCTGCGCCCCATGAGACCGAAGCTGCTCCCGAAGCATCCGAGACGGAGGCCGGGTTGCCCGGGACGGCAGTTCCTGAAGATGAGCCCGAACTCGTCCTCGAGGTCCATTGGGACGAGAGTCTTTCGCTGGCGGGAAAACGAAAGCCCATGGCGCTTTCGCTCCTCGTCCACGCCTTCCTGGTTGCATCCCTGCTTCTGCAGCCAACCATGTTGCCCCTCGAGCAGCGGCCCTTGGACCTCGAAGCCCCGAATTTCACCCTCCTCTCGCCTCCGGAGGACTTCCTGCTGGAACTGACGCAGCTCGAACCCAACGAAGGGCCGGTCAGCGTGGAGTTCGAAGGCAAGGACGAGCTTCCCGTGCCGGTGATGGAGAGCCCGGAAGAGATCGTTCCGGCGCCGCCCAACCCGCAACCCGAACCCGAAGAGGAATCCGAGCCCACTCCAGCCCAGGCCGAACAACCCGAAGAAACCGAGCCCGAGCCGCCGCCGGAGCAAAGCGCACCCGATCCCGCTCCACCGCTCATCGCGGCCCGCAGTCCCTTCCCCGGCGAGTTGCATCCCGACCGCCGCCTCGGCCGCCCATCCGAGTTGCCGATGCCGAAGCGGCCCTCTCGATCGAACCAGCGGCCCAAGCTCACGTTGGAAGAAGCCCGAACCGGTTCTCCGGGGCGCGCCGGACCCGCCCAGCTCGGCAGCCTCGCCTTCAACGCCCGCCCGGGCCAAATCGTGCAGGGCGCCATCGGCAACCTCAGAAGCGGCCGCGGGGCCAAGCAGGCAGTCGGAGACGGGTTCGGGACGGGCGGACTCAGCGGCTACCTTCCACCCTCACCCGGCAACGCCGGCAGCAATCTCGAGCTGCTCAGCGACCCGATGGGCGTCGATTTCCGCCCCTACCTGCTGCAGGTGCTTTCTACCGTACGGCGGAACTGGTTCGCCGTGATTCCCGAGAGCGCCCGCCGCGGCATGAACCGCGGCGCCGTCGCCATCCAACTCCGCATCGCACCCAACGGCACGATTGCAAAGCTCGTCATCGCCAACTCGTCAGGGATCGGTTCTCTCGACCGCGCCGCCGTCGCCGGCATCAGCGCTTCCAACCCGCTGCCGCCTCTGCCGACCGACTTCCGAGGAGAGAACATCAGCCTCCAGTTCGTCTTTCGCTACAACCTCAAGCGTTGACTTCGTTCCGGATCACGACTTCGCGCTCATCTCCTCCTAAATCCCGAATCTCGATCCTCATCACTTCGCCCGGAAATTGATCGGCGAACTTCTCGCCCCACTCGATCAACACCACGGCCGGTTCATCCCAGATGTCATCCAGCCCCAGCGTCTCCAGTTCCGGTACGCGATCCAGCCGGTACAAGTCGATGTGATACACCTTCGGCGGCCCGTCGTACTCATGAATCAACGAAAACGTCGGACTCAACACCTCATCCGCCGGCGCGCTCCCCAAACCGCCGATCAGGCCTTTCGCGAACGTCGTCTTCCCTGCGCCTAGATCCCCGACCAGGAGAATCCACTGAGGCGGTTTCAATTCCCCGGCGATTGCGCCCCCCACCAGCATCGTCTCTCGCGGCGAAGAGGTCCGCCAATGCCGCTGCATCAGGAGCTTACCCGTCGAATCGCCCGCGGCAAGTAGTCCAACAGATCCGTTGCGGCCAAGGTCTGCTCGCCGCCCTCTTCGACCGCCAACTCAGCCGCCAGCCCATGCAGATACACCGCTGCCGCGATCACCACCTCCGGCCGTTGCGCCGGGAATTGCGCAAGCAAACCGGCAACCATCCCCGTGAGCACGTCCCCCGAGCCCCCTTTGGCCAGCGCCGGCGTGCCCGTCGGATTCACCAGTACGCCGCCGTCGGGCGAAGCAATCAGAGTCCGAAAGCCTTTCAACACCACGTAGACCTTCTTTTGGGTGGCAAGCAACCGTGCCACCTCAACACGCCTTCCCTGAACTTCGGCGCTGGTAAGTCCCGTCAGCCGCGCCATCTCACCTGGATGCGGCGTCAACACGACCAATCCACTCGCCGCCCGCCAGTCCACGATGCCCGCCAGAGCCGTCAGCCCATCCGCATCCACGACAAGCGGCATATTCGCCTCGCGAACGACACGGCCCACCAGCCTGCGGTTCTCCTCGCTCGTCCCCAGCCCCGGTCCGATAGCGGCGACCGTCTTGTCCTCAAACCAACTCTCTCTGAACGCCGACTCGCCCATCGAACCATCTTCCAACTCCGCGATCGGCAGCGTCATCAACTCCGGCCTGTCGCTCACGATCGCCGGCGCGGCGCTCGCCGCCGTCGCTACGGTCACCAGGCCGGCTCCCGCTCGCAAAGCCGCCGTCCCCGCCATCATCGCCGCTCCCGGCTTCGGCTTCGACCCACCGATCACGAGAACATGCCCATAGCTGCCCTTGTGAGAAGACTTCTCGCGCGGCGCAAACAGCGCGCCAACGTCCGACGCCTCGACGAGCGCCAGCAACGGACCCTCCAAAGCATCGAGCACTGCGTTCGCCGTCCCGATCGGGGCCACGGCAAGATCGCCCATGTGCTCGCAATTCGGCGGAAACACCTGGCTCACCTTCGGGGCGGTAAAGGTCACTGTGTGGTCGGCGCGCATAGCCGGCCCGATAGGCTCACCCGTATCCGAAGGCATACCCGACGGGATGTCCACAGCCACGACCTTCGCGTGCGGAAAGCCACTGTTGAGGTCGGCGATGACTTCCGCGAAGAGACTTTTTGCCGGCCCGCGCAATCCCGTTCCCAGCAATGCATCGATCACAAGCGTGGCCGGCGTGAGGCGAGGTAGAATCTCGCGCCAAGCGGCGGCATCCGGGGCAAATCTCGGCTCCACGCCCACCCCTCGCAGGGCCCGATAGTTCGCCGCCGCGTCTCCTTTCAACTCCGCCGGATTCACCAGCAGCACAACCTCCAAACGCTCCGCGCCGACCCGCGTTGCAATTTGACGCGCCACCACAAAGCCGTCTCCGGCGTTGTTGCCCTTGCCGCAAAGCACGACGATGTGTTGCTCGCTCAACGGAGAAAAACACCGCGCCAGCAGCTCATACAAGCGGCCTCCGGCATTCTCCATGAGCACGAGCCCCGGCACGCCCCGCTCCTCAATCGTGACGCGGTCCGCTTCCCGCATCTGCGCTGCCGTCAATATGCGCTGCAACTCAGCTCTCCAGAATCTCTTCCAGTTTCTTCAAGTTCGACCGCTCGCCCATCATGATGAACACGCCGCCGGCTTCGATCCGCGTATCTCCAGCGGGATTGAATTGCATCTCTCCGTCCGGCTTCCTGGCGGCCAGCACGATCACCCCCAGATCCGAATTGATGCGCGATTCATCGAGCGTCAGGGAAACCATGCGACTCGTTTCGGGAACCCGTACCTCTTCAACCTCGATGTCCAGATCGGTCGAGTTCCCGAATGCGGACGCTACATCGAGGAAGCTCAGTGCATGAGGCCGCAGCATCGATTGCGCCAGCCGATGTCCGATGAACGTATAGGGCGTGAACACCGTATTCGCTCCCGCCCGCCGCAGCCGATCCGCCGCATCCCGACTGCTTGCTCGCGACGCGACCAACAGGTTCGGGTTCAGCACCCTGGCCGACAGCGTCACGTACACGTTCTGCGCGTCGGAGTCCACAGCGGCAACGAGTCCGTTCGCCGTCTCGATTTGAGCGGTCCGCAACGTCGAGTCCTGCGTGGCATCCGCAACCAGCGTCGGCACATCCTGATCCGTGCCCCACTTCGCGCGCTCCGGGTCCGACTCGATGAGCAGCACGTTGGCTTCGTTCCGCTTCAGCTCTCGCACGACGCTCCGGCCAACACGCCCCGCCCCGCAAACAATGTAGTGATCGGAGAGCTTCTTGAGCATGATCCTCCTCCTCCGCCGCCCGAAGGCGTCCCCCAACTCGAGCTTCAGCATCATATCGCCCAAAATCGTGATGGACGCCAAGATCGTCGTCACCCCGGCCAGCATTAGAAACGAGGCAAAAACGCGGCCGCGAAAAGTCAAGGGGTGTATCTCTTCGTAGCCGACGGTCGTCAGAGTGACCAGCGTCATATAGAAGCTGTCAAACAACGACCAGCCTTCCACAGCCTGAAAGCCCAGTGTCCCCGCCACGAGGACGACCGACATCAGCGAGAAGACAACGAAGATCTGAGAACGCCAACCGTCCATGGAAACAACCGGGGGCCGACCCCCAATAAAGCGATACTTTCAGTATCCCGCGATTTCAGCAAGAGGGAAACATTGCGTCGGGACCGGAGTGAGCCGAGGGGCCCGGTCGGCCCTGCAGACGCCCATCTACCCACCCGACGGACCCTGCGATTCGTATCAGCCGGCACGATGCCGCAGCCGGTCCATCGTTACCGCCGCCACGATGATCGACCCCGTCAACACATCCTGGACCCAGTTCGGAACGCCCTTCATGCTCAGCCCGTTGCGGATGACCGCCATCAACATCGCCCCCGCAACCGATCCTGTCACACTCCCCTCTCCGCCGCTCAAGCTTCCGCCGCCGATCACGACCGCAGCGATGATGTCCAGCTCCATCCCCTTCGCCGCTGTCGGATCGCCTACGGTCAGCCGGCTGAACTGCATCAACCCCGCGAAACCGATCAGCGTCCCGGCCAGCGAGTACAGCGCCAGCTTCACGCGTTCCACGCGAATCCCGCACAGCCGCGCAGTGTTTTCATTCGACCCGATCGCGAAGATATGCCGTCCCAGCACGGTGTTGCGGAGCAGCAGCGCCACGACGACGGCAAGCAGCAGCGTAGCCCAGACTCCCGGCGCCACGATCAGCCAGGCCGGCTCGGGAAACTTCGCCAGCATCGTGTTCAGCCATGTGATCGGCGCGTCGATCTTCTGCTCGTCCGCCAACCCCGTCGCCGTCCCTCGAAACACCAACAGCGTTCCCAGCGTGATGATGAACGGGACCAGTTTCAAGCGCGTGATCAGCAAGCCGTTCGCCGCTCCGCACGCCCCGCCGATCAGGATCCCCGCGCCCGCCGCCGCAAGCGGAGACCAGCCCGCTTCGAGCAGCTTCGCGATCACCACCGTAGACAGCGCAATCACCGATCCGGCGCTCAAGTCGATCCCGCCCGAGATGATGATCAGCGTCATCCCCAGCGCGCCCGCCGTCACGATCACGCTCTGCGTCAACACCGTGACCCGGTTGAAGTTCGAGTAGAACGGCTCTCCCGCCCACAGGCAAAACAGCAGGTAAACCGCCGCCAACCCGATCAGCGGCCCAAGATTCTTCTTCACAGACTCTCCCTGTAGCCCGCTGATTCTAACGGAAACCAGCGGCATGCAAGCGCTGTCCGGCTCGACCCGATTTCTTCCGTTTCAGCAGACCGGCTCGGCATGAACCGACACACTCTTTCGAAGACCGCCGGGGACGCAATGAAACTCCATCCGGGTCGAATCCATCGATGAGCAGACCGCCGGGCCAAGCTCCAGCCAGGCAACTCGGAGGGCGGGCGGCGAGAGCTGATCTTGCTAAGCGATGATCTCGTGCAGAACCCGGCCCGCTACGTCCGTGAGTCGAAACTGCCGGCCGTTGTACTTGTAGGTCAGGCGCTCGTGGTCGAGCCCCAGCAGGTGGAGAATCGTGGCGTGAAAGTCGTTGACCGAGACTTTGTCGACCGCCGCCCGATGGCCCAATTCGTCCGACTCGCCGTAGGACACGCCGCCTTTGATGCCGCCGCCCGCCATCCACGTCGTAAAGCAGTGGGGGTTATGGTCGCGGCCCGGCTTGGCGCCGCCGATCTGGGAAAGCGGCAGGCGGCCGAACTCGCCGCCCCAAATCACCAGCGTCTCGTCCAGCAAACCGCGCTGTTCCAGGTCGGTCAGCAACGCCGCCATCGGTTGATCGGTCTCGCCCGCGAACTGTGTGTGGTTGCCGTGAATGTCGTGGTGGCCGTCCCACGAGCGCGCGTTCTCCATGCCGCCCGAGTAGATCTGAACGAAACGCACGCCGCGTTCGACCAGCCGCCGCGCCATCAGACACTGGCGCGCCATGTGGGCGCAATTCTTCTCATGCAATCCGTACATCTGCTGGATGCGAGGCGGCTCGCGATCGACATCCAACGCTTCCGGCGCCGCCGTCTGCATGCGGTACGCCAGCTCGAAGCTCTCGATACGCGCGGCCAACTCCGCCTCGTAGGGGTTCCGCTCGAGGTCGCGGCCGCCGAGGCGCGCCATCAAGTCGAGCTGCGCGCGCTGCCTGTCGTCGTTGAGAACGGCGGGCCGCTTGAGATTCTCGATCGGCTCGCCCTGGGGGCGCAGCCACGTCCCCTGGTAGACGCCCGGAAGGAAGCCCGCGCTCCAGTTGGCGGCGCTGCCTTTGGGGAGCCCGCGGTTCTTGGGGTCCGACATGACGACGAAACCCGGCAGATTGCGGCTCTCGCTTCCCAGCCCGTAGGTCACCCAGGAGCCGAGACAGGGATAGCCCATGCGCATCTGGCCGCTGTTGATCGTGAACAGGGCCGGCGAGTGGTTGTTCGAATCGGAGTGACCGGAGTGGATAAAGGCCATCCGATCGACGTGCTCACCCAGGTACGGGAAGATTTCCGACACCATCTTGCCGCTCTGGCCGCGCGGGGAGAACCGGAACGGGGACTTCATCAGCGCGCCGACCTCTCTCGAGAAGAAGCCGGTAAACTTGTCGAACCCCTCCAGTTCCTGACCATGGTGCCTGGCGAGCGCGGGGCGGTGGTCCCAGGTGTCGATGTGACTCGGGCCGCCGTTGATGAACAGCCAAATGACGCTCTTGGCCTTGGGGGCGAAATGGGCGGTCCGCGGCGCCAGCGGGTCGAGAGCGCGGGCCGGGGCCGGCCCGGCGGCGATCAGGCCTTCCTCGTGGAGAAGGCTCGTCAAACCGAGCATGCCCACACCCATCCCGCACCGCTGCAGCATGGCGCGGCGGGAAAAAACCGCGGACAAAGGCTGAATCGGAGACCGTTTCACGTCGAACCTATTGTGTCATAGCAGCCGGCGTTCGAAGCGCATCAAGCATCATCAAAGCCTCTCAGCGGATGTAGAGGAACTCGCTCAAACCCAGCAGCGCCTGACAGTAATCCGTGAGGGCCAGAGTCGAGGCGTCCGG
>MKWU01006257.1_pt1 | contig 12248 bp, 7 predicted proteins | sample 809101 | NCBI WGS metagenome assembly MKWU01 (sample SAMN05860141, study PRJNA318959) | sponge metagenome | host: Aplysina aerophoba | place: Slovenia: Piran, Adriatic Sea, Gulf of Piran | collected 2013-05-07
CCCAGGCGGCCCACAGCTCACCGTCTTCTCCGGCAAGGAGCGTAGGGAAGTCGCTGTTGACCGTTTCAGAGGAAAGGCGCTCGGCCGGCGCGACCAAGTCCACCTCGACCGCTCCATCGAGGTGCTTCATGGGCCGGCCGACCCGCAGCTCCCGCGGCCAGACTTCGAAATCACCGTTCGCGGTCTCGAACCGGAGGCGCGTGCTGGATGTCGTTCGTACCTCCACGACGATCCCCGGAATCGTCACATACTCCTCGGTGCCGCGGGGGTCCTCCCACTGGTAGACCCGGCGGGGGTAGTTCAGGCCCTCGCGCGTCGCCAGCCGCCAGCCGGTCTTGCCGTTGATCCGTTCCTCGGGGTGGGGGTTCCAGTTGCGGAGGCTGAGCACTTGGCCACGGTCGACGGACAGCTCTCCGTCCCAGGCGCGGGGTTGGGAATCCGTGAGCCCGAAGCGGACCCGGAATGCGGCAACCGACTCGTCTCCCAGTGGACTCGGCGTCTGTGCGGGCAGGAACGAGAATCCGGCCAGCAGTACGACAGCCAGCACCGGCATCAGGACTGTCCGGACGTTCAGAGGCTTGGGACGGTATTCCCCTCGTGCGTTCATATCGGGGGAGATTGTATCAAGAGGGCACTTTGTTCGAGCATTGTTCCGGACGTACAATCTCTATATGCCGATCCGAACACTTGCCCTGCTCGCCTGCTGCGTGTCGTTGCTGCCGGCCGCCGCCGCACAGACAACAACAGAAAATGGCTTCGAGACCGTTCACGTAGTCAAGAAGCCCAAGCGCCGCTACGGCTACCGGGGCATGCCCGGCGACATCGAGCTGCTCAAAGACGGCCGGCTGTTGCTGTCGTACGTCTCCTACGACCCCGAGGGCGCGATCCTGGCCCGCTATTCCGAGGACCAGGGGAAGACCTGGGGACCCGAGTTCGTGTTGTTCGCCAAGCCCACCGAGAACGAAGGCGCCGCCTATGGGGCTCCGAGTTTTCTTCGCCTCAGGAACGGCGACCTCCTGGCGGCCTACATCTACCGGCCGGACGCCATGCCGCGCTACGGCCACAACTACTACCGGCGCTCGAAGGATGACGGCAAGACCTGGACCGACCAATACGACTACACTCCCTTCCCGGGCTACAACCTGGTACACAACGACAAGCTGATCCAGCTTTCGACCGGACGCATCATCGCTCCGCTCGAGATGGAACTGCGCGAGGAGGGCGGAGACCACCGCGGTTACGTGAGCTACACGTTCTATTCCGACGACGACGGGGTCAGTTGGCTGAAGAGCAGGAACATGGTGAACGTACTTCCCGTCGAAGCCCAGGAACCCCACGTGGTCGAGCTCGAAGACGGCCGTTTGATGATGCTCTGCCGCACCTACAGCGGCTACGTCGTACGGTCGTATTCCGACGACCAAGGCGAGTCCTGGTCTCCCGGAGAGCACCTCAAGAATCTCTCACTCCCTCCCAACTCCTCGGCCCTGAACGTGAAGCGCATCCCGTCTACGGGAGACCTGCTGCTACTGCGTTGTTCGGATGGCGTAAATCGTTGGCGCACGCCGTTCGTCTCGGCGATCTCGAAGGATGAGGGACGAACGTGGTCGAACCAACGCATCATCGGGGGCAGCGCCGAGGACGACTACGGCTATCCCAGCCTGCTCTTCCTCGACGGGTACGCGATCATCAGCTTTCACCAGCGCGACGGCCTCCACGTGGCCCGGATTCCGATCGACTGGTTCTACGAATAACTCCCGCGGCCAGGCCGGGTGGCTACAACGGGGATCGACGGTCCCGCGATGCCCAGCGTGCGAGCGGTATCTGCGCTGGAAACGTCGCATCGCAGACGTATGTAGCGCCGTGACACCAACTGTTGACCAGAGGCGCCATGGGACGGACGAGCACACGGGGCAGCGATCAGCACCGCTTAAAAAAACTGCCGTTCAGAGTCCCTCCGAGGCGTGCCGGGAGCGAGAATGGAAGAACCATCAAGAAGAAAGAGACGAAGTACACCTTGCGGTACAACGAGGATTACCCCCCCATTCCGCCCATTACAGTCTGCGATGTACGTTGACGAGTTCCGGCTCCCGAAGCGGTCTGGGGGGGACGGTTGAAGTTCCAGACCAGGAGCTGAGCCCTGCCCGCCCAATGGTGGTTGGAGGAAAGCAGCAAGCAGACAGCGAAAATTGTCTACTGGGAAGAAGCCGGCTCCTGGCTCGGCTATCTCCAGTAGTTTCCCGACTATTGGACCCAGGGAGACACACTCTAAGACCTCGAAACCCACCTCCGCGATCTCTACAAGGACCTCACGAGCGGCGAGTTGCCAGGAACCCGCAGAGTGGCCGATATCGCCGTCGCGTGAAACGAACCGCGCTGATCAAAAAAATCCAAGAGGGCGGCTGCGTGCTGGTGCGGCACGGAGCCCGACATGACTGGTACCGAACCCAGAGAATGGGGTTTACCAGCCCGTTCCGCGTCATCGCGAGATCAGGGAGCGATTCGCGAAGCACATCCTGACGCAGGTAGTGTTCTGGTGAGACGGATGATCAATGAGGACGATGATTTCTTCCTTTTAATCCGGACTCCGACAGCGCGGCGACCGTTTGGTCGTCAGCGAACTCTCCCGGCTCGGTCGGTCGCTGGGTCAGATCGTCGCCATCCTCGGAGCCCTCGCCAAGACAGGCGTCGCCTTCGTGGCGATAAAGGAGAACATCCGCGTCGAGGGCAAGCGCGATATCCAGACCAAAGTCATGACCACCCTCTTCGCGTTGTTCGCCGAGGTCGAGCGCGACCTGATCTCCCAGCGCACCCGCGAGGGCCTCGGGCAGAAAGCTCGGGCGCCCGAAAGGCTCGTTGGGCGTCTCACGGCTCAACGGCAAGGAGGACGACATCCGGCGCTTCCTCGAGCTGGGCGTTCCCAAAACCGCCATCGTCAAGCTCACCGGCTCACCGGCGTCTCCCGTACGACCCTCTACAGCTTCATGAGTGCCCGGGGGCTCAAGCCGAGCCCCTAGCGTGTATTTCAACGTGCGCCGTGAGAAGGCGCCAATCCTCAGCGGGTGCGAATCCCGCCCGGCAACTGTCGCTCCAGCCGGTAGCAATCGGAGCGGATGGTGGAGGTAACAACATCGTCTGAAGCACTCCGATGACAAAGGGCCGCCTCGGGCGGCTCAGCGACCACACAGGCCACAACGCGAGTAAACGCCGAGCAGGCCTCGAAAAGCACAATGCGGAAGCCGACCCGCCGTTGAAACGGGGAAGGCTGCCAGCGGTCGGGAAGCGAGCGACGCGAGCACCGACCGGTTCCGCCGGGGTATTGGCGGTGGCATGTATGGAAGAGGGGATTGGACGCAACACGGGAAGCCCTGCCGGTGGCGTGGCACGCGCCAACCGACAGCCCGCGAGGGTCAGGTTGGGCCGGCAGGGTGGCGGAGAGGTCCGTAGGTACCAAGGAAGCCGGGTAATGCCGGTGGAGGGAAGGGACCTCAGTTCGAGAGCAGCGCATGACGGAGGAAGGGACATGAGGACTGGCGAAAGCCTAACAGTCTCAGATGGAGTTCAGCGACTCCAGACGGCGCTACATGCGAAAGCGAAGGAAGCTCCGGGCTTGCGGTTTTACTCTTTGAGCGACAAGGTGTGGCGCGACGACGTGCTCGCAGTCGCCTGGCAGACTGTGCGGCGCAACGGCGGCGCGGCCGGGGTGGACGGCGAGACGGTCGCGAACATTGAGGCGCTCGGGGTAGACCGGTGGCTGGGAGTACTGGCGCGGGACCTGAAGGAGGGGACCTATCGGCCGCGAGCGGTTCGGCAGGTTCTCATCCCGAAGAAGCAACGAGGGAAGTTCCGGCCGTTGGGCATTCCGTGTCTCCGGGATCGGGTGGTGCAGACGGCGGCGATGCTGGTGTTATCGCCGATCTTCGAAGCCGACCTGCAACCGGAGCAGTATGCGTACCGGCCGGGCCGAGACGCGCATGACGCAGTCAGGCGCGTGCATCGGCTGCTGAGGACGGGCCACCGGGAGGTGGTGGACGCCGACCTGTCGGACTACTTCGGCCAGATTCCGCATGCGGACCTGATGAAGTCCATCGCGCGTCGCGTGAGCGACGGGCGGCTGTTGGGCTGGGTCAAGGCGTGGCTGGAGATGGCGGTGGAAGAGGACGACGGGCGCGGCGGTCGCCGCCGCACGAACCGGGCGCGTCACGAGCGGAAGGGGACCCCGCAAGGGTCTCCGATCTCGCCACTGTTCAGCAACATCTACATGCGGCGCTTCATTCTGGGCTGGAAGGTGCTGGGCTACGCCCGGCGCTTCAAGGCGGAAATCGTCAACTATGCGGATGACTTCGCGGTTCTCGGTCGCGCGCCGGCAGCGGTGATGCTAGCGGCGGTCGAAGCCCTGATGAAACGTCTGAAGTTGGCGATGAACGTTGAGAAGACCCGCTGCTGCCGGGTGCCGGAGGAATCGATGACGTTCCTCGGCTACCGGATTGGTTGCAACTACCGGCCGGGTACGGGTGCCGCCTACATAGGTACACATCCGAGCCGGGAAAGCGTCCAGAGCATCTGCCGTCGTGTGAGCGAGTTGACCGCGCCGCGCCACGTGCTCCTGCCGTCGGGAATCGTAGTGGGACGCCTCAACCGGTTGCTGACCGGTTGGGCGAACTATTTCATCCTGGGACAGGTCCGTCCGGCCTACAAGGCGATTGATCAACACGCGACCCGGCGGCTGCGCCAGTGGCTCTGCCGTAAGCACAAGGTGCGGGTCGGGAAACACGTGCGCTTCCCGTCCGAGCGGCTCTGGTCCGATTACGGGCTCACGCACCTTGCACCGCGTACGGCAGGTTTTCCGTGGGCGAAGGCATGATCTCGTCCGAGAGCCGGATGCAGGAAATCTGCCTGTCCGGTTCGATGAGCGGCGACTGGAAACGGGGCCACGGAGAGGAGTGAGGCACCGGCATCGGCGAAAGCCCCCGGCAACAGCTACCCCCTTTGCCTACCGCCACCGCGCCAGTCGTCGACTCTAGGGTACCGACCAGATTCGTGCAGAAATACACGCTAAGGCTCGCGCAGCTTGAGCTTGGCGGGGTCGATCTTGATCTCGCCGTAGAGGATGACGTTCTTCCACTCGATCGGGCTGACATGACGCAGCAAGTCGGGGTCGAACGGGAAATCCGGAGCGGCGGCAATCCGTGAGATCTCCCTGGCCTGCCAGTAGACGATGCAGGCGAGGATCAGGGTCAGACACGAGCACGCGCTCACCTGGTCGTAGACCTCGCGAGCGCTGATGCGGCCGCGCTGCCCGTAATAGACGGCGCGGGCCATGGCGTGGAGTTGCTCGACCTTGAGCAGGCCTCGTCGCACCTTGGCCCGCAGTTGCGGCTCGGACATGTACTGCAGCACGAATTCAGTCTTCAGCACGCGGCCGAGCTCGCGGTTGGCGGCGTAGAAGCGGTTCGAGGCCTGGAAGCGGTTGAGCCTCTGCAGGGCGGCGGAGGCGGTGGCGTGACCGGCGGGGAACGCCGCGTAGAATTGGCCGAGGCGGTCCCACTGCTCGGCGATGAGGCGGAAGTTCACCGCCCGCCGGCCGCGCTGGAGGACCGGCTCGAGGACGCCGTAGTCGCGGACCGGCTCGGCGCAATAGATACGCTGGCGGTACAGGCTGCGAATGCGCGGGCAGAAGCGCATGCCGACCATTGCGAAGGCGGCGAAGTTGATCTCGGTGTAGCCGTGGGTGTCGGTGTAGTGCTCTTCGAGGTCGAGGTCGCTTTCGTGGTAGAGCACGCCGTCGAGCACGAAGGGCGCGTCGCGGTCGGTGCACTCAATCGGGCGGCTGTAGAACGGCGCGTAGTTGTCGGCGACGAAGGAGTAGAACTCGAGCGCGAAGTCGTTGAAGCGTGTGCTGTAGGTTCGCTGCAGCACCTTGTGTGGCATGGCGAAGCGTTGCCCGTCGCTGGCTGACGTCGTGCCGTCGCCCCAATGGCCAGCGGCATCGAGGCGGGAGATGCCATGGACGATGCCGGCGAGCGCGGCGCGCTGGTTCTCCTCGACGAGGCGCCAATCGCTGACGTACTTGAGCCTCCTGTAGGCGATGGCGGGTGCGACCTTCTCCATGGTGTACAGGCCGAGATTGCAGCCGTGGGCGAGGATCGCGGCGAGCAGCGCGCACACTTCCCTGGGGTCGACCCGCTTCTCGCCTGGCCGCTGGAAGTGGACGCTGAACCCGAGGTCGTTCTCGACCTCGATGAGCAGGTCGGCCAGCCGGATCGAGCGACTGCGGGCGTCCAGCCAGCGGTGCAGTGCGATAAGGCTGTCCGATTGCGCCGGATCGGGGTGCTCGGCCGGGTCCGTCTTCAGCCGCCACCCGTCGTCGTCGAACACGACCTGCCGGTTGTCAGGGACACCCTCCAGGAACCTGTCGAACGCATCCGACAGGCGTGCTTTCAATTGCTCGACCGCCGCGGCGGGATCGACGGGGAATCCGGTGCGCGCCCAGAACGCTTCGCGGACCTGCTCCCACTGCGCGCTCGGCAGGAAGAACGCCTCGAACCGGCCGAAGTTCTTCGCGCCGTCTATGGCGATGTTGCCAGTCTGGATCTCGTCGCGCACCTTGAGGAACAACGCGCTCTCCCAGCAGCGGCGGTCGGTCTCGCCGTTGTGGCGGATGAGCGGCCGCAGCGCCGTCGGTGCGAAGTCCAGCGGTGCGTCGGGCGGCAAGCCGCGGCGTCCCGTCGCGCGGTGTTCGCGGTAGAGCCGCAACGCCGACAGCGTGGGTGAAGCGCCCTCGTCGTGCTCGTCGACGAACTTCATCCTGCTCAGAAACGGCGCGGCGAACTGGCTCAGGCCGGCGTGCCGCGCGGCGGTCTGCTTGAAGCGCGCCTGGCGGTCGCCCCGCGTCCAGTTCGCCAGGTCGGACTGGTCCTCGCGCAACTGTGTCTCCGGCACGATTGACAGCAATCTGGCCCGCAACTCGGCGTCGCCGATGTCGGGATCGAGCAGCACCGCGCCGAGCCGATGGTAGCGGTGAACGATCCGGTCAACGGCGTGGCGTTGCGCTTTGAGCATTTCATCGAGGCGGTCTTCGACCCGCTTGCGATTGCGGTCGAGGAGCTTGCCGTACATGTCGACGGCCTGGTCGAGCGTGTCGCGCCACGCTTGGTGCAGGAAGCACACCAGGGCGAGGTGGCGGCGCGGGGCCGCCATTTCGCGCACACGGTCGGCGGACGCGATTCGCACGCTGTGGAACAGGATCCGCTGATAGTTGCCGTTGACCCAGCCCACGTCGATTTCCAGCACGCCGGTCGCCTCGATCAATTCCAGCCTCGCCAGAAGCCGCTTCATGCCACCGACCGACGGGTTCGACGAACTGGCCTTGATGCGGTGCAGAGGCGAGTGCGGATGGTCGTCGCTGACGGCGACAAGCGCATCGAGGCGGTCGCGCATCGGCGCCGACAGACGCTCCGCCAGGCGTTGTGTCAGCAGTGCGCGGGCTTTGTGTCGGGCAGCCCCCACCGCACGGCGCAGCACCGTAGCGGCCGGCGCGAGAACGTGCTCGTCGCGAAGCCAGGCACGCGCCCGCACCAGCAGCGAGGCCGTGCGCTCGAGCCGTAGCGCTTCGTCTTCGAGGAACCGCGCCAGCCGTTCGCTGCCGGCGGCATCGAAAGCACTCAGGCGCAGGTACTCGCCGATGCGCTGCTGATGTTCGGAGACCGTCTGCTGCCGACCGGCGTATGCGTGGATCGTCTCGGCGTCGGCTCCCAACTGCAGGGCGGCGAACCTGAGGATCTCCCCGTCAATCTCCAAGGGCGCCTGTTGGGGAAATCTGCCGAGCACACGCACGAAGGCGACCTGGTAGGCGAAACCCAACCGATTGTGGCGGCCCCGCCGCAGGGCGATCTCGCGTCGGTCGGCTTCGAGAAAGCTGGCATCGCGAATCAGCCGGGGGCGTGAGACGTCGGGGTCGGAGACCGTCATGCTTCTGTCAGGAACAAACGCCCGTTCTGATCGAACAGTTCAGTAGCATGGAACGCGACGCATTCCATGTTTCGTATCTGTCAGATGAAATACCAGGAGCCGTGTTCCATGGTCAGGCCGTGAAAACCGTTGCCTATTTGAGGGTCTCGACCGCGCAGCAGGACGTGCGCAGCCAGCGCCTCGCCATCCTCGAGTACGCACGCAAACACGACTTCCACATCGACGATTTCATCGAGGCGACCGCCTCTGGACAGGCTTCCGAAAAACGCCGCCGGCTCGACGAGCTGATGAACGTCCTCCAGCACGGCGACCGTTTGGTCGTCAGCGAACTCTCCCGGCTCGGTCGGTCGCTGGGTCAGATCGTCGCCATCCTCGACGCCCTCGCCAAGGCAGGCGTCGCCTTCGTGGCGATGAAGGAGAACATCCGCGTCGAGGGCAAGCGCGACATCCAGACCAAAGTCATGACCACCCTGTTCGCGTTGTTCGCCGAGGTCGAGCGCGATCTGATCTCCGAGCGCACCCGCGAGGGCCTCGCCAAGGCCAGGTCCTCGGGCAGGAAGCTCGGGCGCCCGAAAGGCTCGTTGGGCGTCTCACGACTCAACGGCAAGGAGGACGACATCCGGCGCTTCCTCGATCTGGGCGTTTCCAAAACCGCCATCGCCAAGCTCACCGGCGTCTCCCGTACGACCCTCTACAGCTTCATGAGCACCCGAGGACTCAAGCCGAGCCCTTAGCGTGTATTTCTGCGTGCGCCGTGAGAAGGCGCCAATCCTCAGCGGGTGCGAATCCCGCCCGGCAACTGTCGCTCCAGTCGGTAGCAATCGGAGCGGATGATGGAGGTAACAACATGGTCTGAAGCACTCCGATGACAAAGGGCCGCCTCGGGCGGTTCAGCGACCACACAGGCCACAACGCGAGTAAACGCCGAGCAGGCCTCGAAACGCACAATGCGGAAGCCGACCCGCCGTTGAAACGGGGAAGGCTGGCAACGGTCGGGAAGCGAGCGACGCGAGCACCGACCGGTTCCGCCGGGGTATTGGGCGGTGGCATGTAGGGAAGAGGGGATTGGACGCAACACGGGAAGCCCTGCCGGTGGCGTGGCACGCGCCAACCGACAGCCCGCGAGGGTCAGGTTGGACCGACAGGGTGGCGGAGAGGTCCGCAGTACCAGGGAAGCCGGGTAATGCCGGTGGAGGGAAGGGACCTCAGTTCGAGAGCAGCGCATGACGGAGGAAGGGACATGAGGACTGGCGAGAGCCTAACAGCTTCAGAGAGAGTTCAGCGACTCCAGACGGCGCTACATGCGAAAGCGAAGGAAGCTCCGGGCTTCCGGTTCTACTCTTTGAGCGACAAGATGTGGCGCGACGACGTGCTGGCAGTCGCCTGGCAGGCCGTGCGCCGCAACGGCGGCGCGGCCGGGGTGGACGGCGAGACGGTCGCGGACATCGAGGTGTTCGGGGTGGATCGGTGGCTGGGAGCACTGGGGCGGGACCTGAAGGAAGGGACCTATCGGCCGCGTGCGGTTCGGCAGGTTCTCATCCCGAAGAAGCAACGAGGGAAGTTCCGGCCGTTGGGCATTCCGTGCCTCCGGGACCGGGTGGCGCAGACGGCGGCGAGGCTGGTGTTGTCGCCGATCTTCGAAGCCGACCTGCAACCGGAGCAGTATGCGTACCGGCCGGGCCGAGACGCGCAGGACGCCGTCAGGCGCGTGCATCGGCTGCTGAAGACGGGCCACCGGGAGGTGGTGGACGCCGACCTGTCGGATTACTTCGGCCAGATTCCGCACGCGGACCTGATGAAGTCCATCGCCCGGCGCGTGAGCGACGGGCGGCTGTTGGGCTGGGTCAACGCGTGGCTGGAGATGGCGGTAGAGGAAGACGACGGTCGCGGCGGTCGCCGCCGCACGAACCGGGCGCGACGTGAGCGGAAAGGGACCCCGCAAGGATCTCCGATTTCGCCACTGTTCAGCAACATCTACATGCGGCGCTTCATTCTGGGCTGGAAGGTGCTGGGCTACGCCCGGCACTTCAAGGCGGAAATCGTCAATTACGCGGATGACTTCGCGGTTCTCGGTCGTGCGCCGGCGGCGGTGATGCTAGCGGCGGTCGAAACCCTGATGAAACGACTGAAGTTGACGATGAACGCTGAGAAGACCCGCTGCTGCCGGGTGCCGGAGGAATCAATGACGTTCCTCGGCTACCGGATTGGCTGCAACTACCGGCCGGGTACGGGTGCCGCCTATATCGGCACACGTGCGAGCCGGGAAAGCATCCAGAGCATCTGCCGTCGTGTAAGCGAGTTGACCGCGCCGCGCCACGTGCGCCTGCCGTCGGGAGTGGTCGTGGAACGCCTCAACCGGTTGCTGACCGGATGGGCGAACTACTTCACCCTGGGACAGGTTCGCCCGGCTTACAAGGCGATCGATCAACACGCGACCCGGCGGCTACGCCAGTGGCTCTGCCGTAAACATAAGGTGCGGACCGGGAAACACGTGCGCTTCTCGTCCGAGCGGCTCTGGTCCGATTACGGGCTCACGCATCTTGCGCCGCGTACGGCGAGCTTTCCGTGGGCGAAGGCATGATCTCGTCCGAGAGCCGGATGCGGGAAATCCGCACGTCCGGTTCGATGAGCGGCGACTGGAAACGGAGCCACGGCGAGGAGTGAGGCACCGGAATCGGCGAAAGCCACCGGCAACAGCTACCCCCTTTGCCTACCGCCACCGCGCCAGTCGTCGACTCTACACGAATCTGGTCGGTACCCTACTCTACACGAATCTGGTCGGTACCCTAAGTCTGCTTGGCTCGAAAGCCACGTCAAGGAGGTCTTTCTTGACACCGCAGATTTGCTCGACGTCAAGTGGCCATTCACATGATGTCTCTCCTGTCATCCATTTTCGCTTGTTACCGCCACCGTGGGGGCCAAGGCTGGCTTGCAGGTGATCACTTGAACGGCATGCGCCGTTCCATGCATACGGAAATCTGTATACTCTAGGAATGGATGAGGGTGCGCGGCCCGTGCGCTGGGTCGGCTCCGCCCTGCGGGACCTCAAAGAGTTTCCCAGGGCTGTACAGCGCGATATCGGCCAGGCGCTCTATGCCGCCCAGTGCGGCGAGGCCTACCCTTCGATCAAAGCGCTGAAGGGGTTTCCTGGCACTTCTGTTCTTGAGATCGTCGCGCCATTTAAGACCGATACCTACCGGTCGGTGTACAGCGTCCAATTTGGATCGGCGATCTACGTCTTGTGCGCCTTCAAGAAGAAGGCCAAAGAAGGCCGGAAGACGCCGAAAAAGGAAAGGGACCTGATCAAGACCCGCCTGGAGGCTGCGCGCCAGGACTACAACCGGAGGCAGAACTGATGGCCAACAAGACGAACGACACGAAAGTGACGGAGAGTAGCGGCAATGTTTTCGCTGACCTCGGCTTCCCAAGTGCTGATCGCGAGCAGTTGAAGGCGAAGCTCATGCTGGAGATCTACCGCGCCATCAAGGACCGCGGCCTCACGCAAACCCAAGCCGGAGAGATTCTGGGCATTCAGCAGCCGCATGTCTCGGCTCTGATGAACGGCCGCTCTGGCAACTATTCTCTCGGTCGGCTGTTCGAGTTTCTGAACGCGCTTGGCCATGACGTCGAGATTACGGTGCGTCCCAAAGATCCACGGTCCCTGGCCGCACAAACGAGTGTGTGGTGCAACCGGGACGGGTCGGTAAAACAGTATGGGTAAGAGGTCCGAATTGTCTCTGCCCGTGGCGGCAAGATCAAGGCGCTTGCCATAAATCGTCTCAAGAGCTAAGCGCGAGAGGTTCCAGCAGCTCGCACGTCAGGTCTTCGCCGCCCCTCCGGGCTTCTCTGCCCTGACCCACAGGTCGCGGCCCAGCCCCCCTCACCCCTCCCAGCCCACCAACCCCAACCGATCGCACGGCGCATCGTGGAGGTTCTGCCGCAGTCCCAGGTAGCGCTCGGTAGTCTGGATCGAGGCGTGCCCCAGCGAGATCTGGATCTGCTCGAGCGGCGCGCGGCCGAGGTGGGCGAGCTTGGCAAAGGTGCGCCTGAGGTCATGCGGGGTGATCTTGCCCAGGCCGGCCTTACGCGCGTAGGAGACGACCGCCTCGAAGACCCCCTGCGGCGTGATCGGCCCAGGTCCGACCCGTCCGCGCTTGTCCACACGCCGCAGCACGGCCCCGCTGGAGATCCCGGCGGCGGAGGCCCAGCCATCGAGCGCCGTCTTGGCCCAGGACGGCATCGGGACGGTGCGGACGCGGCCGTGCTTGCCGACGAGATCG
>MKWU01006258.1_pt1 | contig 12248 bp, 12 predicted proteins | sample 809101 | NCBI WGS metagenome assembly MKWU01 (sample SAMN05860141, study PRJNA318959) | sponge metagenome | host: Aplysina aerophoba | place: Slovenia: Piran, Adriatic Sea, Gulf of Piran | collected 2013-05-07
TCGTCGGGTCGTGCTTCGCCATCACCTGCGTTATCGCCGCCGTCAGCGTCGTCTTCCCGTGGTCGATGTGACCAATCGTCCCGATGTTCACATGCGGCTTCGACCGATCGAATCGCTCCTTCGCCATCTCTGCGCTCGCTCCGGATGATGTCGACCCACGCGGATCGTCGTTCCTGGATCTTCGCCGCCCGGCGCCCGGACGGCGGTGTCACGCGCCGCTCGCCAATCTGACCGGAGAGGGAGTCCGCTGGTGGACCGGCTCGCTTCCCGCGCCCGGACTCGTCACTCCGACGTTCACCTACCGCGGGCGCGTCCTCCGAACGAACACCCCCGCCCCCGCCCACCCTTCGCCGCCCGACCAGCCCCCCCGGCCGCCGCCTGACAGCTCCACCTGGCGCCCAACCGATCCTCCAGGAGTCCGCGCCGCTCTGCGGCGCAGCCTCCGGGCGCAACGCGGGCGAAGGCTGGAGCCGATGACCGGGCTTGAACCGGTGACCTCGTCCTTACCAAGGACGCGCTCTACCACTGAGCTACATCGGCTCGTTCCCGCACGATGCGGCACCGGCACGACGGCGGAGGGCCGATTTGCCGGGCGTCGCCGGCCGTACCGGCCCGTCGTACGGATGCTGGAGCGGGAGACGGGGATCGAACCCGCGACCAACAGCTTGGAAGGCTGTGACTCTACCACTGAGTTACTCCCGCTTTCCGTCGGGATCCGCCCGCACGCTCTGCCGCGGCACGCCCGCGCTCCGCTTCGGCGGCCCGGCATTGCCCACGCGACCGCACCTGGAACCGGCGGCTCACCCGGCGTCGCCCCGTCGGACCCGGCGCCCTCGGACGACGGGTGGTGGCGAGGGGAGGATTCGAACCTCCGAAGCCGCTAGGGCGACAGATTTACAGTCTGTTGCGTTTGACCGCTCCGCAACCTCGCCGATCTCGTACGGCACGTCGGCCGGCAACCGCGCCGGCCGGCTCTCGACAGAAACGCTCCCTCGGATTCCTGGGCTTGGGAAATCGCGTGTCTCGCGCACATCCGCGCCGACGTCCCCTCCACGTTCGTCGGTTCGGACGCTCCACCTCGTAGTGGAGCTGGCGAAGGGATTCGAACCCCCGACCGGCTGATTACAAATCAGCTGCTCTACCGGGCTGAGCTACGCCAGCCGGACCAATTGAGCATCCTAGCACAAAGCCGGGGATCGCCGCAATTCAATTTGCGCTGTCCTCCTCGCGGGGCTCCGCCCGCGGAGGGCGCGCCCCGCTGCCGGCCCGAGGATCGGGAGCCCGGCGCTGGCGCACCGCCTCGAACAGTGCGATGCCTGCCGCCACCGACGCGTTGAGGCTCGCCACCTCCGCGCGCATCGGCAGGCCGGCAAGCCAGTCGCAGCGCTCGCGGACGAGCCGACGCAACCCCCGCCCCTCGGAACCGACGACCAGCGCCGTCGGCCCCCGCAGGTCGAGATCGTAGAGCGAACGGCGTGCCCCCGCATCGAGCCCGACCGCCCACACGCCGGCCGCCTTGAGCGCGTCGAGTGCGCGGCTCACGTTGACCACCGGAGCCAGCCGCACGTGCGCGATCGTGCCGGCGGAGGCCTTCACGGCGGCCCCGGTGGTAGCCGCCGACCGGCGCGTCTGCAGGACGATCCCGCTCGCTCCCGCCGCGGCGGCGGTGCGCGCCACCGCCCCGAGGTTGCGAGGGTCCTCGACGCCGTCGAGCACCACGATGAGCGGCGGCGTCGGACCGTCCAGCAGATCGGTCACCTTGACGTCGACCGGCCGGCGCACGGTTGCGAGCACGCCCTGGTGAGCGACGTGACCCGACAGTCGATCGATCTCGCTGCGCGCGACGCGCCGCACCCGGACCCCGTGCCGAGCCGCCAGGGCGAGGAGCTCGTCCGTCCCGCGACGACGGCTCTCGCCCAGGCGGATCTCGGTGACCCGGCCGGCGCGCAACGCCTCGATCGTCGGGTTCATCCCGTAGACCTTCATCGTCCGCCGCCCATCAGCAGGGCGACGGCATGCACCGCCACCGCCTCCCCGCGTCCGACCGCGTCGAGCCCCTCCGCGGTCTTCGCCTTGACGCTCACCCGCTCGACGTCGACGCCCAGCACCGCCGCCAGTCTCGCCCGCATCGCGGGAACGTGCGGCGCCAGCTTCGGACGCTCCGCGACGACCACGACGTCGACATTGCCCACCGCGAGCCCGCGACCGCGCACCAGCGCGACGACGCGGGCGAGCAGCTCGACGCTGGAGGCGCCCCGCCAACGGGGATCGGTATCCGGAAAGTGCCGGCCGATGTCGCCGGCGGCTGCCGCACCGAGTAGCGCGTCCGTGACGGCGTGACACACAGCATCGGCGTCGGAATGCCCGACGAGGCCGCACGGGTACGGGATGACCACCCCGCCGAGCACCATCGGGCGCCCCTCGGCCAGGCGGTGCGTGTCGTACCCGAAACCGACGCGCGGCGCGGTTTCCGCCACGGAGGAGGCGGCTCGGGCCGCGGCCCGAGCCAGGTCCTCCGGCGTCGTGATCTTGACGTTCTCGGGATCGCCGGGGACCGCCCGCACGGGGTGTCCGGCGCGCTCCGCCAGCGTCGCCTCGTCGGTTGCGTCGGCGCCGGCCCGGCCCAGCGCCACGGCGGCGGCCAGCACCTCGCGCCGAAACGCCTGCGGCGTCTGGGCCAGTCGCACTCGCTCGCGGGGCAGGGTGGCACGCACCATCAGCGCATCCCCTTCCGGACCGACTTCCTTGACGGTGTCGCTGGCTTCCAGCACCGGGATGGCAGCGCCGCACTCCGCGGCCGCCTCGATGGTCCGCGCGATCAGCCCGGCGGAGCAGAAGGGTCTGGCGCCGTCGTGCACGAGGACGATCTCGGCCGCGGCCGACACCTGCGCCAGGCCGGCCGCGACGGAATCCTGCCGGCGCCGCCCGCCGGCCGCGATCCGCCGCTCGCCAGCCGATCCGCCGGAACTGCTTCGGGACCTCGCCGCCGACCCGCACGCCGCGACCCCCGGCGGCCACGATCACTGCCACGCGCACCGCGCTACCCCTCCCCCGCCACCGTAGCCGCGATGACGTCGCGGGCCCGATCGGCGAGTGTGCGCGCGTCCTCGCGATCGAGACCGTCGGTCGGCAGCGGCGCGTGAACCACCAGCTCCACCTGCCCGGGACAGGTCATCAGGCGTCCCTTCGGCATGACGTGCCGGCTGCCGACGACGGCGACCGGCACGACCGGCAGGCCCGCCTCGATCGCCAGCCGGAACAGCCCGCGCCGGAAGCCGAGCACCTTCCCGTCGGGGCTCCGCGTCCCCTCCGGGAAGACGATCAGGGAGTGGCCGCGCCGCATCAGGTCGGCGATGCGCCTCAAGGTGCCCCGCCCGGCCCGGGCGCGGTCGATCAGCAGATGACCGGTGTAGCGCAGGTGCCAGCCCAGAACCGGAAAAGCGCCCAGCGAAGCCTTGGCGATGATGCGCAACTGGAACGGCAGCGAGGTGATGAGGATGGGGAAGTCGTAGATGCTCTGGTGGTTGGACACGAAGACGTACGACTGCCCGAGACTGACGCGCTCGCGCCCCCGCATGCGCACGCGCACCCCGGTGGTCGCGAGGATGCACCACGACCAGAGCCGGGCGCAACGGTGGGCGACGTGCCCCCGGCGGTCCACGAGCATCGACGCCAGCGACGCGGCGCCGAGGACGACGGTGTACACGGAGATCAACGGAATGAGCCAGAAGACCGTGCGCCACCAGTGATAGGGAGGCAGGGGCATCGCGCCGTTCACTCTCGAATCGTCGCCGGCTACTCGGTGAGCGCGGCCAGGGCCTCCTCGACCGACCGGACCCCATGGAGCGCGCAGTCCTGCGACGCCCTGGTCCGGTCCGCATCGCCGGCCGGCAGCACGCAGCGCGTGAAACCGAGCTGGGCCGCCTCCCTGAGGCGCAGCTCCGCACGGCTGGCGCTCCGTACCTCTCCACCCAGGCCGACCTCGCCGAACACCGCCGTCCCCGCACGAATGCGACGGCCGCGCATGCTGGACGCAACCGCCGCGACCACGCCGAGATCGGCGGCCGGCTCGCTGACGGTCAGGCCGCCGGCGATGTTGACGAAGACGTCCTCGCCGGCAGCGCTGAGTCCGGCGCGCTTCTCGAGCACGGCCAGAAGCAACGACAGCCGGTTGTGATCGATGCCGCTGGCAGTCCGCCGGGCCGTGCCGTAGGCGCCCGTGCTCACCAGAGCCTGCACCTCCACCAGAATCGGGCGCGAGCCCTCCACGGCGCAGAGCACCGCGGAGCCGGGGACGCCGGCCGCGCGCTCCGACAGGAACAGGCGGGACGGACTCGGCACCGGCACGAGGCCTGCACCGGTCATCTCGAAGACGCCGAGCTCGCTGACCGCCCCGAACCGGTTCTTGACGGCACGCACCACCCGATGCGCGTGATGCCGTTCCCCCTCGAAATAGAGCACCGTGTCGACGACGTGCTCCAGCACCTTCGGTCCCGCCAGGTTCCCGTCGCGGGTGACATGCCCCACGAGAAAGGTGGGCAGGTTGCGCTGCTTGGCGGCGAAGAGCAGGCGCGTCGCGGCCTCGCGCACCTGGCCGATGCTGCCCGGGGCCGACTGCAGCGCCGTCGAGACCGCCGTCTGAATCGAGTCGACGATCAGCAGGGCCGGCCGCAGGCGCTCCACCTCGTCCAGGATCCGCTCCAGGCACGTCTCGGCGAGGAGCCAGACCGGCGCCTCGCCGACGCCCAGGCGCCGGCCGCGATCCTTGATCTGAGCCGTCGATTCCTCGCCCGACGCGTAGAGCACGGGCCCGATGGCGACGGCAACCCGGGCCGCCGCCTGCAGCAGCAGCGTGGACTTGCCGATGCCCGGCTCTCCGCCGAGCAGCACTACCGATCCCGGCACGATGCCGCCACCGAGCACGCGGTCGAACTCCGCGAAGCCGCTCGCCAGCCGCTCGGTGGCGACCGGATCCACGTCGGCATACAGGCGCGCGGGCTCGCCGGTGGCCGGAAGGCCGAAGCGCGCGGGGCCGACCGCCCCGGGGGCGCGGACCGGCTCCTCCGCCATGGCGTTCCACGCGCCGCAGTCGGGGCAACGCCCGTGCCACTTCCCGGCCCGAGCCCCGCACGAGCCACACACGAAGACCGACTGCGCGGCGGGCTTCGACGTCGGCTTCGGCATGATCAGGGAAGGAGCAGAATTATAGTCCCTGGTGGACGCGGGCTATCCGGGCGCCGGTCCGGCAGAGGATCTCGTGGGGCACGGTCCCGATGACGCGCGCGAGCTCGCGCGCGTCGATGGAGTCCCCGCCCTGCTCCCCGATGATCACGACCGGGTCGCCCGGACTCACTTCGACGTCCGTCACGTCGACGATCGTCGAATCCATGGACACGGCGATGACCGGCGCGCGCCGGCCGCGCACGAGCACGCTCGCGGCGCCGGCCAGGCGCAGGTCCAGCCCGTCGGCGTAGCCGGCGGGGACGACCGCGGCGCGCATCGCCCGGGGGGCGGCGAAGCGCGCGCCGTAGCCGGCCGTCTCCCCGGCCCGCATCCCCTTGACCGCCACGACGCGGCTGCGAAGCGACAACACGGGGCGCACGGGGATCGCCGACTCCAGCGGCGGGGGCACGATGCCGTAGAGCAGCAGCCCGGGGCGGACCGCTTCGTACCACGTGCGCCGGTCGCGGAGCAGCGCCGCACTGTTCGCCGCGTGGCAGCTCACCCCCCGGACGCCGAGCTCGGACAGAACGGCCCGCACCGCCTCGAAGCACGCGCGCTGCCGATCGAACAGGGGGTGGCCGGCGCTCTCCGCGGTCGCGAAGTGGGTGTAGACCGCCTCCACCCGGAGCGGCCCGCCGGCGCCGGCCCCGAGCGCGGGGATCGTCCTTCGCAGGTTGTCGTGGCGGAACCCGAACCGGTTCATCCCGGTATCCACCTTGACGTGCACCCCGAGTCGGCGGCCGCGGGTCGCCGCCGCGGCGGCGAGGCGGCGCGCGGCCGAGGGTGACGAGACGGTCGGCGTCAGCCGGTGGCGAAACACGCCTTCCAGATCGCTGACGCTGAGCGCCCCGAACACGAGGACGGGAGCCTGGATGCCCGCCTCGCGCAACTCGATGCCCTCTTCGATGTCCGCGCAGGCAAGCGTCACCCCGCCGCTCTCCGCCTCGGCCGCCTCCAGCGCCCGGGCAACGGCGACCGCGCCATGACCGTAGGCATTGGCCTTGATGACCGCGATCACCCGCGGCGGCGCCCCGCCGGCCGACGCCGCGAGGTGCTCCCGGATGGCGCGGTAGTTGGACACCAGCCGGGCCAGGTCGACTACGGCATGGGTAGGGCGTACCACCGGTCGCACCGCCGCCGGGCCTACGGCAGGTCGTGGGCCAGCAGACCGAACCGCGTCTGCTGCTTGAGGAAGGCCAGGCGAACGGTGCCCGTCGGTCCGTTCCGCTGCTTCCCGATGATGATCTCCGCGACGCCCTCGTTCTCGGGCTTCTCGTCGTACATCTCCTCGCGGAAGATGAACATCACGACATCGGCGTCCTGCTCCAGCGCACCCGACTCGCGGAGGTCGGAGAGCTGCGGGCGGCGATCGGCGCGGGACTCCGGCGCGCGGCTGAGCTGGGACAGCGCCACGACGGGCACTCCGAGCTCCTTGGCCAGCCCCTTCAGGGCGCGCGATATCGACGCCAGCTCCTGCGTGCGGTTCTCGAAGCGTCCGCGGCCCTGCATGAGCTGGATGTAGTCGATGATGATGAGGTCGAGGCCGTGCTCGGCCTGGAGCCGGCGGGACTTGGCCCGCATCTCGAGCACGCCGATGCCCGCCGTGTCGTCGATGTGGACCGGTGCCTCGCGCAGCCGGTTCATCGCTTGCGACAGGCGCTCGTACTCGGCGTCGCTCAGGTATCCGGTCCGCAGCCGGTGCGCGTCGACCTGCGCCTCCGTCGTCAGCATGCGCAGGTAGAGCTGCTCCTTGGCCATCTCCAGGCTGAAGAAGCCGACCGTCTTGTCGGTCTTCGTGCCGACGTGCTGGGCAACGTTGAGGACGAAGGCGGTCTTGCCCATCGACGGCCGGGCGGCAACGATGATCAGATCCGCCGGCTGCAGCCCGGCGGTCAGGTTGTCGATGTCGTCGAACCCGGTGGGGATCCCGGTGACCAGGCCCTTGTGCGCCTGGAGCTGCTCAATCGCGGCCACTCCGTCGTCGACGAGGGTGCTCAGCGGGACGAAGCCGCCGTGCACGCGATCCTCGGCGATGGAGAAGATCTCGCGCTCCGCCTCGTCGAGCACCGCGTCCGCGTCCTGCTCCGCCCGATAGGCGGTGGTGACGATGCGGTTCGCGGAGTGGATGAGGCTGCGAAGGGTCGCCTTCTCCTTGACGATGCGCGCGTAGTGATCGACGTTCGTCGAACGGGGAACGCCGTCGGCGAGGCCCGAGATGTAGGCGGGCCCGCCGACGTCGTCGAGGGCGCCGGCCCGGCCGAGCTCGTCCTTGATGGTGACGAAGTCGATGGCCTGGCCCCGCTCGTTGAGGCCGACCATGGTGTCGAACACGCGCTGGTGCGCGTGCCGATAGAAATCCCCCGCGTCGATGAGCTCTGCCGCGACGTTGAAGGCGTCGTTGTGAATCAGGATGGCCCCGAGCACGCACCGCTCCGCCTCGAGGTTGTGCGGGAGCGGCTGCTCCTCGACACCAAGTGCGGAACCGGCCATCGCGTGCTCGGGCGGGCGGGCTCCCGCGAGCTACTCGGACTCGGATTGGACCTCGGGCTCGGGGTCCGCCGCGGCGGGCGGCGCGGCGGCGCCCCCCTCCTGCACGACGGTGACCTTCAGATCGGCGGTCACGTCTCGGTGCAGCCTGACCGGCACCACGAAGTCGCCCAGCTCCTTGATCGGCTCGGTGAGCACGATCCGGCGTTTGTCGACGGTCAACTGCTGGCCCTCGAGCGACTCCGCAATGTCCGCCGACGTGACCGAACCGTACAACGTGCCGGTGCCGCCGACGCGGCGTGCGATCACGCACTCGGCGGCGGCGATCCGGGCCGCCACGCTCTGCGCGTCCTTCCTCTCCACCGCCTCGCGGGCCTCGGCGGCCACCCGCTCCCGCGCCACCTGGCGCCGATTGGCGTCGGTGACCGGCAGCGCCAGCTTGCGCGGCAGCAGGTAATTGCGGGCGTAGCCGTTGGCCACCTGCACCACGTCCCCGCGGCCGCCCAGGTTCTCGATCGGTTCCCTGAGGATGATCTCCATCATCGCCTGCCAGCCCCCCGTCAGTCGGTGACGTACGGAATGAGCGCGAGCTGCCGCGCGCGCTTGACCGCCGTCGTGAGCTTCCGCTGGTGCTTGGCACAGGTCCCCGATATGCGCCGCGGCTGGATCTTGCCGCGCTCGGGAATGGCCATCATCATCACGCGAACGTCCTTGTAGTCGATGTACTCGACCTTGTCGACGCAGAATCGACAGACCTTGCGACGCCGAAATCCGCCTCGCCGAAACCCGCCGCCCCGTCCTCCGCGGCGGCCGCCGCGATCTTCGCTCATGGCTTCACCTCCGACTCCGCGACCTCGGGCTCCGCCGCCGCTGCCTCCGGCTCCGCGGCGGCCTCTACCGCCGGCGCGGGCACCACCTCGCCACCCGGCTCCGTCTGCGGCGCAGGCGCCGCCTCCTGGGTCGCGGCCGTCCCGGCCGCGGCCGGCGCCCCGGCATCACCCTGAGGTGCGCCGTCCCCCGCCCCCGCTTCGGCCTGGGCTTCCGCGGCGGCCGGTGGGGCCGCCGCCTCTCCCTGCGGACGGTCCGCGGGAAGCTGGCCCTTCGCCGCGCGGCGCCGCTGGGCCCTCGACTGACGGCGCTCCCGCGAGCGCTGGGCCTTCCGCAGGTCCTCGTCGACGCGCACGACCAAGTGTCGCAGCACGTTGTCGCTGACGCGCAGCCGGCGGTCGATCTCGCTCACCAACTCGCCGGATCCGCTGATCAACTCGAGCACGTACGTGCCCTCGCGGTGGCGGTCGATCTCGTACGCCAACTGGCGACGCCCCCAGTTGTCGGTCTTGTCGATGCGGCCCCCCAGCTTCTCGACGATTTCCGCGATCTGCGCGTGGAGGCCCGCCACCCCGTCTTCGTCCGTCTCCGGACTGACGACGTATACGAGTTCGTACTGACGTGTCTCGCTCATCGCTCTCCCTTCGGTCTCGACGGCCATCGGCGAATGCCGTGGCAAGGAGTGCTCCCCTTTCAGGGCTCCGCTTCCCGTGTCGCTCCGTCCGCCGGTTGGTCCGCTTCGCTCTTGCGATTGAAGCGGTTCATCATCGCATCGATACCGTCACGCACGAACGCCTCGACCGCGTCGGCCGCGCGCTCCAGCGCGGTCGCGATCTCCTCCTGCTCCGTCGCGTCGAATCGCGCCAGCACGTGGCTGGCAAGCCGTCGCTCCGTGCGGCCGCGCCCGACGCCGATCCGCAACCGGGCGAAGGCGTCGTTGCCGAGGGCCTCGATGATCGACGCGAACCCGTTGTGCCCCCCATCCGACCCCCGCCGGCGCCCCCGCAGCCGGCCGACCGCTAGATTCACGTCGTCGGCCACCACCAGCAACGCGCCCGGCTCGATCCGGTAGTAGTGCCTGAGCGCCGCAACCGCGCCGCCGCTCCGGTTCATGTAGGTGAGCGGCTTGGCCAGCATCACCCGCGCCTCCGGCCCTCGTTCGCGCGCCAGGAGAGCGTCGGTCGGACTGCTCTCGAAGGCCAGCCCCCGCCGGCGGGCAAGCTCGTCCACGACCTCGAACCCGACGTTGTGGCGCGTGCCGCGGTACTTGGGCCCGGGATTGCCGAGCCCGACGATCAGCTTCACGCGGCCTCCCGTTCACGCGGCCCGTTCTACGGCGCAGACCTAGCCTTCTGCTTCGTCGGCGCCCTCCGGCTTGTCCTCCGCCACGCCGTCGGCACCCTCCGCCTCCGCCTCCTCGGCCGACTCTTCGATCTTTGGCGGCAGCACATGCACCAGTAGCGTGTCGGGGTCGCTCACCGGCGTCCACGCCACCCCCTCGACCCGATCCCGCAACCGGACCCCGTCACCCACCCGCAGCTCGCTGACGTCGACCTCGATGTGCTCCGGGATCTCCGACGGCATGCACTCGACCTGCACCTCGCGCGTCACGAAGTCGACCAGCCCGCCCTGCAGCTTGACGCCCACCGCCTCGCCGCTGAGGCTGACCGGCACGGTCACCGTGAGGGCCTTGTCCATGGCCAGGCGGTAGAAGTCGACATGCAGCAGGTCGCTGCTGATCGGATCGAGCTGAAACTCCTTCACGAGCACGCGGCCGGCGTCCCCGCCGTCCAGCGCCAGCTCGATCAGCGTGTTGACGCCCGACTCGGAGCGCAGGATGCGCATCAGCTCCTTCGGGTCGACGGCCACGGGCTGCCCGCCGTGCGTGTCGCCGCCGTAGACGACGCCCGGCACGCGGCCGGCGCGGCGCACGCGCCGCGCGTGGTTCTTCCCGCGCGCCTCCCGGGTCTCCGCCGCCAGTCTCGCTTCCATCGCGCTTCCTCCGCTGCCTCGACCCCGCCGCCGTCACACGAAGAGCGACGACACCGACGTCTCCTGGTGAATGCTCTGGATCGCCCGGCCGAGCAACCGCGCCACCGACAGCACGCGGACCTTGTCGGACCCGGCGAACTCCGCGCGCAAAGGGATGGTGTTGGTGACGATCAACTGCTCCAGCACCGACCCTTCGATCCGCTCCGGAGCCGGACCCGACAGGACGCCGTGCACGGCGCAGGCCAGCACGCGGGAGGCGCCTCCATCGCGCAACGCGCGGGATGCCTGCTGCAACGTACCCGCCGTATCGACGATGTCGTCCTGAATGATGCACAGGCGGTCCCGGACCTCGCCGACGACGTGCATCACCTCCGCGTGCCCGTCGTCCGAGCGCCGCTTGTCGATGATCGCCAGGTCGGCATCGAGCCGCTTCGCGTACGCGCGCGCCCGCTCCACGCCGCCGGCGTCCGGCGACACGATCGTCACGTCCCGATTGTCGCGGTGCCGCGCCAGGTAGTCGATGAACACGGGCGTCGCGAAGAGATGGTCGACCGGAATGTCGAAGAAGCCCTGTATCTGCGCCTTGTGCAGATCCATCGTGAGCACGCGGTGCGTGCCGGCGGCGCTCAGGAGATTCGCGACGAGCTTGGCCGATATCGGCACCCGCGGCTTGTCCTTGCGGTCCTGGCGGGCATACCCGTAGTAGGGGATGACGGCGGTGATGCGCGCCGCCGACGAGCGCGTGAACGCGTCGATCATCACGCACAGCTCGACGAGGTGGGCGTCGACGGGCGTGCAAGTGGGCTGCACCACGAAGACGTCCGTACCCCGGATGTTCTCGTCGATCTGGAACGAGACCTCGCCGTCGGTGAACCGCCGCAGGCTCGCGCGGCCGAGCGGCACGTCCAGGACTTGCGCAATCTCCGCCGCGAGCGTCGGATGCGCGCTGCCGGCGAAGAGCTTCAGATCACCGTTGTGCGTCGGCACGATCCCTCATCAGACGCGCGATGCCGCGCCGCGCCGCCGCGGGGAACGGACGGCGGAGCGCGGTTGGCTGGGGCGGAAGGATTCGAACCTTCGAATACCGGATCCAAAGTCCGGCGCCTTACCGCTTGGCCACGCCCCATCTGCACGCCGGGGGCTCCCGCGGCTGCGCTCGGGGCTCTGCGCAAGCTGCGCCGCGCCGACCCCAGCGCAATCGGTGATACTAGCCGATGTCCCCGACGCCTCGCAAGGCCCGCCCCGCGTCAGCGCCTCCCGTCGCTCGTGAGCCGCGTGCGCCGCGCGAACTCGTCCGGCCCGATGGTGCGGGTGAGCCGGGTCCGCCACCCGGCCCGGCGCACCGCAGTGCGCGCCGCCAGCGCGGGATCGCGGGGGCGGGAGGGGCCGAACACCGCCGAGCCGCTGCCGGACATGGCGGCATGCGCGGCGTCCGCCCCGCGCAGACGCGCGATCATGACGCCGAGGTCCGGGTGCCGCCGCGCGACGACAGGCTCGAGGTCGTTGCGGAGCCCCGACAGATCCGAGCGCCACCCCGGCGGGCGCCGGCCGGAGCGTCCGGCCCCGGAAGCTTCGTCCCACCAGCGGTACGCGCTCGGCGTCGGGACTCCGAAGCTCGGCACCGCCAGAACCACCCAGTGCGGCTCGAGCGGCCGAATCGCTCGCAGGCGCTCACCGCGTCCCGCAGCGGCGACCGTCCCGCCGCGAAGGAAGAAGGG
>MKWU01006259.1_pt1 | contig 12247 bp, 9 predicted proteins | sample 809101 | NCBI WGS metagenome assembly MKWU01 (sample SAMN05860141, study PRJNA318959) | sponge metagenome | host: Aplysina aerophoba | place: Slovenia: Piran, Adriatic Sea, Gulf of Piran | collected 2013-05-07
CGTTCATAAATACCTCTATTTTTATTGACAAAATACTGAAAATAGATTGATTAGTTAGCTAAGGCTTATTGTTATAAAAATAATAAAATGGCCGTGACATTAAGTTTTTTGTTGATTCTATTTATTATATTCATTGTAATAATACGAGGTCTCGTATTATTACAAACATCTCCGCCCCTATCGGTCAAGTTTTATTATTTATTAGCATAATTCATGCCACTTTTATCGCTTCCACTTACCAGCTCCAAAATCTCTCTGAAATAGAAGCAAGATCCATCAATACATGCAAGGCAGTATCTATTTCTTGATGATTTCTAAAAGGCTCCATCTCACGATGATACTTCTTCCAACTATCAACGTAACTGACCTTAGCTTTAAACTGTTTAAACGGCAGCCCAGCCTGTTCTACAAAAGTAGCAAGATGATGCAATATAGGAAGATAATAAATATCTTCAATATGTCGGTGTTTATAGGTAAGCTGCTGATAAGCCCATTCTGCATAATCATGCCAGCTGCGCATCCCATTACCAGCTAGAGCAACAGTTACAGAAAAACTTTTATAAACCATGTGCTGAGATAACTTTTTGGCAACATCAAAGAGTAACACCCTCTGTGCAACCGCCGGTACTTTAAATCTTTCCACCACATCCTTAAATAACCGATTTACTGCAGTACTCTCTTTACTCGCAACACTATCCGTAAAAGAAGCTAACTGCAGCAACGCTGTAAAATATTGAACGTAACTCCAACGTAGCATATCTTGCAAGTTTCGATGTTTATTGCCCAAAAATTGCAACTCGTCATGTTGCAAGATACTCTCAAATGTTTCTCCGCTAAGCACCTCTATAAGACGGGCAAAGTATTCTACTCGATGTGCCCAAAGCTCTTTATGCTCACTCTCAGCAGCCAGCTGAACAAAGTCAGCAAAAGCTTTTTCTTCTAAAGGTATCACTGATGAACCCTGATACTTATCATCTCTTTTTAACAACACACCAGCTAGCACTCCAGGATCACGATGCGGATCACCACCACCTTCACCTAGTTGAGGACTACCCAAATGAGCAAAAATCAAAGAAGGAGAAGCATCTTCATGAGTAAACACCCATCTGGGGCGAAACTTTTGAGCAAAATAACCCAAAACCACACCAGCACTGATAGCACCCAAAGATGATTTTTTGGCAAAAACGTGCAAACCACCCGAGAAACGTTGCAGCCATGTAGGTAAGTTCCAAATAGTTATCGGCACAACAGCCATACCCGCTAAGTGTGTGAATGCAACCAACTGTTTATGGACATGCACATCTTCTTCTCTTTGCTCTAAACTCCCTTCTTGACCCTCATAAAGATAAGATGAGTTAGCTCCATAAGCATAAGCACCACACAACCACCACACACTCAGTACATACAAGCATCGTTCCATTAAGGCTCCATAACAATGATCTTGATCATCCTTGATAATCATACATGTAAGTGAGAATATTTATATTATAAGCGTATTATACCGCTCAAAGCAAAATCCACTTAAAAGAACACCGTCACAAACAACCAGATAAAGAGACTTGATATCTCTCTAGCCACATGTTGTTAGCTTATGTTATTTGAAACCTTGAATGAACTTTTTATTGTATGTCTATGTCTTATGCAAGCTACCTGCTAGCTCTTTGATGGGATAACGTTTATTAGCCACTAACAAGATACATACCATCAATACATACACCACAAGCGAGCTAGCACCATTGGAAATAAATGGCAAAGGAATACCTTTGGTAGGAAGTAAGCCCATGGCCACTCCCATATTAAAAACACTTTGAATACTCAAAGTTAAAGTGATACCAAGACAGGTAAAGTACCAAAAACCATCCTTTTGCTTTTGGGTAATGCGAAATCCACAGTAAATCAATGTAGAAAAACTCAATACCACAAACAAAACACCCACCAAACCAAGCTCTTCACCTATGACAGGTAAAATAAAATCCGTATGAGCCTCAGGAAGAAAAAATAACTTCTGCTTAGACTCACCAAGACCTCTTCCCCACAAGCCACCATTTTGAAATCCCACATAAGATTGAATGATCTGAAAACCACCACCACGTACTTGGGACCAAGGATCCAAGAAAGCAAGAATACGCTTCAATCGATAAGGTGCTATCACAATCATAACAGACATCAACACCAAACCCACACCCACCAATCCTGACATCACCACTCTAGGCAGCCCTGCTACCCATAACATCATAAAACACACAGCAGCTAACAGAACTGTAGTGCCAAAATCTGGCTGCAACATCAAAAAAACAGCATAGCCCAAAAACAACATCCCACAACTTAAAGGCCCTGAACGTACATCTTTGATGCGAAAAGAAGGCCGTGATATATGACGAGCCATAAGTAACACCAAAGCTAACTTAGCTAATTCCGAAGCCTGAAACCGTACTCCTGCTAAAGTCATCCATCGCTTAGCACCACCAATTTCACTGTACATACCAGGTACCAGTACCAAGGCTAATAAACACAGTATCATCACATAAATAATCAAAGGACTTTTTTCAAAAACTCTCAAAAAAACTCTCATCGATTTCCTTAATGCAGCCTTCGAAGATGATACCCATAAAGTCACAAAACTCATCAATGCCAAACCTACCAAAGCCACATACAACTGCTTTCGCACAAAAACATACGAATCATCTAACTGATGAAATCCCTTCATAGATGATGCGGTATAAATAGCTAATAATCCCATCACCATCAAAGAAATCGTACTGACAAATACCAAAGTCTCAATACCTGTGGTGGCTGGAGAAAAACCAACAGTAGAATGTGGGGTTAATAAACGTCCCTTAGCACCAGATGATGGCTTTCGCATATAAAACAAAGCTTTTATATGATCAAAAAAAGACTTTTTCATCATCCCCCACCATCACAGACAACCTGTGGCTTGTGTAGTCTTGTGCGTAGCCTTTGTATATAACCTTTACCACTCACTAAGTTCACTCCCTCATTATAGCTCACTCACCTTATTTCACATGCTACAAAAGGGCTACAAAACACCACCACCATAAGCTTTTTTCTTTTTTTCTCAATATCATACTTCCAAATGCGATACATATTTATCTCGAAAAAATATTCTCAAAGACAGGCACGCTTTAAGCTCTTTGTCTCCACTAGCCATGCCCATTAAATCTTAAAGAAGACATATGACATCTCCTTTCTTTGCACACAAAAATACTCATCAGTCTACATGGAACCCTCTGGCAACTCATCTAAAAAACGTAGGCAAGATGGCCTCCTGTTTTGCTATGCCAGCCTGCAAAGATATGGCAAAACATGCAGGATTTTGGCATGATTTAGGGAAATATCGCACACCTTTTCAAGAGTATTTAGCTAACAAAAGACCACGCAGCAAAGATACTCATCACAGTGTTTATGGAGCCTACCTTGCGTACTCGCTCGAGTACCTAGACATTGCTTTTGTCATTGCCGGCCACCATGCAGGACTTCATGACATCAGCAATTTGAAAAAAATGTTCCATGATTATCCTGATCTTGATAATGAAATATCCAAACTTAAAGATATCTTCACCCAAGAAGTCGGATCACTACCTGAATCCATTCAACAACCTGATTTTACACATAGAAGTAACAACCAAGACCACCAAAGACTCACCCTTGAATTCTATATCCGTATGCTCTTTTCATGTCTCACTGATGCCGATGTTCTCGATGCTCAACGCTTCTCGCAAGGAAAAAAGGAACTCCCTCAACCTCATCTTCTCGAACCAACACCCATGATCGAACAACTCGATGCACACATGGAAACACTGAGCGAAAAAACATCTTCTCCTCTAAGTCAACTCAGAAAAAATATTCACGCACATTGCCGTCATGCTGCAAAAGCTCCTTTGGGACTCTTTTCACTCACCGTTCCCACCGGAGGAGGCAAAACTCTTGCATCTATGGGATTTGCCCTCGAACATGCAAAAATGCATCAACTCGAACGTGTGATTGTCATCATTCCTTATCTTTCCATTATCGAACAGAACGCTCGCGTCTACCGAGATATCTTTGATCCCAAAGATCAAGGTATTGTGGTGGAACATCACAGCCATGTTAAAGAAAAAGATCATAACACCAACAACGAACCAGACAAAGCCACAACAACCACACATATTACGGATAATTGGGATGCCCCCATTGTGGTTTCAACCACTGTACAATTCATCGAGTCCTTGCTGTCTAACCAGCCAAGCCAATGCCGCAAACTCCACAATATCGCAAGATCAGTGGTTTTACTCGATGAAGTGCATACTCTACCTCATCATCTACTCGACCCTCTTCTCAATATTCTCCGAGAACTCACCACCAACTACCAAACCTCTATCGTACTCTCCACAGCCACTCAGCCAGCTTTCAAACAAAGCCCAACATTACCCAATGGTTTTACCGAAAACGAAGTCACAGAAATCATCCCCAACCCTCAAAAATACTTCAAACATCTCAGGCGCATCACCTGCCATCTTGACAACCATACCTCCACTTGGCAAGATCTCGCAGACATCTGGAGCACCTGCCATCACCGAGCTTTGGGCATAGTCAATACTAAGCGTCAAGCCAGAGACTTCTACAATACACTTTGCAAGTCACCACATATCAATCCAGACCATGTCTTCCATCTCTCCTCAGCCATGTGCCCTGAACATCGCTCAGATGTGCTGAAAAAAGTACACCATATCTTAAATACACCCACAAACCAACAACCCTGCTACTTCGTCACAACACAAGTTATTGAAGCAGGAGTGGATATAGATTTTCCTGTAGTGTTCCGTGCTATGGGACCACTAGATTCTTTGATTCAAGCTGCAGGACGTTGCAACCGTGAAAATAGACTCAACCAAAAAGGCAAACTCATCATCTTTCAACCCGAAGATAACACCTTACCAGCAGGAGATTCTTATAGACTTGCCACAAATATCACCATCAATTTTTTAAAAAACATCAGCAACCAAAACCAAGATCTCACAGAGCAGATGATCTCATCACCCACTATATTTTCTGATTATTTCCAAAAGCTCTATCCCCTTTTAGAACGCGATTCCCAACAAGTAGGATCGATTCAAGACAGCCGGAAAAACTTTTTATTTCAATGTGTGTCAAAAAAAGCTCAAGTTATCGCAGATAACACCACACCTGTCATTGTTCCCTACAAAACAGCTCGCCAAAATATCACCAAGCTTCAACACATGTATAAAGATAAAGAAGATACATATAAGTCCGTACCAAAAAAACATCTACGAAAGCTGCAACGCTACATGGTAAGTCTTTATGACAAAGACCTCCAAAAAGCTCAAAGTCAAAACCTTCTCACAGAAATTGTGCCACAAAAACCTTGGCTCTATCTAAATAACGATACTTACGACCCAAAACTCGGAACTCTCATCGGCGATCACTAAACCACCTCACAGACACAGAAAGAATCATCATGAATCCAACAGTACATCTTAAAGTTTGGGGAGACTGGGCCTGCTTTACCAGACCAGAAATGAAAGTCGAACGAGTGAGCTATGGAGTCATGACTCCATCAGCAGCTCGAGGTATCTTAGAGGCTGTCTTCTGGGAACCACAAATGTATTTTACCATCAGCTCTATCACCATTATCAAAAAAGGTACCTGGACTTCTGTAAGACGCAACGAAGTCCAGAACACAATCAGCCCTCGAACAGCCAAACAATGGATGGAAGGCAAAAAACCCATCGAACCACTCCATGCAGGAGGAGGAGCTCCTGATGCCACCCAACGTAATATGCTCGCCTTAAAAGATGTGGGCTATATGATCAGTGCTGAAATAGCCACCACTGAACTTGCCACACGCCCACATGATACAGCACAAAAATATGCTCATGAATTTAAAAGACGCGCTCGTCTCGGAAAATGCTACCACCGTCCAGCACTTGGCATGAGAGAATTTGCTGCTGATTTTATATGGGTAGACGACCATCAAGAAACTCTTAAAAACGCAAACAAAGATCCCTACAACGAAGATCATGGCCTTATGCTCTATGACGTTTTTTCTCCCATGGAAAGAAAAAAAGGCTTTATGTGGATGCCACAAAAAAACCAACAAAAAAAGAACACACCAGCTTACAGTGGCCAACTTACAAAACCAAGGCCCTGTTACTTTCGCGCAAAAGTCACACAATCACAGCTGTTATGCCATCCTAGCAAAGTCGACATCATCTATGCTGCATAACTTTTTTCACATTACACAGAAAGCCTAAATATATGATTCTTCAAAGTTTAAATCAATTTGCCAAAGATAAGAATTTATTATCTGTAGAAAAACAAGCTTTCAAACAAAGAAAGATAGATTTTTTAATAGACCTAGATGACAAAGGTAAGCTACTCGGGGTTATGGATTTCAACAAAGAAACATTGAGTTGTCCCGTATCCCTTCGTGAAAAATCCATGGGAGGTGTGGCTGATTTTTTAGTGGCTCGACCACTGGCTTTATTTGGCAAAGACCTTTCTGGTAAAAAAATCTCTGAAAAACAAGCCCAAAGACGAAACGCAAATAATCTAGAAAAATTCAACGATTTTTGGAAACAAATCAAAGACGCTTATGCCACGACTCAATTCTCTCCTCTTTACAGTGCCCTGCAATTTCAACCAGTATTTAACACACTGCCAGATAGTATGCTCTACACTGAAGAAGACCTTAACGCGGATACCAACCAAAACTCCCCGATGCATTATTGGATCGTTTTAAGTGATGGCACCAAAAAACAACTCAAAGAAACACACACATTTACTTTTTCTATTCTTCAACAGCCTCTGGTAAATAACCCAGAAATACATACTTATTGGAGCGAAGAGTTTCAAAAAGAAGCTCTCCAAGGAATAGGCAACGCTCCCAAAGGGCTCTGCTCTATTACAGGGGAACACCAAAAACCCTTAGCCAAAACACATAACCCTAAAATCAAAGGAGTACCCAACTCACAAGCCACTGGATCTAAGATATCTTCCTTTGACAAAGCTTCCTTTACTTCTTTTGGCTTTGAACAAAGCTTAAATGCTGCAGCTTCCATCGAAGCATCAACCGGATACTGCAAAGCCCTTAACTTTATGCTAAATAGAGACTCTCGTCACTCTATCTCTCTGGCAAATTCTATCTGTTGCTATTGGAGCAAAGATCCTAAAAACCCCGTGGTTTTTACTCTCAATGACCTGTTTGAATCCGCTAATCCCGACCTGGTTAAAGATTTCTTAAACCAACCTTATTCTGGCAAATCAAGCTCTCACCAAGAACAAGATCGTTTCTATGCCTTGATACTATCTGGCAATGGCGGACGCATTATGGTGAGGCATTGGATCGATATCCCTTTTAAGGAAGCGCAAGACAACTTTCGTAGCTGGTTTGAAGATCTCGAACTACTAGAAGCCAAAACATCCAAAAACCATAAGGCTTCTCCGTTAGGTATTTTTCAGCTTGCTAAAAGTACCGTTCGTGATGCCAAAGAACTGCGCACAGAAACGATAACACAACTGTTTCTTGCTGCCTTTAATGGCACACCACCCGCTCTATCACTACTCCTAGCTCTACAGCGACGCCTCAAAGTTGCTATGGCTCAACAAGGAAACAAAGCACTGTGGAATCATTCCATGTTTGCTCTCATGAAACTCATTCTTAATCGTCATCAACGTATTTATAACAAGGAAAACTCTATGGAAGTATCTCAAGAATTAGACGAACATGCATCACACCCCGGTTATCTCTGCGGAAGATTACTCTCCGTTCTTTCACGCTGCCAAGAGAAAGCTCACAATTACAGTTTATCAGGGGCTGGAGTAGCAGAACGCTACTTTGCTACCGCCATGAGCTCTCCTCAATCTGTCTTTCCTTTGCTCATGAAACTCAACCGGCATCATCTTAACAAAATTCAAAAAACTGACAGCTCATCTGATCATTTCTATGAACGAGATATCGCTTTTATCATGCAACACCTCAAAGCATTCCCAAGAACTCTTGATCTCAAAGGGCAGTCTTACTTTGCTCTTGGCTACTATCACGAACAAGCTGCAACCTTGAAAAAAATCGAAGAATGGAGGGAACAAAACCATAAAAAAACAGCGTAATGAAACAACATAGATTTTTTATATGCCTATTTCACAGGAGAACACACATGACTAAAGCCAACCTTCAACCACTAACTAATCGCCACGATATCTTGTTTTTATTCGAAGTAACCAATGGTAATCCTAACGGAGATCCCGATGCTGGTAATATGCCAAGACTCGATCCCAATACCAATCACGGCATTGTAACTGATGTATGTCTCAAACGTAAAGTACGTGACTATGTCAGTACATTTCCTCCTCTACCTGATTCAAACCCATTAAAATACGAAATTTTTGTTCAACAAAGCAGCGTACTCAATAGCCATATCCAAAAAGCTGTCGAAGAAGCCGGTGAAGCAACCACCAAAAAAGACCATGGAGAAAGTGCCGTAAAATGGCTCTGCGAAACCTTCTACGATATACGCACTTTTGGTGCCGTACTATCCACAGGCCATCTCAAAGGTTCTGCCTGGGGACAGGTACGTGGTCCAGTTCAGTTCACTTTTGGCCAAAGCTTTCATCCCATCACACCCCTCGAAATCACCATCACACGTTGTGCTGTCACCGATGTTAAGGATATTGATAAACAACGCACCATGGGCAACAAACACATCGTGCCTTATGCCCTCTATGCAGCACGAGCTTATGTTTCTCCAGCTTTTGCCAAAAGATCAGGCTTCACACAAGCAGACCTCGAGGTGTTTTTTGAAGCACTTGTCCATATGTTCGATCACGATCACTCAGCTGCACGAGGAGACATGGTTGTGCGTGGCGTATATGACTTTGAACATGTGGGCACACAACATCCTAACAATGCCCAACAAAATACCAGAGAAGCTGAATTAGGATGCGCTCATGCTCATCATCTTTTTGAAGGAGTTTCTGTCAAACTCAAAGAAAATGTCAGTTTTCCTAAATCCTTTGACGATTACACAGTGAATTGTACTTGGGATCAAACAGAATTACCTAAAGGAGTCGTTTTGCATAAACGTCACACAGCACAAAAAGCCTTACTTCGTTCCGCTTAACAGCAACTGTCCTAGTAGCACTCTCACACGTAGTGTGGAGAGTGCTACACAAACCCCGAAAAACAACTCACCATGCCAGACCTAGATATAGAACCCATCGTTTCTATCAGCTCCATAAACACGTATCTCTACTGCACACGAAGAGCAGGATTGGTACTCAATGAACTCGTATTCACCCATAATCATCATACTCTCAAAGGAAAATATCTTCACAAACGCCCTGATCTTCCTGGTGCCCATAACACCGGTGATATCAGCACAATCCGTGCCCTTCCTGTGTGGTCAAAAACACTAGGACTGTATGGAAAATGCGATATCGTTGAAAAACATAACGATGATGTTTTGATACCTATAGAATACAAAAAAGGTGCCAAAAAAAGTTATGACAATGATAACGCTCAAATATGTGCTCAAGCATTATGCCTAGAAGAGATGTTTCATATAAACATCCCCCATGGTTTTATATTCCATGCCACCAGCAAATCACGCAGAAAAGTCCACTTTGATCACAGGCTCCGCAAACTCACTAAAGACACCATCAAAGCCATCCATGATCTTATAAACAGCAAAGAGGTACCTAAAGCAAAGCTCTCACCAAAATGTCCTGGTTGCTCTGTTAAAGCGACATGTTTTCCAGAAATAACCTCCAATGAATGGGCACATAATCCCTCCAGTATTTTCAAGCCAAGAGAACTTAGAACCGTTAACGAAGGAGATTATTAATGTCAGAAGTTCTTCTCAATACTCTTTATATCTCTCAACCTAAAACGGTGGTGTCAAAAAGCAAAGAAACCCTCAAAGTCACTTACACAGAGGACGAAGTACAAAAGACCTTTCAAATACCCATTCATAATATTAAGTCTATTTGCATATTCGGTAACACCCGTATCACTCCTTATGTACTTAAACTCTGTCTAGATCATCAAGTCTCTATTCACTTCCATACAGAAAATGGCTTCCTTCTTGGCCACATATTTGGCAGCGGAGACACTCGATATCTGGTACGAAAAGCTCAATATGCTACATCAGACGATCCAGTAGCTGCACAGAGTATTGCAAAAATGCTTGTGGCTGGAAAAATCCAAAACTCCAGAATCAACTTACTCCGTTCACGACGTGAATCCGAATCTGAAACCGAACAAAAACAACTCAGTAAAGCTATTCGATCTCTAGCTGAACTCCTCAAAAAACTCGAACGTCAGAAAAAAGCTAACACTTTAGAAAAAGCTCTAGGGCCCATCAGAGGTATTGAAGGAATGGCAGCAAAAACCTACTTCCAAGTCTTTTCCAACATGATGAAACAACAAAGAGAATATTTTTTATTCACCACACGCTCCAGAAGACCTCCTTTAGATCGTATAAATTGCTTATTATCTTTTCTTTACGCCCTTACCCGAAGTGATTGTCTCACAGCTCTATCTGTTGCCGGAATAGATCCTTATGTAGGATGGCTACATACCACTCGAGCCGGCAGACCAGCTTGTGCACTGGATCTCATGGAAGAGTTCCGTCCACTAGCAGAAAGACTTGCTATAACATTGATCAATCGCAAGCAGATTCAAAAAAAACATTTTAAAGAACTAGAAGGAGGTTCTGTTGAACTCACCAGAAGTGGTCGTAATGCTGTTATTACAGCATGGCAAAAGAGAAAAAAGATCATGGTCAAACACGAACTATTTCAACAAAAAATGTACATGGGACACGTTTATCTTATCCAAGCACAACAACTATCAAGATGGCTCAGAAAAGAAACCAGCCATTATGTTCCTTTCATCTCTAATTAAATTTAGCTATTATGTTTATTCTAGTTGTTTACGATGTCACAACAAAGTGCTCACAAGGACAAAAGAGATTACGTAGAGTAGCAAAGACTTGTGAAGACTTTGGAATAAGGGTTCAAAATTCTGTCTTTGAGTGCCGTCTCAATATGGCAAATTGGGTTACATTCAAACACCGACTACTTAACGAAATTAATACCAACGAAGATTCTCTTAGGTTTTATTTTCTCCACGAAGACAATCAAAAAAAGACAGAACATCATGGCTGCAAAGAACCTATCGACATTACTGAACCACTCATCTTCTAAGATACGCGAACCTAAGGCCATAAGATTTAGCCCCCATATCCGCTATCACCATAACTCCTTGATTTCACAGCATCAAAATAAACCCGCCTTATTTGTCATTCTACGACACTTCTCATTTTTAACCGTTTCGCTAATCACATCACCTAACCTGCCGATATCATTAACGCTACATGCCACGCTATCACCTCTTCAATAAAGGAGAGGTGTGGATTGAAACCTATTGCCTTCGAGAAGAAACTCCAATATGACGGATCACCTCTTCAATAAAGGAGAGGTGTGGATTGAAACCGGTACCGAAAGCAGACCATTCAGGACTCTAATCCATCACCTCTTCAATAAAGGAGAGGTGTGGATTGAAACTCCTATTAATCAAAATTATAACTTTCCGAGGCATATCACCTCTTCAATAAAGGAGAGGTGTGGATTGAAACTAATAAAGTTATTAGTAATGTATCTGTTCTTACAATCACCTCTTCAATAAAGGAGAGGTGTGGATTGAAACAATTTGCACGATGTTCCCGATGAGCCGTATACCTTATCACCTCTTCAATAAAGGAGAGGTGTGGATTGAAACGGGGAAAACCAGCCAGGCTTTTCCACCGGCTTCATTAATCACCTCTTCAATAAAGGAGAGGTGTGGATTGAAACCCACTTCGTAGCATCCTCTTCGTAGGCTCTGGTGATCACCTCTTCAATAAAGGAGAGGTGTGGATTGAAACACCGATGATAATGTGAGAGCAATCGAACCTGGATTATCACCTCTTCAATAAAGGAGAGGTGTGGATTGAAACTGTTGATCTTAGACACCATGTCTAAGTAATCCATATCACCTCTTCAATAAAGGAGAGGTGTGGATTGAAACTAATATTCGAACCTAAACCGTAACCGAAAATCCTAATCACCTCTTCAATAAAGGAGAGGTGTGGATTGAAACAAAGGGTGCTTGCAAAAAGTACGGCGTCAAATATGCATCACCTCTTCAATAAAGGAGAGGTGTGGATTGAAACAGAATATTAGATGATAT
>MKWU01006260.1_pt1 | contig 12245 bp, 8 predicted proteins | sample 809101 | NCBI WGS metagenome assembly MKWU01 (sample SAMN05860141, study PRJNA318959) | sponge metagenome | host: Aplysina aerophoba | place: Slovenia: Piran, Adriatic Sea, Gulf of Piran | collected 2013-05-07
CCTACAACGAATCGCCGATGCTGGCCGAAATGGTGGCGGCCGGAACACTGCCCCCCGTTGAGGAACGCCTGCCGACCGAGCCGTTCGTGGTCACCAACCGCATGCTGGTGGTCAGCTACGACACGGAGATCGGCAAGTACGGCGGCACGATGCGCCTGCCGCAAAACGGTCCCGGCGGCGATCCGCACTTCTACATTGGTTCTGTCGAACCTCTGGTCTGGGCACCCGGCGCCTTCAACTACGACATGGGAATTTACGGCAATGTCCTCAAGGACTGGGAGGCCAACGACAACTACAACGTCTACACGCTATCCCTAAGGGAGGGCATGAAGTGGTCCGACGGCGAGCCGTTGACCACCGCGGATGTCGACTTCGCCTGGAATGATGTGGTCATGAACGATATTGTCACGTCCGCCATGCCCAAATACCTCCGCACCGCCAACACGGCATCGGGTACCCCGGCCACGGTGGAAATCCTGGATGACTACACGTTTACGGTCACCTTCGACGACCAGTACGGCAGTTTCCCGGCGCAAATGGCCATTGCCAGTTGGCGCGGTTATCAGGATCTCCTGAAGCCCGCCCACTACCTGAAGCAGTTCCACGCGGACTACGCCGATGCCGATGAACTGGCGGCCAAGATGGAAGCCGAGTCGATTGAGGAAGGCCAGTGGTACAACCTCTTCAACGCCAAGCAGATGCCCGGCAACCTGTGGCGGGTCATCAACGAGGAGGGCTTCGGCCATCCCGTCCTGACCGCCTGGCAGATGGTGGACTTCGGCAACGGCGTCTGGAACTTCGACCGCAACCCGTACTACTTCAAGGTGGACGAGGCCGGCAACCAGTTGCCCTACATCGACCATGTACAGATGGTGTTGGTCCAGGATCGGGAGACTATCGTCCTGAAGATTCTTTCGGGGGAACTGGACTACCTCGGCGAGCGCAGCTCCCTGCAGAACCTGCCCCTGCTCAAGCAGGCCGAGAACGACGGCATCCTTAACGTGTTCCTTCCGCGCATGCACCGGCTGCCTATCAACTTCTCACTGAACCTGACCTATCCGGACGAAGCCTACCGCCAGGTCACCAACGATGTCCGGTTCCGCGAGGCGATGAACTACGCCATCAACAATGACGAGATCATCCAGACCTTCTATCTGGGTGCCTTCGCCAAGCCGGCCTATGAATCGGGAACTCCGGTTTACGATCCGGAACAGGCCAACGCCATCCTTGACGAAATGGGCCTGGCAGCCCGCGGCGAGGACGGGTTCCGGCTGGGTCCGGACGGTGAGCCGTTCGAAATCATCTTTGAACCGGCCCCGCATTCGCAGGACCACATTCCAATGACCGAGATGATTGCCGAACACTGGAAGGCCGTGGGGATCAACACTTCGGTCAAGGCCGGCGAGTGGAGCCTGATTAGCCAACGCTGGTTGGCCAACGAGACCCAGGGCCATTCCCTGTGGGCCCACGAGGACATCTGGCCATCGGCCGGGTGGGACGACTACCTCCCGCACGCCCGTTGGGGACGTGCCTGGGCACAGTACATGGACTCCGGTGGCGAGGTGGGCGAGGAACCCCCGGCCGAAGTGCTGGAACTGTACGAGCGCCACAAGGCCTTCCTGCAGGCACCGATCGGCACGCCCGAGGGCGATGCCGCCCGCGAGGCGCTGTACCAGAACATCCGCGACAACCACTGGACCTTCAATCCGGTGGAGGAGTCCTATTACCCAACCAGCACCAGCGTGCGCATCAAGAACACGCCCAAGGGCCAGGTTGAGGAAATGGGCATCGTGATCATGTACGGCATGGAAGAGTGGTACATCGACGAGTAACCCGTCTCGTTGGCTGCCCATAGCAGACATCTGTTGACCGCAGACCGGGGACTCGCGAGTCCCCGGTCTGCGCCACCTTCCCAGGGGACCATCCGTCTTGACTGCCTACATTGCACGCCGGGTGCTTTTTCTGTTCCCGATGCTGTTCGTAATCTCGGCCGTGGTCTTTTGGATCATTCAGTTGCCGCCCGGCGACTTCATGAGCACCTACATCGCCAACCTGGAATCATCCGGGATTGATGTCTCGGACGAACTTGCCATAACCCTGCGCCGTCAGTACGGCCTGGACCGCCCAATTACCTTCCAGTACTTCTACTGGATACGCAACATCGTTACGGAAGGCGACTGGGGCCGCTCCTTCAGCTGGAACAAGCCGGTCGCGGACATCCTGGCGGAACGGGTACCGCTGACCGTCGCCGTCTCCCTTACCTCCACCATCTTCGTCTTCCTGATGGCGATTCCGATCGGGATCTTCTCCGCCACCAACCAGTACTCCCTCTTCGACTACTTCTTCACCTTCCTGGGCTTTGTCGGAGTCTCAATTCCCCCGTTCATGCTGGCCCTGATCCTGATGTGGGGTATGTTCACATTGTTCAACTGGAGCGTGGGCGGCTTGTTTTCGCCGGAGTACATCGATGCCCCGTGGAGCGTCGCCCGGGTCCTTGACCTGATGACGCGCATCTGGTTCCCTGTGGTACTCATCGGCCTGAGCGGCACGGCCGGACTGATGAGGGTCATGCGAGGCAACCTGCTGGACGAGTTGCGCAAGCAGTACGTGGTAACGGCCCGGGCCAAGGGCATTCCCGAAATACGCGTGCTGTTCTACTATCCGGTCAAGATTGCCATCAACCCGGTGATCAGCACCATCGGCTGGATTCTGCCCGGCATCGTAGCGGGCGAAGTGCTGGTCTCCATCGTCCTAAACCTGCAAACGACCGGACCGGTGCTGTTTGATGCCCTGTTGGCCCAGGACATGTATCTGGCCGGCAGCATCACGCTGATCCTGTCCATGCTTGTAATCTTCGGCAACCTGATTGCCGACCTGCTCCTGGTCTGGGTCGATCCCCGCATCCGCTTTGGGAACGTTGAAGAATGACGCTCGCGGAGCTTGACGTACCCGTAACCCACGAGACCGCGGAGGTCTCCGGCGAGGAGTTCTACCGCGCCACGCAGTGGCAGCTGATCTGGTGGGCCTTCCGCAAGCACCGGGCCGCCATGATGGGCCTGGCGGTCCTGGGCCTGCTGTACCTGCTGGCCCTCTTCTGCGAGTTCGTGAGCCCGTATTCCACGCTGTACCGCTTCGACGGCTACCTGGACGCGCCGCCCAGCCGCATTCGCATCCGCACCGAGGACGGTGCCTTGACCAGACCCCATGTCCTGGACATCGAACCGACCCTGGACATGGAGACCTTCCTGACCAAGTACACACCCGTGGAGGGAGGCGAGCGCCATCCCATCCGGGTGCTGCACCGCAACCCCGAGTTCGAATACAAAATGTGGGGCCTGTTTTCCACGGACCGGCACCTGTTCGGCACCGACGGGGCCCCCGTCTTCCTCTTCGGCACGGACCGCCTCGGACGCGACCTGTTCACGCGGACCATGTTCGGGGCCCGGATTTCCCTCACGGTGGGTCTGGTGGGCGTGGTGATCAGCTTTGTGCTGGGTCTCCTCATTGGCGGTGTCGCCGGTTATTTCGGCAACCTTGCCGATCAGATTTCGATGCGTGTGATCGACTTCATCGTCTCGTTGCCGACGATTCCGCTGTGGATGGCCCTGTCCGTGGCCCTGCCCCGGGAATGGTCGGTGGTGAAGACCTACTTCGCCATCACGCTCATCCTGTCCCTGATCTCCTGGCCGCCGCTGGCCCGCCAGGTACGGGGCAAGTTCCTCTCCCTAAGGGGAGAGGATTTTGTGACCTCTTCGCGTCTCGTGGGTTCCAGCGAGATGCGCATCATGTCCATCCATCTGCTGCCGTCCTTCATGAGTCATCTGATTGTGACGCTGACCCTGATGGTGCCCAACATGATCATCGGAGAGACGGCCCTCAGCTTCCTGGGACTGGGCATGCAGCCGCCGGCCGTCAGCTGGGGTGTCCTGCTGCAGAACGCCCAGAACGTGGTGACGTTGGCACTCCATCCCTGGAAGCTTATTCCCTGCCTGTTCGTGATCGTCACCGTGCTGATGTTCAACTTCCTGGGGGATGGCCTGCGCGACGCCATGGATCCCTATGCCACCTGACAACACCGCCAGTTCATCGGTGGCGGAGCCGGTCCTGGAGATCCGCAATCTGGTCACGCACTTCGAGTCCGACGAGGGCGTGGTCAAGGCGGTGGACGGAGTCACGCTCTCGCTGGAGCGGGGCAAGACCCTGGGCGTCGTGGGCGAGAGCGGATGCGGCAAGAGCGTGATGGTCCAGTCGATCCTGCAGATCGTGGGTCCCACGGGATCGATCAAGGACGGGGAAATCCTGCTGCACCGGGACCGTGAGGTGGTCAACCTGACTACGATGGCGCCTGGTAGCCAGGCCCTGCGGGATGTGCGGGGCGGCGAGATTGCCATCATCTTCCAGGAGCCCATGACGGCCTTCTCCCCGGTGCACACGATCGGGTGGCAGATCAGGGAGGCCATCCTTCATCACGAGGAAATGACTGCGAAGGAAGCCGAGGAACGGGTGGTTTCGCTGCTGGGACAGGTCGGCATCCCCGATCCGGAAAAGCGCCTCCATGCCTACCCATTCGAACTGTCCGGCGGCATGCGGCAACGGGCCATGATTGCCATGGCGCTGGCCTGCGCCCCGCGGGTCCTGATTGCCGACGAACCGACCACGGCCCTGGACGTGACCATCCAGGCCCAAATCCTGGACCTGCTGCGCACCCTGCAGCGCGACACCGGCACCAGCATCATCTTCATCACCCACGACATGGGCGTGATCGCCGAGATGGCGGACGACGTGGTCGTCATGTATCTGGGCGAGGTCGTGGAACACGCCTCGGTCTGGTCCCTGTTCGACAACCCGCGGCATCCCTATACCCGCGCCCTGCTGGAATCGATCCCGCACATCGGCGAGGCCCAGCAAGACCGTCTCAAGCAGATTGTGGGCACCGTGCCGGATCCCTTCAACCTGCCCCAGGGCTGCCACTTCCATCCGCGTTGCGAAATGATGCAGCCCGGCATCTGCGACGTGGACAAGCCGCGCACGCTTGAGGTTGCGGAGGGCCACACGGTGGCCTGTGTTCTGTACGACCCCGACGTGGGCATGTCGGCCGAGGAGGCATTCGGTGAGTGACGGCGCACCGCTGCTGGAAGTCCGCAACCTGAAGAAGTACTACCCGCTCTCGCAGGGGTTGTTCAAGCGCAAGGCCGGCATGGTCAAGGCTGTGGACGATGTGTCGTTCACGATCCGGTCGGGCGAGACGTTCGGGCTGGTGGGAGAGTCGGGCTGCGGCAAGTCCACAATTGCCAAGTCCGTAATCCGCGCGGTGGAGCCCACCGACGGCGACGTCATCTTCCACTTGGACCAGCCCAGGAACCTGGCCAAGCTCAATCGGGAGGAGCTCAAGGTTGCCCGGCGCCACATCCAGCTGGTGTTTCAGGATCCCTTTTCCTCCCTCAATCCCCGCCACCGCGTGCGCGACATCATTGGTGAGCCGCTCAAGGTCAACGATGTCGCGGGAGGGCAGGAACTGGAGGATCAGGTCGGCCACCTGATGTCCTCCGTCGGCCTGCGGCCCGAGTATCAGGTCCGCTATCCGCACGCCTTCAGCGGCGGCCAGCGCCAGCGCATCGGCATCGCGCGGGCCCTGGCAATGCATCCAAAGCTGATCATCTGCGACGAGCCGGTATCCGCCCTGGACGTCTCCGTGCAGGCGCAGATCCTGAACCTGCTCAACGACTTGCAGTCCGAGTTCGGGTTGACCTACCTGTTCGTCTCCCACGACCTCGGGGTGGTGCAGCACATCTCCGACCGGGTGGCCGTGATGTATGTGGGCAGGCTGGTCGAAACCGGCCCGACCCGCAAGCTGTTTGAGGCTCCCCAGCATCCCTACACGGCGGCTTTGCTCTCCTCATCGCCCAAACCGCACCCCAGGTTCCGGCGCACGCAACCGGTCCTGACCGGAGAGGTACCGGATCCCCTGTCCGCACCGTCCGGCTGCCACTTCCACCCGCGCTGCCCCTATCGCCAACCGGTGTGCGAAGAGAAGTTTCCGCCCTTGGAACCCGTGCCCGATTCGCCAGGACAGTTCGTGGCCTGCCACTTTGCGAGCGAAATCGAATTGGAAGGGGTTCCGACAGTAGCGTCCGGTTGACACGCGGCTCTATCCGAGAGCAAGCTGTTTAGAACTGTCAAAACATCGAACGCTCAGCTGTGGTACCCGTTCGATCCATGGAAACCCGATCCCAACCCACCGGAGAGCCAATCACAGGCAAGGTGTTGGCTTGGGCTATCGACGAGAGTGGGTTCTCAGCATCGGACCTGGCCAAACGTTTGAAAGTCTCGCCGGACTCCATCGAGGCGTGGACCTCGGAATCGGTAAATCCTACTGTTGGTGAACTCACCCGACTCGCGGACGTACTTAAGCGGCCAAGGGCTTTGTTCTTCGCACCTCATCCGCCCAAAGACCGCATTGCCCCGGAATACCGGCATGTCGCCACAGACGAGGGTCGGCGCGACCTTGGCAGTGAGGAACTGTTGACCATACGTTGTGCCAAGCGTGTCCAGTCAATCGTTGCGGAAGTCCGAGCTGATTCGGGAGTGTCCGCAGAGCCTGTCCCAACACACACCCTTAACGAACCGCCCGAAGTTGTGGGTAGGGAATTGATGGATTGGATACTGCCTGGCCAGCCCGATCGGCACCTGTCATTCACAGAGTGGCGTGCAGTGTTCGCAGCCCGACAGATCCTGGTTCTAGTCCTGCCGGTCAGGTTCGGGACCAGTCCAGACGTTGGTCCAACGCGTCCGTCCATTAGAGGGTTTGCCCTGTTAGACCCACTTGCCCCCGCCATCGCCGTGATTTCATCGGAGATTCAGACTGCGAGGACATTTACACTGTTTCACGAATTGGCACACCTCTCCCTCGGCAAAGTCCACGCCTGCGGACCCGCCGCGTTGGGTGCAGCCAACCTCAACACCACAACCCATCTCTCAGTGGAGACATGGTGCGATCGTGTTGCCGAACATGCGTTGATCCCAACACTTGGGCTCAAGCGCGTGGTCAGCGCCAGGCAACCTGACCTGGCACTGGTGGAAACAGTGGGAAGGCACTTCAAGGTGAGCCATCGGGCCGCTGCTGTAGCACTGATCCACCGGTCGCTGGCAGCTCCTGCGCTTTACGACGAAGTCGAGGCCAGATGGCCCCTGTTGGATGGGGACAAGCCCCAGGAATGGAGAGGCAAACCAAGATCCAGGGCACGAATCAGAGTCGATGAATGGGGCCACTCGGCCATGGAAACCATTTTGAATGCCTTTGAACACAGGGCTGTTTCGGAGATGAAGGTTAGGCGTTGGCTGAAACTTTCGGGTCCCGAACTGGACGAAGCCAGATCTCATCTGGAGATCGTTCCGTGAATTCACTGTTTGCAGACACCGAAGAATGGGGTCAAGTGTTTGTAATCGATTCCGATGCGTTGATCGATATCAAGTTAGAGATTAGTGTAGCTGAACAGTGGGATGTGGGAGTCGACATCGTTCGTGCTGCGAAAAACCATAAATTGTTGATACCCATTCAAGTACACAACGAGGTGGTGAACGTAAGGCATCCCCGACTTTCCAGCCCCTTTGGCCTCCAAGGTTTGGAAAATCATTCAAGGCGGGGCTAATGTTCGTCCTTCACCTCAGGCCTTGAGGACAGTCTTGGCAACAGAACTATCATGGATAGGGATGCTCGGTAGCGAAGAAGAGGATATTGCAGATCCATATGTGATTGCACTTGCGCTGGATCTGAAACAGATTCGCCACGGCGAGACCGTTGCTGTAGTGGCTCACGACAACTTGGTGAGATCGACATGCGATTCCTTGGGGCTACGTTGTTTGGAATTGACAGAGTTTCTCAGCTACATCAGGAACAATCCATCCAATCATCAAGGCTGAGAGCCTTTGCGTATAACTGTTCAGCAACCGTGTTGGAAGTCAAGCCTTGATGACCGTGGCATGGACCGATTGCCGGCCCAGCCGCCGTTGGAGGCGGCCGGTGGTGGTCGGATGGACGAGATTGTCTTCGGCGTAGGGCGAAAGGTTCAATCTACCTGCCTCAGACGCGCCTGTAGCTCCCAGTCCTTGGCCGTCAGGCGGATACTGCTGCTTGCTGCTGCGGGGTTTGTCCGGAATCGTCATTTCCAGCCATTCGGCTTCCATCAAGGGCTTGAGGATTTGGTTCCGGAACTTGGTCCGGTTGCTCCTATCAGTCACCTGCATCAGTTTCCCTATTGCATTTGTCGTCAGACAGTTCCGAATGATGTCAACTTGGTCCCGACTTGACGCTAGGTTGGTGTGCGATGTCAACGTGCGGCCGCTTTAAGGTGGCAACCCCTCAGTGCCCGGTCACCTCAAACACTGGCTCTGACACACCGTGTTCCCGACAAAGAGCACGGATGCGGCGAATGCCGGACCCAATCGGTCCACTGGGTCCATCCGATGTAGCATCTCGAACAGCAGTGGCTGGCGACAGATGGCGGGCTGGATCCCCGCCCGGTTGGCTCAAATCATGGCCTCAGGCGACTCTGTGAGTGCCCTGCCTTCACCGACTTACTTCCCGAACTCAACAATGGGTATTCCGTGTAGCGGTACGGACCGCTGCGACCACCAAGCACGGCCACGCGGGTGCCGACTTTCGACCAAATGACGTTTCCGTTTGTGTCCAAGTCGGTTCAAGTGGCCAAGTTGCTGAAGGAATGGCCTATTTGTTCAGTGAGCGAATGCCCGCAGGAAATCTGCCGGCATCATGACGCCTACCCCTCTAACCTGGACTTTGTATAAAGCGATCCCATCCGTCCGGGTGGGCGGCAGGCGGGGGATGCGGGGATTGCGGGCGCATCCCGGTTGCGGTCGTGTTCAGGCGGTGTAGCAGAGGAAATCCCAGAGGTGTTCAGGGGCCAGCGGCGGCGGTTTGGGCATGTCGGGGGGCGGCCGGGACAGGGGAAAAGGGGGTTGGCCGGTCCCGAGGGTGGCCCGCTCGAGGGCCAGGACCTCCGCGAACGTGGGCGCGGTCTGGGGTACCAGGCGGTCCGGCGGGGCGGGCCGGCGGCGGCCCCGCAGCCGCACGTGTGCGGTCACGGTGACCCAGCTGAAGAGCCCCAGCAGGGCGGGCGTGGTGCGGGCGATGGCCGGAGCCGACCACGAGCGCTGGGTCTCGCCGCCCAGGTGGGCGCGCACGGCCTGGAAGGTGACCTCGATCTGCCAGCGGCGCAGGAACCAGGCCACAATCGCGTGGGGCCGGCACTGCGGGTCGGTGCAGAGCAGGGCCATGGGGCCCGGGTGCCAGCCTGGGTCCCGCAGCAGCACCCGGCGTAGGGGCACGACGGGCTGGCCGGAGTGATACCAGAGGGCCGTGCCGGTCGCATAGGCCAGGCACTTGCGCCGACCGTCGTACCCGCGTACGCGGACTGCCGTCCAGACCGTCCCGGGGTCGACCAGCCGCTGGCGCAGCGAGGGTTGCCGGGCTCTTTGATCCGGGGACGGCCCCGCTGTCCCGCGCGCCGCTGGGGCGGCGGGTCGGAGAGGCCGGCCTCCAGACGCAGGCGCACGACGGCCACAATGGACAGCCGTCGGCAGGCCACCAGTAGGCGCATGGCCAATCTCATGGCCGAGCCGGAGACCGCGGGGCCACCGCCCGGATGACCTGCCGTGGGCTCTGCGCTCCGTCCAGAGGATCCATGAGGCCTGCGGGGCCCACGGATCCCGCGCGTGAGGGCGGGGAAGGCGGTTCCAGGGCCCATCGGGCCGCTTGCACATCGATGCCGCGCACCCTCGTGGAGGTCGATGTCACCCAAAACCCATCCTTCAGCAGCCTGATAGGGCCTGCAACTACCGGGGAACCACCATCTTGGCAATCAGGGCCAAAGGGGGAGGGCAGTGCAGTCCACCATGAAGGGCGAACCAGAAATGCCGGAAAGCACGGCACTCAACCAACACCGACCGAATCACAATGACGATTAACCTGTCAACAACCACGCACCTTGACGCGAATCGAACAATTTGTTACACTCCCACGTGACAGACTGAATAACCCGACTAGATCCTCGTCAAACGTTCCTCATTTTGAATTGTCAACAGCAATACCATGAACAAATCCAAACAGCGTAACGTTACCACAATACAACAATGTTTTGACCGCCTCATAACGGCGACTCCCGAACACAAGCCAAAAGCATTTCATGATTTTTCAAATTCCATACTGCATCATTTCAACCACATCAACCACGATGACGCAAGTCACGAACTGTTCTCCGTCGAGTTACCATTTGAAATCCAATCGTTTGCCGCAGTTTGGCTTCTGCGTGCGTTAGTTGATTCAAGAACCGCACTGGGGTTTGGCAACACAGAACCGCAGGCCACCACATTATTCGATCGCGTCTTTGCGAAAAGATTGTACAAGCAGATCGGATTGGAACCAAAACAACAAGGGTTCCAAAAAATACAAGTACTGATCGAATTTGCACAAGGCATATTGCAACACGCAAATGACCTCACAGGACAATTGCGTGATCTGCGAAGTGTGCCAGAACTTCGTGACAATTGCATGAGACACTTTAATCGAAAGAACGGCACATCCCAACTCTCATCACTATTTCCACGATCACTCACTAGAGCCAACAACACAAGATTGAAAGAACTATTCGAAGCAGTAGAAGAATACACTGATGTCGTTGAGGAAGATCCACTAGCCGCGCGAGACAAGGTAAACCGCCTTTGCGAACGATATGAGTCAGAAGCAATCGAATATGGCTCTCATGACGCGGTTCACATCCTTGGCACGATCGCACGAAACCTGAAAGGTGTTGTGAATAAACATTTCGAGAGATTGGAAGCTGATACGCCTGGGACAATAGAAATTGTAGCAATCGACAAAAAATACCCTCTCGAGCAGCCGGGCGCAATGTTTACGTTTCATATCAAACTAATAAACAAAGGCTCTCGACCCGTCAGAGACATCACACTGGATGAAATCATAACGGACGCACAAATTCAACTTGACACTCGGCCAACACATTGGGGTACGGTGTACCCTCGAACTTCAGAAATTTTTGGTATCGATGCAACGGTTTTGACAAAGTGTACAACTGTCAACATTTTGTTTAGCCTAACATGGGTTAACATTCGCGGGCCACGTATTTCAAGAGAGATGGAGTTTGTGCTAACCGCTCAGCGCACTGATGTTAATTGGGACAAAGAGGCATCCGTGGAACCATATTCTTTAGAAGCAGTTACTGATGAACAGGACCTTGTCGGACGCAAACGAGAACTGAGTACGCTTCGGCGCCTAGCAAGCCAGCAGACTATTGGCTCAGCTTTCATATTTGGACAGAAACGTGTTGGGAAAACTTCAATAGCCAATGCTGTTTCCAAAATTCTTAGTTCTGACTCAAACCAACATTGGTTTGTCATTTACAAAGGTGCTGGAGACTATGTAGGCACCAACGCGGCTACAACAATGAAGCGCCTGGGTTACGTACTTGCTGAAGATTTGCGAAAACGTGTTCTAGGTTTATCAGCATTTCAGATGGGTGACTTTGAAGATGGCCTTGCACCACTGTCATCTGTGGTCGATGAAGCACTCGAAAAAACTGATGCCAAGCTGTTGTTCATTCTTGATGAGTTCGATGAAATTCCGTCTGATTTACTTGGGCGGTCCAATATTGCGACATCATTTTTTCTGCCGATCCGTCAAATCAGCATCAAACCGCGTTGTGCCTTTTTTCTGATTGGCGGCGAAAACATGCGTGAAATCATGACCAATCAAGGGGATCGCCTCAACAAATTCAAACCGCTCCGAGTTGATTATTTCACTCGTGGTGATTGGGGAGACTTCGCAGATTTGATCCGCAAGCCTGTTCAAGATTGGATGACGATAAGTGATAACGCACTCGAAGTGCTCTTTGAATGGAGCGCGGGGAATCCATACTTCGCTAAATTCCTAGCGGCGGAAGTGTCAACAGCAATGATTGATAAGAGACAATGTGATGTCAGTGAAGTGGATATGACAAATGCAATCGAAATCGCTGCTGTGTCAATAGGAGTCAATTACTTCGCTCATTTTTGGCAAGATGGAATTGAAGTTGGTGCTAAGGATCAATGGTGTGAACAGTTTTTGAGATAAAGATTGCCTTGGCCTGGGCGGGGATTAATTCTCCTGTTTTGGCTTGCGCGGAGGCCTGGGGCGGCGGCCGCCGGCCGCGGAAGGGGGCACGGCTCCTGCT
>MKWU01006261.1_pt1 | contig 12245 bp, 11 predicted proteins | sample 809101 | NCBI WGS metagenome assembly MKWU01 (sample SAMN05860141, study PRJNA318959) | sponge metagenome | host: Aplysina aerophoba | place: Slovenia: Piran, Adriatic Sea, Gulf of Piran | collected 2013-05-07
GCCCATCATCCCGGTGTTTTCCGGGCCGGCCTGTGCCTGTACGGCGTGACCAATCTCTTCGGCCTGGCCACGGACACCCACAAATTCGAGGCGAAATACCTGGACCTGATGGTGGGGACGCTCCCCGAGCACAGCGACCGGTACCAGGCCTGGTCGCCGCTCTTCCACGCGGACGGAATCCGCGACCCGGTCGCCATATTCCAGGGCAGCGAGGACAAGGTGGTTCCGCCGGACCAGGCCGAATCGATCGTCGAAGTCCTCCAGCGGAACAAGGTGCCGCACATCTACCGGTTGTACGAAGGGGAGGGGCATGGCTGGCGCAAGGCGGAGACGATCGTCGCCTTCTACGATGACGTGGATCGCTTCCTGAAGCGGTACGTACTCTGATGCAGTGGATCCAGAAACAGATCACGCTTTCTGCCAGGCCACGGGGCTTCCACCTGGTCACGGATGAAATCACCGGGCAGGTCCGCGAACTGGCCGGTATCGAGGTCGGCATCGCCCATGTCTTCATCTGCCACACCTCCGCTTCGCTGACCATCAATGAGAACGCGGCGCCGGACGTCAGGGGCGATTTCGAGCGCCACATGAACGTCCTCGTTCCGGAGGACCAGCCGTATTACCGCCATGACGAGGAGGGGCCGGACGACATGCCCGCGCACATCAAGGCTTCGATGATGGGAAGCAGCGTGTCCATTCCGATCACCGGCGGCCGGCTGAACCTGGGCATCTGGCAGGGCATCTATCTCTGCGAACACCGCGACCACGGCGGCGCCCGGCAATTGGTGGTCACCATTTACGGCAATCCATCCTGAAGGGAAAACCGTGGGATCACTGGCGGACAAACTTACGGTCGTATTCGCGGACGCCTTCGAATCGGCCGGCTATGATCGAAGCTACGGCGAAGTGCGGGTTTCCGACCGGCCGGACCTGTGCCAGTTCCAGTGCAACGGGGCGCTCGCGGCGGCCAAACGGTACCGGACAAGACCGCGCGAGATCGCGCAGAACGTGGTCGATACGATCAGGGCGCCCGAGGTAGTCCGGAAACTGAGTCTGGCCGGACCGGGGTTCATAAACATCGTACTGACCGACGAATACATCGCGCGTCACGTCCAGGAGGTGCATGATGACGACCGGCTTGGATGCGAAGCGGTAGCGCGTCCCTTGCGGATCATGGTCGATTACGGGGGCCCCAACGTGGCCAAGCCGCTGCACGTGGGTCATCTCCGGGCGGCCATCATAGGCGAGAGCATCGTGCGGATCTGCCGTTACGTGGGCCACGAGGTGATCGGGGACGTGCACCTGGGAGACTGGGGACTGCAGATGGGCCTCATCATCGCCGAGTTGGAAGAAAGGCGCCCGGACCTTCCGTATTTCGACGATGCCTGTACCGGGCCCTATCCCACTGATCCCCCGGTGAATATCGCCGACCTGGAAGAGATCTACCCGAAAGCCGCAGAACGGCAGAAAGAGGATTTGGAGTTCGCCGAAAGGGCACGTCAGGCCACCGTGGATCTCCAGGCCGGCCGACCGGGCTACCGCGCACTGTGGCAGCACTTCCGGGATGTGTCCGTCGATGATCTCCGGCAGAGCTACGAGCAACTGAATATCCGGTTCGACCTGTGGCTCGGTGAGAGCGATACCCAGGACCGCGTTCGCGGCCTGATCGCGCGCCTCAAGCAAGAAGGGTACGCCCGGGAAAGCCGGGGGGCCCTGGTCGTGGCAGTCGGCGACCCCGGCGACCGGGAAGAGATCCCGCCGCTGATGTTGGAAAAGACCGATGGCGCGGTTCTCTACGGCACGACCGACCTGGCGACCATCGACCAGCGCGTGGAGCAATTCAGGCCGGACCTCATTCTATACGTGGTCGACAATCGGCAGCAGCAGCATTTCAAGCAGGTCTTCAAGGCTTCCTACAAGACGGGCGTAGCGCCGGAATCGACGCGCCTGGAGCACGACGGTTTCGGGACGATGAACGGAAAGGACGGCAAGCCCTTCAAGACCCGCGAGGGCGGGATCATGAAGCTGAAGGACCTGATCGCGCTGGTGACCGACCACGCGAGGGCGCGTGTTGAATCCATCGAATCGGTCAGGGAGTACGACGAGGACGAGAAGGAGGACATTTCCCGCATCGTGGGCGTGGCCGCGCTGAAATACGCCGACCTGATGAACCACCGCACGAAGGATTACGTATTCGACCTGGAACGGTTCTCGTCCTTCGAGGGCCGCACCGGTCCCTACATCCTCTACGCGGCGGTGCGGATCAAGTCGGTCTTGCGGCGGGCCGCCGAGCGTGGTCTCCAGCCGGGCAGGATCCTGGCCCCCTTGAGCGAATCGGAACGCGATCTGGACCTCAAGTTGTCCGAACTGCCCGGGACAATCGCTCTGGCCTTCGAGACCCGCGCGCCGAACCACCTGTGCGAATATGCCTTTCAACTGGCCACGGCCTACAACCGGTTCTACCATATCCACCACATGCTGAACGAGGAAGACGCCCAACGCCGCGACTCGTGGCTTGCCGTTTCGGAGGTCACGCTGCGCGTATTGGAACGAGTGTTGGACCTGCTCGGTATCGAAGTGCCGAGGCGGATGTAAGAAACGAAGTACCCAGGCGCATGCAGGATTCGAAGTACCCAGGCGCATGTAAGAAATGAGGCTTTGCGGACCCGCACATCGATGAATATCGTATACATCCATTCCCACGATACCGGCCGGTACATCCAACCCTACGGCCACGCCATCCCGACGCCCGCCCTGCAGAATCTGGCGGAGGAGGGGGTGCTGTTCAGGTCGGCCTTCTGTGCGAACCCGACCTGCTCACCGAGCCGGGCGGCGCTGCTCACCGGTCAGTGGGCCCACAGCTGCGGCATGTTCGGACTGGTCAACCGGGGCTGGTCGATCCACCACCCCGAGCGGCTCATCATGCACACGCTGCGCAGGGCGGGATACGATACGGTCATGGCGGGTTTCCAGCACGTGGTGCGCGACCTGGACGACGCCGGCTGGTCACGCGTCATGCCGCGGGAGGCCGGTAACGACAAGGCGCCCGCCGAAGAACTCGCGATCTCCTTCCTGTCCGAATCCCGTGACCGGCCCTTCTTTCTCGACGTGGGCTTCGGCGAAACCCATCGCAGGGGAGCGGGTTTCTCACCGCAGCCCGATGGGGAAGCGCCGACCGATTCCCGTTTCGTGCGCCCTCCGGCGCCTTTTCCTGATTCCGACGATTTTCGCCGCGACATGGGCCTCTTCATCGATGCCGCGCGGACGCTCGACCAGAAGATGGGACGCGTGCTGGAGGCGATTGACCGGTACGGTTTGAGGGACGATACCCTGGTGATCTGCACCACCGATCACGGCATCGCCTTCCCCATGATGAAATGCCACCTCACCGACCACGGCATGGGCGTCATGCTCATGCTGCGCGGCCCCGCGGGATACGGTGGCGGAAAGGTGATCGACGGCATGGTAAGCCACATCGACGTATTCCCTACCGTGTGCGATCTGGCCGGGATCGACCGTCCGGACTGGCTGCAGGGCGAATCACTGGATCCTTTGGTGAACGGCGAAGCCGCGGAAATCCGGGACGAGGTTTTCGCCGAAGTCAATTACCACGCGGCCTACGAGCCCCAGCGGGCCGTGCGGACCCGTCGATGGAAGTACATTCGACGATACGGCGATCGCGACCTGCCCGTCATGACCAACTGCGATGCATCGATCACGAAATCGACCCTGATCGATTCGGGCTGGCGTGAAAGACCCGTGCCGCGCGAACGGCTCTACGACACCCTGTTCGACCCGTCAGAGACCAACAACCTTGCCGACCGTCCCGAAGCGGCCGATACGTTGCGTGACCTGCGCGACCGGCTCGACCGCTGGATGGCGGCCACGGGCGATCCCCTGGTCGATCACGAGGTCGTGCCTCCGGATCCCGGGGGCGTGCTGAACCGTCCTGGCGACCTCTCGGCGGCCGACGATCCGCAGTACCCGGTCTGAGCCATGCATTCCGTCTATCTGAACCACCTGCTTGTATTCGTCGACCGGGACACCTACCGCGCCCTGTCCGCGTCCGGATTCTTGAACGAACACTTCGCCTGTTCGGAAGAACGTACGACCCACGATCAGGCCACGGGCATGTCGTGGACCGGCCGCTACTACTACGGCCGCCAAACCTATTTCGAGTTCATGGATCCGGAGAAGACATCCTGGGCGCCCCGCGACGGCCTGGCATTCGGCATTGAGTCGGAAGGCGGGTCGGAAGAGTTGGCGCGCTGGCTGAAACAGGCCACGGAAGTCGAAGTGAGGCGTTACAGGCGCAACAGAAGGTACCAGGACCAGGACATCCCGTGGTTCTGGTCCGTCGAGATTCCGCGCGCCGAAGATGCCCGATTGACTTCCTGGGTAATGGAGTATGACCCCGGGTTCCTGGGCCGCTGGGCGCCCGATCTTCCCCCCGGGATGCCAGGCGCGGGTGCTCCTGGCATCGCCCGAAGCAGGTTCCTGACCCGCTACCGTTCCGCCATCGGTGACGACCTGCATGACCGGCTCTTCCGGGATATCACGTCGGTGACCGTGACCCTGCCCCCCGATGAGGCCGATTTGCTCGAAGCGGAGCTCGAGATATTCGGATATGCTCAGGAAGAGGCTGGACACGAAGCGCCGGTGGGACGGGATGGTTTAGAGCGTGTGAAGAGAGGCGACGGGGATCTTGGGAAGAATGGCGATACCGGGGACGCGCCTGCTGATTCCCCTGAACGGAAGAAGTTCCGCGGCCCCGACCTCGAAATCGTGGTGGAACGGATTCTACCGGACGATGACCGCGATGGACCAGGGCATATTGGAGTGGGCGGCGGAACCGGGCGCGTCGGAGGCATCAGCGCCTTTACCATGGAAACGCGACCGGTCTCCGTGACCACGACCCACACCTTCGGCCCCGCCTGCCGACTCACCGTCCGGAAGAATGGCGAAGCCGTCTGGTCATTTCGGAAAATAGATCAGTCCCAATTATAAACCGAATACCTGATTTGTTTGTGTCATCTAGATAAAAAAGGTAATTTCCTACTAAATAACACAGGAAGCTACAGTCGTTGTTAAGTAAGCCCATTGTATACAATCCAAGAGAACTTCAACATGTTGCTCGCCTCCTTCGTGCCTGAACAGTTCAAGCATCTTGAGGATCCCTCTCGCGACTTACCTCGGATCGCAAAAGACTCGCTCGGTATGTCAATGATTTCGGCCGCAGTGGAACAAATACCAACCCACCATAAACTCTTACTCGGAGACGTGCGCCGCTCAGTCTTGCCTGATGATTCCACCCACCTCGTGCTTACGTCGCCACCGTATTGGACGCTTAAAGAATACCGGAGTACTGAAGGTCAGTTGGGCCGGATAACGCACTACGATGAGTTCCTGGAACAACTTGAAGAAGTATGGAGCATTTGCCATCGCGCACTTGTACCCGGGGGACGGCTTATTTGCGTGGTGGGTGACGTCTGTCTTTCACGTCGAAAGAACGATGGCCGCCATACTGTAGTCCCATTACATGCTTCCATTCAGGATAGGTGTAGAAAAATCGGATTCGACAATCTTGCTCCCATTATCTGGCACAAAATCGCGAATGTAGCACATGAAGTGGAGCGCGGGACAGGTGGTTTTCTAGGCAAACCGTACGAACCCAATTCCGTGATTAAGAACGACATCGAGTACATCTTGATGCAGCGAAAGCCCGGTGGTTATAGAAAACCGAGCATTGCTGCGAGGACGCTGAGCCTGCTCTCCGAGGAGAACTTTAAAACATACTTCCGTCAGATCTGGACAGATATTGCCGGGGCATCGACTCGAGACCATCCCGCCCCCTTTCCTGTCGCTTTGGCCGATCGTTTAGTCAGAATGTTCAGCTTTGTAGGAGACACGGTACTTGATCCCTTTACCGGGACAGCTTCGACCCAGATCGCCGCTGCCAAATGTGGCCGTAACAGTATCGGCATCGAAATCGACCCTGTCTACTACGGGAAAGCAGTAGATCGGCTTGTCTCCAAGACGACCAGCCTGCTTCGAAAGGTTGAAATACAAACTGGTAAAATCGAAGCCGAAAGGGAACCACGTGTATTTGGGAAGGAGGTTCGTGTTTGATTACTGCTCAGGCGGCTGTCGACGATCTGTACCGTATCGCTGTCGAGGAAGAAAAGGCAACTTCGACCGCACGACTGGAAGTGTTAGCGGACTTCTGTGTGCAAGAAATCAACCGGCGCGGCCTGAAGTGTGTCGAGAAAGAAGCCACGATTCCCGGTGGAGGTCGTGCTAAAAAATGGGATGTAGCGTGGTGCTATGACGGCAAGTATCGGCTTGGTGTCTCACTGAAGTCACTCCTGAAGAACCTCCGTGGTACTGTACCCAATCGGATTGACGATATGATCGGCGAAGTCACAATTGCTCAACTCTGCTCGCCGGAGATCGTAATCGGTTATATCATGATTTTCAACGTTGCTGAGGACGGCTACTCTCCTAAGCACAAGTCTACATGGTGCGATCTCTTTCGAAAACGCGTCAAATCCCTGTCTGGCCGACGACCTCCATCCTGGACTACTGGAACTGTGGAAGACTATTTGTTGGTGGAAGTGGACTTCAGTGCGGGGCCTTCGATCATAAGTACATCGAAGTCTTTAGATGCATTCTTCGACACTTTGATTGAACAGGTCGGTCTAAGGAACCCCAAAGCCATTTCCCCTTGAGTAGCTTGGATCTGCAGATTATCGGGTGGTTACGATGGACCGAAGCTCCCTTCCGCCGCCATGAATCCCGTAACGATAATCCCAACGGCCAATACGAGGGTGAAAAACGCCCTCCATTTCCTGTGGTGCCTGACGCCCGAAACCACGCTGCCGGCTGCCAGCAGGACGGCGCCGATACGCGCGTATTCGGCGGGTTCGCCGGCCAGGAACCCGAGTCCCACCAGCGGCAGCATCGTCACCACCAGCGGCATGGCCAAGCAATGGACCGCACATGCCATCGATAGGAGTGCACCGGCGTTGTCAACGCCTTCTCGACCGATGTGATGTAGCACTTATTCTCCTAATATCCGGGCATACTTTCGTAGCTGGGCTCATCCGGCGCCACGCACCCTCCCAAGGCCGACCCAGGCGCCTGCGCCCACCAGTCCGACCAGTACGGTCAGCGTCGAAAGCGGTATAGCCGAACGCCGGGCTACGTCGCCCAACGACTCGTCTACGAACTGGAATTCCGGTAACCTGGGAAGCACCTCCGCCGACATCTTCTCTCCGGACAAAATCGCCGGCACGAAGAAAGAGCGCCACTGATCGGCGAATTCGCGCACCTGGGACTGAAACCGTGCGAACCGCGCATCACCTGTTCCGGCCGCGTCGATAAGTACTCCCTGTAACAGCAGCGCGGGGGACACGAACCGGTAACGGCGGACCAGTTCTCGTTGCGCTTCGCGCCGGACCTGGTGTTGCGCCGACACCGCCTCCAGGCGCTGATTCACCGCCTCCGTCGCAGCCCAGGCGAGGGCGGCCCTGTTGGAATCATCCGCCGACGCGCCGCCGGCGAGTTCCGGATGGTCCTCGAGGTATCGGGCCAGCAGTTCGCTGCGCCGGCTTACCGCATCGTTCGAGGCTTCGCGCTGGGCAGTAATCATTTCCACCCGCGAGGGCAGTGGGTGAAAGAGACCGGCCGCGATGTTGATGGCGGCCGGCAGCACAACTACCAGCGCGAGCCAGGCGCCCACCAGCACCGTGGCGTTCCATGGAGACGACCTTCCCAGGCTGTTCACCCATGCGGTAAGGGAGAGCCAGAACAGCGCGTATACGGTCAGCGCCGCACACCACAGCAGCGCCCTGCCGGTGGGTTCGGGCGATCCGAGGCTCCCGGCGATCAGTATACCGATGAGTGAAAACCCGATGGTCACGGCCATGACCAGCATCGCCCGGAATCCCAGTTTCGTTGCCACGATGCGACGCGCCGATACGGGTTGGGAAAGCGTCAGCGCCAGGGTGCCTTGCTCGCGCTCTCCGGACAGCACGTTGAAACTCAGGGCCAGTACGAGCAGGGGAAGCAGATAGATCGCCACAAAGGCCAGGTCGAATCGCCCGACCATGAGGTTGAGGGGGTTCTCCACCTCGCCGTTCTGAAGGAAAGTGGATTCGTTGGTGTTGATGCTGACATCGTAGTAGTACGGCAGAAGATCGCTTTGTCCCACCGCAAGGGCGGTCAGGGATCCGGGTTCCAGTGTGACGGACCTGGCCCCCCGCGCTCCACCCATCACGTTGGCTGCGCGGGGATCGCGGAACGGAGAGGACGGTTGGCTGCCGTTTTCTATGTCGATCAGCTCGCGCTTCAACGCTTCGGACCGTTCGACACTCCCGTCACGCACGACCTGAACCGTGCGTTCCTGGAAACTGACCCAGGCCATGCCGTTGGCCAGTGCGTAGGCGAATAGCACGACAAAAAGCGGCAGTACGATCCTCAGGGTTCGATCGGCGGCGAGCAATCGCCACTCGTTTACCAAGATGGTCTTCGTAGTCGTGGTCGGCATGGTCAGGTCACCTCCGCGCGGCGAACGGCGGCCGTAGCGACCACGAACGCGGCCGCCAGCCATAGTCCAAGCACAAGAAGCGACAGGATCCGGTTACTGAGTACCCATCCCACCGTCGGGGCGTCGTACCGGAAGGGCGGCATCTGAGACCAGAGATCGGCTGAAGAAAGGTAAACTTCACCGGTGCGCGAATTCTCGGTCAACTCACCGTTCAAGCGCCGCACCAACGCCCGGCGGTATTCCTCCGCGGCCACGGCGAAGTGCCGGTGCTGTTCCACGTCGGTTCCGGCCAGACCCATGGAAATCGTCCGCACGGCCAGCAGGGGTGCCGTCACCGCAAGCGCCTCGTGTACGTACCCCTGGCGCTCGAAGGTGTTCCAGAGGGAACCGTAATTGCGGTCGAAGATCTGGTTGCCGAACTCCTCGCTTTTCTGAAGAAACACACCGATGGCGTTTATCGGGAGGTCCTCGGCGTTTTCCAGTTTGTACTGATCAAGTAGCTCCTGTGTCGTCGCGGCCCTGTCGGGACGCTGGATGCCGTCCACGCCATCGGACATCTCCTGGCCCATGTTGTTGGCGAACTCCACCGCGGAGGGCGTCGGGTACAACCACTTCGACAGATCCACCGCGACGCGCGGCGCCACGAGTCCGTTCACTACCCAGACCGCCAGCAGAACGACCAGCGCGGCCCGTGCGGATGGCGCCTTTGCCGAGACGGCGAGAGACAACCCGATGAACGTCGCGAAATAAGCCAGGTAGACTCCGGTAAGCACGGCGCCTCGGACTAATGGAGATGCCGCCGGTCCGGGGCTTCCCACGACGATGGCGGCCGCCCCGACGATAGCCGCGGGCACCAGGAGCAGCGCTAGTGCGGCGGCAATGCCGAGGGCTTTGCCCATGGCGAGTTCGAGGCGCCCGATACCCGTAGCCAGCAATTGCCGCAGCGTACCGCGTTCCCGCTCGCCGACGAGGGCGCCGAAGGTCAACAGGATGATGAGCAGCGGCACCAGGTGCTGAAGGACCTGCGCCGCGGTCAAAGCGCCGATGCGTTGCGCCGGTGTCGCGTCCTGCGCCGGGCGCAACAGGAAATCGTTCTGCCTGTGGGCCTCCAGCAGTACCGACGTCCCGGTATAGGGATCCACGCCCTCGTCGACAAAGGACAGTGCCAGGCGTGGCTTGAAGGCATAGATGCCGTAGTGTGCCGCGGAGTGGGGGTTCTTCTCGCCCTGCGATTCCCAGTGATCACGGGCGGTGGCCTGTGCGGCGGCCAGTTCCCTCTGCGCATTGCGCGCCTGGACCCAGCCGGTTCCCAGCGAGACCAGCAGCAGCGCGCCGACCAGCGCGGCGCACCACCTGAAGCGTCCATCCCGCACCACGTCCATAAACTCCTTGCGGACTATGTGCCTGATCATGGTTGACTCCTAATCGTGCATGTGATCCAGGTAGATGCGTTCGAGATCCACGTGGCCGATTTCATCGGTCGTCATCTCCGCGACGAGACGTCCATACCGCATGATACCGATCCGCGTGCCGGACTCCTTTGCGCGGAACAGGTCGTGGGTCGCCATCAGCACCGCGACGTTCCGTTCCTTGAGCCGTTCGAGCAATTCTGAGAATTCATTCGACGCCTTGGGATCGAGGCCCGAGGTCGGTTCGTCGAGGAGCAGGGCGTCGGCCTCCTTGGCGATGGCGATCGCGATGCCGACTTTCTGCCTCATACCCTTGGAGTATTCGGAGACGCGGGAATGGATCGCCTCCTTCTGCAGGCCCGCCTCGACGAGGATTCCGGTGAGTCGATCGGGCGACAGGGACTCCTTCCCGCCGAGCGCCGCGAAATAGGCCAGGTTTTCCAGGCCGCTCAAGTTGCGGTAGAGCATTACCTGTTCGGGAACATAGGCCAGGTGCCGTTTGGACTTCAACGGCTCGTCTGCGACGTCCAGACCCATCACGTGCACGCTTCCGGAAGTCGGTGACAGAAATCCCAGAAAGAGATGGATTGTAGTCGTCTTGCCGGCGCCGTTCGGGCCAAGGAGACAGTAGGTCTCCGATGGCCCCACGCGTAGGTCCAGGTCGGCAACAGCCTCCAGCTCGCCGAAACGCTTGGACAGTGCCCGGGTTTCCAGCACCGGTGTCGATGGCCCTTCGGCAACCGGGGGCTGCCTCACAGGTGCATCTACAGTAGTTACTTCGTTTTCATTTTTCATCCGGGATTCCGGACCGGTTTCCATGAACTCACCCTCCGGGCAATGAGATGTGCGCGATCATAAGCGCGCCGGCGGCGCACCTGCGGATCGTGAAATTGGGGATCAGATCGCCAATACACCAGGCGGTCATCAGCGGACCGGTAACGGCGAAGCGCATCAGCGATTGAACCAGAAGATATGGGATTGGAGGGGGATTCAGGCGGGTGGCGCCCGGGAGTCCTTGCCGTGGATCTCCACATTGCGGGGGTGATCCAGGGTGTTTTCGCAGGAGATACGGCGTACCGGTGCATCGGGGATACCGTGCACGCCGGAACGGTCGGTGGAATCGATCAGCGGGAAGACCTGGACGTGGCAGGGCACGCAGGTACCTTCGACGCACTCGGTGTCGTCGTGGTCGTGCGGCGTCGTCGAGAGTACGAAAAGGGCGAGCGCGATTGCCGCGCCTAATCGCAACAGTGTGAATCGATCCGGTCGCATGTCGGCGAACATAGCACACCGTAGTAATCGTGTCAAGTGGCATCCTCGTCGGTGTTTGCGGTGTATCTACACATTGTATATACGTGGCACTACCCGTATCTCTTGTCACTATCTTCAATTGGGCTACCGACCATTACGCCCTGCTTCGTCAGCAATCGAATGGGAGTCTCTGCGTCGATGTCTGAAAGGCAGCGTGGACGAAAGGGTTCCTGCCAGGCCAACCCGCCCACATCACCATCGGTTTCCCCATCTCCCCACAACAACCGGACCTCCTTGCCCCTGGGACCCCATACCGCCGGATCGGTCGGTCCGAATAGCGCGATGACCGGCGTGCCCGTCGCCGCGGCCAGGTGGGTCATGCCGGAATCGTTGCCGATCATCGCCCGGCATCGGGCATAGAGGACGGCCATGTCGACGAGCGGGCGGTTCTCCACGATAAGCACATCGCGATCCGAGATGCGCGGGAGTATGCGGCGGCGAACGGTGTCGTCCGCGGGACCGAAGGTGACGACTGGCATGTAGCCCTTACCGACCAGGCGTTCGATCAGCGCCACGAACCGCTCTGACGGCCAGCATTTCGCGGGTCCGCCGCTGCCGGGATGGATGGCGATGGGCGTTCTGTCCGAAGCCAGGTCTAAGACTTCCTCCACTGCCGCCGTCTTTGAGACCTCCTCCGCTGCCGCCGTCTTTGAGACTTCCTCCGCTGCCGCGCACAAGGGATGGTCGAACTCGGGCGGATCGGCGATGGCGTCCACACCCAGGGGTTTCAGGGCGTCCATCAGCACACGCGTCATATGGATTCTGCGTCCGTCCGCGGGCCGGGACCGCCCTGTCACCACCGGACCGGACGCGGATTTTCGAAGATTACCCTCGAACACTCCGTCGCCATCAGGAAGGTAGGATATGATCGCTTCGTAAGACTGCAGGCTGTGCAACGCGGGGCCCGAGGGTGCGCCGCTCGGCGCGAACAACGGGGTGAATACGCGGTCGTCAATTGAAAGCACGTTGTCCACGTA
>MKWU01006262.1_pt1 | contig 12244 bp, 18 predicted proteins | sample 809101 | NCBI WGS metagenome assembly MKWU01 (sample SAMN05860141, study PRJNA318959) | sponge metagenome | host: Aplysina aerophoba | place: Slovenia: Piran, Adriatic Sea, Gulf of Piran | collected 2013-05-07
CCAGCCTGACATCAGGATGATTCGCTGCTGCGAAAGCCCATCTCTCGAACAGTCCCTCAAGGTTGGTCAAGGCGTGTAGTTTGAAGCCGAATACCATCCCCATGGTGCTAAACCCCTTCCTGGCCTCAGGAAACTTTGACCAGGACGAGCGTTTTCCCAACAGCGGACTCTTCGGGTCCGCCACCGGTAGTGGTTTGCTGTCGATCAGATGAATCTGGTCATCCCCCAGCACCGATAGAGCGAGCTTGGCCACTAGCCGCTCGGCATTCCGCAAGATCCGGTGGTAGCGGCTGTAGTGGGGCAGCTTGGGGAACAGTTCTCTGAAGAGCTGACTGACGATCCAGTACCAAGTGCTCTCGTACGGTTGAGCGAGGATCTCTCCTACGACTGCAATAGTAAGGAGTTCGCTGTAGCTCGCTTTCTGGGCAGGTTGCTGGGGTAGTAGATCCTGATAGGGTTTGAGCCAGTCATCGATATAGACGAATACTGTGAGAAACAGGTCTTCTGGCTTATACTGGTAACGGGGATGGGTGGTCATAGAAACAACCATCCCCCTTTCTTTGCCTGCAGATCAAGTAGCAAACGACGTAATTACATACTTAACTCCACGCAATACCGCATAAACCTCGACCAGCACAGCGGTCGTGGCGAAGTTACTCTGATTCGCTATACACAGTTTGATCCGCTGGCACCCTCTCCCACCTCCCCTGGAAGTTCATAGACAAAGTGGAGTAGGAAGGTGGTGAACTTCATTGCAATCCCGGCATCATTCTGACTCTTCGAGATGATCTTGTGGGTTGCCTCATTTCCAAGGTTCCTCACCCTATTCAACCATTGCTCACTGCCCGGAGGCACAAAGTGCTCGCTTTCGAGGTGATCAATGTACTCTTTGAACCTCTTACCCTCGTCTGCTCCTTTATCCACCGCAACATTCATCAGGATTTTTCGGCACATCAGAACGGCTGCTGTGAAGGCTGAAGCACTTGTACATTGCCGTGCCTCCCGATAGGCGTTCTCAATATCATCAGGTAGGTGTTTGAGGTCGTCGCCAAAGGTTGGGGCAGGGAACTGCCGCTGCCTTTGCCTGGCGAGACCTTCAGAAGCAACTTCTATAAAGCTGCCGAAGTAGGTGGGACGATTACAGGTAGGGCAAATCATGATCACTTCGCTTGAGTCGCCTGCTCTCGTCTGGTACCCCTCCGAAGGGCCAACTTGGTTTCCGCAATGTCCACATGTGTAGTTGGTACGCCCAATCGAGCCTGTGTTACTCCAGCTAGCAGTAGACACCTTAGAATCCCCCTAACTTCTGAACCTTGATTGTCTGAATTGACACTTTCTAATCAACTTCGAATCTGGGCGGAGAAGCACCCCATCGGTCTTGGAAGCATTGACAATTCTGTGCCCCTCGCCACAGCGGGAGGGGCAACCTCTTTATGCCCTAGATAATCATGCCAAGGACTCCATCACCCGAGTCCTCAACTCATCAATCGTGCAAGGCGATACGAGCTGCTTGAGGCGATATAATCGCCGACTGTGCAGGTGCAATGCCCACCTCCAACTGAGTGTTGGCAGGTCTGTCTCCTTTAAGTAAAGAAGCTCCAATTCGCGTTTTCCAGCAACCGGTTGATCTTTAGTCGTGCCGTGGATTCGTTCATGTCTTACCTATTGGGTTGGGCCACTCTCTATATCGTTGCTGCGGTTGGCTCTCTCTTGAATATCGGCGCATCTCTCCATAAGGGCTTCGAACTGCTCTTCATCATCAGGCAGCATCCCGTCGCTGCGCATCCTGTCGTAATCGTCAGCTAGAGCCTCATAGGCCGGGCTATGCGGCACCAGTTGCAAATCACCGGATACCGCAGCCTCGTAGTCGATCCGACTCCCTGCGGCGTCATTCTCCCGGTAGAACATCGACTTATGCCGTGCCACCGAACGAGCAAGGGCGCGGTCAGCGAGAGACCTCTCAGCAAAGCCTGCTTCATCCAGTCGGACCAGATCATACCAGTGCCTGGAGAGCCGCTCCCACTGGCTTCGCTGCTGGCGACAGAAGACGTGCATGGCCGTCGCCTTTTCCCAGAAGGTGCGCTCCGCCAACATCACAAAGGTGCGAGTTGACGGGAACGCCACTCCCGGTAAATGAGAGGCCGCATCGCACACTATCAGATGCTTTTCGCGAGGCTCCCCGGTCGAACGCGCCCCGAACTCCACCATTACCCTCGGCTTCACAAGACCGTGGTTTGGGAACAGAGGTTTATAGTTGACGAATATCCGGTATCCGTCAGCGTGCAACTGTGCGGACAGGCCGGATTCAGACAGGTTAGTCTTAATTGTGGTCAGCGCATCGCTCTTTGCCCACTCGGCCAGCCGCTTCCTGATTTCCTGTGTCCACCTCTTCGCCTGACTGTGAGTGGGTGGCAGCGCATCCTCTCCATGGCCTGCCACTAGATCAGGGGCAATGGACTGGATGTCATAGGTGATGTCAAGGTCTTCCGAGAATCGGCGAATGGCGTGATACGCCTTGGACAGAGAAGTACCCCCTTTGAAGGTCAGAGCTTTGCCGAAGGGGCTTTCCACAAGGGCGCGTAACGTATACACAACCCATAAATCCTTCTCTAAGAGATACGCACTACGCCCAATGTGGGTGGCAGCCACCTCTAGCGCAGCCCGCCGGTCGTCGGACGAGAGCGACTGAAACGGCGTGTCAGCGTCAGCTATTGGCAACCATTGCGCTTACGGGCTCTGCCATCCAAGGAGGCATCACAGCACAGGACGCAGCCAACTCCTGATGGTCTTCGGCAGAGAACTTGTGTCTAATCACGTCCAGGTGCGCTCCCACTTCACCGGGACCCAGCCAGGACAGTGCGCGAACTGCGATTCCAGCCGGTCGCTGTGGCGCTGCCAACTGCCAGCGGGGAGCGTGGCGCAGTCTCACCGTCAGCCTACCGAACCTCAACTGGCGATTGGGTCCAGAGGTCAGGTAAACCGGCTGCATCGGCACCTGTGTGGTGAGTCCAAGGGCGTTCGCCGCCGCGCCACCGCAAGGTACAATCGTCTCGCCCCAGAGTGTGGACAGGGACGCGATCACCTTCTCGACGGCAGGCGGGTGAGAACCGAAGCGGGTCTGGATGGGTCGCACATATATCCCACGGTAGACTCGGATTAGTCGTCCGCTACGGGCAAGGCGTGACAGCGCTTTATAGATTGCCGCTCTGTTCCCTAGGTGCAGCAAAGCGCTTGGGCACAGCAGCGTACCTTCCGGCAACCCGGCAGCCTGGTTCATTATCTGATGAGGAAGGCTTGGCACTGAGATCGCCTCCGCAATATTAATGTCAGACAATATAGCACAATTATACGGAATGGTCAGTGAAGCGCTCTTACTGCCGCCCCTTCCAGTTCTTGACAAATTCCCGCGTCTTTGCAGGCCCAGCGCGAAGTGGCTCGATCAATTCTCTGATGTATATGAAGAAGTTGGCCCCCATCTGAGGATTGCTCGGGAGGCCGACGGTCACCATCACAGCGCCTCAAACCACTCTTTGATCTTCAGCGCCATGAGCTTGCGACGCTCCTCCAAGAAGCCCTCGTAGGTCGGCAGCTCACCATCGAGCAGCGACTCTGGCAGACAGTGGGTCTTGAAGATTCTCCCGCAGGGCCTCGGCATCCGTAATGCCACCGTACTTGCTCATGCCGCCGTTGCACCGGTCGGCGAGCTCCCGGAAGTACCGCTCAGGCGGCGTGTCGGAGCTGGCGATGTTGATCTCGCTCTGGGTGAACACGAAGTTGGCGATCTGATTGTAACGTCCACGGGAGCAACCCTGCTTCTGCAGGTACCGCTTCGGATAGAGGTGGTGCCGGTCGCCCCGACTCATCAGCAGATCGCGCACGGTGATGTCCCGTGAGAGGAATCCTTTGTCGCCCAGCTTCGCTTGGGCGGCCTGATAGGCCAGGAAGTAGGGGCTGATCGACGATGAGGTTTCCATTTGCTCAGGGAGCATTCCGGTCCAGAAACTTGCCGGTAACTCGTTCTCGATCACCGCCTCGACGTAGGGCACCAGACCCCGTACCGCAATCTGGCGGATATCGGCATCGAAAGCTCAGCGCTTGCACCGTAGCGCCCACGCAGGATCGCCATCGCATACCAACGACGTACAAGCCGCTCCAGATCGGTAGGCGGGAGCTTCTCAGTCCGACCGCGCAGATAGATGATGTAGGCGAAATTGACTGCGTTGCCCCCCCTGATCAGCGCACTGGTTACGAAGCCGGCCGAACGCAGGATCATCGTGATCCGCTCGAAGTGGGTCTTGTTGATGAAGGCCAGGATCCCCTTCTTGAGCCGGCCGAACGCCTCCCCGGCGATGACCTCTTCATACTCCTTGGTCTCGAAGTTGCGGCCAGAGAGGAGCGCCACCAAGTCCTGGAGCCTGCCACGCCCGAACTCCGAGGTGAAGGCCACCCGCAGCATGTCGGTGTAGGTCGGATCGTAGAGGTCGTCATTGACATCCTTCAACCAGCGCATGTGGGGCAGGAACTCGGAGGTGGCGAAGTCTCTATCTCCCTTCTCGATCTGGGGAAAGAACTCGGGCGCCACCGCGAGGTGACAGAAGTAGTCGATGGCCTTGCGAAGCAGGTTACCGCCGAAGGTCTCATTGACCGCGATCTTCGACATGGCAAAGTCCGCCTGTGACAGCTCGGCACCGGCCGAGTTCACCCGGATGAAGATCTCGGTCACCGTCTCGATGTCGAGGTCGTCGGCCAATTCGATGGGAATTATGTAGAAGAGTGCCGAAAGGCAAGGTCAAGGGCAAAAAGCCAGAGCGAAGGTCAGTCAAGGAGCAATAGCAGCGGGGTTTGTGAGGGGTGATAAATAGGGCGAGATAAAGGTGAGCTAGAATGTCTTGGAATTACCCACTTGACGCACATGAAATAGCAGACTTGCTATTGGAATGGCAACCGGGCATGAATCCGCAGGGCGCGGTAGATGCACTGATGCACGCTTTGGAGCAGTACTCGATAAGGCTAGAGGGGTCAGAGGAATCGGGCCTGTTGCGCTGCCTTCGACTGCTGACCGAGGCTTGCGAAGAGCGGATAAGATCAATCTAGGCAAAGGTATGTGAGGCTGTTATCTACTCTTGACTCCGAAGACCGAGCATCTAAGTGCTTAATCACAGCCTTCTTGGTCTTCACACGGAGCTTTTTGCACCTATGAGTTGCGTCGTATAGTCGTTGTTGGCATGACGAACTGAGGTTGCCTTTGTGGCAGTCTAGGCTGTCTGTCGGCAAGGGGAACGCACGGTCTGTAGTTAAGTACGAATCGTAATCCAGAAACTTGTGTTCTGCCCGAGGGACCATGAAGAAGCAGGTTTCAAGGTTGGGCCAATGCAGGGGATCTGGAATGTTTGAGTTGATAAGGAAGCAGTACCACTGGCTAAAGTGCGGTATTACAGCAACGACATATTTGTTCTTGTCAATCTCTGGAACGTAGGTGTAGTAGACATGAAACGTCCGGTCAGCTTGGGACGTCATCATGGTCTGGATACGGGTTCCTCAAGTACGCAAGTAACATCTCATGGTTGGGCAGTGTACGAGCAATATCCTCAAGTGATATTGCAGTCCCATTGGCTGCCTGTTTCCACGCATCATCGTGCGAAAGCTCAGTGAGCCGATTAAAGGATGAGCCTCCGTATTGGGTAACTGAAGCATCAAGGCAATCAACATCAGATTCACTGAGATCATCAAGATCTGGTTCACGCAGAGCGTTCAGGTGTCGGTCAGTCACTTTGAGGCAGCGTTTGAAGCTCTCATTAAGGCTAGGATTATTCCGTTTAGGATCATGCCGACCATAGATCCCTTCGCCAGCCACAGCCTTGATTGCATTGTATACTCGCGTGGGTACTGGCCCAAACTTCAGTGCGTAATAGTCGTCTCCCACAATAAAACGACCGTAGTTCTCTAGATGTGATTTTTCGGCGAAGTAGAGCAATTTAAGGACTTTATGCCTGTCGGGGGGGAGTCGTGACTCCTTACAGCGCTTGATGATGAAGAGAACCGCTGCAACCGCAGCGTCAACATCAAACTCCTGAGTCACAATCCGGCTCATCATACTAGGCACACACCCTCTGTACAACCATATTAAGCTTGATGCCTCTGTAAGCCTATGTACTCTACTCCCTTTTCAGTTGGTCTGCTTCGGCCTCGGGATATGACGAATGCTCACCGGCTTGGCAAGAGCCTCAATCGCCTCCTCGAAGGTCGCATTAACCCGCTTGTCCTCTTCCAGCTCCGCCTTTGAGGGTTGGTAGCTCGGGTGTACTATTTCGACCTCACGGGGCTTAGGCTTCGACATTATTGCCTCCAGTTACCTTGAGCTTTTACCCAAATCCTCTTCGTAGAAGAATAACACACGTGCTTTCTTTTTCCATATGCACGCCCGCAGGACACTGCTGACCAGATGGCTGGTCAGGGGTATGGATGGGAAGCGGTTGCGGTATCGGGAGTTGGTGGCGGGGTAGGGCTCAGACAGAGTGCAGGATGCACCAGGACGGGCCTCCCCTCTGGAGGGCAGAGATAATCTCACGTCACTACTCTTCGTCGAGGTCGCGAAGCAATTGCTCTATTTGGGCCTCCAAGTTTACATCGCTGGCACTTCGCGCCAACCCGAGTGCCGTCTCGAAATCCTCTCGCGCCTCACGTTTGAGACCTAGCACAGCCTTTGCTTCACCACGGTTGACGTAAGCTATAGGAAACTCCGGGCCCAAGCGGATTGCTTCGTCATACAAGCGGATTGCTTCGTCATAGTCGTCAATGGCGTCTTCGTGTTGGCCCAATGCCCTCTTGGCTTCACCACGGTTTAAGTAAGCTACAGCAAGCTCCGGGTTCAGGCGGATAGCCTCGTCATAGTCAGCAATGGCCTCTTCGTGCTGGCCCAAACTGACTTTCGACAAGCCCCGGTTGCTATGGCCTTCAGCAGCAAACTCCGGGTTCAGGCGGATCGCTTCGTCATAGTCGGCAATGGCCTCTTCGTTTAGTCCTAACTCGTCCTTAGCGTTACCTCGATTCAGATAGGCCTCGCCAAAGTCCGGGTCCAAGCGGATCGCTTCGTCGTAGTCGGCAATGGCCTCTTCGTATAGTCCTAAGTCTTTCTTCGCAACAGCCCGTCTGGCGTAAGCTCCGGCAAGCTCCGGGTCCAAGCGGATCGCTTCGTCGTAGTCGGCAATATGGCGCAGCACAATAGCGGAGCAGCAAGTAGATGCAGCCCAGAGGCAAGCGGATACGGCCCAACAGGGGCTGCTGAACGACCGCTATCAGAAGGGGGCCGAGATGCTCGGCAGCGACATTCCCTCAGTGCGTTTGGGTGGCATCTATGCGCTGACGCGTCTTGCCGAAGACCATCCAGCGCAGTACCATATCCAGACTATTGAGTTGCTCTGTGCGTTCGCAAGGAATCCGACTGGGGGCAAAGAGGGTCGAGACAAAGCACTTGAATATGCGGAGGATCGGCAGTCCCATACGGCACCTTTACTGCGAGAAGACGTCCAAGTCACACTGACAACAATTGGTGGGCGTAGCGAAGCGGGTCTTGGCTACGAAAAGGCGACGAAGGGTTTCCAGCTGGACCTACGCAATGCCGACCTTCGCGGGGCGGATCTTCGCGAGGCAAACCTGTCAGGCGCGAACCTGACATACGCAAATCTGGACCATGCAGATCTCAGTAGAGCAGACCTGTCTGACACGATCTTGTGGGGCACAAACTTATCCAACGCATTCGCGCAATACGCAGACCTTGCGAGGACACGAATCGCGGGCACGAATCTGAAGGCTACCAGTCTCAAGGGTGCCAATCTGTCCGGCGCGGACATAAAGCCCTTATATCTTGACCCTGCTGAACATAGCTATATGACCCAGGCCCAACTCGACGAGACCAGCGCAGATCCCGACAATCCACCCACAATAGACGGCAGCGAATCTATCAGCGGCCTAGCTTGGCGTCCCAGCTGACCAATGATGCTACCCCCGAGGCTTTGGCTAAGGCCCTGCTGCGACCCCTAAAACCGGTACAAAAGCAGGACGGGTGAGCCCTCAAGACCACTCATCATTTGTCAACTATTCTTTGTAATTCCCATCCTTTGGGTGGAGGCCGCCCCCGGGTGCCGGACCGAACCTGCGCCAACAGTATCTTTTAACTGTGCCAGTGGAAGGCGGTGGCTGCCACGGGTATTTGCTCCGGCTCCACGGCCGGTCTGCGCTTTCAGGAATGGACCGCTGCCGGGGTGTTCTTTCGGCTAGGGCTGGAACGGTTCGCTGAGGGGCCATGACCAAATCCCCTCTGGGGGGGAACCGGTCCCAACCCCACGGACCGGGGTAAGATCGGCGTCAAACGCAGTCTGTTGACCGAAGCCCAGGGCATTCCGGTGGGGGCTGGCGGTGGCTGGGGCCAACCGCCTCGACACGAAGCTGGTGCGGGCTACGGTGGACAGCCTCCCTGGGCCGCGTCCGGCACCCAGCTCGGACCCGGAGAGTCCGTCCTTGCGCCCCCATCCGAAGAATCCGTCCTTGGGTCTGTGCCTGGACAAGGGCTACGACTTCAGGTAGGTCAGACCCTGCACGAGTCTGGCTTCACCGCCCACATCCGACCCGAAGCTCCAGCGAAGCCGCACTTGTACCCCCCAAGGGGGGACCCCGCCGTCCTTGGCCGAGGTGAAGAGACCCAGGCCATCGCCAGCTTCAAAGCCCGGCGTTGGGTGGTGGAACGGACTCACAGTTGGATGAACCGTTTTCGGCGCATTTTGGCCCGCTGGGACAAGTCTCCGGACAACTACACCCCCTTTCTTCATTTCGCCTGTGCCCTTAGCGCCCTCAGAACGGCTTGAAGTGGGGTAATCTCTACGACCAGAGAAACAGGGCGGTGTCAAGCACCGCCCTGTTGTGTTGCATCTCTAGACTCTAGAGGTTACTGATTTGCCTTTGTAGTCGTGATCGTGGCGGGTTTGTATGTGACCTCTCCTGAGATGATATACGTTACGGGGTCCAAGTCCTCGTCCATGTCTGTGACCGTCACCGTACCCGTGACGTCAATTTCCTGGTCTTCGGCATCATCGGCAGCTACGGGCGTGGTCATAGGTGCTCCCGCCAGCATTAACTCAAACGCCACCTTGTCGCCGTCAGCGACTCCGTCGGCAGTAGTGTCGGCATCGTCTTCCGGATCAAAGCCAGCGAAGAGGGCATTACAACTACCAATCGTACCAGAGAAGCTGATGGTCAACCCTGAGACCTCAACGTTAAGGTCGCCTAAACCACTGCAGTTGACGTTGTTCGCTCCCTCAACTTCGAGATCGGTGCCTACATCAGAAAACCTCAGGACCAGCGGCTCATCGGCTCCGCCTACCCCAGAACCGTCGATCTCGAGCGTCCACGTAAAGGTGCCGGCCGTAGCGTTATCCCCTCTATCGGTCCAGCCCAAGAGGTTCAGATTCACGTCCATGGGCATGGGCGGCGTGGGCATCCCATTGCCATCACCATTGCCATTGCCATTCATGGGTTGTGCCGAGGGGCTCGGGTTACAGGCTACCAGCAAGCCGAAGCTCACAAGACTCGCGGAAAGCAGTATGATAAACCTTTTCATTGAATTCAGTCCTTATCTCCCTACAAAACTAGGGCTTAATCCCCTTACAAAAAGGGATTATATCCCAAAGTTGGATTATGTCCAGCATTTTCTGTACTTCGGTGCTATCTAGCGACAGGTAGCCACCGCCCTCCAAGATGGAAGTCGCAAACACACCATCAGGAGGAAACGATGGCTACAACCCGCCTACACCCGGCAGCCTACAAGAGGCCCTAACGACCCAGAGTTCCTACAACGCATCGTCCAGAACCTGCAGCGCACCCTCCATGCCGACTTCACCCGCCAGATCGGCGCTGAACCCTTCCAACGCACCCCCGGGCTATTGCAACGGCTACAAACCTCGTCGCCTCAACACCCGCGTCGGTAGCCTCGAGCTGCTCATCCCCCAAGACAGGGATGGGGGTTCAGAACCGAGTCGTTTGAGAGGTATCAGCGTAACGAGAAAGCCTTGGTGCTCAGCTTGATGACGATCTACCTCCAAGGGGTACCGACCCGGAAAGTCAGAGATGTCACCGAAACATTGTGCCCAGCGAGTTTCAGCAAGAGCCTGGTCAGCGAGTTGACCCATGACCTCGAGGTCGACCTTGAAGCGTGGAGGGGGGACTACCCCTACCTCAGGACGCTCGCTACGAGCGCGTCAGGGCAGGTCATCAGCCTGGGCGTGCTGATCGCTACTGGATCAAGAAGATGGAGACCGCGAGCTACTCGCTGTGGAGGTGGCCGACACCGAGAGCGAAGCGACCATCTCTACGACCTCAGGAGGCGAGGTCTCAGGGGTGTGCAGTTGGTGACCAGCGACGATCAGGAGGGATTGAAGGCTGCCATTAGCAGGCAGTTCCAGGGGGTGAGTTGGCAACGGTGCCAGGTTCACTTCGCCCGGACCCGAAGAGTCCGTCCTTACCTGCTGGGTCGGGTAGCGAAGAGGGATCGGAAGCGCCTAGCCGAGGAATCGACTTTGGAGTGGGCGAGGGAAGCCTCTGGGAAGGTGGTGGCGGGGGAGTCACCCGAGCAGACCGGCTTGAGGGGCAGGTTGATCCGAAGAATCCGCTGGTAGAGTGCTTGGAGGGTTTTGCGTTTCCTGCTCAGCATCGACCAAAGATCCGGACCCGAATGCGCGCATCAAGCGCATGCTAGTGCCAATGAGCACCGATTGGCCTCGGGGACTAGGCGGACGGCGAGAGGCGTTGCCGTCGGTCACTCCGATGAACCGTCAAGAGCTATTACGAATCCAGCGAATCCGTCCTTGAATCGGTTGCGGGCGGTTCAGTATGTCCCAAGAATAATCGAGAGCCTCCCAGACGGGGGGGTGAATGGTAGAGAACGGCTTGAAGTGGGGCGTGTCTCTACGACCAGAGAAACAGGGCGGTGTCAAGCACCGCCCTGTTGTGTTGCGTCTCTAGACTCTAGAGGTTGCTAATTTGCCTTTTGGGTCGTGACCGTGGGGGGCATGTACTCGACTGTTCCTGAGATGTCAAACGTTACGGACCCCTCGTCGTCGTCCCCGCCGCCAGTGACCATCACCGTACCCGTGACGTCAATTTTCTGGAGTTCGTAATCATCGGAAGCTACGGGCGTGGTCATAGGCGCTCCCGCCAGCGTTATCTCGAACGCCAATTCGTCTTCCGCAGCGGTTGCCCTGGCAGCGGTATCGGCATCGGCATCATGATCAAAGGTATCGATGAGGGCACATACGTCATCCAAATCACCAGAGAAGCTGATGGTCAAGCCTGAGATCATAGGGTCAAGGCTGCCTAAACCGGCGCAGGCGGTGTCCGCAGCAGTGTTAACCGAGAGATCGGTGGCTCCATCAGTAAACACCAGGAACAGAGGCACATCGACTCCGGCGGCCCCAGAATCGTCGATCTCGAGCTCCCACGTAAACATGCCGGCATTAGCGTCAGTCCCTCTATCGGTCCAGCCCAAGAGGGTCAGATCCAAGTTCGCGGGCATGGGCGGCATCGGCATCGGCATCCCATCGCCATCACCATTGCCATCACCATTCATGGGTTGTGCCCCAGGAGCCTGGCTACAGGCTACCAGCAAGCCGAAGCTCATAAGACTCGCGAAAAGCAGTATGATAAGCCTTTTCATTGAATCAGTCCTTATCTCCTTACAAAACTAGTGGTGACTTAATCCCCTTGCAAAACTAGAGCAAAAGCTTGACTGCCTTCCGACTGTCCCTCCCTTCAAGCACATTATAGACATTAGGTTAACATAACACAGTCAAGCAAGCCAAGAGTGTCAGATAATCCGCACAGGACTAGTCTACAGGGATACGGCTTGGAAATCAACAAGCCCCCTGACTGAACGGCTGATACCGAGCATGACCTCTCCATCTCCGGGTAACCATACCGAACCTCGCCAATGGAAGCAAGCCCCGGTACCTGTTCGTCCACCCCGGTAGCAAACCCAGCAACTACCCAGGTCCGCCATCGGTCGCCGCCAAGCTCGGACTCCCGTCTAACTTCGACCCCGCAAATCTGGCCGTGACCGGTTCGGTCCGAGGCAAAAGTCTGCGGAATAAGCGGTTAGGGGCTTAAATTTCGGAGCCATTCATGCCACAATAAGGGTATGAACATCGTCTCGGTTTTCAAGAGATTTCCCGACCAGCGCGCTTGCATCGCGCACTTG
>MKWU01006263.1_pt1 | contig 12243 bp, 13 predicted proteins | sample 809101 | NCBI WGS metagenome assembly MKWU01 (sample SAMN05860141, study PRJNA318959) | sponge metagenome | host: Aplysina aerophoba | place: Slovenia: Piran, Adriatic Sea, Gulf of Piran | collected 2013-05-07
CGCGCGCGGCGTGGCGGGAGCGGGATCACCCGTTCCTCTACGTCGCCGCGAGTCGCAGCCGCCGCTCGGCGGCGGATGTGCGCGCCGTCATCCCCCGCGCGGAGTTCGGGCAGGTCGTGAACTCCGGCCACTACGTCCAGTTCGACGCCGCGGCTCAGCTGCACGCGATGCTCGACCGCTTCCTGGCGGGCATTCCGTAGAGGCGCGAGGCCCGGCCGCGCGGGGAGGGCCCGGCGTCAGCTTCCGCGAGCGATCACCTCGACGTAGAGCCCGTGCAGCGCCCGCGGGTGGATCCAGTACGTGCCGCCCCCGCCTCCTGCGATGTCGGCGCCGGCCTCAGCGGCGGCCTCCGCGCCGGCGGCGAGATCCGGCACGCCGAAGACGACGACGTGCACACCCTCCCCCTCGGGATGCTCGCGGCCGGCGCGGCGGTCCATCCGCGGCACGAGCGCCGACGCGGGTCCCGCCGGCGTGAGCAGCGTGAACATGCGCCGGCCGCCGCGCCCCACGCGCTGCCACTCCAGATCGCCGAAGGGCTGACGATGCAGCTCGCTGACCGTCTCCGTTCCGAGCAGGCGGTGGAACGTTGCGATCGCGCGATCGCGGTCGCGCACGGCGAGCCCGATGTGCGAGAGCGCGTAGGGGGCGTCGGCCGGCGGAAAGCGCGGGTCGTCGACCTCGGGCGCGATCTCGAAGCGCACGCCGTGCGCGGCCCGCAGGTCGGGACGCAGCCGTCCGCCCGAGCGCTGCTCGACGGAGACCCCCGACGCGTCCAGCACCGCCGCCACCTCCGGCAGCTCCGTCGTGCGCCACACCGACAGGTAGTAGCCCTCCCCGCCGGGGTTGCGCTCGTCGGAGCGGCGCTCCATGACGTCGGCGAGCGGTCCCCGCGCGGTCGGCTCGAGCAGCCGGACCGAGCCCTCGCCTGCGGCGCCGAGATCGAGCCAGCGCGCTCCCTCCTCGGGATCGACCCCGGAGGCCTCGACCTCGAGCCGGAAGACGCGCCGGTACGCCTCGACCGCCACGTCGAGGTCGGCGACCGCGACCTGCAGCTGCGCGTAACGGAGCGCTTGTGCCATGAAGGATCCCCCTGTTCTCTCGCCGCCCGCTACGCCTCGCCCGCGACCGGCGGCCAGCGATCGCGCCAGGGCGCGATCGCCTCGAAGGCGGCCGAGGCGCGGAGCACGGCGGCGTCGTCCCGCCAGCGGCCGACCATCTGCAGCCCGACCGGCAGTCCGTCGACCTCCCCGCAGGGCAGCGTGGCGGCCGGCTGCCCGGTCAGGTTGAAGGGGTAGGTAAAGGCGGTCCACTCCAGGAACCGGCGGGGGCGACCGGCGACGCTTCCCGGTCCGTCGTCGCCCGCCGGGAAGGCCGTCACCGGCAGGGTCGGCGTCAGCAGCAGATCGTAGCGGTCGAAGAAGCGGCGCACGACGTCGACGTAGGTGTTCTGCTCGAGAATCGCCCGCCCGTAGTCGGCACCGCTGTAGCGCGCGGCGTCGCGCACGACGCCAGCGAGGCCGGGGTCGAGTTGATCCTCGATCTCGTCGAGGCGCGGGCCGAAGAGGCCGGCCATACGGCACGACCAGATCACATCGAGCACCGGGTAGGGATCGCCGGCCTCCGGGTGCGCCTCCTCGACCCTCGCGCCGAGCTCGGCCAGCCGGAGCGCCGCCGCCTCCGCCGCGTCGGCAACCTCATCCTCGACGGCCGCGTACCCGAGATCGCGCGACCAGGCGACGCGAAGCCCGGCAAGGGCGTCGCCGCGCTCGCCATCGGCGCCCCCCTCCGCCGCCGCGGCGAGGTGGCCGCCGGCGGCGGGAAGCGACCAGCGATCCCGCGGATCGCTTCCCTCCATCACGTCGATCATGAGAGCCGCGTCGGCCACGGTGCGCGCGATCGGCCCCGAGTGCGAGAGCGTGGAGCCGGCCGGCCACTGCGGCACGCGACCGTAGGAGGGCTTGATGCCGTAGATCCCGCAGAACGCCGCCGGGATGCGGATCGAGCCGGCGCCGTCGGAGCCCTGCGCCAACGGGCCGATCCCCGAAGAGACGGCCGCCGCCGCTCCTCCGCTCGACCCGCCGGCCGTCAGGCCCTCGCGCCACGGGTTCTGCGTGCTGCCGTGCACGCGGTTGGTGGTGTCGCCCTTCCACCCGTACTCGGAGGTATTGCTCTTCCCCAGCATCACCGCGCCGGCGCGGTACAGGCGCTCCACGAGCGGTGCATCCTCCGCGGGCACATCGTCCGCGTGGAGCAGCGACCCGCGCGTGGTGCGGATGCCGGCGGTCGCGGTGAGATCCTTGATCGAAACCGGAACGCCGGCGACGGGGCCGGCGGAGCCCTCCGCGTAGGCGCGCTCGGCCGCGGCCGCCTGCGAGAGCGCGAGCTGGGGCGTCGGCGTGACGAAGGCGCGCAGGCGCGGCTCGAGCGACTCCAGCCGGTCGAGGACGGCACGCGCCACCTCGACGGGGGAGAGCGTGCGCCGCGCGTAGAGCGCGCGCAGCTCGACGGCGGAGAGGGCCCACGGCTCACTCACGCCCCGCACGCTAGCCGATCGCTGCCGGCGCCTGCCACCGGCCCGGCCGTCCCGCCGATCGGACCCCGCCGTCTAGAGGGGGCCGCGGGGGGCGGGCGCCGCCCCGCGCCCCGCGCGTCCCGCCGCCCGGGCCGCGCCGTCGAGAGGGGGCGGCGGCGCGCGGTGCGCGCCGCCACGGTCGAGACGGGCGGCCCGCCCGGGAGATTCGCGTGATTATCGCGCACCTTCGCGCAGTTTTAGTGAGTATTTCGAGCTTGCCGCAGCGGGCGCGCAGCCCAACGATCGGCACCGCCCGCAGACATCGCACGAAGGAGTCACGGTGAAGCAGCGGCGACGTATGTTCGGACCAGTCGGAGCGATCGCCCTGGTCCTCGCCGCGGTCGCGGCGGCGTGCGGCGGCGAGAGCGAGGGCGGGCCGGCGCCCGCGGACGGCGACTCCGCCTACCCGGTCACCGTGACCGACCTCCTCGGCCGCGCCGTCACCATCGACTCGGCGCCCGAGCGCGTGGTCACGACCAGCCCCTCCGCCATCGAGCTGCTCGCGGACGTCGGCGGCACGGCCATCGCGCGGTCGACCACGGCCACCGCGCTTCCCGGGTCCGCCGAGCTGGCGGACGTCGGCCCCTCCTACGGCCCCTCCTTCGAGCAGATCGTGGCTCTCGATCCCGATCTGGTGATAGCCGACGCCTCGGCGCAGGCGCACCTGGCCGGCGCATTCGAGCAGGCTCTCGCGGGGACGCCGACGCTCTTCGTCGGTGCGCGCGCCTACGCCGATCTCGCCGCCTCGGCGCGCATCCTGGGACGGGCGATCGGGAACCCCGACGGGGGCGAGGCAGCGGCGGCCGCGTTCGAGCAGATCGCCGGGGAGCTCGGCGGCGGCGGCGACCCCGCGCCTCGCGTGCTGGTCCTGGTGGCGGGTCGCGACGGCACGCTCTCCGCGGCGCTCGATGCCTCCTTCATCGGCGATCTCGTGGCTTTGCTCGGAGCCGAGAACGTCGCTGCCTCACTCCCGCAGTCCGGACCGGTGCCGGGGTACGCGCTGCTCTCTCCCGAGTCCATCGTCAGCCTCGACCCGGAGGTGCTGCTGATCATCACCCCCGGCGGAGGCCCCTCGATCGCGCAGCTCGTCAGCGCGCGGCTGCCGGATCTCGCCGCGGTCAGGTCCGGGCGCGTCCACGAGGTCGACCTCGAGGTCTATCTGCAGGCACCCGGACCGCGCTCGCGCGAGGGCCTGCGCGCGCTCGACGCGCTCATCCATCCCGGGTAGCGGCGGCCGCCTCCCCCAGTGCTGGTCGCGGGACGCCGCCGCCTCCGCCCGGCCCCGGCCCTCGCCGGGGCCTCGGTCGCGCTGCTCGCAGCGGCGGTGATCGCCGTCTCGCTCGGCGCCGTGCACCTCGCCCTCGGGGAGGTCGTGGCCGGGCTCTTCGACTCCGGCGACGACGCCACGCGGCGCATCGTGTGGCAGCTGCGTGTGCCGCGCGTGCTGACCGCGGGTCTCGTCGGCGCGCACCTCGGCGTCGCGGGGGCGCTGCTGCAGGGGGTGACGCGCAACCCGCTCGCCGACCCCCACATCCTCGGCTTCTCCTCGGGGGCGGGTCTCGTCGCCGTGGCGCTGGTGGTCTGGGCGCCCGGCGCGCCCGGGACGCTCGCGCCGGCCGGCGCCTTCGCCGGGTCGCTGCTGTCGGCGGCCGTCGTCTACGCGCTCGCCTGGCGCGGCGGCATCTCTCCCGTCCGCTTCGCCCTCTCCGGCGTCGCCGTGGCCGCGCTCTTCACCGCCCTCTCGGCCGCGGCCATCTCACTCTCAGATCTCTTCACCCAGGCCGCGCTCTCCTTCCTCGTCGGCGGCCTGCTGGGCACGGGCTGGGATGACCCCACGCGCGTCGCCCCCTACACGGCGGCGGGCGCGATCGCCGCCGTCGCCCTCGCCCGGTCGCTCAACGTGCTCGCGCTCGGCGACGACGTGGCGCGCGGCCTCGGCATGCGCGTCGAGCGCGTGCGGCTGGGCGCGATCGCAGCCGCCGCTGCGCTCACCGGGTCGGCCGTCGCCGTGAGCGGAATACTCGCCTTCGTGGGACTCGTGGCCCCGCACGCGGCGCGTCTTCTCGTCGGCGGCGATCACCGCCTCGTGCTGCCACTCTCCGGGCTGCTGGGCGCCACGGTGCTCGTGCTCGCCGACACCGTGGCCAGAACCGTCTGGGCCCCGGCGGAGATTCCCGCCGGCATCGTGACGGCGATCGTCGGCGCGCCCGTGCTCCTGATCCTGATCCGGACGCGCACATGAGCCGGTCGCTGCTGGAGCTGGACGACGTGCGCTGGTCTCCCGGCGGCCACCACGTCCTGCGCGGGATCACGCTCGCCGTCGAGGCCGGCGAGATGGTGGCCGTGATCGGCCCCACCGGCAGCGGCAAGTCGACGCTCCTGCGGATCCTGGGCCGTCTGCTGCGTCCGAGCTCGGGCAGCGTGCGCGTGGAGGGCCGCGACGCCTGGAGCCTGGCGCCGGGCGAGATCGCCCGCCGCATCGCCTTCCTTCCGCAGTCGCCGGAGGCCGCGGCCGATCTCACCGTGGAGGAGCTCGCCTGGCACGGCCGCTACCCGCACCAGCGGGGACTCGCGCGGGCGCTCGGGGGCGCCCGGCCGGCCGATCGCGCCGCGGTCGAGGCCGCGCTCGAGCAGGCGGGCATCCGGGAGCTGCGGGCCGCCCGCCCCGGCGCGCCGGCGGGCGGGGGGGCGGGGCGGCCGGCGGGGGCGGGCCTGGATCGCGCTCGTGCTCGCGCAGCAGGCGGACCTGCTGCTGCTCGACGAGCCGACGGCCTTCCTCGACATCGGCCACCAGCTGGAGCTGCTCACGCTACTGCGGCAGCTCAACGAGCAGAGCGCCACCACGACGGTGATGGCCCTCCACGATCTGGGGTACGCCGGCTCGCACGCGACGCGCGTCGTCGCGCTGAGCGGCGGAGCGGTCGTCGCCGACGGGGAACCGGAGCGCGTCCTGACCTCGGAGCGGCTCTCGGCGCTCTACGGGGTCGCCGTGACCGTGCTCGCCAGCCCCGCCGCAGCGACGGGCGTCCCTATCGTGGTTCCGACGGCCGGGGCTCGGCGCCCGCACCCTGAGCCGGGGACGTCTCTCCGGGGCGGATGAGGCGCGCGGAGATCAGCAGCAGGACGATCGCGTGCAGGACCGCGACCAGGAAGAGCTGCGCCGCCAGCGTGGCGCGCGAGGCATCCTCGTCGAAGCGGGAGAGCAGCACGAGCAGGTAGAAGACGACCGCGAGCGCCAGGACGCGCGCCGTGACGCCCCGCCAGCTCGACGCCAGCTGCCTCATCGGCACCCGGAAGAGGTAGATGACGAGGACGATCACGTGCAGCACGACCAGGCCCGCGACGTAGAGCAGGGCGGGGACGGCGCTGCGCAGCTCGAGCAGGGGCACCAGAGCGAAGGAGGCGGCGAAGACCGCGATCGTCTTGCGGATGAAGAGCGTCCTGTCGAGGAGCTCGATGCGCATCTTCAGCATCCGGCCCCCGCTCCGCCCGCACACCCGGGCATCCATTGTGCAGGGAGTCTCCCTACGCCGCGAGTCGGGGCCGCGCGGGGAGCCGCCGCGGTGCGGCCGGCGGGCGCACGCACGCTGCGGGTGGTATGAACCAGCTGCGGCGGCGGCCCCGGCCCGGGGCCGGCCGCTCGTGCCGAGAGGGGGCGCCGTGAAGCGCAGCACCGAGCGGATCCTGACCACCCACACCGGGAGCCTGCCGCGCCCGAAGGCGCTGCTCCCTCTGATCTTCGCCCGGGAGCGCGGCGAGGAGAGCGATCCGTCCGAGCGCCTCGCCGCCACGCGGCAGGCGGTCCACGACATCGTGCGCGCGCAGCTCGACGCGGGCATCGACGTCGTCAACGACGGCGAGCAGGGGAAGTCGAGCTACGCGACCTACGTCCAGAACAGGCTGGAGGGCTTCGAGGGCGAGCCCGTGACGCCCGCTCCGATCACCGATCCCGACTTCCCCGAGTTCTTCGCGCAGACGGCGGCGATGCGGCCGGGCGCCACCAACCCGCTGTTGCGCCGCCCCTGCAACGGACCCATCCGCTACCGCGACGTCGAGGAGCTCCGCTCCGAGCTCGACGACTTCCGGACGGCGCTCGGGGGCGTCTCGCCGGCCGACACCTTCCTCTCCGCGGCCTCCCCGGGGATCGCCTCGATCTTCATCCCCAACGAGTACTACGCGACGCACGAGCAGTACATCGGCGCGCTCGCAGACGCGATGAAGACCGAGTACGACGCGATCCATGAGGCGGGCTTCCTGCTGCAGATCGACGCGCCCGACCTCGCGCTCAGCCGGCCGCGCTACTTCGGCCATCTCGGCGACGATGAGTTCCGCCGGACGATCCGGACGCACGTCGAGGCCGTCAACCACGCCACCCGGGACATCCCTGCGGATCGCATGCGGATGCACCTCTGCTGGGGCAACTACGAGGGCCCGCACCACCGGGACGTGCCGCTCGCGCAGATCGTCGACATCGCCCTCGAGGCGCGCCCGAGCGGGCTCTCGTTCGAGGCCGCCAACCCGCGGCACGAGCACGAGTGGAAGCTCTGGGAGGAGACCGCCCTGCCGGAGGGGAAGGTGCTCATACCCGGCGTCCTCGACTCGACGACGAACTACATCGAGCATCCCGAGCTCGTCGCCGAGCGGCTCCTGCGCTTCGCCGGGGCGGTCGGCCGCGAGAACGTGATCGCGGGCACCGACTGCGGATTCTCGACCGGAGCCGGATACCTCCAGGTCCACCCGTCTATCACCTGGGCGAAGTTCCGCGCGATGGCCGACGGCGCCGCGATCGCCAGCCGGGAGCTCTGGTAGCGAACCCACCGGCCCGGGCGCCGCAGTGGTGCTATCGTCGCGCGCGGAGGCCGCGCGTGAGTGTCGTCGACACGCAGATCCACTTCCGGCCCGCCGACAGCCCCGACCGGCCGGCGGATCCGACCGTGCACACCGGCCTCGGCGACGAGCCGTTCGGGCCCGAGCGCTTCCTGCCGATGATGGATGGCTGCGGCGTCGACCGCGCCGTGATCGTCCCTCCGGGCTTCTCGCCCGCGAACAACGACTACGCCCTCGAGTGCGTCGCCGCGCATCCCGGTCGTTTCGGCGTGATGGGGCTCGTCGATCCCACCGCCGAGGAGACGCCCGGACTGATCGCCCGCTGGCGCTCGGAGCCCGGCATGCTGGGAGTGCGGGGCTCTGTGACCGAGCTCGGGCGCGCCCGCTGGTCCTCGGACGAGGCCGCGGAGCGCTTCTGGGCCGCGTCCGCCGAGCACCGGGTTCCCGTGGCGGTGATGGCGGCGGATGCCCTCGACTACGTCGACGAGCTGCTCGCTCGCCATCCGTCGCTGCCGCTCTCCGTCGACCACCTGGGCCTCCCGCGCATCGGCGCCGAGTGGAGCGATGCCTGGTACCGGCAGATCGAGGCCCTGGCGCGGCGTCCCCGCCTCGTGCTCAGGCTCTCGACGCTCCCCGCGCGCTCGCGCGAGCCCTTCCCCTTCGCCGACACTCACCCGCTCGCGCGGCACGCCTACGAGACGTTCGGGCCCGAGCGCCTGCTGTGGGGGACCGACCACACGCAGACGCTCGGCCGGCGGCGCGCGACCTACTGCGAGGAGCTGCGACTCGTGAGCGAGGGACTGGACTTCCTGAGCGCGGGTGAGCGGGAGGCGATCCTCGGCGGGAACGCGCTGCGCTACCTCGAGTGGCCCGGCGGCTGAGGATCGTGGCGCCGGCGCGGCATCCGTCGCCGGCGAAGCGGGGGAGCGCCCGATGACGCCAGCGCCGCCCGGCCGCGTGAGACGCGGCCTCGTGGAGACCCGCGCAGGGGCGGTCGAGTACTGCGAGCTCGGCTCGGGACCGGCGCTCCTGGCCCTGCATCCCACCCCCGGCTCCTGCCTCTGGTACGCCGACGTCGCGCCGCTCCTCGCCGGCGAACGACGGCTGCTGGCGATGACAACGATGGGTTACGGCCGCTCGGAGCGCCCGCACCCGCCCTACACGACCGTCGGCGAGTACGCGGCGGCCGCCGTCGCCTTCCTCGATGCGATGGGGGTGGAGCGCGCGGGCGTCGTCGGATCGCACACCGGCTCGGTGCTCGCGGTGGAGGTGGCCGCGGGCTGGCCCGAGCGCGTCGAGGCGCTCGTGCTCGGCGAGCCCTTCAACTGGAACACGCCCGCCCGGCGCGAGGTGCTGACCCGACAGCACCGCTACGTTCCGCCCGCGCCGGACGGATCGCACCTCGTGGAGCTCTGGCGGCGGCAGGGGCCCGGCCGGCCCGGCGTCGACCTCCGGGAGTTCGCCCGGCGCTTCGTCGACTTCCTCGTCGTCAACGCCCCCGAGGCGGCGTACGGGGAGCTGGGCTGGGAGGGGGCCGGGCCCCATGCGATCACGCGATACGAGATGTGGGACCGCGCCGCCGCCATCGAGGCGCCGACGCTCGTGATCCACGGGTCGGGGAGCGACCTCGGGCGCTCTCACGAGCGCTTCCTGGCGACGATCGCGCGCTCGCGCGGGCTTCGTCCCCCGAGCCACGGGCGCTTCTCGCCCCGCGAGGCACCCGTGCTCTGGGCCGACGAGGTCACCGGCTTCCTCCGGGATCCGGGCGTCTGAGACGGACGTGGCAGCGGGGGGAGGAGGAGTGAGATGAGGGTGCAGACCGGACAGCTGCTCAGCCTCGGCTACGGCAAGTACGCGCGATCGGACGAGGTCGTCGCCATCGATCCGATCACGGAGGGCCGGGGCCCCGGGCGCCGCACGCACGTCTGGGTGCGCGGCCTACCGGAGCCGCTGGTCGCGTCCCGGTCCGACGGCGCGCTCGTCGACGATCTGGTGACGCCGGCTGAGGAGGCGGCGCGGATGCGGCAGCTGCGCTCGGCCCTGACCACGGTTGCTGCCGCGCTCGAGGGCGTCCCGCCCGTCCTGCAGCGCGTGCTCCGCGAGGAGAGCCACGTCGACATCGCCGCGCTCATCAGCGACTCGCGCCGCGCCCTCGGCTAGGGCGATCGGGGTCCCGCCATGAGCGGCTTCGGCCTGCACCACTACGCGGTCGCCGTGCGCGATCTCGACGAGGCGGCCCAGACCTACCGCCGCCTGCTGGGGCTCGAGGTCGGGGAGCGCGGCCGCGGCGAGGGGGCGTCGCTCTCGTGGCTCGCGCTCGGCTTCGCCGGCGAGCGCAGCCTCGTGCTCGCGAGCCCCGAGAGCGAGGAGAGCCCCCTCCATGCGGAGATGATGGGCCGGGCCCACGAGCGCAACCCCCACGGGGAGGGTCTCCGCCGCTCGGCCTGGCACGCGGACGATCCTCCCGCGCTCGCGCGCCGCTTCGCGGAGCGCACCGGCCGGGCCGCGGGCGACCTCGAGCTGCAGGGCGGTGCCGTCCGCTTCGATCCCCGCTGGACGCACGGCCTGCCGATGATCCTCGCAACGCTCCCCGCAGCCGGACCGCGCCCGGTGTGGCCATCCCACGTCGCCGTCGCCGTCGCCGACCTCGCCGCCGCCGAGGCGACCTTCGCAGGAGGCTTCGGCCTGGTGGCGGAGCGTCGCTTCGAGGCCGACTACGGCGACTTCGCGGCCTCGGCCCTCTACAGGGGCGGGCGGGAGGTGCTCGCACTCATGACCGGGCGCTCCGAGACGAGCGCGGTCTCACGCCGCATGCGCGGGATGATCACTCCCGAGAACCCGCGGGGCGAGGGCTTCTACCTGGCGAGCTGGGCCGCCCGCGACCCGTCGGGGCTGTCCGAGCGCGTCGAGCGCGCCGGCGGCCTGGTGGCGCGGCAGCACCACAGCTTCTTCATTCACCCGCGCTCGACGCACGGCGTGCACATGCGCATCTACCCGGCCGAGGCCTGAGCGGGCGAGGCGCCCCTACTCGGCGGGGGTGTCGCCGATGTCGTAGTCGATCGACGTGATGCCGGCGAGGTTGCCGGTCAGGTTGTCGGCGACCATGCGGTCATGCGCCTCGCTCTCCTCGTACTGCCGCCACGCCGCGACGCTGGCGAAGTCCATGGTGAGGATCCAGTTGTAGCGCTTGAAGCGGGAGGCCGAGATGTTGGGGTCGACCGAGACGTGGAGCAGTCCCGGGTTCTCCGCCTGCATCGCCCTGTAGCCGTCCTGCACGGCCTGGAGCGTCTCCTCGCTCGTCTCCTCCTTGAACTGAAAGGCCATCATGTGCCGGCGCATCGCCCGTCCCTCCCGCTTCCGGCCGACCGTGCCGGCAGGTCCATCCCTGGCGCCGCACACCTTAGGGGAGAGTCCCCCCGGGTCGCAAAGCAGCTCGAAGGCGACAGGGGCTGCGGCAGGACGGCGACCGACGGACGCCCCGACGCGTGGGGCTACCGGGGCAACGCCAGCACGCGCCCGGCGGTGGTGTTGAGCGCGTTCTCGACGGTGCCGCCGTTGTGCGCGCCGGCGATGTGCGCCATATAGCGGCGCTGCCAGCGGGCGTGCATCGGCGCATGGTCGGGCGACTCCTGGCCCACCTGGCCGGCGAGGCCGAGCATCTCCCCACCGAAGCGCACGTGGCGCTGCGCGTCGTGCTTCCACCAGACCTCCTTGACGGAGGTCTCCTTGTCGGGCGCCAGACCGCCGCGCTCCATGACGGATGCGACGCGGTAGGCGAGCAGCCGCATCGTCCGCACGTAGATGGCGTAGTCGGCGATGCCGTCCTGCACCCAGGAATCCTCGATCAGCGGCCGGCCGCTATCGCCCGCCCGCTCGCCGGCGACCTGCACGAGTCCGTCCAGGTCGCGCTGCTCCGAGGCCCAGCCGCCGAGACCGGAGCCGCCGATGCCGGCGGCGCGCGACTGGTTGAGGGAGGCGATGAGGTGGTAGAAGCCCCGATTCTCCTCGCCGATGAGAGAGTCGGCCGGAACGCGCGCATCGTCGAAGAAGACCTGGTTGACGCGGTAGCCGTCCATCGTCCACAGGGGCGTGATCTGGATGCCGCGCGTACCCGGGTCTATCACCATCAGCGAGAGGCCGCGGTGCTTCGGCGCATCCTGGTCGGTGCGCACCATCAGGCACAGCCACTCCGAGTCCTGGATGTGCTCGGTGTACATCTTCGAGCCGTTGATCACCCACTCGTCGCCGTCGCGGTCGGCCCGCGTCTCCACAGAACCAAGATCGGTTCCGGCGTTGGGCTCGGTCAGGCCGAAGGCCCAGGTCACCTCGCCGCGCGTGATCGGCGGCAGGTGCTTGCGCTTCTGATCCTCCGTGCCCCAGTGCACGATCCCGGGACCGACGAAGTTGGCCGCGACCTGGTGCGACGCCATCGGCGCGTGCGCACCGGCCATCTCCTCGTCGAAGGCAACGCGGTGCCAGATGGAGGCGCCCCGGCCGCCGTCCGCGACGGGCCACGTCATCGTGAGCCAGCCCTGCTGTCCGATCTCCCGCGTGATGCGCTTGTTGAAACCGTGGTAGTAGTCCGTGCAGTGCCGGAACTCGTCCTCGACCTCGGGGGTCAGGCGCTCGGCGAGGAAGCTCCGCACCTCCTCGCGAAACGCCTCTACGTCGTCGGTGAACGAGAAGTCCACGGTCTGCCCTCCCTGCCGATGCGGGGCCTCCCCCGCCGGCGAGCTTACCGCCGCCGGCCCGTGGCGGCGACAGCGCGGGTCAGGCCCGTCCCCCCCGGACCGGCGGGCGGGCCGACCCGGCCGCGGCCCACCGCTGCCCGACCGGCAGCCAAT
>MKWU01006268.1_pt1 | contig 12235 bp, 6 predicted proteins | sample 809101 | NCBI WGS metagenome assembly MKWU01 (sample SAMN05860141, study PRJNA318959) | sponge metagenome | host: Aplysina aerophoba | place: Slovenia: Piran, Adriatic Sea, Gulf of Piran | collected 2013-05-07
CTTCAAAGAAATTGTAGAGTGTCCTCTCGATGCATTCCTCACATTGAGGTGGAATATCAATCTTTGTCTTTGGGGCTCTCAGCTTCGCAGATTGTAATGCGTTTCTCTCAGACGCATTCAATTCCAGAAACATAGCTAGCGCCTCCAAACCAGCCTGACGAGTAGTTTCAGCGATAAACCTATCATTATCAATGAAAAACACCTGATGACAGCCAAGCCTTCGTAGCTGCTGGTCAATGTAAATAAGATTGTCTTCCACTATCCGTGCTGTGACACTATAGGGGAGATTCCTTTCATTAAGATCTGTCCTCTTGTTAGGTGGAAGCTTATACAAGTCACCATACTTTGTGAAACGCTTTTGAAATCTAGTTGTGCTGGAAAACACAGCCGTCATGGGATGTCGCCGAATCACAAGGAACTTAATCCTGTAGAGCTGACATTCAAAATTCTTCAGGTCCAGCAGGTCGGGTCTAGCCGTTGCAAACATTCCTGATCCCATACCCATTGGGAAGGAATTGACTATCACGGCAACACCCATTTTCTTTTCCGCCTTAGCCTTATTGAGGAGATCCTCCAAATGCCGAAAGCGTTCCCTATACACATCTTTCTCCACGATGGTATAGAACAACTCACTCAAGTCAACAATACCTATATTAGGGTCGTAGAGGTGCAAGTCTGGCCTCCAATCAGACACAAAGTAAGACGACAATCGACCAAAAAGGCTCTCCACTAGATGGTGCCCGCTGCCCTCCACTCCCACCGCGAACACCAGCAACGGAAGGCTTTCGTTCTTGCAGACCCTTGTCTCTTTGGCCGTTAGACAACTAGGGGCGCGAGAATGAAATTCATGGACGATCTGGGGCATCCCTGCCTCTTGTAGAGTGTGCTTAAGCTTGCGGTCGTCCACGTAGCTGCTTGGGGCTCTTTGCTCCGCTAAAACGGAGTTTAGGCACCAGCCAATAACCTCCAGGACCGCGAGAAACGTAGCTATCAAGGTCAGTCTGCTCGGCGAGACAGGCATTGTCCTTATCGAGGCTAGACGTGACTGCATGCACAACCTTCTAAAACGGATCTTTCTCTTCCCTCGCGTATTGCAAATGGCTGGCAAACGAGACTAATCAGCCGGTCGCCATTTTCCTGATAATAGTCATGCGATCACGTGGGTGGGTGGGTGATCGCACGTGACTTCCATCCAGGAAAATGGCGACGGGGCAGCTCAGCTGCAGATTAGTGGGTGGGTCCTTGGCAGGTCAAAGGTTCATTGACAAATGGCGGGATGAGGCACCGAAAGAAGGAAGAGGGACCGGGTGATAGTGGATCGTCTGCAGAAGGCGTACCTCTAGGGCGTGGATCGCCTCCTACTTCGGAATCCAGTACGAAGGCGCCCACTTCGTCCCAATGGACATTATGCAGCTGCCAAACTGTAGCGGTGGTGTTCGGGGCTATTGCGCTGGTCTCCTTCTTTTTCGGGAGGCACCTGTTTCCTATGATAGCAGAGGACGTTGCAGTTTTGAAGGGAACGGAGAAGACTGAACCGCCTCCAGTTCATGAGGATGTGATGGAGATTTTCAGACTATTTGATCTCTTGCCCGACGGCAAGATTGATCCTGTCGAATTTGATCACATCGCTCAATACCTTCCAAGGAGAAGAGAGGTGCGCGTGTTGTATGCGTCTCCTAGCTCTGTCATTCTATCGTTGTGTGGGCCAATGAGCGATCTCCGTGCAGACACGTGTACTGCCTCCATAATTGGCATAATTACTGTGAAATTAATTGATAATATTCTACATACTTCTTTACGTCTTTGCATGCAACAATATCTGCGTTGCACACGCTTCCTTTCCTTTAAGGAATGCTTCAGCACTATACATATAGAGCCTCTTGGCACATGTGTAACTTAAGCGTCCTATTTCTAGCATACCACAAGCTGGCACTTGTCCTATGAGGAGTACGGTACATCGTGCTATGTTTGTGCTCTACTAGTGTCTATCTGGTGTCTCTGAACACACTTGGCTAGGTTGGTTGAGGTGTAAGAGAGATGCATAGTCTGCCTACGCACAATATGTAAAAGAATGAAACAGTCATCCATGACTTCGTGAGTAGTTCTGTTCTGTTTGAGGCTAAGGGTCTTGAGTGTATCTGTAACACAGTTGAACCTTTACACAATGAGGAAAGCTATAACTTAACACCTAGATTTCATTTTATTTCATAGCCAGTGTTTCCTTCTAAAATGCAAAGTTTAATATGTATAAAATTGTTGCACCTGCAAATTGAAAATTAGAGTCAGTGGCAGGCGTGTTGAAGCCACTTTATATGCATGCGCAGAAGACAGTGAATCACTGTTGAAGACAAAGGTGTGACCAACCTCTGTTTTCAGAATGCATCATCATCAGCCGATGCATACTCCCCTGCACGCAATGTGGGCCTCTGCACTGTAGTTAAGTGTGTATATTCAACAACGTAGTTGCATCTACATAATTCAACTCACTGTCCCAGAAGTTTAGACTGAACTGTATAGTACCCAGCCCAACAGTGGTCACTCAGTGTGTCATTGGTCGTGGTGGTAGAGAAGGAACAGTGCATTTATAGTTGAATGTGGCTGGCTTGTGTGTGCAAATGCGGCAGGCAGAACTGTGTGTTGTTGTGTATCTCGGAAAATCTCACAGAACTGTGTGTTGTTGTGTATCTCGGGAAATCTCACAGAATTGTGTGTTGTTGTGTTTATGCAGTTCCTGTCTGGTTTCAAGTTTCGGCCGCTGGACAGACCTCTAACCACATACGACAAGTTTGAGTTTGTGGATGAGTACATCAGTGAAGAGAAGGAGGTTCTCAGAGTGAAGACAGAGTTTGAGCCCATTGATAAGTCTTCCATCAAAACCATCGCTGAGGGCAAGGTGGGTTGGCTGGGAAGGGGCACAGGTGGAGTGGCAACACAGGGTAATGGGTGCACTGGTGTAGTCTTCTCCTCCCACCCCACCCGTACTTCTTGTCCCCGATTCCCTTCACCTCACCCCCCACCCACCCCCGATGCTCATTTGCTCCATCCATTATTTCTCTTCTCCACTCATCTTTGTTCTCCACTTAATGACTGTATCCTGTCAGTTGACAGTGATAATGTTTGTGAGAAGCAGTCTTAATCTCTACCGCTCACGCTCATGTAAAGGGAAAGCATGCACCACCCTGTACCCAGGCCCATGGCTGGGGGGCCTGGGCCACCATGCATATTCACTAACAGGCAGGGTACCAAGCTAGTGGAACCCTGGCTTGGTGTTAGGAGTGCCGGGCCTCGCCCCGTGACCTTTGACCCCGGGAGTTCTGACGTTACTGCCAGTTGTTACGTAATGATTAAATAGCAATTTACAGGTCACACCTGGGGAGAGGCCCGAGCAACTCCATCACGCTCTCAAGAGCGGAGAAAAAGAAAAAAAACAAAACAAAAACAAAAAAGAAACAAAACAAAAACAAAAAAACAAAAAAACAAACTGTAAGCCAGCAACGTTCTGCTTGCGCACACCGTTCTCGCTCTGAGCGCCAACTGCGACCCGCGTGTCAGTCGAGTACTATGCGCGCGCGCCACAGGCAATGCGCATGCGCAAGGCGTGATCGAACTTGCACCCTACGCCTGGTGCACGTGTGGGGTCACTTGACCCTTATTACCCCAGATCGAGACGACTGTAACGTTGCCCGCTCCCGCTGACGAGATTAACCCCACTTAACCATGGTTAAGCTACATATATATATGCATACATTCCAATGCAAATCGACAATCCATCGTGATTAGTTGCCTCGTTTAACAGCTCGGCCTGCCAGTTTTGTAACTTTTCATTTTTCAACTTTTCTAATGATGACCCTAGTCTGGGTCAAAACATCTAATTTAAGGACAATTGCCATTTGTCAAAACCCCAGGCCCAAACCCTAGTCCAAGACATGAGTACAGTGTACAACATGATTGATGTTGACAAAACTGTGCGTGGTCAGGGGAATATGCGAGTGTGAGGTCACGGATCATGGAGATAAGGTCCAAGAATCTCAGCAAGTGTACAGTTACACGTCCTGTGTGTCATGTTAGTGTGGTGCCTATGGATTTGTAATGTCAAACTTTGCTTCTTTCTGGCTGTGCAGAGCATATTCCATTGCTATCAGCTGGAGAGACAGTGAATGTTTCTGGTGATGGAACCCTTTTTCAAGCTAGAGCTCCTACTTTCCTAAACCAGCGAAGATCAGACCAGATGCATTCAATAGCAGACAGTCAAGAACAACCTTCCACAGATGTATCGCTTGTACGTGAGGAAGCATCAAAAGAATCTGCCTCAGTGTATTCCACTGATGCAGTGTCAGTGATCATGAAGACCCGAGACATGCTGCTTGAACTATACAAGGCTAGAACGGAGCAGAGGTAATCATTACCTTGGAGTGAGGGAGTCCAGTCTTCAATTTGTATTAATTCATGTCTAATCTTGCTAATCAGGACCTTGTACGAAAAGTTGCAAAGCCTTGATCCTCTATCCACAGATTATGCTCAGGTGCGTAGCCTTTTTCACCTGTATGGTGTTGTTCTTATTGGAGACTAGCTGGTTTATCACAGTCATGCATATATTATACTGTGTACAGGTACAGAGGGAGCTACACAATGTTAGCAGCTTCTTGTCCATACATGAAGAATTAGTAGTAAAGGAGATTTCTGTTGTAAATCATTTTACCAATGTATAGTTCCTTTCCTTAACACTGTTTCTAGACAACAATGCCAATCAGATTCAACATGTACTTTCTGCATGGAGTTTATTCAACCTTGTAATTTACATTTCATACCTCATTGTACAGGGTTATCTGTAATGTATATGGACAATGCAAATTATACTTAGGCTGCTCCAACCAATCAGGTTGCAGCATTTGCACGATATAACGGGTCATAGATCCCTTCACCTTCCTGTTTGGAACCAGCACATTCACACAGTTATGGACCAGTGTATTTCCAGAACACTGTGAAGACCACAAATTAGTGTCTGATGATATGCGGAATTCATGGTGCGAGCACAGGGTGTTTGCAGAGTGGATTGAGTGATGAGGACCTGAACGCCTCAGGTCATAGTAGCTTAAATCTAGATACATCCCCGCTAACATGAATAGGTGACAAGTATCGTTTGGGGATGACGGTGCTTTCATCAAGCCTTGGAAGTGCCTTGGCACTTCTGAGGCTTCACTTCAGCACTGGCCTTCCCCGCGGGATATAACGGGTCTTATATCCCTCTTGGCAGGAATATATTCCATACTTATTGTATTATCACTCCAAGGGCTGTGTATAAGCCTGGAAGGATTGTGGGTATAGTCTAGAAACACTACGTATGACTAGCCAGCTTTTGGATGCCTGCTCTCTCTATATATAATATTATAGATCTGTGCATTTATATAATTCAGACACACTTATAATTCCAGAACCCAGCAAATAATCCTGAGAGTCTTGGTGATCGATCTGATTTAATGTTCTTCACCATACCCTTAATACAGACATCAATGTATAATATACGTACATGGATGTGTGGGAAGCCAATAAAAGAGTGATTTTCTATATATGGATATATATGTTACAAAACAATTACAGTAGTGGTGGTATAGGGTGGCCATGGAACAACCTGTAATAAGCTACAGTATAGACTGGTTCTGGTGTATTCGGCTGCCTTTTATCTATGTCAACCTCTATTCTTGTATTATGTATCAGCTTGGGAATATAGATAGGGTTGATGCTAGGCTATGTACGTAGCTATATGTAATATTTATAATGTATCATTGTGTATGAATTAAAATGAATGTATGAATTCGGAAATTCCTCCTATTATTTTAGATGCCGTTGAGTATAAAACATGCATGTCATCTGGCTTGTGCTATGAGGGGTGGGTCCAAACAATAACACTGCCACTGCAACAGTAATACCGTAACTAAAAGGGGACAGGATTGTATGCATCTTGCGGACCTCGACACGTACCCAGTTCTGCAGCTAATTGAATTGACTTCGCAGAAGAACTACATTCTTCTGCAAAGTCAATTCAAATTTTGCAGTGTATCCCTGCCCACTACCGGTTAAAAGTCGAGAAGCAGCTACAGTCTTGTTGGATAGGGGATCATCCTATAAGTTCCAGCCTGTGGATGGCACCTGCAGTGTTAGTTCGGAAATCGGGGAAGAATTTGGCTTTGGATTACAGGGATCCGAACAAGAAGATGATAAAAGATGCCTACCGACTCCCTTCACCTGATGAGGTTCAAGATCGACTGGCAGGTTCTAAGTTGTAGGCAGCAGTGCGGGACTGGTACACACATTCCAGCATGGGTGACCTGCATAGCTTCTTCAGTCTGGCCTCCCACTATCGCCGCTACGTGCACAATTTTGCACCACCGCATCCGCTTACACAGGTTATATTAGTTCTTTTGGGCCAGATTGGCACCCGCTGTCACCCCTGCCACTGTCGCGCACTAGCTGCCAACTGCAATCGAGGTTATCCGGCAAAGTAAAAAGAACAGAAAGTGGAGACATCCTTCGCTGATGGTATGGGCAACTGTGGCCACAGTTAGTCCTGACTGGGGACATCGTGTAGCGCCGACACTCGCTGATCCCTCAACGCTCCCTTTGATGTGAACACATACCAATTACAACTACGTTCTACCTTTGCTCGATTGCAAGATTTTGTGGAGATGCACATCCGAACACTGAGGCAACTCCTTGTATGATGTGCAAGACCGTTCATTACAAGTTGGCGACAGTGCCTGGCTGTCCATTCCTACTGCAGGGAACTGGAACTAAGGTGACAGGGGGGATGGGAGATCAAATCCATCAGAGGACCCAACACCTGTGAGATTGATGATGGCACAGACTCACGGGCTGTACACAACAACAGATTGCAGAGCCGAGCACAACCCCCACTCAAAAACCACCGGACAGTACCAACATCTGTATTGGCACACATGGATTGGCAGGATTGTGGAGATTTGTCCTGGTCAACCCCTTCCGTTGAGCATGAGGTGATGCCTGAGGACATTCCACCACAGCCACGGTATCCAACACCAACGTATATACCTCCTGACAGGTTGCAATTCTAGCTTGGGATGACGTACAACTGGACGGGATGGATGCAGTAGCATTGACTTTCTTGACTCTAGTGTAATGCTGGAGTGTAATAATTGTATTTAATTATGCACGAATGTAGTTACGCACGCACAGTAGAACTGTGAACACATGTTGTAGCCTGCCAGTGCAGTGTGGTTGATTTCATTGCTCATTGCTACATTGAACCGATTGTAATAATACGGTAGGCATGGAAAATATGTTACCATGTGAAGTTCGTACTTTGCGAACTTCGGGCTAAGTTGCTGCAAAGTTGGGGCTTACTTCGAGCGAAGTTACATACTGTGTTGCTAAGGAGCTGTATGCATTGCGTACAGTTGTGTATGTGAAGTGAAGAAGATTCAGTCGGGTTTTGGAGAGTATAACATGGCAAAAGTAATGACACAGGATGAGTTTTCTTTGATATGGGGTTCCAGGCCCCTACTTTCGCTAAGATTTTAGCAAAAGAGAATCTCCCAGACACAAGACAGGGTATTCGCAAGTTCCTCAAGAAGTACACTGAGATTGGAACTATTGGCAGAAAGGAAGGCTCACGTAGAAAGTCAAACATAACTGCTGAAGGGAGGAGATTAGTGAGTGAAAAAATGAAGATGGTGACAAGACAACAGCAAAGGACCTCATGAAAATGCTGGCTGAACACGGCCATCATGTAGATGAAACCACTGCATTGAAATGTTGAACAGAGCTTGGGTGGACATGCAGATCTGAGGTGCTGAAGATTGCACCCAGACATTAGCAATATCCTGAAGGGTTTGTCTTTGACAGAACAGCAAGACAAGCAGGTGACAGGTGAGACATTATATAGTTAGCATTCAGCTGCTGCTGTGCATTCCAGGTCAGCAAGTTTATTTTGCAATTCAAGTATTTTGGCAGCTTACACATCTTGCATTGCTGCATACTGTTCACTGACAAGATCTTCAAACCTTGCAGGGCCATTTGCAGTGTTTCTTCAGTGTTTCTTCAGTCTTTCTCTTCAGTGTTCCTTTCAACACTTGTTTCATCAAGTCAAATGCAGCAGAGTCTCGTTAAGTGCCATGAGTGGGCATTTGTGGTGAAACTAAAAGAGCTGTTTCTGCAGGTGCAGGTGTGTTGCACCGCTTATCTGGGGTTGAGTCTGATGAATATGATTCTGTGACACAAAGGATTGACACTCTTTTGTCCTTTTGCTTTCTTGCATTCACTAGTCTTTCTTTTCTTTGCTGGTGTACTTTTAGCCACATCTTTCATGTGCTCATTGGGTTTCTCTAAATCGAAATCTTATTCCCTTCTTACTAGATTTCAAGAATGCAAATATATTTCGGCCCCATTTATCCTTGCCTTGGATCCTTTTTCTGGACATGTCGGTTCCACAACTTGTGAAACCCTGACAACTGAGGTCAAGCCTTCCTCATCCCAATGGAGACATGAGAGCCTGAAGGGTTTACGAATGTGACCACATACAATTTGCAACTAAACCACCAAGAGCAGAAATTGGACTATTATCAACTTATGCCAATGGAAAGCACAGTAGGGTACCTTTTGCTTGAGTGTCTTCTTCTTTTTGTTAACTGACTGGACTTGAAGATGTGATAGCTGCTTGCGACTACGTATTACTGCTGCTTACGCTGTTTCCAACCTTGATTGCAAATTGCACCTCTAGCGCTTGTGTGAAAGTTCTCTGTCTGATATGTGGAAATTCATGAGGCAAAATTGGGCCAAACCAGGGGAGAATATGGGCCAAAGTTATATCAAATTTGTATGAAACTTGATCTAAAGTCATTGAGATTGAACTGAAGTTCAAGCTTACTTACATAGCTACACGGAATTATCTTAACTTTCCTAGCGAAGTTCAAGCAAAGTTGGAAGGGTCTTGAACCTTTTCAACTTCTCTCGAACATCCCTTCCAACATCATTCAAAAGTGGAGCATAGTTAGTCAGAAGTTGCGTTGAGGCACAAGTGAAGCTGTGTTGAAATACGTATATGCGAAGTTCGGGCAAAGTTATCCTAAACTCGAGCAAAGTTGTGCTAAAGTTCGAGGGAAGCTGTGCCGAAGTTTGGGCAAAGTTGTTGTAGTTCAAGCGAAGTTGTGTTGTAGTATGAGCGAAGTTTTTCTGCTGTTTTTTTTCTTGCAAAGTTCGCTTTGAAGTGGAAACATAATATTATTTTCTGTGCCAACTGTACATTACACTTACATTACAATCGCTCACTCAGACCCAATGTTTCATATTGACTTCCAATTGGGGGAAATAAGTACAAAGGTTCATCTATAATATTAATAATATTAAAAATAGAATCCCCTACCATCCATTGACTGCCTGTTGTGTATCAATTGCTACTGAGTGACTGCATGCATACTATTTCTATAATGAGCAACACACTACACACTTGATGTGTCATTTGATATGGTCTAGCATCCGATTAAAGCCACCCCTTCTGTTCATGTACTGCCTGTATTTCTTCGGTTTTGTGTATCCAACACCACTAGCGTTGCATCCACCATCAACATGCTTACCCTGCAAAGTAGAGACAAATTGACATGTAACATGTGACAGTACAATGACTATAGTGATATACCTACAGCAAGTCCATTTAAAATTTGATAGTTCAAGGGACATGCTGCAGTGCCTGTTCATGACGGACAGGACATGCACAACACGTTCACCGTGCTATACTACGTAGTTGAAATAGTCTCAGCTGACATGGCTGGCATAACATCCAACATAATGACATGGCTACTGCAGATACTATGTAGATTATGCAATACATTCATACCTAACATGGCAGCTTACTGCCTGCACACTGCTATTGTTGCACACCTTTGTGGATTGAAATCCAATGAATCCCATTGTTTTCTTCATAAGCTCTTCTTGTTCATCCAGGTCCACTTTTGAGGAAACAGTAAGTCAATAATACCAAATTTAACAGGGCTACGTATATAAGCAATGTCAATCAGAGGACATACAGCAAAGGAGAGGGCAAGATGTTACAGCATAGCCCTAAAGGTAGCTATTTCATTTTTATTCTAACCCCTTGTATGGTTTCCATTACAGGCTGACAGCAGGATTGATGTAGACTGAAAATACACGTACCATAGTAAACATATTACACACATATCCTCACATTCATCAAAATTCTCAACTGTCATGGGTTCATCTTCTTTCCCTTGGCTCCTGCACAAATGGTGAAAGAAGGTTGCAAAGACCAACAACAATGTATGTGAAGCTGTTCTCTCTCAGAGGACCAGAATTGTACACACACCTTGACCTTGACCTTTCTCTTCTGTGGAATTAAAGAAGAAAGGACCCTCAACCTTATAACCAAACTGCTTAGGCAATGTACAAGAGTAATGGTATTAATGCTAGTCTTCCACCTTTGAAAGAATTTTACACAAACAGTAGTCTTATCAGGTCAGATTTGTCTCGATTATAGAAGTTAAAAAGTATGTATAATGTTTCAGCTCCATGGCTGTAATCATGCACAACTTGGGTTTCTACCAATGCTACAAAATGAGATGTGGTACCTTAGAGGTGATCTTGATCTGCTCCTGGATCGCCTACTCCCTGCAGTGTCAAGTACAGGCAGGATTTCAATTAGTCATATGAATTATGAAGTACTCAAAATGCACTGAATGCTAGTACAGTGAAAGAATGAGTTAGAGAAATTGGACTAAACTACCCACATCTAATTTAATTAAGGCATTGACCAATATATAGTGTTTGGTGCTTAAGTTCTGTACATTAATTGTACAATTTGAAGGGTTTCTGCATGCTATACTATACTCTTCCAAAATTTGCCGTTCCAAATTTCATCACCTAGAGAAAACCACTTCAAATGTATTCTAACTGCAGATGAATTGCCATTGTTCTAAAGTTTGTCACATAACTAATACTTCACCATACAGGAATTCCAATATTTCATCACAATATGTCACTAGTAAGCATCAATCTCGGCCATGTTCGCTTTACTGTTCTGTTGTTAATTACAAACTAAATTCATACACAGACAATGTTAGCTGGTGTATTTATAGCTTAGATGCCACTTACTTTGCATCATTGGGGTACCAGCAAGAGTGTTAGTGAGAAATAGATGTGCACTATTATCTAGGGCTGAGCGATAGTGCATTTTCTACTATCAATATAGTGGCTGAGTCAACAGTCATGATATTCTATAGTTTCAAGATAGTTTGTTTACTAATAATGGGGCAGTTAATTCAATCTGTGAAATGCTGAACTGGATACTATGTATAACTCCAGCAAAAAAGTAGTCACATGCAATTAGTGTAAAGCAGTCTATGTACAGCAGCAACTGCAGCTTCGCACAGTTTATCAGCTCACACAACTTGAAGTACACAACATCCCATAATGACGTCACAGAAATGGCAAAAACGCATGAACTGCTTTGGTAAAATCACTCTAGGAAATGGCTTGAGTTGAACTGTCTTAGGAAGCAATTGATCAACTATCTACAGTTCTAATCTTAGAGAAATCTTAGGGACTTGTTTCAGGATATGTACTTTTTACTGTAACCTGCCTCACTATCATGACAGTTCCCAGTGCACTATTCACTAGTGCGATAGTAAATTTATTTATTGCGATAATCGCAAAATCAGTACTGTTGCTCAGCACTACTATCAACAAATCTACTCATCTAATCCTTCAGACATAGACAGAACAGAGGATGCTCCATGCACTCTGAACCAAACCGATCGGATTCACATTCTCAGAAGCAGAACAATGCTGTGTACTGTCCAAACAGCAGTGATAATGTATAAAACACCAGCTAAGAGAGTGCTGAACTTTTATGATCAAAGAAGGATTTACTGACTTCTTCTCCTAGCCAATGGGTTCCCCAAGAAGCTATTAGAGACGAACCTCTCCACGCCACGTGTATCCCCTATCCCCCTGCCGATGATGACCACCAGAAATCCACCACGGAAGAGCAAAAGGTACTCTGCCTACCGTACATCCACCAGCTGAGTGAGAAGATAGAGAAGGTTTGTGCACCTTGTGGTGTGAACTGAATCTAGTTTACTATAGGCTTGATAGACATCATACACAACCTATTACCATATGGTTTCACTTAGGTTCTAGTCATTGTATAGCTTCACCTTTGATATATAACTCTCTGTTATTTTAAATTGCT
>MKWU01006269.1_pt1 | contig 12234 bp, 8 predicted proteins | sample 809101 | NCBI WGS metagenome assembly MKWU01 (sample SAMN05860141, study PRJNA318959) | sponge metagenome | host: Aplysina aerophoba | place: Slovenia: Piran, Adriatic Sea, Gulf of Piran | collected 2013-05-07
ACACCTCGACGCGCTGCGCGAGGCGCGCGAGGTGCTCGACGCGCGCTAGGTCAGCGCTCCGCGGCGGAAGCTACGGCCCGCGGCCCGCGAAGATCGCGGGCGGGTAGGCGGGCTCGACGTCGTCGGGGATGCCCTCGACGATGGCTCGCTCGACCGTCTCAGCGGCGAGGTCGATGTCGGCCTCGGTGTTGAAGGCGTGCAGTGAGAGCCTCACGCTGTTGAACTCGGCGACCGAGCGGCACACGACGCGTGCCTCGGCCTGCAGGAACGCGTTCACATCGCCAGCGGGCAGGTCGTCGACGGTGAAGCAGAACAGGCCCGTGCGCGTCGACTCATGGTGGGGGCTGACCACGCTCACACCCTCGATGCGCCCGAAGCGCCCCTCGGCGTAGCGGTTGAGCTCGCGCGCCCGCTCGAAGACCGCCTCGGGACCAGAGTCGAGGAACCACTCGGCCGCCTCGAGCGTGCCGGCGATGAGCGGCGTCGAGGTGGTCGTGAGCTCGTACTTCGTGATGCGCTCGCGCTCCGGCTCGAAGTTGCCCTCGAAGTCGTAGGACGCGGCCGAGCGTCCCGCCACCTTCGCCGGCGCCACGAGCGGGATGAGCTCCTCGCGCACGTAGAGCGCGCCGAGGCCGTCCGGCCCGCACAGCCACTTGTGCGAGGGGATGGCGTAGAAGTCGACGCCCGTCTCGCGCACGTCGATCGGGATGTGGCCGGCGGTCTGCGCGCCGTCGACGAGCACGTAGCCGCCTCGGCGGTGGGTCTCATCGACGATCGCCTTGAGCGGCAGCAGCTGGCCGGTCGAGTAGGAGATCTCGGAGAGGATCACGAGCTTGGTGTTGCCCTCCGCGGCGCCCATCGTGGAGACGAAGGACTCCATCGCCTGCCCGGGCGAGTCCTGGGCGTGGATGGGGACGATCACCACCTCGCAGCCCGTGCGCTCGCGCAGGTAGTAGGCGGGCACGATGCCGGAGCCGTGCTCGACGTTGGTCGTCACGATGGCGTCGCCCGAGGTCACCTCGAGGCCGTTGGTGATGATGTTGATGCCCTCGGTCGTGTTGCCCGTGATGGCGATCTCGTCCGGCGATGCGCCGCCGACGAGACGGCCCATCGCCTCGCGGTAGCGCCCGGCGAGGTCGAAGCGGTCGTCGAGCGCGCGGCGCGTGGTCGAGCCGTGCATGAGTTCGAGGTCGAGACGCTGCTGCACGGCGGCGTGGGTCGCGCGGCGCTTGGGGCCGGAGAAGCCCGAGTTCATGTACGCGTACTCGACCATCGCCGGCGTGTCGTCACGCCACGCCTGCCAGCGCTCATTGCTCATGCCACGGCCTCCGTCGTCTGTCCCGGTGTCGCCCTCGCCTCCGAGGCGCCTGTTCGAGTCTACCCCGCGGTCGCGCAGTGGGCCGCCGGTGCTCGCTGCAACCCCGCAGGAGCCCGACCTATCATGGTGGCGAGTCAGGGACAGAAGGGGAGCGACGGATGGGCAAGCTCGACGGGAAGGTCGCGATCATCTCCGGCGGTGCGCGCGGGCAGGGTGAGGCCGACGGCCGCCTGTTCGCGGAGGAGGGCGCCGCGGTCGTGCTCGGCGACATCCGCGACGACGAGGGCGAACAGGTCGCGGCGGTCATCTCCGACACCGGCGGGCAGGCCGTCTACCAGCACCTCGACGTGACCAGCGAGGACGACTGGGCAGCGATCGTCGAGCGCGCGAAGGACGAGTTCGGCGGCGTGCACATCCTGGTCAACAACGCCGGCATCGGCGGCCCGTCGACGTTCGTCGAGGACACGAGCCTCGATGACTACATGCAGGTCATCAACGTGAACCAGGTGGGCGTCTTCCTCGGCATGCGCGCCGCCATCCCCTCGATCCGCGACTCCGGGGGTGGCTCGATCGTGAACATCTCCTCGGCTGCGGGACTCGAAGGCGCACCGACGTTGGTCGCCTACGCGTCGAGCAAGTGGGCGCTGCGTGGGCTGACGAAGGTGGCTGCGATGGAGCTGGCGGAGGACGGCATCCGGGTCAACTCGGTCCACCCCGGCCCGATCGACACGCCGCTGCTCGAGGAATCGGGCATCCAGATAGAGAACTGGCGCCGCGGGGTGCCGGTCGGCCGCGTCGGGACCGTCGACGACATGGCGTCGCTGCTACTGTTCCTCGCCTCGGACGACAGCTCGTTCTGCACGGGCGCCGAGTTCGTCATCGACGGCGGCATCACGGCCGGGCGCCCCTTCCGCCGCTGACGCCCGCTCTAATCCCCTCTCAAGCGGGTGGGGGTTCCGATCTGATCCCCTCGCCCCCGTCTGCGGGGGAGAGGGTGAGGGTGAGGGGGTCTGCGGGGTGCGACCAGCAATCGAGGAGCCCGTCGGACCCTCACCCCCCGCCCTCTCCCGCAAGCGGGCGAGGGGGCCGGATCATCCTCTCGCCCCCGTCTGCGGGGGAGAGAGGGTGAGGGTGCCGGACAAAGCGAGAGGCCCCCTCACGGGGGCCTCTGCATATGGGCTTGCGAACGACCCTAGTCGTTGAAGTACATCTCGTACTCGAACGGGGTGGGGCGCTGGGCCTGCTCGGAGACCTCGGACTGCTTGAACTCGAGCCAGGTGTCGATCACGTCCTGCGTGAAGACGCCGCCCTGCAGCAGGTAGTCGTGGTCGGCTTCCAGCGCGTCCAGGGCCTCGCCGAGGTTCGCGGGGACCTGCGGAAGGCCCATCGCCTCCTCGGCAGGCAGGTCGTAGATGTTGCGGTCCAGCGGGTCGCCGGGGTCGATCTGGTTCTGGATGCCGTCCAGACCGGCCATCAGCATCGCCGAGAACGCGAGGTAGCAGTTCGCGCTCGGGTCCGGCGGGCGGAACTCGATGCGCGTAGTCTCAGCCCAGTCCGGCATGCCGATGCGGTACGTGGAGATGCGGACCGCCGCGGAGCGGTTGCGCATCGAGTAGACCAGGTTCACGGGAGCCTCGAAGCCCGGCACCAGCCGCTTGTACGAGTTGGTGGTGGGCGCCGCAAACGCGAGCACGCTGCGCGCGTGGCGGAGCAGGCCGCCGGTGTACCAGCGCGCGAGCTGCGAGAGGCCGGCGTAGCCGTCGGCGTCGAAGAACAGCGGCTGGCCGTCCTTCCACAGCGACTGGTGGGTGTGCATGCCCGAGCCGTTGTCGCCGTAGATCGGCTTCGGCATGAACGTCGCGACGCGTCCGTTCTGCCGGGCGATGTTGCGGACCAGGTACTTGTACCACTGGGCCACGTCGGCTTGGGTGACCATCGTGTTCTTGCCCACGCCGATCTCGGCCTGGCCGGCCGTCGCCACCTCGTGGTGGTCGACGAAGGTGTCGATGCCGCAGTTGTTCATCGCCGTGACGATCTCGGCGCGGAGGTCCGCGGTGTCGTCGAACGGCGGGAGCGGCGCGTAGCCCTCCTTGCCGGGGATCTTGTAGCCGAGGTTCGGGGCGTCGCCCGAGCCGGAGTTCCAGTGCGCCTCGACAGAGTCAATCTCGTAGTAGGCGGCCTGCGGGGTCTGCTGGTAGCGGACGTCGTCGAAGAGGAAGAACTCAAGCTCGGGGCCGAAGAACGCCTCGTCGGCGATGCCCGTGGACTTCATGTACTCCTCGGCCTTGACGGCGACGTTGCGCGGGTCGCGTGTGTAGCGGTCGCGCGTGACGGTGTCCATCACGTCGCAGACGAGGGCGAGCGTGGGCTGGGCGGGGATGGGGTCGATGACGGCGGACTCGATGTCGGGTACGAGCAGCATGTCTGACTCGTGGATCTCCTGGAACCCGCGCAGGCTCGATCCGTCGAAGCCGTTGCCGTTGGCGAACAGGTCTTCGTCCAGCGCCTTCGGCGGGACCGTGAAGTGGTTCCAGCGGCCGAGGAGGTCCGTCACGCGCAGATCGACGCGCATGATGTTGTTCTGCTGTACCAGTTCCTGAAGCTCCTGCAGGTTCAAGCGCTGCCTCCCTCTTCCCGGCGGCCCCTTCCGGCGGCCGCACCGTGGACTCGTGTACTACCGATATTGCACCGTGCGGCGCGCGTGATCACGCGCCGCCACGGATTGCAGGCTAGGGGCGCGCCATTACCGCCGGATTACCCGGTTGTTACCGGCATGTTTCAAAGCTCGAGGGCCCACTCCGATCCCCTCGCCGCCGTCTGCGGGGCCTGCGGGGTATCCCCGCATTGAGTCGAGCCGACGGCCTGCTCTCGGCTCGCCCCCCCAGCCCCACAGAGGGGGGGGGGGAGGGGGGGGGGGGGGGGGGGGGGGTGCGGGTTCCCCCCGCATTGGGTGGAGCCGACGGCCTGCTCTCGGCTCGCCGACCCAGCCATACAGAGGGTGAGGGTGAGGGGGGTCTGCGGGGTGCGAGCGGTCATCGAGGGGCAGCCGGACGCTCACCCCAGCCCTCTCCCAGAGGGAGAGGGGGGCAGAGGGGAGGTTCGGCCACGCGGGTCAGGCCGGCGGGTTCACCTCGACGAAGCGGTAGCCGACGTTGCGCACGGTCTCGATGTAGGGCTCGTGCAGCTCGATCTTGGCGCGGATGCGGCGCACGTGGACGTCGACGGTGCGTGAGCCGCCGTAGTAGTCGTAGCCCCACACCTGGTTGAGCAGCATCTCGCGCGTGAAGGCCTTGCCCGGGTTGAGCGCGAGGAAGCGCAGCAGCTCGTACTCCTTGTAGGTGAGGTCGACGACCTCGCCGCCGAGCCGCACGGTGTAGCGGTCCTGGTCGATCGCCAGCTCGCCGCGCCTCAGCACGCCCGTCTCGATCGCATCGCCGACGGAGCCGAGGATGCGCTCCACGCGCAGCCGCAGCTCGTCGGGGTCGAAGGGCGGGACGATCAGGTCGCTGACCGGCACCCCGGCGCCGACGAGGTGGAACTGCATGGGCGTCGCGATCGCGAGCAGCGCCGTGTCGGCCTCGAACTGCGGGTCGCGCATGAGCGCGGCGAACCCGCCCATGGTCAGCCCGAGGTTGAGGTCGACGCAGAAGACGCGCGGCGGATCCTCGCGCATGGCGAGCAGCCCACGCTCGAGGGTGGGCTCGCAGCGCAGATCGTAGGCGTCGTCGCGAAACGCCGCCTCGGCGGCGTCGGTGAACGCGCGCGAATCGCTGACCATCAATACCTTTGGCACAGGTGCAGTGTATGGAATCAGGCGCGCGGTATGCGAGTGGTGACGGCTTGCCTGCTTGCAACGGTTGTCGCGGCTCGCTCGGGCGTTGGCTACAATCGTCCACCCACCCTCGTGACGGCGCCGTTACGTCCACGAGCGGAGTTGCGCGGAGGAGTCGCCTCGCATGCATGTCGTCGAGGCGGTGGACCTCACCAAGGTCTACCACAATCGCCACATCGCACTGAACGCGCTCGACCTCAAGGTCGAGAAGGGGATGGTGTACGGGCTGGTCGGGCCGAACGGGGCCGGGAAGTCCACCACGTTCCGCCTCATGATGGGCCTCCAGCGCGCGACGGCTGGCGAGATGCGCGTCTTCGGGGAGTCGATGACTACCCAGCGCGCGGACCTGCGACGTCGCATGGGCTTCCTGCCGACGAACCCCTCGCTGCCGCCAGAGATGACGCCGATCACCTACCTGCGCTTCGTGGGCAAGCTCATGGGCATGGACTCTGCGCAGGCGGTGATCCGCCTCTCCACGCTGCTGCAGGTGGTCGACCTCGCGTCGGTCGGATCCCAGCGTATCGATGAGCTCTCGACGGGCATGGTGACGCGGCTCGGCATCGCCGCGGCGCTCATGAACGACCCCGAGCTGCTGATCTTCGACGAACCAACGTCGGGGCTCGACCCATCCGGACGCCGCCAGATGATGGAGCTCATCCGCGAGCTCTCCGGCTACGACCGCACGATCATCATTGCGACTCACATCCTCAGCGACGTCGAGCGCGTCTGCACCGACATCGGCATCATCTCGCAAGGCCGCATCATCCACGACGGCCCGATGGCGGAGATGCGGCGGCTCGCGCGGCAGCGCACCGTCTCCGTGGAGGTCGAGGGCGATCTCATGCACTTCGAGCAGTTGCTGCCGGAGCTGGACACCTACGGGTCGATCCGCTCGGAGCGCATCGGCTCGGAGTTCCGCATCACGTTCCTCGGCACCGAGGCGATCCCGACGTACGTGGAGCGCGTGCTCAACCTCGTGAACCGCAGCGGCGTGGAGCTGCTGCACCTCGACACGGGCAGCCACGAGATCGAGGAGGCGTTCCTGCGACGCCTTGAGGAGGACCGCACGCACAGCTTCATCCGCGCCTCGGCGTGGGCGGCGGCACAGAAGCTGGCGCTCCCGTCCGGCAACGGCGCCGTCGAGGTGATCAGCGAGGCGCCCGCCGCGACCGATTACGCTGTCGACGGCGTCGGCGGTGAGCCCGAAGACGTCACACTCGTCGCCGACGCCGAGGTCATCACGGACGCTGAGGTCGTCGAGGGTGACGACCTCGACGATGGCGCGGAAGCGGAGGCAGTTGATGGAGGCGTACTTCGCTCTCGTACGCCGTGACCTGGAGCAGCTGACCGGATCCTGGCTGCTGCGCGGCTGGGCCGTGTTGCTGGCCGCGCCCGCGGCCTTCCTGGTGGTGGTGGCGGCACGCGAAGAAGAGCTGGCCTCGGAGACGCTGGCGGCGTATGTCGCCGCCGTGCTCGCACCGCTGTCGTGGATCGTGGTCTCGTACCTGTCGGGGACCGCGGTCAGCGGCGAGGCGAACGTGGTCGCGGATGCGATTCTCTCGAAGTCGGTGACGCGCAGCGAGTACATCTGGGCGAAGATCACCAGTTGCCTGGCGGTGTTCCTGACGGTGTATCTCGCGGTCGTCGTCCCCTTCGCGTACCTCATCGATCGCTACGCGATGACGAACGACACGTCGCTTGGCGGCCTGGTTGCCGGCGTCGTGATAGTCGGGGTGCTGTTCGTGTTCCTCACCTCGTTCGGCATCGCGCTGTCGACGTTGTTCCGCAACTCGCAGTACGCCGTGGTCGCCGTGCTGTTGGCCGTGGTGGTCTCCGGCGCGGTGCTCCAGTTCCTCGGGCTCAAGTGGATGAGCACCACCGCCGTGATCGGCGGGTTGCCGGAGACGTTCCGTGGCGAGACGCCGATTGCCGACCAGGTGCGCATCCTGGTGGTGTTCACCGCGCTCAGCGCCGCCGCCGTCGCGTTCGGCGTGTGGGTATTCGAGCGGAGGGACCTGTGATGCCCGCGGGCGCGGGACTCCTCTTCACCACCGAGGTCACCCGCACCGACCTCGGCCGCCACGGTGGACGTCACCTGCGCGGCCGCGCCGAGAGCCGCACGGTGCGTATCGGGCTCGGCAAGGGTCGCGGCCTGCTCCTGTACGGGAGCCGGCTGCGCCCCGTCGCCGTCGAGGTCACCGAGGCCGACGACCGCCGCTACGAGGTGCCGGTCCCCGACGTTCCGGATCCGCGGATCGTCACCCTTCGTCGCGTCGTCACGTGCTGGATGATCGCCTCGGCCCTCGTGAGCGCCGCGAGGCTGCTGCACACGAAGCTGGCCGCGTCGTGACTGCCGATTCGCGGGTCGTACGCGACGAGGGCATGGACGAGCTTGCGGCGATCTCCGGGCAGGCTACGGCGGCCGCGTGCTTCGGTGAGCCCAGCGTGATGGGTGACCACGTGGTGATCCCCGCCGCCGAGGTCACTTACGGCTACGGATTCGGCTACGGCCACGACGGTGGACCCGCCGAGGACGAAGCACGCGCGGGCGGGGGCGGAGGTGGTGGCGGCAGCCGGGTGCGCGCCGTCGCGGTCATCCACGCCTCGCCGGACGGCGTCGAGGTGCACGCGATCCGCGATGAGACGGCTATGACCATCGCGGGGCTCGCGTTCGCCGCCGCCGCGGCGGTGATCGTGGCGCGCACGCTGCGGAAGCTGATCCGCGGGTAGCATCGCGCAGTCCTCGGGGCCACCGCGTTTCCCGGGGCTACAACGAAGGGGGAGCCCGCGGGCTCCCCCTTGTCGTTGCGTCGGCGCGCGGGGAGATCCCGCTGCCGGTGCTAGTCGGGTTCCGCCACGTAGGCGCCGGCCAGCGCGAGGTCGCCGGGCTCGGTCTGCATGAGCTCGGCCAGCGACTCGCCTTCGCCATCGGGCCCGTCGGGGCGCTCGAAGTCGAAGATGAACGGCAGGAGCAGCGACTCGGGCATCGGCATCTCGGCGATCGGCGCGGGCCGCTCGACGGTGATCTCCGCGCGGGCGGGGATCAGCTTGCCGATGATGACGTTCTCCTTGAGCCCGCGCAGGTGGTCCGTGGCGCCGCCGATGGCGGCCTCCGTGAGCACCCGCGTGGTCTCCTGGAACGACGCCGCGGCCAGGAACGAGTCCGTGCTGAGCGAGGCGCGCGTCACGCCCTGGAGCATCGGCTTCGCCTGCGGCACCGCGCCGCCCGCCTGCTCGATGCGCTCTGACTCGCGCTCGAAGAGGTGCCGGTCGACGGGCTCCTCCGTCAGGAAGTCGCTGTCGCCGGGGTCGGTGATGCTCACGCGCCGCATCATCTGCCGCACGATCACCTCGATGTGGCGGTCGTTGATGTTCACGCCCTGCGAGCGGTAGACCCGCTGCACCTCGTCCACGAGGTACAACGTCACGGCGTCCGGCCCGAGGATCGCGAGCACGTCCTGCGGGTCGAGCGCACCCTCGGTGAGCTGCTGACCAGCGCGCACCAGCTCGCCGGTCTCGACGCGGATGCGCGCCGAGGCCGGGATCGGGTACTCACGCTCGTCCACCACCTCGGAGACGATGCGTAGTGAGGTCGACCCCGTGTCGCTGGAGACCTCGACGCGGCCGCCGAGCTCCGACGCGACCGCCTGTACGGCGGGCACCGATGCGTCGTCGTCCTCGTCGCTCTCCGGGGCTTCGGCGACCACCTGGTCCGGTGCGACGTCCTCGCCGTCCTCGACCAGCAGTGCGAGCCCTTCGGGAACCTCGAGCTCCTCGGTCACGGTCTCCGTGTTGGTGACGGTGATGGTGCGCACGTCGCCGGAGCGAATGACCTCCACCTGGCCGTCGATCTCCGTGATCACCGCCTGCCCCTTGGGCACGCGTGCCTCGAAGATCTCCTCGACGCGCGGCAGACCCGACGTGATGTCGAGGCCGCCGGCGACGCCGCCGGTGTGGAACGTGCGCATCGTCAGCTGGGTGCCGGGCTCACCGATCGACTGCGCAGCGATGATGCCGATGGCCACGCCGTGCTCCACCAGGTCGCCGGTGGCCAGGGACTGGCCGTAGCAGCGCTGGCAGACGCCGCGCCGCGCGGCGCACGTGAGCGGCGACCGCACGTGCACGCGTTCCACGCTGGCTTCCATGATCGCGCGTGCGTCGTGCTCGGTGATCTCGTTGTCGGCCTCGACCATGACCTCGCCGGTTTCGGGGTGGGCGATGGGGCTGGCCGCCCAGCGGCCGGTCATGCGCTCCTCGAGGGAGGCGAGGATGCCGGTCTCGGCGTGCTCACGCAGCCAGATCCCCGGCAGCTGCTCGCCCTCCGGCGTGCAGTCCTCCTCCAGCACGATCACGTCCTGTGCGACGTCGATCATGCGGCGGGTGAGGTAGCCCGAGTCGGCCGTCCGCAGTGCGGTGTCGGCCAGGCCCTTGCGGGCGCCGTGCGTGGAGATGAAGTACTCCAGCACGGACAGCCCCTCGCGGAACGAGGAGCGGATGGGCAGGTCGATGATGCGCCCGGTCGGGTCGCTCATCAGGCCGCGCATCCCGCCCATCTGGCGGATCTGCGCGATGTTGCCCTTCGCGCCGGAGCGCGACATGAGCGCCAGCGGGCCGAGCGGGTCCAGGCTGTCCTCGAGCGCGGTGGAGATCTCATCGGTGGCGTTCTGCCAGATGTCGATCGCCGCCATGTAGCGCTCGTTCTCGGTCATCAGACCCATCTGGTAGTCGCCCTCGAGGGCGTCGACACGCTCGTCGGCGCTCTCCATGAGGTTGGTCTTGCTGGTCGGCACCACGATGTCGGAGACGGCGATCGAGATCCCGGACTGGGTCGCGTAGCGGAACCCGAGGTCCTTGATCGCGTCGACGAACTCGACGGTGCGCTCCGAGCCGAGGTCCTGGTGCACGCGCGAGACGAGCGAGCGCAGCGCGCGCTTGTCCTGGATCTCGTTCTGGAACTCGAAGCTGTCCGGCACGATGTCGTTGAAGAGCACGCGCCCGACGGTGGTGTGGATCACCGCACCGTCCTGGCGCAGCCGCGCGTGGTCGTGCAGCCCCACGTGCCCGAGCTCGTAGGACATTCGCACCTGGTTGGCGGAGCCGAAGAGCGGTGCGCTCTCGGCCGTCTCGGCGCTGGGCTCCTCGGCGGCGAAGGTCATGTAGTAGCAGCCGAGCACCATGTCCAGTGTCGGCGCCACCACCGGCTCGCCGTCCGAGGGTGAGAGCAGGTTCCTGGTGCTCAGCAGCACCTGGCGCGCCTCGGCCACGGCCTCGTAGGACAGCGGCACGTGGACGGCCATCTGGTCGCCGTCGAAGTCTGCGTTGTAGGCGAAGCAGACCAGCGGGTGGAGCTGCAGCGCCGAGCCCTCCACGAGGATCGGCTCGAACGCCTGGATGCCCAGGCGGTGGAGCGTCGGCGCGCGGTTGAGCATGACCGGGCGGTCCTGGATGACCTCCTCGAGGACGTCCCAGACCTCGGGCCGTGCCCGCTCGACGATGCGCTTGGCGCTCTTGATGTTGTGGGCCAGACCCTTGCGCACGAGCGCGTGCATGATGAACGGCTTGAACAGCTCGAGCGCCATCTTCTTCGGCAGCCCGCACTGGTGGAGCCGGAGGTCCGGCCCCACGACGATCACAGAGCGCCCCGAGTAGTCGACGCGCTTGCCGAGCAGGTTCTGCCGGAAGCGCCCCTGCTTGCCCTTGAGCAGGTCGGACAGGGACTTCAGCTTGTGGTTGCCGGAGCCGCTCACGGCGCGGCCACGCCGGCCGTTGTCGATCAGCGAGTCGACTGACTCCTGCAGCATGCGCTTCTCGTTGCGGATGATGATCTCGGGCGCGCCGAGGTTCAGCAGCCGCTTGAGGCGGTTGTTGCGGTTAATCACGCGCCGGTAGAGGTCGTTGAGGTCCGACGTTGCGAACCGGCCACCGTCGAGCTGCACCATCGGGCGCAGGTCGGGCGGCAGCACGGGCAGTTCCTGCACGACCATCCAGTCCGGGCGGTTGCCGGACTTGCGCAGCGCCTCCACGACGCGGAGTCGCTTCGTCGCCTTCTTGCGGCGCTGACCGGATGCGGAGTGGGTCTCGCCCTGCAGCTTCACGCGCAGGGTGTCCAGGTCGAGCCGCTCGAGGATCGAGAGGATCGACTCGGCGCCCATGCCGGCCTTGAAGACGAGCCCGAAGCGCTCGTCGAGCTCGCGGAACTCCTGCTCGGTGAGCACGGTCAGGGCGTCGGCCTCGATCGGGTCCCGCAGCTTGTCGAGGCGCTTGAGCAGGTCCTCGTTCTCCTTGCGGACCTGGGTGCGCACCTCGGCCACCTGCGTGCGGAGCGGTTCGAGCTCCTGGAAGGCCTCGTCGCGCTTCTGCTGGCTGGCGGTCTCCGCGCTTGCCTCAAGGTCGTGCTTGCGCTGGCCGATGCGCGCCTCGACCTCGGCGACCTGCTGGGTCGCGGCGTCGTGGAGCGTGGCGATGATGTCTGCGTCGATCTCCGTGCCGCGCGTGCCGAGGGTCTCACCGCGGAAGGCGAGCTTGGCGCGCAGCTTCTCACCGACGCGGCCCTGCAGGTCCTCCTCGAGGGTGCGGGCTTCACTCATCACCTCGTCGATGAGCCGCGGCAGCTCCTCGTCGGCGGCCGCGAGTTCCTCGTCGCGCTTGCGCTCGATCTCGGCAAGCTCCTGCGCGAGCGCCTCCTCGCGGACGATGATGTGGTTGGAGGCCTCGCTCTCACGGCGGTTGACCTCCTCCTCGATCTCGAGCTGGAGCTGTTCGAGGGCGTACTGGCGCGCCTCGTCGTTCACCGCGGTGATGACGTAGTGCGCGAAGTAGAGGACGCGCTCCAGCGTGCGCGGGGCGACGTCCAGGAGCAGGCCGAGGCGGCTGGGCACGCCCTTGGCGAACCAGATGTGGGTCACGGGCGCGGCGAGGCTGATGTGCCCCATGCGCTCGCGGCGCACCTTGCTGCGGGCGACTTCAACGCCGCACTTGTCGCAGACGATGCCCTTGTAGCGGACACGCTTGTACTTGCCGCAGTAGCACTCGAAGTCCTTCGTGGGTCCGAAGATCTTCTCGCAGAACAGCCCGTCCTTCTCAG